>JAEEGL012237639.1_pt1 | contig 45786 bp, 42 predicted proteins | sample 9134231 | NCBI WGS metagenome assembly JAEEGL01 (sample SAMN16246548, study PRJNA631951) | gut metagenome | biome: gut microbiome; feature: rumen; material: fiber-attached | host: Bos | place: Iran: Karaj | collected 2018-10 | reverse complement strand
TTCTTTATATGCCTGATTCTGGAAGCCATCCTTGCCTGGATATCACGTTCTTCCGCCTGCAGTTCATCCGCTCTCTTATACAAGGGCAATACAAGGAAGTTTACGGCAAGGCTTAAGAATATTATCGACAGCCCTTCGTTTCCGATAGCTCTGTTGGCAATCGTAAAGATCACTTCAAACAGAAGCTCCAAAGGGGAGATTATCAGTGTATACAGTGCTGAAAGCAAAGACATCGGGTTATGAACCTTTTAAGGATATCTTCTTTTTATTCTTTGAAGCAGCGATGTCTTTTTTCTCTTCTTTCTCTTTTCTGGCGATCACTTCATTATATTTTTCAATGATAAAATCGACAGATCTTTTTGCTCCTTCTCCCATATGCACCCATGTTTCGGCACGTGCTTTGTCACGCCCGGCTGCAAAAGACGGATCGTCTATGCATTTATCAATGAGCCGCTTGATATCCCCTATGTTATCTTCATTAAGTTCAAGTCCTAATGATGGAAGTATCTTATACATCCAGAGTTCATCTTCGATCCAGGAAGCATCATAAGGACTCACATCAAAAAATGATCTGGTATAGATGACAGGCTTGTCAAATACCAACGAAAAGTCAAACATTACACCCGAGAAATCAGAAATCAAAATGTCTGATCGTCTTAACACTTCAAAGTTATCTGTATCTCTGTTCCATACAACCTTGGAAGTGTCGCTGTATTTTGTCATCAATCGGTCCATAAGATCCTTCTCGGCCGAAAATGACTGCGGATGAGGTCTTACGATTATCTTGTAACCTGTAGAGATCAAAGCATCAATAAAAGGCTCTCCGTATTTTGAGAGAATACTGCTCTCGCCCCAGGACGGAGCCAAAAGGACTGTCCTTTCATGGGGCGGGAGTTGTTCTGCATTCTCAAGCCTTTTTCTCATTTCATCCAAAAAAGGAAGACCGCAAAGAACAATATCTTTAGGCGGGTAACCCCTAAGTTCTTCAAGTTGTCTTACTTCTTTTTCCTGATATTCACCTGAAAGAATAATTGCATCATAATGGTCGATTCCAAACATTCGATACAGTGTAATATCGTTGGGTGCATGAGGAATATGAATATAGTAGTCTACGTTCTTTGATCTTTTCCACTGAAAAACATCAAGGCTCGGTGTAGAGGATACAACTACCGATGCATTCAGCAGATTGAGCTTTGAGAAACCCTTATTGCCTTCTCCTATAAACTGACCGGTAATATATTCGTATTTCTTCTTAAAAACCGGATCGTCTTCTGAACCAGTAAGATAGACTGCTTTCTGATGTCGTTTCTCGAATTCATCCAGGAGCGGTTCAAAAACATTCCAATACCGCTTATGATCGGTGTAGAACACTATTGGCATCTTATTTTCGTTGACCTTTGAGGTTTTTCCGCCACTTGCACGGAACTTCACCTTCATCATAACTGTGCGTAAAGCAAATACAACCACACCGAACAGTCCGAACAGAATGGTGAACAGCATTCCTCCCGTGCCGGGATCAATATATAAGACCTTAAGACAATCCATCAATAAAACCTGCTCCTGAATTAATCCAAAATTATCTTACGAGTCTTTCTGTCTCCTGAGCGATTGCGAGCTCCTCATTTGTAGGAATGACACAGACAGTAACTTTCGAAGAGGGCTTGGAGATGATTGCTTCCTTGCCGCGGAGTCCTGAGTTAACTGAATCATCAAACTCAACACCCATAAACTCAAGGCCCTCACACATAGCCTTTCTCATATGGTCTGTATTCTCGCCGATGCCTGCAGTAAATACGATAACATCTACACCGCCCATGGCAGCAGCATATGAACCGATGATCTTCTTGCCCTGATATGCGAACATGTCGAGCGCGAGTCTTGCTCTCTCGTTACCTTCGTTAGCTGCCTTCTCGAGATCCCTGAAGTCGGAAGAAACACCGGAAACGCCCTGTACGCCTGACTGCTTGTTAAGGAGATTATCCATCTCGTCAGGTGTGTATCTTTCATTCTTCATAAGGAAAGGAACAATGGCAGGATCGATGTCGCCAGTTCTCGTACCCATGCAGATACCTGCAAGAGGTGTAAGACCCATTGATGTATCCTGGCACTTGCCGTCCTTAACGGCTGCAAAGGAAGAACCGTTTCCAAGGTGGCATGTAATGATGCGGAGATCCTCATACTTCTTTCCGAGGAAATCAGCTACTCTGTGGCTTACATAGCGGTGAGATGTTCCGTGGAAACCATAACGGCGGATGTCATACTTCTCGGAGATCTCATAAGGAAGTGCATATGTGTAAGCCTTAGCGGGCATTGTCTGATGGAATGCCGTATCGAAAACTGCAACTTGAGGTGTACCCTCAGGAAGAACATCTTCGCATGCCTCGATACCGATAAGGTTTGCGGGATTGTGGAGAGGACCCAGAGGGAAGCACTCTCTGATGACTTTCTTAACATCATCATCTACGATAACGGATTCGCTGTAGTACTTACCGCCGTGGAGAACTCTGTGACCTACTGCAGCGATCTCTGATACGTCTGAGATTACGCCGTGCTCGGGATCAACGAGAGCGTCGAGAATCATGCGTACTGCAACCTTGTGATCAGGCATGGGTTCCGTAGAAATGAACTCATCTTTGCCGGAAGGCTTATATGTGAGCTTGCCGTCGATTCCGATTCTCTCGGCATTACCCTTAGCAAGAACATCACCTGTATCAATGTCAAAAAGCTGAAATTTTGCGGATGAGCTGCCGCAGTTGATTACTAATATCTTCATTAGATTTTTTCTCCTGTCTTTAATGATTCTTAAACCGTAAAACTATCAAGCCTGAGCCTGAACTGCGGTAATGGCAACCGTTCCAACGATATCATCAGCGTTGCATCCTCTGGAAAGGTCGTTAACGGGAAGTGCAAGGCCCTGGAGTACCGGACCGTATGCGGGAGCCTTTGCAAGTCTCTGAACGAGCTTGTAGCCGATGTTACCTGCTTCGAGCGAAGGGAATACCAATGTATTTGCATGACCAGCTACCGGGCTTCCGGGTGCCTTAAGCTGACCGACTTCTTCAACAAGAGCTGCGTCGAGCTGGAGCTCACCGTCAACTACGAGATCAGGATACTTCTCCTTGGCGATCTTAACTGCCTCAGCAACCTTTGTAACGTCGTCGTGCTTTGCAGAACCGTAAGATGAATATGAGAGCATTGCTACCTTTGCGGGCGCGCCGATGAACTGCTCAAAAGACTCGGCGGAAAGCTTGGCGATCTCAGCAAGCTTAGCTGAATCTACGTCAGTGTTAACTGCGCAGTCAGCGAAAATGAACAAGCCATGCTCACCGAGGTCACAGTCAGGAACATCCATGAGGAAGAAACCTGATACGGAAGAGATTCCGGGCTTCATCTTGAGGAGCTGGAGTGCCGGACGGATCGTGTTGCCGGTTGAGTGGCAGGCACCGGATACGGCACCGTCAGCATCACCGCACTTGCACATAAGGCAGGCATAGTACATATAGTCAGCTTCCATTTGTGCCTGAGCCTTCTCGGGTGTGATGCCCTTTTTCTCAGCATCAGCGATGAGAGCATTTGTCTCTTCTTCAGAAAGGCCTTTCTTCTCAGCCTTCTTTTTCGCAGCAGCAACCATGGTGTCAACACCGCGGAGTTCTACGAACTTGTCGATATATTTCTGCTTGTTGGGATCGTTGAAAGGATCGACGACTGTAGCGCCTGAGATATCAAATCCCTCGGAATTCTTTGCAATCTCTTCGGGTGTTCCGATGATGATGAGATTAGCCATGTCTGCCTTAAGTATCTTCTCGGCAGCCTCAAATGTTCTCCTGTCCATTGACTCGGGAAGAACGATGGTCTTCTTGTCAGCTTTAGCTCTGGCCATGATGTCATCAATAAATGCCATATATATTCATCTCCTTTTGGAATTTTTAGTCGTCAAAAGTATACTCGTAAACCTTTATATTTTCAAATAATAAATAAGGAAATCAGGATGTAGCCAGACGGGCGCCCAGGTTCTCCCTTGCGTAGAAAACGTACCTGTCATTTTCTTCTCTGAATATCATGTAAAGAGCGGGGCTCGTGGACTTTGTCGCCACCCTTTTTCCAAACGTTTCAGACAGTTTGTCATAAAGGTCCGTATCACCCATATAGTAAGCAAGCATCATCCCGTCAGTGTATGAACTGAAAGCTTCATATCCGGAATAATTACCGGTCATGATGACGAACTCCGAATATATCCTTCCGCTGTTTATCGTCTGACCTTTGAATTCTGCAAAAGAAGCATTGTCGAGCTCACCGACTTCGGCCAGGTTTTTCATTGTTTTAATATTCTGGGCAATATCTATGGTACCTGTGCTCTGACCGCTGTAGATATAATCGCCGCAGTCCATGGCACCTGATGTCGCATAAGCATAGAATGAATATCCGCCGCCTGCAAATCCGTCCTTTACAGCCTTTAACGCTTTTTCATAAGCTCCCTGTGCGATGAGACCGTTTTTCTCCAGATCCATGATAAGTCTCAGATTGATATTTGAAAGCAATACACCTTCGATCTCTTCTTCTATATCTGAGTTCTCTACATAGTTACTGTCAAAATCTTCCGAGACGGTTCCGTAGAGCTGTTCCATCGATCCCTCGTCATCCTCATCAAAAACACTTGGATCTTTAAGACTTACGTAAAGTGATTCGGCATACTTGGCAACTGAGATCTTCTCCGTATTAAGTCTTCCTTCACCGTCAAAAAGATTCCTGGATAGATTCTTTATCTCCTTGTAATCGACGTCACTGCCATAAGAAACGTAATACTCCATCATTGCATCGAGCCAGTCGATCATCGAAGCTGTTGACGTTACCTCTTCAACTGCTCCATCCTTATAAACAAATGCCCTGTATAATCCGTCGGGCATCTTAAACCGCTTAATTACTTCTTCTTTTAAAGCCACTGCATTGTTTCTGTCTCCCGCCCTTACATAACACTTAAGGAGCATGGCCTGATCAGACAATCCGTAGATGCCTGAATCCTCAGCTTCCTGAGTAACAAGACGTCCGGCAATCGTATAAGAAGTGGCGGCAAATATCCCGTCACCGCCTTTTGCAACTATCAGTTTTTTGGTTCTTCCGAAAAGATAATCACTGACGATATTGTTATCGGCAGCCAAATGACTCCACTCGTATCCCACACGTGCAGGCGGAGTGATCTTAAGCCTGGATCCGCCTCCGAACCTGCCGGTATAGAACAGATAGAAAATGGTCACACCCAATGCAAGCGCAATGACGATCGCACCCGTAACTATCTTTCCGACTCCGAGCTCTCTTATTTCCTTGCGTTGCATAAACTCCGCCTTATGAAATATAATCTTTACAATCAATGATTATACCAAAAGCAGAGGATATTCATAAATTGCGGGTCATAGGAATAATTGCGGAATTTAACCCATTTCACAACGGACACGAATATCTGATCAGGAAAGCGCGTGAGGCTGTAAATGATCCGCGTGCAATAGTCATGCCCGTCATGTCTGGTTTCTTCACACAGAGAGGTCTTCCTGCAATCTGCCCGCCGGTTGTCCGTGCAAGACAGGCACTTTTATGCGGTGCCGATGTCGTGCTTGAACTTCCCTTCAGTTTCTCCTGTGCACCGTCATCAAGATTTGCCGAAGGTGCCGTATCAGAACTCATATCATCAGGGGTTGTTACAGATATTGCATTCGGTGTTGACACAGATGAACCGGAGCTCCTTAAAGCCCTGTCTTCCCTGGACTTAGAAGAGAATGAATCGTTCAACGTTAAACTTAATGAATATATTTCGACCGGCATCAGTTTTCCCAAGGCAAGAGCATCCGCCATCAAGGATCTGGCAAAAGAAAACGGGATTACGGGAGATCTTGATCCTATACTCTCAAGCCCTAACTCGATCCTGGCCATGGATTACCTTATTGCGCTGAAAAAACTCGATAAGAAAAACAGGATCAATGTCATCATGATAAGACGTGAAGGTGATCCTTTCGGTTCTTCCGCGGTTAAGAGCAATATGCCGAGTGCTTCCTCGATACGACGCATAATTACTAAGACAAAATCAACAGGATATAGCAGATCTGCAATTGCCAAAGGACTTAACGGTCTTATGCCGGATTATTCTCTGGGTGCCATGCTTTCTTCTAATTCAGGCGATATTTTTTCTTTCCCTGACTATACCTGCTATATAAGAGACTGCATGAATACCGCCACAGCATCATCTTCACTTGAGAACATATCTTACATGAGCGATGACCTGGCAGGCTATATCAGAAATATGGCAAATGATGTAAGGCCTGGAACAATACCCGATGAAGATCATGACCTAAAGGCATTCGAAGAAAAGATCTCGACGAAGAGATATACGTTAACAAGGATAGAACGCGCACTGGCATGTATGATCACCGGTCAGGACAAATCATATCTTGATATAAAGAGACCGCCTTACATCAGGGTCCTGGGCTTTAACAACGAGGGCAAATACTGCCTTAAGATCATGGGAAAATGCGCTGACATCCCCATCATTACCAGACCATCCGATTGTCTTGAACTTCAATCAGATAATAACGAATTAAAGCGCATCTTCGAGCTCGACATGAGAGCGGCTTCGATCGGATGGAGGATTTACGGAAAAGACACTGCTTCTGAATGGGAAGCAAAACCCGTCATCGTTAAATAAACGCAGAACAAAGCCGTCCGCCGGATCATCCGACAGACGGCTCATAATATACAGTTAGAATCTCAATTAAGCCTTAGCAGCGTTAGCAGCCTTAGCAAGTCTGGACTTTGTTCTGGAAGCTGCATTCTTGCTCATGTGGCCCTTAGCAGCAGCCTGGTCCAATGCCTTCTGTGTTGTCTTGATCGTAGCATCAAGATTCTCGCCGGAAGCAATATCAGCCTTTGCCTTCTTGATCGTTGTGCGGATGGCACTCTTCTTGCTCTTATTGGCAGCAGCCTTCTTCTCGGAAACGTTTACACGCTTGATAGCTGATTTGATATTAGGCATCTTTTTTCTCCTTTATAGACTTATATCTTCAAATTACCGAAGAATTGTATCACGATTGTATTTTATTCGCAAGACTTTGTTGCTTCATAAAGCCCGATACTTGCGGCAATTGTAATATTCAGACTGTCAATATCGGAAGAATGCTCGATCCTGATAGGCCGGCCTATGTCTTTAAATGAAGGATCCAGCCCTGTTGCCTCATTTCCCATTATGAGCGAAAACGGCTTTTTTATAGTGGTTTCCTGTAGTTTTGTGCTTCCGTCCAGCATGAAAGGATAGAGATTATTATAAGGAAATCTTTCAGCGTATACGGAAAAATCACTGAACACTTCTACCCTGACACTTGCCAAAGCGCCCATGGAAGCTCTTATTGTCTTGGGATCATACGGATCTGCAGAAGTCTTCCCTATAACGGCTATGTCTTTGACACCGAATCCAAGGCAGCTTCTTGCTATGGTACCTAAGTTGCCGCAGTTGGATGGATTGACGAGGACCATATGACTGCCGTCTTTGATCCTTTCCGGCTTTTTATCAATAACACAGATAACAAAGCAATTCTCCTTTTTGGAAAGGATGTTGAACGGCTTTTCTTCCGTTGACACCGGAATATCATTACCGCATATTTCCTTTATCTTCGATATCGTTTCTTCGGATCTGAATCCCGGGTGAATGATCACTGCTTTTACGGCTTCTCTTCTCTTGAGAAGATACTCCATCGCTATGGTAGCTCCCAATCCGTATGTCTCGGTATTATTTCTTTTATAATTTGCAACTTTAATCAAGATGTTTCTCCTTGTTTTTCGTAATTATATGCTATTATAACTATTGGATGATTATCTTTCTTTGGGTATTCACCCATATAGCGCTATATTTTTTAGGTAAAGGAGCAATTTACTATGGCAGACAATCAGAACAATCAGAACGGACCTTATACCGAGCAGCTTACTTCCAATTCGAAGTTGTTCGCAATTCTCTCTTATGTCGGACTTCTTTGGCTTTTGGGACTCCTGATCTCACCCGAGAAGACTTCACCTTTCGTAAGAAACCACGTTAACAACGGTATCGTTCTTTGTATTTGTGAAGCAATCCTCGCATGCATTCCTTTCGTAGGCTGGGTTGCAGAGATCGCAATCGTTATTTTCGCGATCATGGGCATCATCGCTGCAGCAAAGACACAGTACTATACACTCCCCATCTTCCTCGGAAAGTTCAAGATCCTCAAATAATCCGGATCAGTTATCATGTATTACCGGACCCGCATCTTATGGTGCGGGTCTTTTATTTGCAGATAATCTGCAAAACATATATAATAACCGCCGTGAGCATCGAGGTGTAGCGCAGTTGGTAGCGTACGTGCTTTGGGAGCATGGGGTCGCAAGTTCGAGTCTTGTCACCTCGACCATGAAAAAGAATACCTATCTGTTCATCCTTCGAACATGTCCTCGGCACAAAGTGCCTGCGGAACTTGTCTGAACAGATAGGTATTCTTTTTTATCTTCATATTTGGAAAAAAGCTATCTTCTTCTCTGCCATCTCTTCGACTCTTTCGATATAAGTCAAAGCATCTTTTATGGTCGGGCAGCGCTCTACCCTGTGCTTATACAGTTCACCTTCCTGTTTAAAACATCTCTTGCTCATTCCGCCTGCACCAAATGACAGAACGTCCCTGCAGTCACTCATCATTGCTACGTTATAAAGGCTTCCGGTATCTCCTTTTGCAAATCCGGTATTCTCCAGTCCGTGTCCCGTATCCTTCTGACGGTACATGTAATACGGATGATATCCTGCTTCTTTAAGCAGCTCATAACTGTCTGCCACACACTTGTCGAGCTCTCCCCTGGTCTTGTAATGATCCATTACCTGCTCTCTGCTTATTCTTGCACGCCTCTTCTTGTAGAGCGTATGAACGGTAATGTTGGTTGGAGCAAGTTCTATCAGTTTCTTTGTCGATTCCACGTGGTCTTCTGCATTCTCATAAGGAAGACCGGCAATAAGATCCATGTTGATCAGATCAAACCCCATGTCCATAGCTTTTTGATATACCCTGACAGCATCTTCCGCGGTATGCTTTCTGCCCAGCTTTAAGAGAGTATCGGATCTCATGGTCTGCGGATTGATGCAGATCCTTGTTATGCCGTGTTCACGCATCGAAAGAAGCTTTCCCTCCGTAATGGTATCCGGTCTTCCGGCTTCTATGGTAACCTCACACCCTGGCATTATCTTAAGATTTGAATATATGCAGTCAAGGAGCGATGCAAACTCTTTTTCTTCAAGAACGGTAGGCGTTCCGCCGCCGACATAGAGAGCTGATAATGAACTTTTTACCGCAGGCGAGATCATCATTATTTCTCTCTCGAGTGCAGCCTCATAATTTACAAGCCTGTCCATATGGCAGGAAATATCTGATGAGACAAATGAGCAGTATTCACATCTAGAAGGACAGAACGGAATGCCGACATAAACGCACAAGCTGTCTTCAGGAACCTTAGCAAGTATCCTTTGCTCTTCCCGTGATGTGTCAAATGCGAGCTGCGCCTTGTCAGGTCTTACAAAGTATTTTTCTTCCAAAGCCTTGGCATCTTTTTCCTCGCAGGCTACAAGCGTCGGTCTTATTCCCGTAAGACATCCCCACGGCATTTTTTGTGAAGTTATGTCTGATAAGGCCATGTAAAGCGATCTTTTTATCTCGCGTCCCGGCTCTAAGACTTCACCTTCAAATTCGTAAGCCTTATCTCCGTAATACGTAACCGATCTTCCGTCCGGGAGCAGTTCATTAATGATCCTGATATCAGGCCCGTCAGGAGCAGTTACCTTGCCTTCATCTTTAACCTCTTCAGGCACGCCGAAAAACATTCTGAGAACATCAGATACGCCGTAGTACTTATCATGACCTTTAAGTATAACTTCAAACATCTTCTGTTCCCGCATATGTCAGATAGAACCTGACGTAAACACTGTCAGGTACTTTATATGAATCAATTCCTGTTTCGCCGTTAGTCTTAAGAAAAGCATCATTAACCTCGTTGCTGGTCTTGGTAATGTCTATTCCCAGGCTTTCTTTTATCGAATCAACTTCATCATCGATCTGATTCCAATAGACCGTTGAAGCCTGAAGATCCCGGATAACCGGTTCCAGTTCAGATACTGAGATGATATCCGGAATGTCTTCGCCGGTTTTTTCGGCTATATTATTCGTAACGACCAAAAGATTCCAGAATATCTCATAATATCCCGCATATCTGAAATCAGCTCTGGCAGATGAACAGCAAGCCAGAGTAGCCATAACATTACAATCAGTTTCACCGGCATATCCTTTGGCATGGCAGAGCTCATGACATAAAGTAATCGGGTATTCATTTATGCTCATATAATCGGTATTCAGATTCACTTCGGCAAGAAACATATCGTACATTCCGACTATGTGCGTATAACTCCAATAGTGACTCATTGATACAGGCTTTGCCCTGACATAATTGTGACTTAACGGAACTTCATATTCATCACTGAAGGCATTGAGCAATGAACACGCATAAGTGGCGGAATTCTCAAAGCTTCCCTCCATATGGGCAACTCCGTTATAATCTTCTCCCAGGCGGCTTCTTGCTTCAAGCATCCCGATGTATGCCCATTTGAGAGCATTGCAGTAATCTTCATAGGTCAGTTCCTCATCAGTCAGTTTCAATGCCTCCGATACATGTGTCTTCTTGTAATTGATACCATGCATCAATTGAAAACTTATGGCACCAACCAGGATCAGGACAAGGAGATTCCTGAAAGATTTATAAAGATATGAACTCACACCATGAGAGAGGCTTTTCTTAACGAGTATTACTGCCCAGAAGATAAGTCCGATGAAAGCCAAAGGAGCAAGACAGATAATCAGATTTTCCGTTAACGAGTATTGAAAAAACATATTGATGCTCTGCATCGGCACCGAAATATAAGGAAAGATCTCGGTACAGTAATAGTCTGCAAATCCGCGCGGAATAAAAGCATTACTGAATACAGCGGCAGTGCAAAGTATGGGTAATGCCACCATCACTGCGATATGAAGCGCTTTTTTTCTCTTTCCTTTGTATTCAATCTTCATCGTACGGATCTGATAAGCATGAAGATCAGGAGTAAGACGACATAAACAACAGGCTGATGTACCAGATATATTATGAGCGAATGCCTTCCGATAAATTCAACCGGTCTTGCAATGGCAGTCATTGCCTTGCCTCTTCCTGCAAACAACGTTTTCTTATCCCTGTAGCATATCCTGCCGATCACGCATCCTATCATGAAAACTCCGAGCCAGGGAAAGAGCGGCATGTAATCTGCCATCCATGGGGATCCATTTATTTCAAAGCCTACCGGCAGGAAAATAAGCGAATCGGTGGAATAATCCATGTAGTGGATATTACAACCGCATATGACGATATAAAGTCCGATAAGGCCCATGATCACGTTTACTGCATTTGCATCTGCTTGTGTCTTTTTTTCAATAAATGATATTAAAGAATAAAGGAAAACACCGCATGTAAGCACTGCCAGCACATTGAAGATGATAAGACATTCAATATGCAAAAAATACGTAATCACTGATGTGACAACGGTCAGGATAAGAGAAGCTGCAAGAAGCTTAATCCCTCTTTTTATATTGTTGCGGGATAGGGTGCAGCATATTCCGGATACGCTGACAAAGAGCACCACTATTATCGGATGGACAAAAGACCAGAACCAGTCCTTTTCAAGATACGAAAAAACATCCACACCGAATTCATATCTGACATCCCATGACAGATGCATGAAGAGCATCATCAAAAGAGCAATGCCTCTTAAGAAATCGAGCTCCCATGCACGATCTTTGGTCAATCGCTTTTCGCCGTTCACTGATCTTCCTGCCCTTCTGCAAGACAGCTTCCTAACGCAGTGGCATAGACTGCATTTTCAGGAACGATCATGTTAACACCGTAGAGATCCTCGAAAGGAAGAAGATACTGCTGGCATTCCTTTAGATCCGTCAATTGTCCGGTAAATACGATATCCTTTAAACTGCACTGTCTGGATGCCATAACGGCCACGGTACCTACTGCCTGATATACAAGATTAAACACGCCGGCCATCTTATCTTCCCTGGAAAGATCATCGGCAGCTTTACCGAAATTCGATGCGGTAACATTCATAGGTAGACCGGTTACACCGTTCTTCGTGATGTCACCGATTGTAAGATCGCATTTCAAAACATCACCTGAGGTAGCCATATCGGATAATTTGACTGCATCCGAAGTTCCGGTCAAAGCAAGTCCGAGGCCTACCAATGTTCCGCCGCCGACTCCAGAACCGATAATGTGTCTTACGCTATCCTTTGTTGCTTCGAGATATGCCGTTCCTGTTCCCATGCTGACAACAACAGCATGATCAAGGCCCGAAAGAAATAATCCGCCAAGACCGGTAGCCTTGAATTCTTCCACGACAACTGTTTTTATCCCAAGGATGGGAGCCTGCGGAAATCCTGAACCCACGCCGGTAATATTTATCTGCGCAATATCATTTACTGAGATGGAATGGTCATTGATGAGTTTTCCCACCGCACCAAACGCCGATGTGACAGGATCTGCAGCCCTGACGATCTCTCTTGCGATAATATTGCCGTCCTGCATTCCAACGATCTTAGTGGTACTTCCGCCGATATCTAATCCTACTTTTATCCGCATATAACACTCTTTCTTATATTTTTAGGTATTCTACCAAAACTAATGATACTTATACAACCTCAGTAAAATCAAAAAGGCTCTGCAGGATATTCTGCAGAGCCTGGTATTAAACTGAAATCTCAAATCGGATTATTTAGAGAATGTTATTATGTTCTTAAATGATCCATCTAACTGACTTGAGGAGAACTGATTTGTGCTGAAAGAGTGACTGCTTAAGCTTGAACTATTCATAGGTTCACCTGTAACTGAAATAATGTTATTAGATGAATTATATGCGTTTCTGTCTTTATATCTCGGAACCCAGAATCCGCCTTCATAGAAGTACGTAAATCCGGTATTATTTCTTCTGTCCCTTAATAATACGCGATAAAGAACTCTTTCACTTGATTCTTCCCATTTATAATACATGAGAATATCCCAGTTTCCTCCACCGGTTCCCAAAAACTGAGGCTCGAATACTGCAGTATCGGCAGATCCTTCTTTAACGCGGAGCGTCGGATAACCTGCGGAATTATTTACATACCATGAAATTGTATTTGATGTCGGTTTCTGTGTTTTAGCCAGGAATGAATTCTCAAATCCTCTTCCGAAAAGCATGGCATAATCAGAAGAATCATCAATATTATAGGTTGTGATAAAGGAATTTGATATGGCTACGCAGATACCGCCGATTACACCGCCTAACAGGCAGATAATCGCTAACACCAATACCATTTCAACTAAGGAAAAACCTAACTTGTGCTTTCTAAACTTCTTCATATAAACCACATCTCCCTAACAAAACTACACTATGAAAAACCGACAAAACCTTATCTTAATTATGTACCTGCTTTAATAGTGATAGTGTTCCATGTTCCGATCTCTACCTCACCCGTCTTATTTGCTGTAGCAAGATTGTAATTGGAATTCAGAACATTTCTGCCAAATGCATCGTCATAAATATATAATCCTGAATTTGTATCGTTAGGAACGCTTACCCAAGAATATGTAGTCTTTTTGGGATCCGTGGTATTCTTCATAACGATATAATCACCTTCAGCATTGTAGTACTTCGGATAATATAAGAATGATGTTCTGTTATCTACATAAGAATGGCTGCTCGAATCACTGGGTGCATATCTGGGATCCATATAAGGTAATGAACCGGGAACAACGTTATTCAAAGAAGAATACTTTACTACGCCTACAGTTATAGGACTGATAGTTGTGTAAATTGAATTTCCGGCATTTGAAAATGTTAAAGTCTTAGTAGTTAACCCTGTTCCAGCAGCAATAGATGATTCACGGCCATCTGATAAATAGATTGATTTTCTGTTCCATTGTGCTGTCTTTTCCATGCAGAGAGAATAATTCATAGCAGCTGATTTATTATAAATAGCAGTCTGATACGAATATCCCATCGTAGTAATAAATCCGCTAACTAACATAGAAGAAATAACTACGAGAATAAAAACAGCCAAAATGGTCTCAACGAGAGTAAAACCTTTTCGATTATTTGTCTTAACAATTTGCTTCATTTATTTCACCTCAGAAACCATAGTTTCTCAACTTTTCTTCACTGGCATGGACACTCTCATCAACTGCCTGCGCTGATTTATCAATATTATTCTTCGCAGTGTTTGTCTGATCAATATATCCTTTTACACCGGTTAAGAAAGCAGATGCTAGTATAACGATTATGGCTACTACAAGCACTATCTCCAGAAGCGTAAAAGCCTCTTTTGAAACACAGCTCTTATTTATTCTACGCATAGCATCCTCCCATATATGGATAACGATTCTACTTCTATATGCGTATTATATATTCTTATAATTTAAAAGTAAACACCGAAATTCACAATTTGTTAATTTTTTTTACAAACTGTTAACAATATGAAAAAATATGGCGGAGAACTAATCTCCGCCATATTGATCTCAAGCTATCTAGTAACTTGTTGGTTCTGATTTTCAGATTACTTGAAAATGTCGGAAACCTGATCTGTTACATATTCGATATTGCTGTTGTGCTCAGAAATAGACTTCTTAGCCTTGTTAGCTGCGTTAAGATACTGAGAAACACCGAAAAGGAGAACTGCAGCAAGGATAACGATAATAGCAATAACGAGTACCATTTCTACGAGGGTGAAACCCTTCTTTGACTTCTGAATCTTCTTCATGTTAGATTCCTCCTGTAAGTTTTTGAGTTTGTAGCCTTATTATACAAGGTTATTCATAAATTGCAATACTTTTTTCAAATTTTTTCAAAATTTCGTCACAATTTATGTTGCAGCGGGTGTAGGTGTAGGTGTAGGCGTTGTTTCACCCTCAAAATTGATAAGCGTCTTAAGGTCTTCGCCAGCTTCATCATACTGTAACTTGAACAATGCACTAGCCCAATATGCTGCGAAAGGCTTACCAAGATTCGGATCGATCTCGTTATTGGAGATGCCATACCACAAACTGTTCTTATTGTCACATACATAAGGGAATCCGACGAATCCGCCCTTTGTATCAACATTGGTATGTCCGGTCCAGAATGTATAAGCATCTGTGCGCTCATCTACTGACAATCTGTTAACAAGATTTACTCCGTAGAAATCAATCGTAGCGGTAAGTGTCAAAGCACCATTGCTTTCTTCGACTTTAATATTACTTACCTTAATGCAATCAGTGTTATCTGCGTTGATCTTCTTAAGAGCAGTAAGGAACTCATTATAACCACGTCTCTTTGCATATTCACCCTGACCCATTTTTCCAGCCAGGTCAGCAATAGTTTCAGCAACATTTGTTTTAGATCCCCTTGTCTGATCAGGGGTGCGGTTGTACTGAGTAACTGTATATCCGTCAGTTGATGAATATACTACTTCGATCTGCAGACAGGAAAGAGATTCGTTTGCAGGTGTGCCATCCGGATATGTAACGGGTGACATGCCCTGATCAGCAGCACCAATACTTACTAAGAAAGGACAACCTGCAGTCTCAAATGTCTTAAGAAGATACTGTTCGATACAGTCTGTTTCAAGTTTATCAATAAAAGATAACTCCAGATCAACGCAAGACGATTTAAGTATCTCAATCTCAGATGCCATGCTTGCATTATTTTCTCTTAATTGGTCAAGATATGCTTTTCTATCCTGTAAAGTCTGTAATTCAACTTTGTACTCTTCATACTTTTTATTAAGTGTTCTGATACCGAAAAAGTAAGCAAGAACCACAATAATCAAAAGTGTGATTACGTACATAAAGCCTTTTTCTCTAGCTGTAAGATTATTCATTACCATTTCCTCCCGTTCAATCACTCTTCAGGAACTGCGACTGTGTAATACAACTTGATGTCGCGATTACTTGTCGCAATATCTGCATATCTGTTGTTTTCAACGATCTGATTGAAACTTGTTGCATCGACCTCAACACCATCAACAAAAATTCTTGAAAGGGTGTAATCTACGCCGGTGTAATTATATGTAGAGATATTATCGATATAGTAAGCATCTCCGGCTCTTACATCTAACGTCTCAATAGCACCCAGCGTTGCCATGGTTTCAACACCATCCTGATAACGGGTAATTGAAATATGGACATTGCTGATCAACGTTCCTGCAATTGTAAATGTATAGTAGTTATTAATTCCATTAACTGTCTCAGCAGTTAAATCAATAATATCTTCCGGCTTCTCTTTCTCGAGCAAGTCAAATCTGGTCGTGCTGATTAACGGTTTAGCGGTAAATACGTCTTTTTGATTCAACATATTACACATATCCACAGGGCTGTAGTATGTGAAGGTATAACCGTTGATCGTCAGATAAGAACTGGAAATGCTATAGCTGGAAATATATGAATCACTAGGTATGCATTTTCCAATTACGTCAGGAAGATCCGTAGGTACAGCATTGATCTGATCAACATTCATACGCATCTGGGAAAGAGCGTAATTATACTTTGACATCTCATTAAGCTGTTCTGTAAGCTGTTCGGCATCTCTTTCGAGAGAAGCATAATCAGGACTTGCAAGCAAATTCTCAAGATCTCTGATCTGTCCTTTGATAAGTGTATTTCTGATAATGTAAGCTACTATGAAAGCAACTACTACGAATACAACCAAAACACCGACTGCTACAGCGTAGCCTAACATTCTTGCAGCTTTAGCTGCGTTGGCTGTGAACTCGGCAAAAAAGTTTACATCCCTTTTTGCCAGTATCTTTTTATTGATTCCATTTGCCTTAGCCATAAAGTGTACCCCTCCTTAATCGTGGCGGATCAAAGCGCCGCAACAATTTATAAACTGACTGATATTGAAATCTCTGGGTCCGCTAACCGTACTAAGAGACTTAAGAATCTCAACCTGTGTTCCAAGCTGACGTGCGAGCTCTTTGTCTATTTTCTTATAACCGGCACCGGAACCATAAAGGAAACATGTGCTGATCGCGTCAATATGATACTTGGCAATTGAGAACTGGGCTGTACGTGATACGGCATCAACAAGGCTCTTGAAATATGCATTAACCGCACTCTGAAGTGCAGGAGTCTCTGCAACAGTCTCATTCCAAACATCGATATCCTCGATGGGAACGCCTGCTTCAGCCTCTGATGTTGTGATATTAAGTCTTCTTGCCAATGATGACTGCTGATTTCCTCCCTGAAGCTTCTTCAAGGAATCAGCAACCTGTCTGATATTGGAGTGACCGAACTGAAGTCTTCTTGAAAGAACCGGGAATCCCTTATCAAGAACCGTAACGGTTGTTGTCTTGCTTCCGAGATCTATCAAGAGGATGGTTGACTGCTTGATATTAACGTTTCCATTAACGATTCCGCTCTCGAAAAGCTTTCTTACCGCATTGGAGTTAATATCAAGAGCAACAGGGTTAAGATCCATATTCTTAAGGAATTCACGATAATCCTTAATAATATCCGTAGGAACTGCAGTTGCTCTTACCTGGATCTTATCCGCATTTGTCTCAACATCTTTCGTAGTTCCATATACAAGATAATCAATGGACATATCTCTGTTAGATCCCTGTCCGAGTATCTCGTACTTAACCATGTCCTTGAGCTGATCTTCTTTAACAACAGGAAGCTCAAGATCTCTTGTATGAACGAACGCACCTTCTGTTGTAATGATACAGCTCTTCATTCTTATATCTAATCTTGCGATCGCATGTTTAAGTGCCATTACGATTCCGAAAGAATCCGTAACTGCGCCGTCATTAATAGCATCGCCCTCAAGAGGTACAACCCCCATCTTGTCTATCGTCACATTCCCTGTTTTGGAATTATAACTGCCGACAGCTAATTTAATGTTTGAGCTGGAGCAATCAAGAACCAGTTCATTTGTTCCTTTACCTAATGAAAAATCCATTTTATTCTCCTTTCAATCAATACAGGGATTAGAGCAGCCACTTTGCCATGGTCAAGATAGGCATTGCGATACCGCCTACGACGACACCGACGATGATAGCCATGATGATGATCATTATAGGTTCCAAAGCGGAAACCATTTTCTGAGTTGCAGAGTCAGCTTCATCTTCAAAGTAATCTGCAGCCTTTTCCAAGATAGAGTCCAACGTACCGGATTCCTCACCGATTGAAACCATTGCGTAGATCATAGGGGGGAACTCCGTGATGTCTCTGATAGATCTTGAAAGCGAAGTACCTTTTCTTATTTCTACACGGGCAAGTTCAAGTTTTTTCTGTAAGATTACGTTATCAAGTGACTTTTCCGTAATCTCAACTGCCTGAAGAACAGAAATACCGGACTTCAAAAGAGTAGCTACCGTTCTCGTAAATCTGGCTGAAGCGGTCATCTTCGTAGCCTTACCAACTACCGGAATCGTAAGCATGAGCTTTGACCATTGTTCAGATCCCTTGTCTGAGCTCTTCCAGAGCCTGAATCCGTAAACTAAAAGACCGGTAACAGACAGATAAATGTACCAGAATTTAACAAGCGAACCGGAAACAGCCAGCAAACCTTTTGTTAAGGCAGGCATTTCACCTCCAAGTTCTGAAATGGTAACACCTACTTTAGGGACTAAGAAAGTCAACAAGCCGATGGCAACTACAGCCGTAAGACCTGCAAGGATCTTAGGATAGATCATAGCAGAAGAAATCTTGTTCTTAACCTTAGCTTCTTTAGCAAAGTGCTCGGCCAGTCTTTCCATAACTTCGTCAAGACGGCCTGATTCCTCACCTGCAGAGATCATACTTATCATGATATTAGGAATAACACCCCTCTGATCAGCAAATGCCTCAGAAAGATTTCTACCGCTCTGAACGGATTCATATATCTCTCCGATACATTTCTTTGCCTTTTTACTTTCGAGCTGCTGGTATAACATGTCCAAGGATCTTACGACTGTAATACCTGCTGATAAAAGCGATGCCAACTGTCTGGAGATCAAGACAAGATCCTTGGTGCCAAGCTTCGGGCTGCCTATATCCATATTCCATATGCTTCCGCCCTTATCCAAGGACAGTGATGCTATGAACTTTCCGTCAGCTTTCAGCCTCCTGGACGCTTCACCAATTGATGATGCTTCAATGATACCTTCAGACATTTTACCGTTTGCATCGATAACTTGATATCTGAAATTAGCCATTCTGAAAAATACCCTCCTTACTCAGATTACTGTATCTATGTGCCTTTTATCAGGCGTACTCCAAATCACCAAACAACGGGCTGTTCGTCTGACCAGCATTGTTAATGAAACGCTTGAGATCTTCAGGAACTCTGCATCTTTGGATAGCAGTATCTCTGGTGATCATGTTACGCTTAACGAGCTCTGCAAGATAGAAATCAAGAGGGCACATTCCCTGCTGAAGGCTTGTAGCAATCGCACTGTCGATCTGATAAGTCTTACCTTCACGGATATTGTTCCTGATAGCGTCATTTGCGATCATGATCTCAAATGCTGCGCATCTGCCGCCGCCAATTCTCTGAACAAGCGTCTGACAGATAACGGCTACAAGTGTGGAAGCAAGCTGTACTCTGATCTGATCCTGCTGATGCGGCGGGTATACGTCGATGATACGGTTAACGGTATCAGCAGCAGATGAAGTGTGAAGTGTGGAAAGAACAAGGTGTCCCGTCTCGGCTGCCGTGATAGCGGTACTGATAGTATCAAGGTCACGCATCTCTCCGACGAGGATAATATCAGGATCCTCACGGAGAGCAGCTCTGAGTGCATTAGCAAAAGACAATGTATCCTCATGGATCTCTCTTTGGTTGATCATTGACTCACCGTGCATGTGAAGATACTCGATAGGTTCCTCAAGGGTAAGAATATGACACTTCTTGCTCATATTAACATGACCGAGCATTGCAGCGAGTGTAGTTGACTTTCCGGATCCCGTAGGTCCCGTTACAAGAATAAGACCACGCGGTTTCATTACAAAATCCTTAAATACATTGGGCAAACCTAACTGCTCGCAGGTAGGGATCTCATTCGTAATGGTTCTTGCAGCAAGAGCATAAGTGCCGCGCTGCTTAAAAACATTACATCTGAAACGGCTGAAGTTCTCAACAATGTAAGAGAAGTCGATCTCACCTCTCTCGTTCAGATACTGCTGTCTTGATTTGTCGATCATTGACTTGCAAAGATACTCAGTATCTGCGGCTGTGAGCGGCTGATTGCCTAACGGCATCAACATACCATCTACACGGATCATCGGCGGCAAGCCTACCGTAATATGGGTATCGGATGCCCCCATCTTTACCGATTCAGCCAAAATCGATTCGATCGATAAACTAAATCCTTCCACGTTAAAAAACCTCCTTATCAGTCAATCGTGTAAGCTACTCTGTTAAGCTCGCTGACCGTCGTAATACCTTCAAGTACGAGGTCTCTTGCTGAATCCTGAAGCATTTGAGTGCCTTCAGTAACCGCGAGTTCACGCATTTCATCTTCGCTGGCTCTCTTCTCCAGCAAAGCTTTCATCTTTCTCGTAATAACTACGATCTCATGAATTGCAATACGTCCTCTGTATCCCTTCTCGTTGCAATCCTGACATCCTTTTCCGCGATACAGCTTCTGACCCGGATCAAGACGCAGAGTCTGTATGTCAGACTCATCAGGATCGTAGGATTCTCTGCAGTTTGTACAGATACGGCGGACAAGACGCTGTGAAACAACGCCTACCAAAGCCGAAGATACCATATATGGTTCGAGGCCCATATCGATAAGACGGTTTATGGATGAAACTGCGTCATTAGTATGAATAGTACTGAATACAAGGTGTCCGGTGATAGCTGCTCTCATCGCGATCTCAGCTGTCTCACCGTCACGGATCTCTCCGACGAGGATAATATCAGGGTCCTGACGCAAGATGGATCTGAGACCGCTGGCGAACGTCATGCCTGCCTTGGAGTTTACCTGGACCTGATTCAATCCGGGAATCCTGATCTCTACAGGATCCTCAACGGTAATGATATTAACATCATCAGTATTTTTTTCTGAAAGGAGTGTATAAAGTGTTGTCGTTTTACCTGAACCGGTAGGACCCGAGATGAGGACAATACCCTGAGGAATCTTGATCATCCTGTCGATCATCTCATTATTACGGTCACTTATACCAAGATATTTTCTGTTAAGATTAGCATCATTCTTGGCAAGAATACGGATAACGGTCTTCTCACCGGTAACACAAGGAAGGATGGAAACACGCATGTCCACATCCTCACCGTTAATAACTGTAGTAATACGTCCGTCCTGAGGAATACGTTTCTCTGCAATGTTCATACCGCCAAGGATCTTGATTCTTGTGGTAATGGCATCTTTTGCAGAGATAGGGTTGCTCATGACTTCCTGCATGACACCATCGATACGGATACGGACTCTGACACGATCTTCCAAAGGTTCAATATGTATATCCGAAGAACCCGAACGGATCGCGTAATCGATCATAGAGTTTACAAGTTTTACAACAGGAGCACTGTTAATGGCTTCACTCATTTCGCTGTTTTCATCAGCGTTGTCATTCGAGAAACTCTCACCCAGTTCCGCCGCAGCCTTCCGGGCACTGTCCTTACCGTAATTAAACTTGATCGCATCTATTATCGAAGAATGGGTGGCAAGCATCAGGGATATCTGGTATCCGGTCTGGAACTGCAGCTCATCTTCTATAGTAATATTCATCGGGTCATCGATAGCAACGACCAGATTATCATTATCAAAACCTATCGGGAAAACAATATTCTCTTCACAGAATTTCTGGGTAAGTAATGCGGTAGCCTTGGGATCCACATCAATTCCTGAAAGATCAATAATAGGATAATTGTACTGGCTTGAAACTGCTCTCAAAATATCGAACTCGGACATCAAGCCGCTCTCGACGATAACCTCACCAAGGCGTTTTCCGGTTTCCTTTTGAACACTGAGTACTTCTGCAAGTTCGGTAGCATTTAGGAAGCCGCTCTCGACCAGAATATCACCTAATCTCTTCATCGAACCCTCCCGATATCGTCATAAAAGTATACGCTTAGAAATGCACACAAAACAAACAGGCGCATATCGCCCAAGCATAGATGTTAGAACTATACAACAGAATTGAGGAAATAACAAGTTTAAAAGACAATCTGCACAAAAAAAATCTTTGACAATCCTATGTCGGCAATATTACACGATTCGAGTCATTTAGACGCAGGTTGGTCATATATTATAAAAAGAGTATAATATTTCAGTAAATTATAATGAGACCATGGAGGAATTACAATGTCAGGTCATTCAAAGTGGAGCAATATCAGACGTAAAAAAGAAGCTTCCGATGCAGCAAAAGGCGCTGTATTCACAAAATTTGCCAAGGAGATCGCTGTAGCTGTTAAGGCAGGCGGTCCTGATCCGAACAGTAATTCCAGATTAAAAGTTGTTGTTTCGAAAGCAAAAGCAGCAAACATGCCGAATGATAATATCAACCGTGCCATCAAAAAAGCAGCTGAGGCAGGCGAAGGTGATGATTACGAAGAGATCACATATGAAGGATACGGCCCTGCCGGAGTGGCAATCATGGTCAAAACATTGACTAATAACCGTAACCGAACAGCTGCCGACCTCAGGCATATCTTTGACAAGAATGGCGGTAACCTCGGCGTTGACGGTTCTGTATCATTCCTTTTCAATGAGAAAGGAACCATTCTCATCTCAAAGGAAGACTACGAAGACGAGGATCAGGTAATGGGTGATGCCCTGGACTGCGGTGCTTCTGATTTTGATAGCGATGACGAGTTCTACATCATCTCCACTTCGACTTCAGATTATTACGAAGTAAGAGATGCTCTCGAAGCGAAGAATTACACGATAGCTGACTCCACATTGGGGCCCGTTGCCATTACAACAGCCGAAGTAACAGATCCCGATGCCATAGCAAGCCTCGAAAAAATGCTTGATATGATGGATGAAAATGAGGACATCCAGGAAGTGTTCCATAACTGGAACGGCTAAAAGGGTTTTAAGATTTGGACAACCGTGAAGAATCAAAACAGGAACAGACCTTAACCCAGAGCGCTCCTGTAGCGCGCAAGACTTTGTTGTCCGAGTTCAGGGGTACCTTAAGACGTTTCGACAGATCCGGTACATCAACCCAGAATTCAAGCTCCGACTATTCCGCCCAGAATTATGAACGCAATACGGAGCTGATCCTTTCTAACGAGCAATTGACCCGTGAGGTCTTATCAAATATTGCGGTTATAGCTTTTGTCGGAGCTTCAGGCACCGGAAAGAGCACCCGTGCGATCAAGGTAGCGCGGGATAATAATATACATTACATTATAGATGACGGTCTTCTTATCAACGGAAGCCGTATAGTCGCAGGCACATCTGCAAAAAAAGCTCCTACCAAGATGGAATCCGTAAGGCAGGCGATCTTTGTTGATCCTACAAGATCATCCGTAATGCGCCGCGCGTTGATCGAATCCATGCCAAGAGCACTTATGGTCCTTGGAACTTCTGATTCAATGCTTAATAAGATCTGTGATAATCTCTGGCTTAACCGCCCTTCCATGCTTATCAGGATCGAAGACGTCTCCACGGAGGAAGAGCGGCGCCTTGCCAGAAATACCAGAGTCACTGAAGGCATGCATACGATTCCAGTGCCAAGCATGGAGATCAAGCATGAATTTTCCGGTTACTTCTCCGATCCTTTCAGTAAGCTCAGACAAAGATTCGACAGGGAACGCGGCGTCGCTCCGCTTGCTCCTGATTCTGACAGGACTGTTGTAAGACCCACGTTTTCCTCCCTCGGTTCTTATTCAATATCCGATGAAGCAATACTGGATCTTATCAAGATCGTTCTTAAAGATGTTCCGGGGTTTGCCGAAGTCACGTCTTTCAAGACTGAAAAGCAGACCTATGGAGTCATGATCAGCCTCGACATCGCTCTTTATTACGGATACGATGCACAGGAAGTGTTGGAGACTGCACAGCAACGTGTTGGAAGCGCCGTTGAAGAGTTTACTTCCATAACGATGAACAGCGTAAATGTCAGGGCTAACAGGCTTATACATATGACCAAGTCTTCTGAACCGGAGGAAAAATAATGGAAAAAATATACATGATACCCGTTAACGATGCTTACGGAGAGTCCGGAGGATGCCCTGTCTGCAGACTTCGTGATAAAGCTGAAAATAATTATCTGGAATACTATTTAGGTCCGTCACTTATGGAACCTGATACCAGAAAGATCACCAACAAGACAGGCTTCTGCCCCGTTCATATGGGAAAACTTAATAAAGCCGTCACCAACAGATTAGGCCTGGGATTGGTAATGCATACTCATCTTAAGGATTTCAATGAAGAACTGAATCCTAAGTTTAAATCTGCGATTCCTGCAAAAGCAGGATTGTTAAAAGGCAGAAATCCGGATTATAAACAAAAGCTGAATTCCGTTGCCGATCTTATTGAGAAAAGGATCAGCACATGCCCTATCTGTGACAATCTCAATGATGCCATGGGGCACTACGTTGAAGTCATCTGTTGGATGTTTTCTCATGATAAGGACTTTTGTGAAAAATTCAAAAAGGCAGAATTCCATTGTCTGCCGCATACCGTTCTGCTCTTAAGACAGGCATCGAAGCTGTCGCAGAATGAGGCCGCAGACTTTGTTGATGCTCTATATTCCAATAACAGTCAGACCTTTGAATCATTGATAGCTAATGTCGAATACTTTACCTTGAAATTCGATTACAGGAATACGGACAAACCCTGGGGAACCAGCAAGAATTCCATACAACGTTCAATGAGGTTCCTTTCATCTGATGGGAGAGATTTTGATGAACAACAGTCAAAAAAACAATCTTGAGTTTTCTGATCCTCAGTTCGAAACCTTTTCCGATAACACCGTTTTAGATGAATTGCAGGAAAAGATCGTTGAAGACAACTCCGTAAAATATGTTCTTATTAAGCATGATTACTATTCTTCAGATTCCGATCACGGCAGAGAATTACTCAGATCATTTATAGCAAACTTATGTGAGTCATCTTTTAAGAGCATTATAGTATATCTGGTTGATGAGGGTGCCCGGCTTCTTGATGAATCCAATCCTCTTTACAATGACTTTAACCGTTTGATCGACAGAGCTGATATGGTCATTGTTGACAAGTACAGTCCTTTCTTCGGATATTTATCTGATCCCGGTAATTCAAAGATCATATTAGAGACTACGCTCTCAATCACTGAAGAAATCATATATCTCACAGATCTGTTAATACTTGAATAAACCCGATAACTAAATATCGATAAATGAAAAAGGCTGCTAAATAGCAGCCTTAATTCATTTTGAAATTCATTTGATCTTTAAAGTAATCCGTCAACTGAAGATTAATCATAATAGTAAATTACGTCAGTTACATGATACTTGGTTACAGCCGGTCTTACGGGATTGATCTTATTGGATCCGGCAGGCTGAGGGCAATAAGGCATACAAGGAGTACCTGCAGGAGTATCGCCACCGTTAGTAAACTTCGAAGCCATGATTCTTCCGTATATAGGAATAATCTTTCCGTTATCCTTCTTCGTATTCATTATACCGAAAGATCCGCCACCGAAGATTCCGATATATCCCTCTATGATGGTACCGAAAGAAACCCTGAAAGTATTACTGCTTACGCCGAATACATAGAGATTCGGTCTATGAACGCCATCATAGAACTTTGAATAATAGATAGGATCTCCGTCCGTTCCGTTGTCCTTCTTATAGGACCAATACTCATTAGAAGTACCGCCGACTTTCTTTACATGAGCAACAGCTTCTCCGCCATCTGTTGCCTTTGCATTGAACTTCTTGCCCTGAATGTAAGTCTTTAAAGCAGCTGCACTGTTTATTCCTCGGTTCATGGAAAGGAAACCTGAAGAACAGAAACCTCCATTAGTGTCCTGATGATGCGTATCCTCCGTAGTACCTCCAAGATATACCTCTGCACCGTCTTCCAATACAAAGATAGGCGGTATGGTGCTCTCAGAAACATTGTACATTGCGAAAACAACATTCTCGATCTCAAAACTCGTATGATCTGCAAAATAGAAACGATATTCTTTAGCACCATTAAGAGCAATGATATACGGACTAACACCGGTACCGGGAGCTCCGGCTTTTAAGCTAGCTGTAATTATATAGTTACCTGCAGCAAGATCTTTTATTCCGCCGGCTGCCGTAGTGCCAAGCGTGGAATTGAGATTTTTATATTTTGCATCTGTTGGAGCATACGGATACTCGGTTGTTAATTCCTCATCTCCGAGATCTACAGATTTAAAATAATCCGTTGCAGTAGGGAAAGATCCTATGTTAGTTCTGTAAGAATTCTGATAATAATTTGTTTTATCTGTAACTGTATACTGTTTATCAAGAGTAACAGTATCACCGTCGAATGTATACTTGGCAGAATTACTCATTGTCGAAGACGAAAGAGTCGAATTCTTGACGTTGTAAGATCCACCACCAACTTGTGTAGACGCAACAGTGCTGATGCTGGTCAGGGAATTACCGTTCTTATCAACGAAATATGCTCGATTGGCATTAGTCTCAGTAGTAAACAATCTTTTAATTTTACCGTTGTCATTTTCATGACCATCTTTATAATATACATCCGATCTCTGAGGAACTCTGTTCGAGAAGATGAACCTGCTCGTATTAGATATCTTATCCCAACCGCCGTCTTTCCATAAAGCCGTGCCTGCATCATAGTCCGCAGCAGAATTGCCTGACACCTCTTTTCCGAGGAAATAGAAATCTCCGGTAAATCCCCAATCATTTGATGCATGAGTAGAAAGATATGCATTGTCCATGAAGATAATGTCGCCGGCATATAATGCTTTTTCACCCATAGCGAAATATTTTTTATCTGTATCTGATCCTGCAACAACTATATCGGAAAAGATCAGGTTGTTCTGAGAGTTCTGTTCATAATAATTATCTCTAAGAAGTACTGTGTTATCGTCCGGAGAACCACCAGTAAGCAGATCAGCATCATACATACCAAGTCCGCCAGGGAAACGGATATTAGTTACACTTACGTTTGATGCGACTTCGATCTGGTTTGTGAAGCCGTTTCCGGGATTTACATTCTTAACATCATTAATATCAAGGATTATCTTAACATTCTCGACTTCATCACCGATAACCGTAGTGAAATCCATATGAGCTACTTTATTAACATCAGCAGCCGTAGGGAAATAGATATCCACATATGTGCAGTTGTCCGGACTGGAAGACATTCCCGGCACACCATCAACTAACATCTTGATCTTGTCGCTGTTACCGTGCTGACCGATCTTGGCATGACCTAATGAATCGCTGATCAATAAATCAAACTGGTCATCATTGATCTCCTGAGTCTCAAGAGCTTCAATGAAGGCTTCGGAAGCTGCTGTAACCGTAAGTCTGGCCTGACTCGACATGGCATTGTCATACAAACGGTCTTTGGTAGCCTGAGTGAGCATCATAGCCGATGAAATGAAAATGATAGCAAGCGCCAAAATGAGGACAACGATGATCAGCAATGATCCCTGCTTGCTCTTCTTCAATTTACCTTTTCTTCTAATCATACGAAGCACCTTCCTTGCGTTTAGTGTCTGTAATTATCTTAATTATATAGTGCAGATATAATACCCCGCACAGTTTTCCTTTTTAGTTACGCATATTTTATGTCATTCTAATTCAAATTTCAACAGAAAATTCGAATTTTGCTAACTTTTTTTACATAGTTTGTTAATATTTTGTTTACAAATTATGTTTCATTATCAGATTCTTCAGTTTTTTCGGCAGGTTTGCCCTTCTCACCGTACTTATCAAATTCCTCTTTCTTTGATGCAACAAGCCAGTAGTCATTCTGCGTGGCAAAGCGCAGCACGGAAGCGGCGTAATAATTTCCTTCCCTGTTTTTCTTGACCCTGGTCCTGGAGAACAATTCGCCGTGCTCCCTGCATTCAAGCAGAGCATATTGTGATTTACGGATCCTGAAAGGAGCGATCTTTACATTCAGCCGTGCATTGCACAAAGGGCAATTCTTCATGAAGTTACCGGAAGTGGCAAAAGCACTTGCTCCGTCAAGACACTCTGGACCTACAAAACTGAAATCCGACGGAACGTCAGGATCTATCGAAGAGCTCGATATGGCAGATATTACCGCTGAGGGTTTGTTGTGCTTGAAGATCTCCTCAAATACCGCGCCTGTGTAATGGGCATCGGCCGTTGCGCTGTGAAAGATCTCATTTTTATCAATATTATAATAATCGACAGCTGCTTCAACGCTTCTCTGAGTCCCCTGAAGGCCTGCAAAAAGTGAGAAGATCGGCTGAAGATCGAGAAAAAACAAGTCAAGCCTCGGATTCATGTCAAAAAACTCGAGATTCATTTTAAGCATGGACGGATCTGAGCTCCCCCACCCTACCAGGATCGCATCACCGCAAAACTTCCTGAAAGACGTATAAGCATCCTTGAAAGGAATACCGTTCATGAGATCGGCATTCTTTTTGTGAGTAACTTTCTTAACATGATAATGAAGTTTCGTATATTTAACAGGAGTAATATCCGTAGAGAACGAATCTTTATAGATCAGTTCGCCATTATCGTAAATATATTTAAGAGCACCTATCTCTATGATCTCGCCGGTAAGACGGCTTACTTCAAAAGGATATTCCTTACCCGGCATCGGTTGATTCCATTCCATATCAAATACAACGAATTCCGTGCCGTCTGTAATCTTCCTGCTAAGCATTTATATCGGTCCCTTCGCCGGTTACGTCCTTCTTTTTATTATACAATTGGAATACGGGAATTGCGATAAGACACAGAACTGCAAAAGCACTTACCAAAGCGCCCGGAACGAATCCGGATGTTCTGTGCCTGATCGATACCTCCATAACGTCATCGTCGTCTTTTTCAGTGGTTGTTGCCAGCTTTCCGCAAAAATCGAACGTATCACAGACAGAGCCGTTGACGGTGATCTTAGAATCATCATAAGCATATGGCAGAATGAGCGTGCATTTGCCGTTAGCATTTTTGCAGTCTATAAAGAATCCGGAACTGTGAATCTCACCGGAAGCGGAAGAAAACGCATCAAGAGCAGACTGGTTCAATTTATATACAGATACCCTGCAGGTATCCTCTCCTTCGGAATCGATCGTCAGCGTTAACGATACGTCTCCGGGTCCGGCTTCCAATGCCGAGAGGAACGGACCCGTGAATGCCCTTCCTGAATCGGTTTCTGAAGAAACAGTCTTTACTGCGGCTCCATTTGCAGAATTGCAGTATAAGAACAGTCTTTCTCCGGGTTCCATGATAAACGGACTGAATGATAACTCATTGGAGCCTTTATTCAAAAGATATGTATTTGCGCCTTCAGGTCTCAGTTCTCTCTTATCAGACGGATTTAAGAAGATCTCTTCGAAAAGCATTTCGCCGGAATTATTTACGGACAGATAATTTATGTCATCTATTACCGAATCCCCTGATACGTATAAACTCAGGTCAGAAGGAACTAAAAGATATTTATCCCAGCTGTTTAAAAGAGGGATTTCCAGATCTTTATCAAGGATAAGGTTCCCGGATGACTTATTGCCATGATTAACTCCGAAATATTCTGCGGCAGTTTTTTTCTGGATCGTATTATTGAACATGATAAAAGCCGTATTTACCCCGATAAAAACCAGGATTGCAAAGAGCACCGCATATTTTGCTTTTTCAGGGATCTTTTCCTTGGCGGCTGCATAGACAAGAACCGATTCACAGATTATCCCAAGGAATGTGGCTATCAGTATGGGACTGGCAAATGAAGTTCCGGACGTGGAATTTCCGGACATTACAAGGAAAAACAGAGGGATAAGGCATGAAGCAATATAATCCCCGCGTTTAAGCGACTTTATATTCTTAAGTCCAATTCCGGCCATAAAGAAAATAACCGTCTCCAGACATATCAGCTTCGAAGAATTGAGTACCGGAGCAGCTCCGAAAACGCTTACCGTCTCATTTACAAATGAAGAACAGCATGTAATATGGATCACGACAGCAATTACGGCCGCAGCGACTTTGAGCCTTATAGGGATCCTCTCATTAAGCGCAAACGCGATGACCGCGACCAGTGTAAGTGTCCCCACATAGAAAAGCGGAGCAGTATTCTGGTAGAAACTTCCGGAACGGAGAAGGAACGTTCCCCTTATCAGCTCAAAAACCGTATATGTTACCTTAGCATTCTTAAAACTTTCAGCCACATTGACGTCCGTCTTCATGCTTAAAAGGCCGGGCAGCACGAAGACGGCAGACAGCGCCAGTCCGCCGGCAATCCCTCCCAAAAGCTTGAGCCAGGAAGTAAAAGCCATCTTAAACGTGCTGTAAAGACTGATGCACATAAGAAGACCGATAAGTATCATGGCAGGAATGCCGGTAACAATACCGAAGCCGCCGGTTACGGACAATAAAAACGAAGCCAGACATACAAGAACGTAAGATTTCCATGTTCTCTTCTGAAGATATGAATCGAAGGCTGACATTACTGCCGGAATCATGGCTGCCATGTTGATCACTGATGCGAACTGGGCAGTAAAAACGATCTGCGATGAGAAAGTATACATAACTGCAAGGAGCGCCGAGAAGAATGCCCTCAGCTTCAAATGACTTGACAGGAAGTAGTACATTGAAGCGCAGCAAAGGCCGAATCTCGCATAATAACCGAACAGAAGAATAGTTCTGGCCGCAGCCCGGGGCAGGATCAGTGCCAAATAGAAAAACAGATCCAAATGGACAAACGTCAGAAGTCTCCAGGTCTCCGAAGCTGCATTCCCCGATCTGATCAGATCGATATCTTCCAAAGCAAGATCTATTCCCCTAAGGATGTTCCCGCTCATTTCCCCGTTACGCATGGACAATCCCGTCGGCAATAACTTTCCGGGTTCGGTATGGAGACCGATATTAAGAGCAACTGCAGCTATTGATACAGCCGCAAGGAAAAAGAACGCCAATTCAGCTAAAGTATTTAACTTTTCATTGGTTCTGCTCATCGACCACCTCTGAAACGGGCACTTCCTCGATCACTTCAGCCTGAATGTCATTTCCGGCTGATTCGGGTGTCACGGCAGCTTCTGCTGCTTTTCTATTGTTCCTGATCTTGTTTACGGCAGCGGGAACGGCAATCAAAACCGCTATAAAGAAAACCGATACAAGACTTATCAAAAGGCCCTCTCTGAAGCCGGCAGGCGTGTACCGGAGCGAAATGTCATGACTTCCCTTGCCTAACCTGATTCCCATAAGCGCATCCTGTATCGGAATGATCTCTGAAGCCTTGCCGTCAACCTCGGCTTTCCAGCCTTCGGCATAAGGGATCGTAAGGAACAGGAGACCGTCTTCTTTTACGTCGATGTGGCCGGTTATAGATGTGGAATCGTAAGATGACACATTAAGCTGCTCATCTGCCAATGTATCCAGCATTGAAGCATACCCTTCCTGATCCAGCTGGTATCCGTAGACGAAGATAGATGATCCGGGGGATTCCTGATACTTTACGCTGAGTTCCATGGGAGTACCGTCAAACATGCCGAGACATATGATCTGGTAGCTTCTGATCTCGAATTTTCTAACCGTATTCCCAGCGGTTACAGTGACGTTTCCGCCTTTTTTTGCATTGGCATAGACGTAAACATCCGAACCGATATCTGCGTCATCGACAGTGATCTTGAAAGAATAGTCGTCCTTCGGGGCATTGTTTGCGGAACCGTAAACAACTACCTGAGCTCTTGTGTCCGTTGTGGTAAGTCCGCTTGATTCGACTGCATTAAGTGTCACGGGTTTATATACTTTCCCCGCGCCCATGCTTGTGATCCATTCATTCGTCTTCTTGAAAACATCAAGCTCATTATCATAATCGGGAGCATAATCGATTACGGCAGTATCAGTCATAAAACCGACGCTTAATGCATCGGGATTTCCCCAGGAAGTAATGACGTCATCTTTATACTCTTCTTCAAACAAGGCAGGAACGCTCTGTGTTTTATCTATCTCGATGAGATTTCTGACATTGAGGACGGTCGCGGTAACCCGCGTCAGTCCGGCATTGCGGAGTCCGTTGATGTTGTTGTTATGGAAACCATAGTTTCTCATGTATTTGACGAAACTCTCCCTCGCCGTAGACGAGAATATCGATAATCCCTTTACGTTATAAAGTGACTGGAGATCGCATACGTTATTCGGAAAAAGCTCTGAACGCTCGAAGTTCATATGACCTTCGGTACCTTCAACCTCAGCTGCATAAGATGACACTTCATTTCTGTGCCGGCCGTATGCATCGTAACTCGTAAAGCCTTCGTGGTAGCAGACAAGACCTATGGTAATGAGAGAGGCTGCAAATATCTCGACCATCATAGTTACTGTAAGGAGAGTCTCGCAGAAAAATTCGCTTTTTCCAGAATTGCTGTTGCTTACCGTGTGAAGCGCAGCACCCTGGATTATGAGGAATAAAAGCGTGGTTCCGATCTGTATATAACCCTCGCTGCCCGTGTTGAATTTCTCGAAAAGAATCAGAAAAGCTGCAGAGCTTAAGACAGCTCCGGTGATATATTTGGATCCGAGACTCCTTATCCTTCTTATGGTAAGAAAACCCACAAATACGAGAAGAAAACTCATGAGGAATGATTCCCTGTACGGAATCTGGTTCGGGAAATGCATGCCATGCCAGATAAAGTTAAGCGTACGGTTGGTAAAGCTCAGATACATGATCGCGATCAGCGTTCCGAAAACTATCTTATGCTTGAGCTTGATCCCCGTTCTGGACGGCAGAAGGAAAAATAACGGCAACATAAGCACGATAACGAGACCGCTGTATACATTTGCCATTCCGTCCCTGATGTTCGGATTGGCAGATACCATAAGCCTTCCGAAGAAATCAAAGAGATTCGTCTGCAGTGCATAATCCGGCTTAAGCGTATCACCGGTGGCAGAGCAGTTCTTAAGAATCAGATATGTCGGTATGGTCAGCGCCGCCGAAGCACCGGCAGCAAGAAGGCTCGATATCGCGAAACGCACTGCGGCACCGACGAAAGTCTTAAAGCATAATCTTTGCGGATCGCCCTTAGGTTTCTCCGCGGAAAACAGACAGACATAATATGCCGGAGCGAAAAGCACCAGAAACAGACAAAGGAAATAGCCTGTATAGTAGTTGCTCACAATGGCTACGGCAAGAGAAATAGTGTAAAGTCCACACTTCCGCCTGACCAAAAGGTCTCTTAATCCGAGCATTATCAGAGGAAGCAGTACAACGGCATCGCACCACATTATGTTCCAGAATAACGAGATAAACCATCCGCACAAGGCATAGGACGAACTGAAAACGACGGTGATGTTGTCGATCCTCCTGTTATCGTTAGCAGAAAGGAAAAACATCATGAATACGGAAGCTAATCCGGCTCGCAGACAGGTAACTAACGCTATAAAGATCGGCATTGTCTTCGCATCAAAGAATAAAGCAAAGATATTAAGCGGACTTGCCGAATAATTCGCATAGGCAGCAAGGTATTCCTGACCCAAACCGTCATTCCAGCTGTAGAAGAGTGACTGCCCTGATAATACCTTGTCTCTGAAAGCCACAAGGAAAGGACAATACTGGTGATAAAGGTCAACCGTGAGGATCGTCCTTTCACCAAAAGGATAGCAGCCTGTTACTGCAAAAGCCGCAAGGACCGTTAATGTAGGAAACAGAAATGCCAGAAGGTATTGAGGCCAATAATCTTTAAGACGACCGAAAGTGCCTCGTTTTTCTTTCAATATTGGACTATCTTTTCCCACATATTACCCCTGACTTTTATTATTCTTAGATTACAAACGTGTTAATAATAGCATACTTTAAGCGTGTTGTTTCCGCTTTTATGGTAAAGTGTCATGGTAAAGTGTCTATAATTATGTAACTTATTTAAAGGGGAAAATTGATGAAGGGTAAAAACAGAAATAAAAACGAAAATAAAAATGCCCGTAAACCGGAGGTTAACGAGCAGGCTTTAAATCCCGAAGTCCTTGCTTCTTCAGAAAACAATCCTACAAATGATTTCATGCCTTCTCCTGCAGTAGAGTCAAAAAAGAGCGTCACTTTAAATGAATTAGCAGAGATCGACCCTGAGCTCCTGACAGGAAAATCAGCTGAGTCAGCCATAATTCCGGATCTTCCGTCTTTACCTGAACACAAAAAAGGCAAATCAAGAGATAATGCCCCTCAGGAAAAAGCCATTCCGACGGAGATCAACCTCGATAAGAACGAAGCTGCTCTCGAACAGGGCAGGCGCAGAAGAAACGCCGGTATCCTCTTTGTTCTGTTCGGGATCGTATTGGTAATTGCCATTGCCGCCGCATCTTTTGCGCTTGATACCGGAATGGATGAATCATTCATAAGCCCTCTTACTGTCAATGGCAGGGACATCTCAAGCGGCGAATTCAGTTTCTTGTATCATTACGAACTTTTAAGCGAAGGTGTTGACCTGTTTGCGGCTGACACGGAAAAAATGCTGGCTTCCCCTTACATTGACGATGAAAACTTCGCTACATACAGAGATTACTTCAGATTCGTTACCGCACAGGACTTCCAAAAGATGGAGATCCTCTACGATGACGCTACCTCAAACGGCTTTGAAATAGAAAAAGCCCATTATGAACGTGCCAATGCATATATCAACTGGCTTAAGACCAAGGCCGACGAACTCGGAGTCCCTCTCGACACATATATCAAGGGCGTATTCGGGACCCAGGTCGATGAGCAGATAATCATAAATACACTCGCCCGCAAATACTTCACGGAAGATTATGCGGACGGAGAAAAGCTCATCCAGCTCTCAGCCTCTAACGAACAGGCTGAGAATGCGTACAGCAAAGCCAGAAGCAGCTATGACATCATAAACTATAAGATCCTGAGGATCACGTACGAGCAGAGAGAACAGGCATTTATCGACACAGCCAATCTCCATGCCCAGAAGATCATTGATGCCATGGACGGCGATCCGGCCAATTTTGAGAAGTGTGCCTCCAAGTATTTTTCCGGTGTCGCGAAGAACACGCTTTCACAGCCCGATTCCACGCTTATAGCAGACTGCCGTGTTGAGGACGTTACTCATACGGACTTCAGAAAATGGCTGTACGATGAAACCAGGGTTCCCGGTGATTCCACCATCATTCCCGATGAGGACGGGTTCCCTATTATCCTTGTATTCGTATCAAGAGAGCGCATGTCCGAACATCTCCGCAATTGCTACATCATCACCATAAACGAGCAGCTGACAGAGGATATGACACCTGATATCGCAGCAACTCAGGCATTAGGTCAGGAAATCTTCGATTACATCGATGATGCGGACAGCTGTAATGAGATAGAGAATCTTTATAACGATTACATTCTAGCCGGGCAATTATCCATAGTTCACGATAACCAGATCTATAAGGCTAAATATTCAGGGGCAATAGCAGAATGGATGCTCTCTCCTGACAGAAAACTCGGTGATAAGACGCTTATCGAGGAAAACGGCTCCTTCTATGTCATTTTCTATGTATCCGAATCACCCAATCCGGAATGGTATGACAGGGTAAACAGCTTCATCCGCATGAACAACTACAGAATGTACATTTCGATGAAATCGGATGAATATGCCTGGGAATTCCACGAAGATGGATTAGAACAGGTAAAAGACGTACCTTAAGCTGTAAAAGGATTCAGCCGGCAGCCATACTGAACTGCTGGATCAATACGACTATGATCGCGAAAACAAAAGTCAGGAGCATTGCTCCTATCAATATCCATGCCAAAACCTTGGTTCCGATCTTTTTGCTGTTTCCGCCGCTCATATACTCAACATCCTTATTTTTTATTATTCCTCAAAATCGGCACTGTCACCGATCGTAAGAGTAAGCGTGATCTCTTCGCCGTCACGTTCAACGATGACATCTATCTTATCGCCGACCTCATGGGAATCGCGCACTCTAATAATATCACCGGACTCTCTAATTTCAACACCGTCCATGGAAATGATCCTGTCTCCGATCAAAAGGCCGGCTTCTTCGGAAGGACCGTTTTTAATTATCTCGGCGACGTAAACTCCCCCATTAGCTCCGAAGTACGAACCCGCTGAAACAAATTTTACGGACACACCAAGATAAGGACGGTTGATCACTCTTCCGTAGTTGATGATGCTTTCTATGACCTTCTTAACTGAGTTTATGGGGATCGCAAAACCCAGATTTTCTGAAGTCGAAGTAATGATCTTTGCATTCGTGATCCCTATGACTTCGCCAAACGAATTAATAAGCGGTCCTCCGCTGTTTCCGGGATTAATGGCAGCATCAGTCTGGATTATATCGACATGATAACCATTGCGGATTATATCTCTTGAAGGTGACGAGATTACGCCGACAGTTACAGTATCATCCAATGTTCCCATGGCATTTCCTATTGCTACGGCAAGCTCTCCTGCCTGAAGAGTTTCGGAATCTCCCAAAGTCACACAAGGAAGTTTTTTGTCAGTAGCAACCTTTAGAACGGCTATGTCCGTCTGCTCATCACTTCCCACTATCTCAGCTCTCACCGGGGTCTTTTCATCCGGAAGGATAACCGCAGCATAATATGAGCCCTCCTCGACTTCGGAAATGACGACAACATGCTGATTGGTAACTATATATCCGTCTTCCGTAATGATGAAACCCGTACCGGAGCCGAGCTTGGTTTCAGTCCCGTTATCCATACCGATAATGCTGATCGATACAGTAGCCGGACTTACCTTCTTAACTATGTCTACCGTCGACATTCTGGTCTTATCGGACGAAGAGATCAGGGCAGCCTCTTCAAGCGAAAACCACGGTTCAGGATAGTCTTTGTCATTTGTGTTAACCTGATGCTCTTCAGATACAGAACTGCTTTCGGTATTTTTCTTCTGAACGGATCTTGTATAAGACAGTATTCCTTCAAGACCGCTGTTCAGCCTGAAAATGTAAACGGACTGGAATCCGGAAAACAGGACACTGATAAAAAGAACCGATACTAAAACATAAATGTACAAACGGTAGTTTTTTTCATTTTGCTTTTTGGAGGGCTTATATTCCTGTCTTATCATCTTCTCTTCATTCTCATTATCCATAAACAGATATCCTTTCCCCTGTCATAAGAGTGTTCACCGGATCTTTCAGCACAAGTGACCCGCCTGACAGATCAAGACAGTATCTTATGAGCTCATCACCGGCATCCTCCGGAACCATGATATCAAACGAAACATCCTGCCCGTAATCCACATTCCCGAGAGACCACCCCGATTGACCTGCCCTGCGCGACAAGTTCTCGAAAACAGGATAAGAACAGTGTTCTCTCCACTTTAAAGCCGGAATAAGCTGTACAGGATCTCCGTTCTCCAATGCCTGTCTGCCGCTGTCGGTATAAGCCCGCTTCAGACCGCCTTTTCCGAGAAGTGTACCTCCGAAATACCTGGTAACACATACAAGAGAATCAGTAAAACCGTTTGAAGTAAGGAGCTCAAGCAGGGGCTGTCCCGCCGTGCCCTGAGGCTCCCCGTCATCACTTGATTTTTGTCTTGATGCCTCTCCTCCTGTTACCCATGCATAACAAAGATGCCTTGCGTCAGGATATTTTTTTCGTTCCTCTGCAAGGTAAATGGAAGCTTCTTCAGGCGAAGATATATGGTAACTTCTTCCGATAAAGACCGATCTTTTCACTTCGATCCTTGAATCACCGGTCTTGCTGAGTGTAATGCTGATACTCAATCCTTGATGCTCTCCCTGTATTTCTGATATGCCATCATGAGGAGAGATTTATCCTGACTGTAAGTGATCTCATCTAAAGCCTTTGCGATCTCAACGAACTTGCAGCCTACCGTTCCTGACTCGGGGAAAGCCCTGCAAGCCTCGCTTGCCGCCTCCATTACAAACCAGGAGATATTATTATGGACCGGTTTTCTTCTGGATATGGAGTAGTACTCATAATTGGTCTTGCCGCATGGAGCTATGACTTTGGCATCAACGTCGGTCTCCACCTTAACCCTGCCCCTGGCAAAATCAGACAAGCTCAAATCGCTGTCAGTCTTAACAGCACCCTTCGGGAAACCCCACTCCTCCTTGTCATTGCAGACAATCAGGACCTTGTCTCCGATAAAAACGATTCCGCCTGAGCAATTACGAACGATCATATCCAGCCAACTCTTCAAAAGTCAAAATATATAATACGATTTTATCACAGGAAAGCTTACTTTGCGCATAAGCCAGCCCCCGTCATTTGTTCTTTTTGAAGCAGGTCTGTATAATTATCCTATGCTTAATAATGGTAGTACGAATGAAAGTAACAGCAGTATTGAGATTATGAAGCTCAAAAGGATCATCACGATCCTTTTATCTGTATCTGCAGTCCTGGCAGTTGTTCTTATCACCGTGGGAGTATCAAAGATCGTTCGCCTTGCAAGAACGACTGAATCCTCAACGGGTGTCACAGTCCTGGCTACATTAGTCTCTACCGAAATGACCTATACCGAACCGACCGTTATGCACACTGAGCAACTGGAAGCTACGCCGCTTGCCGACAGTTATTGGAGACCGCTTCCCGAGCTTCCCGAAGACGAGGTCAAGATTCCTGAGCATTTTGAAGTAAAAGGGCTCTATATCGGTTCAGGTTCAGCTCTCGACAAAGCCATTGACCTTTGTAACAACAGCGAGCTCAATACCATAGTCATAGATCTTAAAAATGAATACGGCCTTCCCTATATGTCCAAAGTCTCCACGGCAAAAGAGATCGGTTATGTGTGGGACGCATATGACATCGATGCTGTCGTTGAAAAGTGTCATAAAAACAACATCAGGGTAATAGGAAGGCTCGTATCTTTTAACGATCAGGTCGCAGCCCAGCACTTCCCGGACAGAGCCATACAGGACGCTGACGGAAATGTCGTTCAGTTCAGCAATGAAGGCAACAAGCCGTTCTTAAGTCCGTACTGTGTCGAGAACTGGGACTACCTGATAGATATCGGTATCGAAGCTGCGGAACACGGAATCGATGAGATCCAGTTCGACTATGTAAGATTCCCGGCCGGAGCCACCAAGAATAAGGTCAAGCCTTATTTCGGAGAAGAGGGTCAGTACCCGGAAAAGGCTGAAGCGGTCAACAGGTTCCTTCAGGAAGCAAGGATCAGGATCCAGGATACTTACGGTATTCCGGTATCGGCAGATATTTTCGGAATAGTCCTGACATCCGAAGGTGATGCAAAGATCATCGGTCAGAATTTCGAGACATTGGGCATGACCGGTATAGATTCATGCTGCCCGATGGTCTATCCGTCGCACTATGCATTGGGAACGATGCTCGGCGGACACATTTTCGATTATCCGGACAAACAGCCATACCTTATAGTTTACAGCGTACTTCATGAATGCCAGTCTATCTACAAGCAGCCGGGATTTACGGCGGTAAGACCGTATCTTCAGGCCTTCACTGCTTCATATATCGGCAAGGGAAACTATATCGAATACGGCTACAGGGAGATCAATTCACAGATAAAAGCCATTCATGATCTCGGGATCACGGAATTTATCCTTTGGGATCCTGCATGTAAATATCCGTCCGGCACATATGACGGAAATATGGCTGTAGAGACAGATTGAAACCTGCGGAATCTAATAATAGAATAGATAAGTTATATAAATAAGAGGTGACATTATGCTTGACATTAAATTCTTACGCACCAATCCGGACATCGTAAAGCAGAACATCAAAAACAAGTTCCAGGATGAAAAACTCCCCTTAGTCGATAAGGTAATCGAGCTTGATAAGGAATACCGTGAAAGCAAGACCCGCGCTGAAGCTTTAAGGGCAAACCGCAATAAGGTCAGTAAGCAGATCGGCGCGCTCATGGGTCAGGGCAAAAAGGAAGAAGCCGAAGAGGTCAAGAAGCAGGTCACGGATATGGCCGAGGAACTTGAGGCTCTCTCCAACAAGGAAACTGTCCTCGAAGAAGAGATTAGAAAGATCATGCTTGTCATCCCTAATATCATCGATCCTTCCGTTCCGATCGGCAAAGACGATTCCGAGAATGTTGAGATCGAGAAATTCGGTGATCCTTTCGTGCCTGAATTTGAGGTCCCCTATCATGTAGATATCATGGAAAAGCTTGATGGCATCGAACTCGATCAGGCTAGAGAGACATCAGGCAACGGCTTCTATTACCTCAAGGGCGATATCGCAAGACTTCATTCCGCATGTCTTTCCTATGCGCGCGACTTCATGATCGACCGCGGATTTACATACTACATTCCGCCCTATATGATCAGATCTTCCGTTGTTACAGGCGTTATGAGCTTTGCGGAAATGGAAAACATGATGTATAAGATCGAAGGCGAGGATCTTTATCTCATCGGAACTTCTGAGCACTCAATGATCGGCAAGTTCATAGATACCATTACCGACGAGGACAAGATGCCCCAGACTCTCACTTCCTACTCTCCCTGCTTCCGTAAGGAAGTCGGTGCCCACGGCATAGAGGAGCGTGGTGTCTACAGGATCCACCAGTTCGAAAAACAGGAGATGATCGTAGTCTGCAAGCCTGAAGATTCAAAGATGTGGTACGACAGGCTCTGGCAGAATACAGTCGACTACTTCCGTTCGCTCGATATCCCCGTAAGAACACTTGAGTGCTGTTCCGGAGATCTCGCTGATCTCAAAGTCAAGTCTTGCGATGTTGAAGCCTGGTCACCCAGACAGAAAAAATACTTCGAGGTCGGTTCCTGCTCTAATCTCGGCGACGCCCAGGCAAGACGTCTTAAGATAAGGATCAGGGGTCCCGAGGGCACATATCTTGCCCATACACTGAACAACACATGTGTTGCTCCTCCGAGAATGTTGATTGCATTCCTCGAGAATAACCTGAACGAAGACGGTTCAGTAAGGATCCCCGAAGCATTGAGACCATACATGGGCGGCAAGTCAGTTATAGAAGTACCTAAGAAATAATAAAAGAGGTTGTACCAAATGGTGCAACCTCTATTTATTCCTCAATTATAGCTAAAAAAAGCTTACGCTCTTTCTACTTTGCCTGAACGAAGGCAACGTGTGCAAACGTTCATTGACTTGGGGGTGCCGTCAACAACAACCTTAACTCTGTGTACGTTAGCCTGTTGCTTAGTAAGCGCGCGTCTTGAAATCTGTGAACGCGTGATTCTTATCTTTCTGCCGAAGAACATGTCCTTCTCGCAAACTTCACACTTAGCCATGCAAACACCTCCTATTAGAATTCAAATGCCTATGAATAATACCACAACCGATTTAAGTATGCAACAAGTATTTATAATACTTTTCAGTTTAATACCCTGGCACTGAAAATGCGCCTTATGGTAATGATCCTGTCGCATATGTCATCCCCTGCTTCAAAGTTTCTGAGTCTTACGGTAGTCCTTGCCGGAGACAGCATAAACAGCGTCCCCGTATCTGTGCAGACCGCCATCTCGTAGATCTCAGTATCCCCCGGAGCTTTCTTGGGGCTGGATAAGAAAATAATATCTCCGGGCAGTATCTGGTCGATCATGATCTCTCCGGTAACGGCGTCAGGCTCCGGTATTACTTCGACTCCTGCCTGAGCCTGTCCTTCCATGGTCCTCGGGATCTCAATGCCGTTGATCTCGGCACTTACAAACACAGCGCCGTTAACCGAAGCTCCCTCTATGGACATGCCGTTCTCGATGTATTTCGCATTAACGAAGGTCAGTACGGAGCTCACGAAATAACGGCTTGAAACCTCTTCCGTAGTACCTCTCGGTGAAAGCTCGATGACACCGGAGGAACCTATCCAGCCGTTATCACCGCCGGGAAGGGCCACCTGATAAACACCTTCTCTCTTTATGTCTGCATAAAGGACAGTGTTCATCATGACCTTCTTTATCAAAGTACCGTTGCTTGCGTGCGTCATTATGTTCTTGGAAGGATCGGATACGATGAGCTTGAATTTGTGGGTATCGGGCTCGATTGAATCGGTCTCTTCGATGAGACTTCCTTCCTTAACATATCCGGTGAGGCCATCCTGCGTCTGGATCTTGCAATATCCGTTCTTACTGCTGCTCAGGTATTTTACCGGCTCATTATAAAGAACCTCCGCGATCCTTTTAGAGTCAGGTTCCGGCAAAGTCATGAGAGCAACCGTACTGTCAATCACGACCCTGTAATCGGGATCATCATATTCCAGATTGATCACGGGCTCTACGAAAAGTTCGATATTCGTTCCTTTAAAAACATCGGGCAATACTCTCGGGAGGATATAGAAAACTCCGACAATGAGAAGCGTAAAAGCAGATAAAGCAATGGTAAATCCGATGATCTTATTCTTAGGGACGCCGCCCAGAACTGCCTGTTTCTCGGAAAGCCCCCATTTATCCTGCATGTCTTCGGCACTTCCGTACTGCTCCTTGCCCTCATCCAGATCAGCAAGAAAAGGAAGCTTGATGGGCCTTTCGACGTGCCTTATCGTCTTAGGGGTTATCTCATCACCCACTACAGGTTTCTTTTTGCGTTCGAAGACCTTAAAGACACTGTTTATATCCTGTTTTTCCCGTTTTTTCATTAAGGCTTCTCCAACAGCATCACGCAATAAGCGCAGGCAACACCGCCGTCATGCGACAGGCTTAAGGATAGGGATCTGACCCCGATCTCATCGGCATGTCTTAATGCGCCGTCCGAAAGTTTTATATCCGGCGCGCCTTTTTCATCCTTGATGACTTCGATGTCATGCATTCCCACGCCTTCACTCAAAAGGCCGGTACCAAGAGCTTTGCCAACCGCTTCTTTGGCGGCAAATCTGGCAGCATACCGTTCAGCCTTCTTGTCCGGATTCTTTGAAGACTCGCAATATTCTATCTCACCTTCAGTGAAGCATTTCTTAATAAAGGATGAATTACCATCCTTTACTATCTTTACGAATCTGGAGATATCCACGATGTCGATTCCGCAGCGTACGTCCATCTTGAGGATCATTACCTGCTTTCCTTGGAGATCAGATTGGCTGATGCGAGCTTTCCGCTGATCCTCATGTCACACTTGTTTACCAGTTCGCTCTTAGGGAACGGGGAAACGAGAACGGTGGGAAGCTTAGATGCTGCCCTTACCTCAAGAATGCTGTTCAGAACAGAACCGACATTGTTAAACAACGTAACCGAATCCGCAAAATCATCTAATACCAGGAAATCGATCCTCTTAAGATCTTCTAAAGTATCCGTTCCGACAGTCTGGAGATCTTCGCACTTGGCATAATATGCGCTCCTGCCGAGATTGATCGCTGTCTTGCAGACACATACGGAAAGGAAAGTCTTACCTGTCTGCGGAGGCGCGGAATAGACCCACAAAGACGACTTGTCATTGTTATCGGATAATCCCAGAAGTGCCTTAAGAAGCTCGTTCTTTATCTTCTTTCTGCCCGAGGGATCGCCAAGATAATCATCCCTGTAATTCTTCATCTTATATGACGTATAGTCAGCCATGCCGCTATACTCATAACACATCTCAAGTTCCTTCTTTCTGCAGGAACAGACCTTGACCGTCCCGTCAGATCCTTTTGCAAACCCGGTATCGTTACACTTATCACAGATGATCTTTTCGCTGTCGAAATCCGGATCGATCTTATTGATCTTCATGATCTTTTCGCGCTTGGTCTGAAGCTCTTCTTCAGCTATATCAAACCTTTTGATCAGACGCTCGTCCTTATCGATAACTGCAATGAACCTGCTGTTACGGACATTCAGGATCTGATCGTCGATCTCCTTAAGATCCGGACATTCCTTATATACACGTCTGATATTCTCATCACGGAGAATATCCTTTGATGCTGCAACTTCAGTAAGGCTCTCATTTATCAATTCTTTAATCGTCTTCATCCGGGTCTCCAAACATATCAAGGATATCATCAGGAATGTTAACTTCTTCGCTCTTCACATCTTCTGAAGTCTTCTTTTCAGAGGACTCTTCAGATCCGGCATTTCCAATACCTGCCTCTTCTCCGGTCCGCCAGACAGAACCGGCATTTGCCTTTCTTCTGGTAGCTTTTCTCTTATTCTCCTGATGCTCTTCTTCGCTTAACCTGGCAGCTTCTTCTGCGCTCCTGATACCCTGGTCGTGCCATTTGGTGAGCGTGTCACCGACATTTTTCAAAGTCAGGTTGCTCCTGAACTCATTCTCTTTGAAGGCAAGCGTAACAAGTTCTTCCGTTGCATCGAGATCTTCCGCCCAGGCCGTCACGCGTTCGATATCAAGACCGTTAAGTCTTTTGCGCATAAGGCTTCCGGTAAGCTTAATGAGCTTTTTGGTGCGTTTATTGATCTCAAGCTGCTTTTCGAGGCTCTTAATGTCCGTATACCCTTTCTCATACCAGGAAAGAGCCATCTTCTCCATCTGCTGCAAAGACCTGTGAACAGACTGCTCGTAACCTTCCTCAAAAAGCTTATAACATACTCTTCCGTCAAACTTATACTCATAGAGGCATTTATCGATCAGCCTGTAGAAGATATAAGGAAGCTCGCCCTGATAGAAAGTAGAGGAAATGGAGTCAGCAAGGATCTTCCTCTCCTTCTCATCGCTCATTACAGACGTAAGTTCCGGATCATTGCCGCGCGCTTTTACTGCCTCGATATACTCGCCGACTTCACGGGCTTTTATGTCATCAAAAGAATATGTCTTATCCTTGCGGTTGATAAGACTTGCGGCCATAAGCTCAGCAAGAGTCTTTTCGATCTCATCATCGGGAATGATCTTAAACTTCTTTATGGTGTTCTCATCGAAGCTGTCATGCTTTCCCGTCATGTTAAGCCACAAATATACGAGCAAAGCATTTTTGCTCAATTCCTGTGCGTATCTTACGAGGAAAATATCCGGCAAAAGACTGTCATTGATAAGCAGTCTGGAAAAATCATCTTTGCCTTTATTGCTCTTCATGCCGTAAACAGAACTCCTTGATTTGCTTTGCTAATTATAGCATGGATTAAGCCTCCGATTGGGTAAAGCTTAAGGTAATCTTCCCTGTTTTTGGGACAAGTATTTCGAGCATTTCTACAAATACTTTTTCAGTACCTGAAACAGCATGTTTTGGGTATTAAAAAAGTATTTTGACTCGAAAATACTTTTTCCATGCACAAATATTCTCATTTCAGGTACTAAAAAAATATTCACGAAAAAGGGGCTGCCTCATATCTGAGACAGCCCCGGCATTTTCAGTTAAACCTTACGGATCAAGCTTCGTTTGCCTTCTTAACATAAGAAGCATAACGGTCTCTTGAATCCTTGTAGCATCTCTGGAAGAGATCGTCAACAACTTCTGCATCATACTTCTTGTAGAGTGAGTTGTAACGTACTTCTGCCTTGAGGAATTCGAAGAAGTCAGCTGTAGGCTCCTTGGAATCAAGAGTGAAAGGATTCTTGCCTTCTGCAGTAAGAGCAGGGTTGAATCTGAAGAGGTGCCAGTAACCGCACTCTACAGCTGCCTTTTCTCTCTGCTGAGCTACCTTGAGGCCGCCCTTGATACCGTGGTTGATACAAGGAGCATAGCAGATAACGAGGGAAGGTCCCTGGTAAGCTTCTGCTTGTGTGAATGCCTTGATGAGCTGGTTCTTGTCAGATCCCATAG
>JAEEGL013435638.1_pt1 | contig 45787 bp, 38 predicted proteins | sample 9134231 | NCBI WGS metagenome assembly JAEEGL01 (sample SAMN16246548, study PRJNA631951) | gut metagenome | biome: gut microbiome; feature: rumen; material: fiber-attached | host: Bos | place: Iran: Karaj | collected 2018-10 | reverse complement strand
GCTCCTTCATCTTGTCCTCGAGCTGCTGAACAAAATCAATTCCGCTCTCAGGTGGAGTATCTCTACCATCAAGGAAGCAGTGAACAAATACCTTATCAAGGCCGTTCTTCTTGGCAAGCTCTAAGAGGCCATAAATATGTGTGATGTGGCTATGAACACCGCCATCAGAAACAAGACCATATAAATGAAGAGCTGAATTTTTCTCCTTGCAGTTATTAATTGCAGTCATAAGACCTTCATTAGTAAAGAAATCACCATCTTCGATAGACTTGGTAATTCTTGTAAGCTCCTGATAAACAATTCGGCCGGCACCCATATTCATGTGACCAACCTCTGAATTACCCATCTGGCCATCAGGAAGACCTACTGCAAGACCGCTGGCATATCCTTTAACAAAAGGATAATCCTTCATAAGACCATCCATTACAGGAGTCTTGGCCATAGCAATAGCATTTCCCTCAGGGTTATCATTAAGACCATATCCGTCAAGAATCAAAAGAATTGTAGGCTTAGAACCTCTCATTTATATATCCTCCATTTCACATGCCGGAAGTTTAACCGGCACAATCAACAATATTATAGTAAGGATGTTAATCATCCTTGCATAGTATAGCTCAATAGTAGCTTGTCTGACAAGTAATTAACAAAAACTTAATGATTGTTTCCCTTATTTCAGCACATAGCCTCTAAGTTCAATATATTTAATACAGTCAGCGTCATAATAATCACCGCGAATATCAAGCCCTGAGATAATAAGGATTCCTCCATCCATAAGCTCAATCGGCTCTTTTATAAGTTCAGATGCATGTTCACTTTCCATAGACAAATCTTTTTTATCAAGTTCAATGAATTTATCTGCAAGTGGCTGTAGATTTACTATTCCAATAACTTCATCGCCGTTATAAAGTGGAAACATCTCAAGATCATAGTTTAAATCCAGGCTTTCGTCATAAAAGCTGCCATAATTCTTGTTTATGTAGTAAAGCTCATCATAATCACTAACATCAATCTTATCCACATTTCTGTCAGAGTAAACATAAAAAGTATCAGAACTCGAATCATCACTGATATCTGAATATGATCTCAGAATATCTATCTGCTCGTCAGAGAGTTTTTTCTCCAGATATTTATTTCCGGCAAACCCGCCATCTTTTTTGATAGCATGAAAGGCTTCATACGCCCTGCTCTTTAGCGTATTATCCGCATCATCACCAAGCTTAAAGCATTTCTCAATCACTGCTCTCTGAGAGGCTGTAACTACACTATACATATTGATCTTCGGGAAAAAGAGCATAATAAATGCCGCAATGATGATCACAAACAAAACGCTTGAAATAATATCTTTTTCCGAAAAAAATCTATAAGTGTAAATACCAAAATACACTATTTCAAAAACAATAAGTGCAAGCCCCATATACCTTGATTTGGTAAAGCCATATTCTGACACCCTCATATACAGGCACATTCCCTGCAAAATAATGAATGGGATATAGATAAAGGGCATTATTCTGATGTACTTCCTGATAAATCCCTGGCTACACCCAAGAGCCATAGTCCAGATCATGATCCCGGCGGCAAATAAACCTGTAAGTATAGAAAAAGCTTCATTTGAAGGGAACTTCCATGTTATAAGAATCTTAATGATATAAACATAGATAATCACAAAAGCTATAGATTCTAAAATTGTCAGAACATAGGTCAAAACTATCTTGGCAAATTGAGAAATACTTTCTTTTGTCCTGGAAAGAGCCATTACTGCACATGGGAATTGAACCAGTCCGATCAGCAGAATCTGAACTCTCTCAGAAAGATTAAGTCTATAAGTATCAAAAATAAGCTCATCGAAGGCAAAAACAATAAGCGCAGACCCAATGGCAATAATAGCATAGACAAGTTCCGCTTTCATAAGTGAGCAGAAAGCCTTTGCAGCATAACCTTCAAAGTTTTCATTACTTCTTTTATAAAAGAAAAAAACAGAAAGGCATAAAAGAGTGATCAACGTAAATACAAATATGTCAGCAGACAATCCTGTATAAAGCGTGCTCTTATCTCCTAAATACTATTTTACAAAATCAGTATTAACAACTAAGTAATTCTGCCCAAAAGCTAATACTGCCACAAGAGAGGCTATAATATAAAACGCTGTAGTTTTCGCGTTAAATGGCTTGTACTGCGAATCTGAATTCCTTTTATAAAGATAAAAAGCTTCACACAAAAGGATTCCCAGTGACAGTCCAATAAGTGAAAATGCTGATCCATTTAGTATGTCTCCAAGTATGCCGTTATAAAACCTGTTAAAGGTTCCTCCGCAATTTACGGCATAAATTAGCATGGCAAGCATAAATACAGCAGCTGATGCAAAATGCTCTTTAATAGTCTCCCGATAGATATTCTTTATTTCCCCAACGATTTTCATACACCCTGCTCCCCATTTAAGCAATTATTTAATTTATGCATCCTCTTTATCAATTGTTATGTCACAGGTAACACGAGGATCAATATTTCTCATATGCTCTATGAGATAGTTTTTTATATCATCATCAGACAGATCATACTTATACGGAGTGATGACATCAAAAGACAGTCTTCTCTCCTCTTCGTTAGAATGCACTAAACGAAGATCATGAAACCTAAGTTTAGGATCAAGTCCATTTAAAAGAGATTCGACAAAGACCTTTTCCATTTCGGTTTCTTCATCATGAAGACTGACAGGATCCATATGGATCACTGCTGTACAATGGTATTTTTGTCTTAGCTCATTTTCAATATCATCTATCAGATCATGAACAGTAACAATGTTCTGATTATCAGGAACTTCAACATGGAGAGACATTATTATTCTGCTCGGGCCATAGTTATGCACGAGCAGGTCATGAACTCCGAGAATTCCATCATGAGACATAACAATATTTTTGACATCTTCAACAAATTCCTTACTTGGTGGCTCACCAAGCAGAGGATTTATGGTATCTTTGGCAGATTCATATCCTGTTTTAATAATAAAAAAGCCTACAAATACGCCAAAAAACCCATCTACAATTATTCCTGTCTTATAAGCAAAAATACTTGAAGCAAGAACAACAGATGTCGTAAATACATCGGAAATACTATCCATAGCAACTGATTTCAAGGTCTTAGAGTCAATTTTATCAGCAGCCTGAAGATTTCCCTGAAACATTAACAGTTTCACTATTATGGAAACAACGAGAATAACTGCTATTGTTGCATTAAACTCAACCTGTTCAGGCTTTAATATTTTATTCACAGATGTTCTGGCAACCTCACACCCGGTCAGCAAAATAAAAAGAGAGACAATAAGTCCGGCTACATATTCAAGTCTTCCATGGCCAAAAGGATGCTGCTCATCAGCTTCTTCTCCTGCAAGCTTAAACCCGATAAAAGTCACTATAGATGATGCTGCATCAGACAGATTATTAAATGCGTCACCAAAAATAGAAATGGAACCGCTGATAATACCTGCAATAAACTTGGTCGCAAAAAGGAAAATATTAAGTATGATCCCCAGAATTCCGCTAAGTAAACCATACCCTTGTCTGACACCGGGCATTTTATACTGTTCATAGTCTTTTATAAAAAAACGCGCCAAAAAACAGATCATATATAAGCCCCCATATATTCAAGAAGATTCTAAATATTATTGAAACTCTGTAATTATTAAGAGCGTACCTTCTTTAACAGATATTTCTGCTTCTTCATCAATTATAAACTCGTTGCTGACACCAAGAGGAAAATCATTTTTGAGCTCACCGTTTTCTAGATTATACATTAGTCCTCTTAATGTGACTCCCAGAGCTCTCTCAGAAAGAGAAAAAACAGATAAATATCCGGTGTTTCCCTTATGAAACTTAATCGACTCATTCTCAGCTATCATGATCATTCTATCAGCGTCAAATATATATCCTCGCCCACCATTGTGCTTGATATACAAAAGAGTCTGTATATTTGCAATTGTATGATCAAATCTCTTACCGCCAAGAGTTCCATACAGATAGAATTTACGGTATCCCTTAGAAAGCGCTATTTTGACAGCTTTTATCGTATCTGTGTCGTCTTTTCTAACTTCAAGCTGAACCACTCTGTCAGGGTCATGCTCCTTGATTTCATTGATTCCTCTTATTACATCGGGCTCTGCTTCCCTAGCAGAATCAAAATCTCCAACTATAAGATCAGGAAGTATTCCAAGCTGCTGAGCATACTTAAATCCTGCATCGCAGGCTATAACATAATCGCCTTCATTTATAGGAATCTCCAAAGGAACAAAAGTCCCCGCTGATATTATTATACATTTTGGCTGAGTAGCATTTGATTGCATCTTGATATCCTTATTAACATTTTTTATCAAATGGAATGTCGCAAGCGACATTCTCGCGCCTAGCGCGGTTGCATTTGTGCAACATATTCCTATAACATAAAAACCAGTACATCCTCATTTATCAAGATGCACTGGTTTCATTATACCATTTATACTCTATTACTCCACATTATCATGCACGGATTCTGGATTCGATGGTCTTAATATCCATCTCATACTCATCTGTTCCGCCCCAGTCACCTACTATTGTCTCAGTTGTCTTGCCGGTCTCGTCAGTAATTGCAGTAGATAATCTGTAATTCATCTTGGCAACCTTGGTATTATTGCCTGAATTGGTGTAACTCTTAAGATAAGTTACAGTGTATTTGGTATGAGGATACATGTTACCATCAATTGATCCCGGTTCATAAGATATTGAATTTCTCTGAACGCCGTCATCCTCAAAATAGTTTGCCCAAAGAGTTATGACACCTGCTGTATCCGGATTCTCCTCAAAATCAAGAAATCTGTAGCTGAATTTGCCGTCATTTCTATTGAGGATAATAGCCTCTCTGCTGATAGCGACATACGTTGTATTCTCCTGAGGAGTCTCCTCATTGTTAAGAAATACATTTCTAAGATTAATATACTCATCTGATACAACAAAATCTCTAAGGTCATCTACGTTTCCAACATCAAGCTGAGTAAAAATATCAGCAAAAACACCCTGAACGCTCTGAGCATTGTCGATGCAGTCCTTAACAGATGAAATCTCATCATTTGTTCCTACAGTATTCATGACATTATCAAGAACACTTCCATAAGCAAGCGCATCTTCATAGTTCATGGTAAAAGAATCAGAAGAAGGAACAGCATATTTAAGAACAAGTGCCTTAAGTTCATCAGATGGAGCTGTCTGATATACAGTAAGCATCCTGCCTATAAGATCAGCATACTTCTCATAGCTGCATCCGGACTCTGAACATCTGAACATTGAGTTGACGTCATCATCATATAAGCTAAAGCATCTGTCATAAGCAGCATCCATAAGCTGAATAGCATCTGTATTACTGCTGTCCTGCTCAAGAACAGACATAACACTTAAAACTGTATCAATATTACCATTACCCTTGTTAATCGTACTAACAGCGTCATTCATGATAACTGTAAGATAATTGGAAAGAAGTGCCTGACTCTCTGTATTCTGCCATCCATCATATAAAACCTTCTTGGCAGATTCAGAATCATCTATGCTTAGATATGCACTTGCCATATTAGAATAAGCTGCAACAGAGCCGGAATCTATCTCAATTGCCTCTGAATACGAATTGATCGCTGCATCATATTCTGCCTGTTCTGAATATCTGTTACCGGCTGCTATAGCCTTATTAACCTTAACAAATGGCAAATGACTATATACTGCATATCCACACACAACAGTAATCACTGTGGCAATGCCAATAATTGCAACCTTCCTGATGTCTATTCTGTTTGCGCGCCTGCGCCTCTTCTTATGTTTACTACTCTTTTTAATAGAGTCAAAAGAGTGATCTTTCTCTCTGTAACCCATAGCTTTTTGTAAACCATACTCCTTATAAAACCTAATACAAAAGTATCAAAATACAACTTCCCCATTTCAACACTATCGCGTATTATATCATAAATTTTTTCTTAATTCCATATATAAGAGGATAGCAAAATATTCCCTATAACTAAAATAAGGGCTACCGCTATAAGATTTGATCAAATGATCATCTAAAGCGACAGCCCCATACTTCATAGTATTATGATTTATGCAAGTATTTCGTGTACAGCAGCCTTGATCCTCTCATCCTTGGCATTTGCATCAAAGTACTCAAGGAAGTGCTCACCTGAAAGAGCTCCCTTAACAAGGTCTCTATCAAGCTTATTAAGAATATCTACAACATCCTGGTTGTATGTAACTTTCTTGACTTCATCAAGAATTTTCTTATTTCTCTGCTCAGGAACTGCTCTCTCTCTTGGATATCCCTGTCCTGACTCCTCAGAGAAAAGCTTCTCAAATGTATATTCAAGATTGAGCTCTGCGCCCCATCCTGACTTAAGTGCAAAGTTCATGGCAATAGCGTTACCATCATTGATCTGAGCAAATGTGTAAGCATCAAGAGGATCTGTTACATGACCACAGATAACTCCAGGGAAGCTGTTACAAGCAAGCATAGCGCCCTCTCCTGTTCCGCAGCCGGTAATTACATAATCAACAGCGCCAGAGTTAAGAAGAACACAAGCAAGAATACCATTCTGTACATATGTAAGCTGCGCCTTGTCCTCAGCTGAATACATTCCGTAATTAAACACCTCAAAGCCATGCTTATCAGCAACCTTCTTGAGTGCTCCGTAGATCATCTCATTCTTGGCAGCCTGACTGTTCTCATTAATAAGTGCGATTTTCATTTCATACCTCCGTTGATATTATTTTCATTCATGTGGCATCAGTAGTTTAATGTTCAGAAGCACATGGTTTATCGTTTTACTCTCTAGATTATTATAAATTTATGACTATCAATCGTCCATTGCCCCAGACGCTTTGTGCAATTTTTTCAAGATTCTCGTCACATTCCTGCAACACTACGCTTCAACGAAGTCCCATAATAACTAGTTCTTAAGGAGTTTTCCCATCTCACCTATGCCTTCATATACAGCATCAGGCTTAACATCTGACCCTGGTATATCTTCAAGTCCTGCTTCTCCTGTGAGCACCAGAACCCCTTTTGCACCATTCTTAACCCCGGTAGCAACATCTGTATACAGGCGGTCACCTACAAAAGTGATCTTCTCTCTGTCAAAGCCAGTCTTATCAATCACCATATCTACAGTTTCAGAAAAAGGCTTACCTACATACTTTGGCTCTTTTCCCGTAGAAAGAGTAATTGCTGCGCACATCATGCCACAATCAGGGATAAATCCACCTTTTACCGGACAATTGATATCAAGATGAGTTGCAAGAAAAAGAGCACCATTCCTAATATATGTACAGGCATTTGTAAGTTTTTCATAAGTAAGAGTCTTATCAAAACCAATTACAACAATATCCGGAATATTCGTGGTGTCAGCAGGGACAAAGCCTTGATTAACAGGTATTTCCGGTTCAAACAAATTGATCCCGCCATTTCTGAAATCATCTATTAAAGGCTGTGTTCCGAGCAAATATACGCTTTTTCCCGGATAATTATTATTCAAATATCTGATTATTACATCACCTGATGTCATGATCTGATCCCTTGTTATATGGCAGTTCATTCTGGCAAGTTTCTCAATATAAAGCGCAGGAGACGTCGATGAATTATTGGTAAAAAACAAATAGTCCTTTCCTGCATTTTGAACAGCACTTAGAAAATCCAGTGCACCGTCTAAAATATCTTCATCAAGATAAAAGGTTCCGTCCATATCAAGGACAAAAAGATCTGTTTCATCAAGTATTTTCTTTTTAGTTTCTATATCAAACATACTCATTTTCTAATTACTCTCTATCATCAGACAAAATCCCGTTTGGAGTGCTTCTCATATAACAGGATCACATCTCCGGCCTTTATGGTAAGATTTCCTCTTGGAATAATAGCCTTTCCTCTTCTTCTGATCATAAAAATATAACTCTGCCTTGAGATGTCAAGGTCTTTGATTGCAACACCATTCCAGGAGTGGCCATCATTAATAGTGATCTCTTTTAGATCAATTGGTTGTATCTCCTTAATTTTTTCAGCGCACATGACGACAACATCACCACTTTCAAGAACAGTCTGCCCTCTGGGAATAATTGTATCTTTATCTCTCTGAACAGCAACTATCATGATATCTTTTGGCAGCTGCAGATCAATAATCTTCTTTTTTGTCCAGCTATCTTTATCTGTAAGCTTTATCCTGATAAAATGGATGTTCTCTTCCTCGGCATAGTCACCTACAGTCTTAAGCTTCTGATACTGCTCTACGAATCCGGCACTTATGATACCAGTCGGGATAGCAACCATTCCAACACCCAAAAAGCTTATAAATATTCCAAGTATTTTACCCGCAACAGTTACCGGATATATGTCACCATAGCCTACTGTCAAAAGAGTTGATACTGACCACCAGACACCAGAAAAAGCATTTTGGAACACATTCGGCTGTGCATCATGTTCTACACTGTACATGCATAAACTTGACGCCATCATGAGTATCAGAATAATAAATACCGATGCCAGAAGCTGCTGCTTTTTACTTGCAAGAACTTCAGTTATAACGTTTAGCTGGTCGTAATAGGAATTAATCCTGAACAGCCTAAGTATTCGAGCTACTCGAAACATTCTGAATACAGCAGAACCTGCAGGAAAGAAAACAGGAAGATAATAAGGCAAAAAAGACAATAGATCTATGATTCCTGTAAACGATAATACATATTTAAATATGGAACGGGATTCAGATAACTTAGGATACAGCTCCTTGGCTGTAAATACTCTCAAAAGATAGTCAATTGCAAAAAAGAAAGTTGTAACGCCTTCAATAACAAGGAGGAGCCCTTTATAGTGCTCCTCCATATAATCAAATGTAATTGCAAACGCAGCAAAAAGATTGAGTATAAGTGCGACTATACTCAGTACGTCATAAAAACGGTTTAACGGTTCATCAATGACACCTGTACTGACCATATTAAAGACTTTTGCTCTAAATCTGTTAAAGCTTACCTTCTTCATTTTTGCGTCAGCCATATTATCCCCCGAATCTACGACAGTATTTCTTTATTTCTTGCGTTTACCAAAGCTCTCCATTACAAGGCTGCTAACATCTGCCAGGTAATCAAGGCTTCTCTTTTTATTCTCTGATTTAATAGCCTTCTTGTCAGACTTTGAAACATTCATGGTATCAACATCCTGCTTGTCAGCTTTCTTATGTCTTGGAGTATCCTCCATATACCATGACTTCGTAGAACCTTCACCTTTGATATTAATACGTCCTACATTTTCAAATCCGTCATTACTCTTTCTTGGCTTTCTCTCATACTTCTTATTATCAGAAGTCTTGGATGCATCAGAAGACTTATTGGCATTTTGCCCCCTGTCAGCCTTTATGCTTGCTATAAGGTTCTCATCAAGACCTGTATTCTTATTAAAACCATCATGATCGTTTAATGGTTTATTCTTCCTGCGTGGCTTAGGGAATAAGTCTTTTTCTTTATCAAAAGACTTGTCTCGTCTGCCACGTGAATTCTTATCATAGCTTTTCCCATCGCGGCTACGAGAATCTCTTCCTGGCTTTTTGCCATCGCGTTCTCTCTCGCCACGTCCTCTTTTACCTTCACGGTCTCTGTCAGAACGTCTACCGTCTCGACCTCTCTCGCCACGTCCTCTTTCACCACGGGTCTTATAATCTCTACGGTTCCTGTCACTCTTTTCAAAGAGAACAAGATCTTCAAGGTCTGCACCCATCTTGAGTTTCATAAATCCGGCTGCAAGCTGTTCTGCAGTATATTCACCCTCTTCAACCTTCTGATTAACAAATTCAAGAACAGATGAAATATCACCATTCTCAATAATATCTATTACTTCTGCAAAGACCTTCTGAGACTTAACTCTAGTGATCTCTTTAGCCTTGGGAACATGCCTCTCTTCAATCTTGGTATGACAAACCTTCTCGATTTCTCTGAGCTTGTACATTTCACGTCCGCCAACAAGAGTAAAGCTCATTCCGCTTCTGCCGGCTCTTCCGGTACGTCCGATCCTGTGAACATAGTACTCAATATCTTCAGGAATATCATAGTTAAACACTGCTTCTACGCCGCTTACATCTATACCTCTGGCTGCCACGTCAGTAGCAATGAGAATATTGATCCTCCCGTTTCTAAAGAGATTCATTACAGTATCTCTCTGATTCTGAGAAAGATCCCCATGAAGGCCATCAGCTAAATAGCCCTTTCCCTTAAGGCTCTCAGCAAGCTGATCTACCATTCTCTTAGTATTACAGAAAATAAGTGATCTTGCAGGATTATAATAATCCATAAGTCTTACAAGGACATCTTCCTTGAGCTTCTGAGGTACTCTATAGTAAGCCTGTTCAATAGCGGCTACTGTTATTTCCTTAGGAGTCATCTTGATATATTCAGCATCACTCTTCTGATATGTCTTGGTAATCTTGAGGATTGCTTCAGGCATTGTAGCAGAGAAAAGAGCTGTCTGACGCTCCTGTGGCATTCCCTGAAGGATAGTCTCAATATCCTCTCTAAATCCCATGTCAAGCATCTCATCCGCTTCATCAAGAACAAGGACCTTGACGTCCTTCATCTTCATAGTATGTCTGCGCATATGATCCATAACTCTTCCGGGAGTACCAACAACTATCTGCACACCATTTGAAAGAGCTTTGATCTGTCTGGAAATATCCTGTCCGCCATATACAGCAAGTACCTTGATTCCAAACATGTATTTTGCAAAATCTCTTATATCATCAGCAGCCTGCATTGCAAGCTCTCTTGTAGGGCACAGCACAACTGCCTGAAGATGCTTATTGGCCGGATCCACCTGATGAAGAAGCGGAATACCAAATGCCGCAGTCTTACCCGTACCAGTCTGTGCCTGTCCAATTATATCTTTTCCCTGTATCATTACAGGAATAGCTGCCTTCTGAATTGGAGACATATACTCAAATCCCATCTCAGAAACAGCTCTTATGATTCTCTCATCCAGTCCTGATTCGTCGTAGCGAACCTTATCTTCGTCCTCTTTCTTTGTTTTTTTCTCAGGCTCTTTAATATTTTCTTCTTGAACTTCTGCCTGATCTAATAATTCTTTTTCTAAATCTTTATTCATAAAACTCTCTTAATTTCTTAAAACTAAAACAATTACTACAAGCCTCGATATACGAAGCCTTTGAAGTTACATTATCAGCGATATTTCCTAATTGTAACTTCCAATATTACATATCTCCGCTCATAACATCTTTATTCTTGATAATGTAATCGCAAAGAGAAATGATTGTAAGTACCAGTGCGATCCACATGATTATAGTGGTCACGATGTCATAATACGGAACAACAGCCCCCAGATCAGCAATCATAAGAATTACCATTATCATCTGGAATGTTGTCTTAAATTTGCCCCAATAGCTCGCAGCTATAACACGGCCATTGTCAGCTGCAACAAGTCTGAATCCGCTTATAATAAACTCCCTTGCAATAATTATTACAACTACCCATGAAGGAATCTTTCCAAGGTCAATCAGACAAATCATTGCACTGCATACAAGAAGTTTATCAGCCAGAGGATCCATAAACTTACCAAAATCAGTAATAAGGTTATATTTTCTGGCAATCTTGCCATCAAGCATATCCGTCAGGCTGGCAATAATAAAAATAGCCAGTGAGATCCATTTAAACAAATCATTTCCGGGACTAAGAAGCAAAAAAACTACAAAAAATGGAATCAGTATAACTCTAAGAACGGTCAGCTTGTTTGGTAAATTCATGTTGTTTCCTCCCCAATCAGATCATACTCATTAGATCCTGTGATCAATACTTTTATATAATCACCGGTCATAAGTTCTCTCTTTACACCGGTGACAAATACATACCCATCAATGTCGGGGGCATCCTTATAGGTTCTGGCAACGTAAGAAAAACCTTCTTCATCGTCAGTATCTGTAATTCGTCCCTCTATAACAGCCTCCACAATCTTGCCTATCATATTCTCAGCATTTTCAAAAGCAATTTCCTGCTGAAGACGCATAAGCTTGTTGCGTCTTGTGTTCTTGACTCTCTCAGTAACCTGATCCTGCATTGTAGCTGCAGGAGTATCTTCTTCCTGTGAATAAGTAAACACTCCAAGTCTGTCAAATCTAAGATCCTCTACAAGCTTGTAAGTCTCATTATGATCAGCAGCGGTTTCTCCCGGGAATCCGCTTATGAGAGTTGTTCTGATACAAATATCAGGAATTTCCTCCCTAAGATGCTCAACGAGTGCTCTTATTTCAGCATTATTAGTACGTCTGCCCATTAGCTTAAGGATTCTGTCAGATCCTGACTGAATCGGAATGTCTAAATAATGGCAAATCTTAGGTTCAGACTTAATTGTCTGGATTAGTTCCTCTGTAATTTCCTCAGGATAGCAGTAAAGAATCCTGATCCATTTAAATCCGTCTATCTCACAGAGCTTATGGAGAAGTTCCGGAAGCTTTTTCTCTCCATAAAGATCTGTTCCATAAAGTGTTGTCTCCTGTGCTACCAGTAAAAGCTCTGTAACACCGGCTTCTGCAAGATTTCTGGCATCTGCCAGGAGCTGTTCCATAGGAACACTTCTGTAAGCACCTCTTACCTTAGGAATAATGCAGTATGTGCAGTGCTTATCACAGCCTTCTGCAATCTTGAGGTAATTATAGAGCCCACCGGTTGTAATAACTCGTTTCTTGCCACCAATCGGCTTTCTGTTAACATCATCGAAATAATTCTTGTGTGAAAAGAGCTTATTTCTCTCGATAGTTTCATCAAGAGCCTCTATTATCTTATCTGTAGAGGATACGCCTAATATCTCATCAACTTCAGGAATCTCATCCTGAATCTCTTCTTTATAACGCTGAGCAAGACATCCTGTAACAATAAGCGCTTTAAGCTGACCGGACTTCCTCCGCTCAGCAAGTTCTAAAATAGTATTAATGCTCTCTTCTTTTGCATCATTTATAAAGCAGCAGGTGTTAACAACTGCTGCTTCTGCTTCCTGTTCATCATCAGTAAAGTTGTGACCACGGTCAGCCAGCATCCCCAGCATAACCTCGGTATCAACTCTATTCTTGTCACATCCAAGTGACACAAATAAAATCTTCATATATTACTCGTTCTCTGTAGCCTCTGTCTGGATTTCTTCCTTCTCCTCGTCAGTAAGAATACGAAGTGTATCCTGGTTCATCTCATCAACAGCAATTGAAAGAGGCTTCTGCTTGTCCTTAACCTTAACCATTGGCTCATCACCAGCAATGATCTGTCTTGCTCTCTTTGCAGTAGCCATAACTACTGAATATCTTGAGCTGATAACAGGCTCCTCGCCCTCTTCAACTCCCTTGTTAACAACCTTCATAAGATCAACATAAGATGGGTGTATCATATTAAATCCTTTCCTGCGTCTTACGCATAAACATTACATAAATATAGTATAAAACACGTAATAAGTGTAATATCTAACAAATTAAAACTTACTGAAATATCAATAAATAAAAGTATTCTCAATTCAAACCATTGAGTTCTTCTCTTACCTTACTGATAAACTCCATATTCCTGTCAGGAGTACCATGAGCTGCTGTAATGATTCCATGGACGCTCTCGACAGCATCTTCTAGTTTATAATTAATTACTATATAATCATAGTTCTCAATTCCAACAGACTCTTCTACTGCCCTCTTCAGTCTCTGTCTGATAACTTCGTCAGATTCTGTGCCTCTGCCGCGAAGTCTCTTCTCAAGTTCAGCTGCAGAAGGTGGCATAACAAACAATAGAACTGCATCCGGATACTGCTCCTTAATCTGAAGAGCACCCTGGATCTCTATTTCTAGTATAACATCAATTCCGGCATTAAGCTTATCTTCAACAAATTTTCTGGGTGTGCCATAGTAATGATTAACATAACCGGCATGTTCGATAAGTCCATTGTCAGCAATGAGTTTCTCAAACTCTTCGTTGCTTACAAAGAAGTATTCTCTTCCATTAACTTCTCCGGGTCTGGGATCTCTGGTAGTTGCTGAAATTGAAAGCGCATATTGATCATACTTAGCGGTAAGAGCCTTCATTATAGTGCCTTTTCCTGCACCGGAAAACCCTGAAACAACAATAATAATACCTTTACGATTCATTAGTAATACTCACATTCTAATAGATTATTTATGACAGAAATAATAAGCCCCCATAAACAAATATCATTCGATATTCTGAATTTGTTCTCTAACCTTCTCAATGTCAGTCTTAAGTGCTATTCCTCTGTCAGAAATCTTAAGATCTGTTGACTTGGACAGAATAGTGTTAGCCTCTCTGTTCATCTCCTGAGCAAGGAAATCAAGCTTTCTGCCGATACCATCCTTGTCATCGCCCTTAAGTAGTGCTTCCTTGGTAGCCTTAATATGACTGCGAAGTCTTGTAAGTTCCTCATCAACGCAGACCTTGTCTGCATAAATAGTAACTTCCATAGCAAGTCTGTTCTCATCAACCTGCTTATCCTCGAGTAAATCTGCAATTTTCTCTCGTAGCTTAGTCTTATATTCCTGAATGATTTCCGGAGAACGTTCTGTAATATATTCCACGTTTTCCATCATTCCGTCAAGCTTTTCTGATAAATCTTTTGAAAGAAATTCTCCTTCCTTCATTCTGGATTCCAAAAAAGCTTTACCTGCACCATTTATTGCCTTGCTTAATCCGCTCCATACTTCCTCTTCATCAAGTTCTTCCTCTTCCATGGTAAAAACCTCAGGAAATCTTGAAAGCACAGAAATCCTTACATCATTATCAAGGCCAAAATCGGAAGACATTTCCTTTAAGTAATTATAATACTCTTCCGCAATAGCTTTATTATATTTTACTCTGGAATCTGATTCAGAAAAATCTTCATAGCTTATGAATGCATCAACCTTACCACGTTTCATATAGCTCTTGAGTTCAGAACGAATAGCTGATTCAAATGCATTGAATTTCTTGGGCATCTTAAGGCCAAGATCCAAATATCTGTTATTAACAGATTTGAGTTCAACAGTGTACTTACGCTGTCCCTCAGTAACTTCACATCTACCAAAGCCAGTCATACTGCAAACCATATTATTAATCTCCTAATCATATTATTAGAATTGCATTGTAACACTCGTTTTCTTAGCAATTCTACATAACATAATATAGCGCAAAATTAAGGCCAATGTCAACAAAGTCCCCATTACTGCGGCTTTTGTCATCGGCCTTAATTAAGAAATTCTATGAAATTATATCCGGATCACTCTATCACAGTGATGCTAATATCAGCAATATACCAAACACTACTATGATAGCCAAAAGAACTAACAATCCAATAATAGCACCCTTCTTACACCTCTTGTAATTACGGATGTAATTCATCTTCCTGAATACAAAGGCTGCAATAATACCAAGTATCGGAAGGAAAAATGAAATAACTGAAAGCCAGATGCTTCCTGTATCATGTATAGGAGTGCTGAGAATTTCGCTGCTTCCTGTATCTTCTGATTCCATAAACTCAGTATTCTTAGCCATCTGCTTCTGAGCTTCCTCAGGATCGATTCTAACAGCCTGAATTGGCTTGTTCTCATCACGAAGCTTCTTATACTCTTCGATTTCTTTCTTGTTACCATATACAAGATGATTATGTCCAATATCAACAAGCTCGGGCTTATCAACTGAATAATCATGAACTGAAGGATCATAAGCAAAGAGAACCTTGTTCTTCTCAAGTCTCGGATCAGGAATAGGTACTGCTGAAATAAGAGACTTGGTATATGGATGAAGAGGATACTGGAAGAGTTCTTCAGTATCAGCAATCTCAACGATGTTACCCTTATAAATAACACCAATACGATCAGAAATAAATCTTACGATTGAAAGATCATGCGCAATAAAGAGATATGATACCCCTCTTTCTCTCTGGAACTTCTTGAGAAGGTTCAGGACCTGCGCTCTGATAGAAACATCAAGAGCAGAAATAGGCTCATCTGCTACTACAAGTTCAGGTTCCATAACCATCGCTCTTGCAAGACCGATACGCTGTCTCTGTCCACCAGAGAACTCGTGAGGATAACGAGTAAGGTGCTCCGGAAGAAGTCCAACCTCTTCGATCATCTTCTCAACCTTCTGAACTCTGTCAGCTTCATTCTTGAAAAGATGGAAGTTATAAAGACCTTCTGAGATGATATAGTCAACAGTTGCTCTCTCGTTAAGAGATGCAGCAGGATCCTGGAATACCATCTGAATATTTCTAATAACCTCTCTATCAAGAGCTTTAGAAATATTACCGGATATCTTAACGCCCTTATACTGAATCTCACCAGCTGAACAAGGATTAACCCTGATTACTGCACGACCGATCGTAGTCTTACCAGATCCGGACTCACCTACAAGTGAGAAAGTCTCGCCCTTGTAAATATCAAAGCTGGCATCTTTAACAGCCTTGAAAGCGTTATCTCCCTTTCCAAAAGTAATATCAATATTCTTAACAGAAAGGAGTACTTCTTTGCCTGTCTCAGGATCTATTGGTCCATGCTCAGGGAACTGATTATTAGGCATTTTCTGAAACCTCCGTAATATTGTAAATCTTCATAAACTTCTCATGAATATCCCGGATAATTTCCGGCTTTTCAATCTTAGGTGCCCTTGGATCGAGAAGCCATGTCTTAGCATAATGAGTATCACTTACCTTGAACATAGGTGGTTCCTCAATAGTATCAATCTTAAGGCAATATGGATTACGAGGAGCAAATGCATCACCTGTAATCTTGTTGTAAAGTGATGGTGGTGTTCCTGTAATTGAGTACAGTTCTGTATCCTTCTGTGCAAGCTGAGGAAGTGATGACAAAAGAGCCCATGTATACGGGTGTCTGCTATCATAGAATACATCCTCAACAGTTCCAAGCTCAACGATCTGTCCACCATAAATAACAGCAACTCTGTCTGCAATATTAGCAACAACACCAAGGTCATGTGTAATGAACACGATAGTGTAGTTGTATTCCTTCTGAAGATCCTTGAGAAGCTGAAGTATCTGTGCCTGAATTGTAACGTCAAGAGCTGTAGTAGGCTCATCACAGATAAGGATCTTAGGCTGACAGGAAAGAGCAATTGCAATAACAATACGCTGTCTCATACCGCCTGAATACTGGAATGGATAATCATCGTAACGCTTCTCAGCATTAGGAATACCAACCTTCTTCATGATCTCGATTGCTCTTGCCCTGGCCTCAACCTCTGAAACATTCTGGTGCTTCATAATGATTGAAGAGATCTGCTTACCAATTGTGATAATTGGGTTAAGAGATGTCATAGGATCCTGGAAAACTGTAGCAATCTTCTTACCACGAGTCTGTCCCCAGTCACTTGGATCAGTTACTCTTGCAAGGTTGATGAAGATCTTACCTGAAAGCTTAGTTTCAGCTTCATCTACGAGCTTACAATACATAACATTGTCAAAGATCTTAATCTTTGTTTCTTCATCTGCAATATTCTCACCAAGTTTAAGTGCTTTCTTAAAGTCGTTAAGAATTCTGCTGACATATTTTCTTCTGGTAGTATATTTGAATCTGCCAACTGAAAGGTAGATTTCCTTACCAAGTACAGAGTTTCTGTCCATCTGTTCCTTGGTTATAGGCTTGGATATGTCAAGCTTATACTGAGCCTTAAGAGCTGCAAGCTTCTTCTCATACTCATTAAGGTATTTAGCATCAGAAGATACTTCTTCCTTATGCTTCTGAATAAGGTCATTTCTTTCCTTCTGAATCTTGGCAATCTCATCCTCGAAAGCCTTGATCTTTCTCTCAGATTCCTTGATCTTATCCTTTTCCTTTTTGGTATCATAAGTCTGCTTGAGATTAAACTCTTCAGTCTTCTTGAACTTAAGATCATTGATCTTATTGTTAAACTCTTCATCCTGTTCATCTGAAAGAGTCTCTTTGGCTCTCTTTTCTGACTCAAGATCAAGAATCTGTTTGTATGTATCTGCACCGGATTCAAGAGCTGAATATGTGTTGAGCTTGTCAATTATTCTTGCAAGCTCTCTCTTACCGGATGCATTAAGAGTAACAATTGTATTGGATAACTCTTCATCGTTGAAGATAATATCACCTTTACTTATAAAGCCATTAGTCTCAAGCATTCCTGCGAAAGTCTTGGTAAATACAGACTTACCTGATCCTGACTCACCAACGATGGCAATGGATTCATTCTCGTAAATATCAAGTGAAATACCGCGAATAGCTGTAAGGATACGTCCTCTTACGCGGAATTTAACTTCCAAATCTTTAACTGATAATAATACTTTCTTATCTTCCATTTTCTTGTTTTTCCTTACATATGTGTTCTAGGGTCAGATGCGTCACCCAAATTCTGTCCTGTTACATAAAGAGCAACTGTAATGATTGAAGCAATAACTACAGGACTCCAGAACTCAAACTGCCAACCTGGAGTTACCATAGCACTCTCAGCTTCATAGATAAGTCGTCCAAGAGACATATCAGACATACCCATACCGATATAAGCAAGGAAAACCTCATATCCGATATATGATGGAATCTCAACTGCAAGCAGTGTAACTATAACTGATGTCATGAAAGGCAGAATGTTTCTGGTAGCAATTCTGGTAAGTGGTGTTCCAAGACATTTACTTGCAAGGTTGTACTCTCTGTCTCTGATAATAATAACCTGTGTTCTGATAAAGTAAGCAATGAAGAGCCATCCTGTAATAGTCAGTGCAAATACCATTGACCAAAAGCTTGGTGAAAGAATAAGTACAAGTACTGATATAAGAAGGATCTGAGGAACGTTACCAACGATGTTATAAACCTCTACCATAAAGATATCAATTTTCTTAGAAAATCCCCAAATAGCTCCCACAAATACACCAACAGTAAGGTTGATCGCTGCACAGACAAAAGCAAGTGAAATAGAAATTCTTGAACCTGTCCAGATGGCATCAAATGTTGACTGTCCTGATGCTCCGGCACCAAGAATCCAGTGTATGTTGTAGCCAAACTTCTTCATAGCAGCACCCGGCATCAGGTGCTTAGCTGTTGAATCCATAAGATTACCGAATCTGTCATAATCGATAACTGAAGGATAAATATATGCAAACAATAATACAAAAGCAAGTATTGAAAGAATAACAATGTTAACTTTATTTCTAAAGAACACTCTGAATACTGACTTCCAATATGAATATCTTGGAGCCGTAATCTTCTCTGAATCAAGGCTGTTATGGTCTACCAGAGAAAAGAGCTCTTCATCGGTCATTCCTTCTACTGTAAACAAATCTTTATTTTCCATTATCTTAAATTCTCCTTACCTGGCTTTTCCTGAATAGTTGATTCTAGGATCAACAACAGAAATAAGTACGTCACCAGAAATCATACTAACTACAGAAAGAAGTGCATAGAACAATGTTACGCCAACAATAACACCATTATCATACTGGTTGATAGCAACTGTAAGAAGGTTACCAGCACCTGGAACTACGTATACACGCTCTGTAATAATAGCTCCTACAACTGCTCCAAGGATACCTGCAGGTATTCCATGAACAATCGGAATTGAAGCATTCTTAAGAATATGTTTTCTGAAAATCTCGCCTTCTGTAAGGCCTCCTGACCTTGCAAACTTAACATAATCGGAGTTCATCTGATCGATCATGTATCTACGAAGCCACTTCATAGTATCTGCAATAGGTCTGAGTGCAAGTGAAATTATAGGAAGTACATATACAAGTTTACTTGTGGATTCGATATCAAATGTAGTAGGGAATCCAAGTTTTCCGCCGATAGCTTTAAACAGGAAAATATAGGCCAGTGAAGGAACCGCAGTAATAAACATGATATATCCGGTACCAAGCTTATCAACAAACTTATCCTTGTGTCTTGCCATCAAAATACCAAGCGGAATACCAATCAGATACATAAGAAGAACTGAAATAATACCGATTGAGAATGAATATCCCATCTTGGATTTACCATTCTTAATTGTATTAACACTTGTATAATCATCAGTAAATCTATCAGCATTAACCTTGTTGGTCTCTCTTGATCCATATGAGAAAACAGCAGTATGAAGGTCATCTGCAGATTCCTCTGTAAGACCGGTAGGGAATGTAGTTGTCTGCATTACATATGAACCCTGTCTCTTGGTCATAGTGTCAAATACATCTATTCCTGCATTAACTGCATAGGACTTACCCAAATTAAGAGTGAGAAGATTCTGATGTATAAATGGGAACTTATCATCAACATAAAGCAGATATTTGTGATAAGTACCATTTCCTATAACAGCAGGAGCAAATTTATCTCCTCCGTATATAGGATCATGAAGAGTAAAAGTGAGCTTTCTCTCTCCTATATCTATATCTTCATCAACGAAATGAACATTATCAACAGTAAATAAACCTGTAATATATGTAATCAGTCTGTGCGTAATTGGATAATCCTTGGACGCAAAGAGCTGCTGTGCTCCACCGTTAGCGTATTTCTTAGGTGATACCATAATGGCATTACATCTGGTTACAGTGTATCCATTAGCATCACAGTATTCCTGAAACTTCTGAACATACTCAGCTGTAAGTTCACTATCATTCTCAGGCTTCTTACCAATTGAGGCAGCTTTAACTCTGGTCTCCTCGTCTAATTCTCCCTGTTCCTGGAGCATGATCAAATAATCCTGATATGTGAGAAGATCCAAATACCCATACTCCTCCCACTTTCTGTACATATAGGCAGTCTTCTCGTTATTGCCATAGTTCTTGAAGACATTATCCTGAGCAAAGATCAGGTTTCTGTCCAGCATGGTATAGATCATTATCATTACAATAGCAACAACAATGAATGATGAAATTATTCCATGCAATAGTCTTTTCAATACATACTTAGTCATAGCTTTTTCCCTTTGTGGTACATATTATTGTATAGCTGAAATATCTATGTTTATAAAAATTTTATAATTAAATACACAGCCTCAACATTATACAACATAATGGAGAAAGTGGGAAGGTCTTTTTCCCACTTTCTCCAATTTATTTGCAATGCTTTATTACAAATTAAATCAGAATTTAAAGAGTATAATTAGAATACTCCAAGGCTCTTAACCATGTATCCTGCATAATCAGGAAGCATTGTGTCAAGATATGTCTGAGGATCACCATAGTCAGGACCCCATCCGGAAACGTCCATCATATCAGCGTTCATCTCATAGCCATACTCTGGATAGTAACCAGCATAGAGCCAGTCATCCTGAGATTCGCAAGAAATAAGGTTAACTACTACCATTCCATCAAGAGTTGTCTCAACAGACTGCTTAAGAACGTTAGCTCTGTTTGTATAAACCTCAGAACCTGAGAAGTAAGGAAGGTCGATCTGGATTGGATTCTCCTTAGAAACTTCTACGCCCTGCTTAGCAAGCTCTTCTACAGCCTTAGCAAGATTTTCCTTAGCATATGTAGGATTGTACCATCCGTCATATCCGTCAGATGATCCAACACCATCAGCAGCCTCTGCATCCCAAGCCTTTACCTGGATTCCATCAGCATCAAGCTGTGCCTGTACGATCTCACCGAAGTATGTTCCCTCAGCAAATGTTGTTGCTGTTCCGTTAATATCAATTGTAACTTCCTCAGGAAGTGTTACGAATGTACCAGGAGTGTAAGAGTTTCTAAGGTTGTTAAGCTTAAGTTCCTCACCCTCTCTCTGAGCATTGTAAGAAGCTCTGTCAAGTGAAGTTACAACTGCAAGTCTGAAGTTATGGTTCTGCATAGCGATAGCTGTTCTCTGTCCATCCCATACAGTCTTCGCAGACTTAGTTACTGTAGCATCGTTGAAGTTTGCAAATCCCTTACGGTTTGTATTAAGGAATCCGCAGAATGTTGTAGCATCTGTATCTGTTACAACTGCATATTTATCAAAGTTACCATCAGCCTTAGCAGACTCGATTGTTGAAGTGTTAAGTCCTACAGAAGTAATTGTTCCGGCAACACAGTCATTGTATGCCTTAGTTACGTCTGTACCATCCTCAAATACCCAGTTAAGAGTCTTGATGTTCTGGTTATCTTTGTTCCAGTATGAAGGGTTAGCCTTCATAACGATTGAGTTATTCTCTGTAAAGCTTGTTACAAGGAATGGTCCGCAATATGCGATGTGGTCAGGATCTGTACCATAGTTACCAGAACCTGTTCCCTGGCCGAACTGTCCGCCCTGTCCTTCATAGTATGATCTTGAAAGAGGTGCGAATACGCCATAGCTGAGCATTGTAAGGAAGTAAGGTGTCTTCTGCTCAAGTGTGTACTCAAGTGTGTAATCATCAATTGCCTTAACACCAACTGTTGAGAAATCAGTTGACTCGCCGTTGATATATGCATCAGCTCCAACGATAACGCCCTGAACGAGGTACTCAAGACCACCCATAGCGTCCATCATGTGCTGCATACCAGCTACAAAGTCATCAGCTGTAAGATCAGCTACTTCTCTACCCTGTGAATCAACCCACTTAACACCTTCACGAATCTTGAATGTGTATGTAAGTCCATCCTCTGACTCTTCATAGCTCTCTGCAATTGCAGGCTGCTGAACGTTCTCTACGTCATACTCTAAAAGTCCGTCATAGAGGTTTACAAGCTTCTCAGAATCAGCTGCTCTTGATGTAGCAAGAACGTCCCAAGTCTTAGGATCACTTGTATTAGGATAGTTAAAGGTATCTGTAAGTGTATAACCTTTCTCTTCAAGGTACTTCTTAGCTTCTTCCTGATATGTACCTGTTCCTCTAAGGTCATTCAGTTTGCTCTTCAGCTCAATGTAATCATCAGCTGAAACGAAATCTGTAGTAGCAAGTACATTGTGGAAACGCATATCATCGTTGCCCCAAAGAGTATTTGTTACAGATCCTGGAATGTGACGTCTGAGTGCATAGTTACCACCACGTGTTGAAAGTGGAATAAATACACCTGATCCAAGGAGCTTAGCTTCTGCAACGCCCATAAGAGCATAACGCTCAGCGATATTGTCTGTTGCAAGAGCCTTCTGGTACTCTTCATTGAACTCACCAAGAATTCTGTTATAAACCTCTGATGATTCTGTCTGGTAGCTGTCTACATCCCAAAGCTCTGAATAAGCATCAGCAGCAAGACGTGTGTCTGGCTCAACGCCTACAAGAGATGGAAGGTTTGCATCAGCTTCCTCAGTTGCAGCAGCTTCTGTTGTCTCAGTTGTAGCAGCTTCTGTAGTTTCTGTTGTCTGCGCAGGTGTATCTGTCTGTGCAGGAGCTTCTGTCTTGCCGCATCCAGCCATAAGTGTAGCTGTCATAGATGTAGCAGCAAGTAAAGCAATTACTCTGTTGTACTTCTTCATAATCTTCCTCCATTTTTAATAAGAAAATATATAAAAATAGCTATCTGCATCGTGAAGATACAAATAGCATTTTTATTACTAATAAGTGTTCCCCACATTCGTCAACGTAAAAACGTCATTGTTTCTACCGTTTTTCAATCTTGTATACAATTATACTACCCACAATAAAATAAATCAATAACTGTATGCTTTTTCCCTATAACGATTTCTTATAGCTTTGGATAGCTTTTCGTTAAGTTAAAGTTTAACAGTTTAAAGCGTTGTGTTGTTACAATAATAAACCATGTTGATTAATTTTGCTACAATTTTTTTACAAAAATTTTATTTTTGTAATATCGTTCTTGACCAAAATCAAAAAAGGAGCTCCGAAAACTACTTCGGAGCCCCTAAAAATAATCAAAAATCTTAATTTCTGTACAGGTTAAAAATCATCAAAGACAGCTTGCGTAAGCCTTTTCAGCACCCTCTGTGTGAATCATCTTAAGATCAGCTACTACCGCGTCAGTAAGACCATCAATCTTGTTAAGATCCTGATCCCACATTTTCTCATTGCCAAGAACAGCTTTTACAAGTTCCTCTTCTGACTCGCCCTTGTGCTCATAGAAGAACTCAAGTGCCCATCTGTCATCACTTACAGTATATGTATTGCCTGCAGGTCTCTTACATACAAGTCCTGCATCTGTAAGTTCCTGAATATCATTTGAATAAAAAGCAATGTATGCAGCAAGTGACATTGTAAGGCACACAGGAAGTTTGCCATTTTTGTCAATATACTGAAGGAATGAAGGCATATTTCTAGCCTTCCACTTACTTGTTGAGTTAAGTGAAATAGACATAAGCTCATGATTTACAAAAGGATTGTTGAAACGATCCTTAACAGCTGCAGCAAATGCATTAAGATCGTTTTCATCAAGGTGGTCTACCAGTGTAGGAATAACCTCTTCATTGAGCATCTTGTTCATGAAGCCTGCAACATTATCGTTATGCATACAGTCACGTACAATATCAAAGCCTGCAAGGTATGCGCCAAGAACAAATCCTGTGTGAGCTCCGTTGAGGATACGAACCTTACGGTGCTTGTATGGCATAACGTCAGGAACAACATGTACATTTACTCCGGCTTTCTTGAAAGGAAGTCTGTCTTCAAGTCCCTCAGGTCCTTCAATGATCCAAACGCCAAAAATCTCACCAACATCGATAAGTTCATCATGGTAGCCGTTGATCTTCTCAAGTTCTTCCACTTCCTTAGGATCACGGATTCTTCCGGGGACAATTCTGTCAACAAGAGTTGAGCAGAAAATATTCTCTTCATTAACCCAAGTCTTGAAGCCTTCCTCGAGTTGCCACTGGTCAATATACTGATTTACGCACTTAAGAAGCTCTTTACCATTATTATCAATAAGCTCACATGAAAGTACTACTATTCCCTTCTTGCCAGCCTTATATCTTGTATAAAGAACCTGAGTAAGCTTACCAGGGAAGCTGTTTGCAGGTACATCCTCAAATTTGCATGATGGGTCATAAGCAATACCTGCCTCAGTTGTATTGGAAGCAATAATATCAAGATCATCAGATGCTGCAATAGCCATCATCTTGTCATAATCAGCCTTATCATAAGGATTAAGGCAACAATCTACAGCAGAAATAACTCGCTTGGCATCTACCTTCTCTCCGTTCTCACTGCCACGAAGATAAAGAGTATAAAGACCTTCCTGCTTGTTAATAAGCTCTGTAAGTCCCTGAGCTATAGGCTGAACAAGAGCAACCTTGCCGTTAAAGCCAGCCTTCTCATTACTGATATCAAAAAAGTAGTCAACAAAGGCTCTCATAAAGTTTCCTTCACCAAACTGAAGAACTCTTACAGGTGCCTCTTTACAAACATAGCCTTCATAGCCAGATTTAGCCAATACATCATAGTTTAATAAATCCATTCCAAATATCCTCCTAAATTGTAAGCGCTTACAAAACGCTAAGAAAAGATTATTTACTAACAATGTTATAGCATATTTATGTAAGCGTTTACAATACCCAAAATAAAAAAATGGATTACTTTTGATAATCCATTTTTCTTATCATAGCTCTGCTGATCTTGCCATTCGCAGTTCTGGGAAGATCTGTAGCAAAACAAATTTTGCGTGGATATTTGTAAAGAGCTACTCTTTCTCTTACAAAATTCTGTATTTCATTCTGCAGTGTCACACTAGGTATATAGCCATCATTCAAAATAATACTGGCTTTCACCAAAGTTCCTCTGTTTTTTGACGGATAGCCTGTAACGGCACATTCAAAAACTGCAGGATGCTTCATTATCACATCTTCCACTTCAGATGGTCCGATGCGATAACCGCTTGATTTGATCACGTCATCATTTCTTCCTAGGAAAAAGAAATTTCCCTTCTCATCCATGATTGCTCTGTCTTTTGTATGGTAAATACCACCTCGCCATACTTCTTCATACTGCATTTTATCTCCAAGGTATCCCTTAAATACCCCCATGGGCAGAATGCCTCGTACCTTCGGTATGATCACAATTTCGCCTTCTGTTCCATTAGATACTTCCTCTCCTTCTTCATCGACCACCCTGATATCATATAGCGGCGAAGCCTGGCCAATTGAGCCTTGTATTTGCTCTTTTCCTACAGGCGTACATATTTGAAGGGCCGTCTCAGTCTGGCCAAAGCCTTCTCTGACAATAAGCCCCGTCTTTTCTGTAAATTTTCTCGCCACTTCGATAGGCATGGGCTCACCTGCAGTTGTAACCTCCTTAAGAGACACAAGATCATATTTGGACATATCTTCCAGAATCAGGTATTTGTAGATAGTAGGAGGCGCACAAAAGGAAGTGATCTTTTCTTTTTCCAAGAGATTCAGTATATCCCATGCATAAAATTGTTCATAGTCATATACCATTACTGCACTTCCAACAAACCACTGACCGTAGAGCTTACCCCAGGCAGATTTGGCCCAGCCTGAATCTGCAACAGTCAAATGAAGTCCGTTATCCTGGGCTCCGTGCCAGTTTTTGGCTGTATAAATGTGAGCAAGCGGATATGAATGATCATGAATAACCGCCTTGGGTGCCCCGTTTGTTCCTGATGTGAAATAATATAGCATGTCATCATGAACATTCGTAGAGACTCTTTCGAAATAGTCCTCAGCATCTTCTATCAGTTCGGAAAAAGAAAGCGCATCCTCATACCTGTCCCCCACCACTATCTGCAGGACTTTTTCTTTATTTCTGCCGGTAAAAGAGCTATCACCTGCCAAAACTATTGCTTCTCTTACTTTGTCACAGATGTCATCTGAATTAACGCAGATTATAGCTTTGGTACATGACATGCTGACCCTATCCGCAATATCCCTTGCAGATACCATATGAGAGGTCGGAATTGCTACTGCTCCAAGCTTATGAAGAGCAATTATGCTGATCCAGAATTCATAGCGTCTCTTTAAGAGGAGCATTACTTTATCTCCCCTTTCTATTCCCAGAGAATTTAGCATATTAGCAGCTCTATCAGACATATTTTTAATATCTGCAAAGGAAAACCGCCTCACTTCTCCTGTAGTACTCTTATGTACCAGAGCAAGCTTATTTGGTTCTATCTCAGCATATTTATCTACCACGTCATAAGCAAAATTAAAACTATCATCATATGTAAACTCAACATCCGAAATGTTTCCATTTTCATCCTTTTTCTCTTTATAAAAACTCGTATATAAACAAGACATTCCGTCACCTTCTATAACCTTAAATTCATTTTTGCTAAATGCGTATAAATACTGTTAATATCACATTTCAAAATTAGTATCCAATATTTCTGAATTTCAAATAACGCTCGTCTATAAGCCTGTCTGTCCGAATATCCATAAGCTCTTTAACCTGCGTATATATTTCAGCAGAAAATTTATCCATTTCTTTATTAGTACAGATCTTATCTATGATCCCAAGGCTATATAATTTGTCCGCAGAAAGCCCCAGCGCTCTTGCAGCAACATCTGCTTTATCCGTTGTTTTCCAAAGGATATTTGAGCAGCTTTCAGGTGAAACCACGCTAAAATAGGCATCTTCAAGCATCCATATCCTATCTGCATGACTAAGGGCCAGCGCTCCGCCACTTCCGCCTTCTCCTATAACTATAGATAAAATGGGCGTTTTAAGCGTCGACATTTCATAAAGGTTATCCGCAATTGCCCTTCCCTGTCCGCGCTCCTCAGACTCTACATCAGGAAAAGCGCCGGCTGTGTCAACCAGGCATATCACCGGTCTGTGGAATTTCTCTGCCTGTTTCATGAGTCTCAGAGCCTTTCTATAGCCCTCAGGCCTCGCGCTTCCGAAATTGTGCTCAATTCGTCCCTGAGTATCCTTGCCCTTTTCTATTCCGATCACAGTAACGGGAATATCCGCCAAAAACGCAATTCCTCCAATAACTGCTCTGTCATCGCCAAAGTATCTGTCGCCACTAAGTTCACAGAAATCAGTAAAGCAGCCTTCTATATAATCACTTGCAGTCTTTCTGCCTTCTTTTCTGGCATTTCTGACTATCTCTATATCCGTCATTACATATCCTTTTCTTTCATTTATAGATATCATGAAACTTCAAAAGTCTTTCCAGATATTTCTTTTGCTCCTGTCTTGGAACAATCGCATCAATAAAACCGCATTCTTTAACTCTTTCAGCCATTTGAAAATTATCCGGAAGAGCTGTATTAAGTGTCTTTTCAACAACTCTTGGGCCGGCAAAGCCAACTCTTGCCAAAGGTTCGGATAGAGTGATATCTCCCAGCATTGCAAAACTTGCATCCACCCCGCCTGTTGTAGGATTGGTTAAAAGAACTATATAAAGCCCGCCTTTATCGCTATGTCTTTTGACAGCTGCTGATACCTTGGACATCTGCATAAGTGATATCATTCCCTCCTGCATTCTGGCGCCGCCTGAAACCGTAACACCGACAACAGGAAGCATCTCTTTTGCAGCGTGCTCAAAAAGTCTTGTGATCTTCTCTCCAACTACCGCTCCCATTGAGCCCATCATGAAATTGCCATCCATTGCAAAGATGCAGGTTCTGATTCCTCCAATTTCGGCAACACCTGTTATTACTCCTTCGTTTTCACGGCTCTTTTCTTTGGCGGCAGATAGCTTATCTTCGTACTCTGGAAAATCAAGAATATTTCGCGACTCCATCTCCCTATCATGTTCAATAAAGCTTCTGTCATCAGTCAGCATCAGTATTCTGCGCCTTGCTCTAACAGGAAAATAGTATCCGCACTCCGGACAAATAAAGAAATTTCGTCTGATCTTATTGACCGATGTTTTGTTCTGGCACTTTTTGCAGGTAATTTTCCTGCTTCTTATCCTTTTTTCACTGTTTTCAAGCTCATTATCTGCTTTTAAAAATAGCTTTTTTAAGTCCATTTTATAAAACCTTCTGACAGATAGTTGTGTCATAATTACCTGCAATAAATTTGTTGTCGTTCATGAATTTCATGTGCATGTCCCTGTTATTATCAACTCCCACTAGAACAAATTCAGAAAGTGCACTTCTCATCTTACGGATTGCACCGTCTCTTGAGCCTGCACACACAATAAGTTTCCCAAGCATAGAGTCGTAGAACGGAGTTACTACATAATTTGTATAAAGAGCTGAGTCAAATCTCACATCTACGCCTCCGGGAACATGGAGCATTTCAACCTTTCCTGTTGAAGGAGTAAAGTTTTTAGGATTTTCAGCACATATTCTGCATTCAATAGCATGTTTGTTGCTGAAAATCTCATCCTGATCGAAGCTTATTTCCACACCGGCTGCTGTCCTTATCTGCCACTCGACTATATCAACACCAGAGACCATTTCAGTCACAGAATGTTCAACCTGTAATCTGGTGTTCATCTCCATAAAGTAAAAAGAACTACCTTTTACCAGGTATTCTATTGTTCCGGCTGTCACGTAGCCAACTTCAGAAGCCAGTCTCTTAGATGCCTCATACATCTGCCTTCTAAGCTCGTCTGATAGAACCGGAGCAGGGCATTCTTCAATAAGTTTTTGATTTTTTCTCTGCACCGAACAGTCCCTGTCGCCAAGGACAATTATCTTGCCCTTTACGTCACCAAGTATCTGGACTTCCACATGTTTAACGTTTTCCAGATACTTTTCCATAAATACAGCGTCATCGGAAAAAGAGCTTTTAGCTTCCTTTTTGACAAGGTCATAAGCTGACGATAATTCTCCTTTTTCCCTTACCACTCTGATTCCTTTTCCGCCGCCTCCGGCTCTTGCCTTTAAAATAACAGGATAACCTATTTTTTCTGCCGCTAAATAAGCCATATCAAGGCTTTCTAATATGTCACTTCCCGGCGTAACAGGCACTCCTGCCTTTACAGCAATTTCTCTCGCAAGTTCTTTCTGCCCCATTTTTTCCATGACAACAGAGCCTGGGCCAATTAGTACGATATTGTTTTCCTCACATTTTCTGGCAAATTCCGGGTTTTCCGATAACAACCCATAGCCAGGATGAATCGCAGCAGCGCCGGTCTTAAGAGCTACAGTGATCATGGCATCCATATTTAGGTAGCTATCTTTTAAAAGAGGGCCTCCAATACAATAGCTCTCATCTGCCATTTCCACATGAAGTGCCTCCCTGTCAGCTTCAGAGTACACCGCGATAGTCTCTATCCCCATTTCCTTGCATGCTCTGATTATTCTGACTGCCACCTCTCCTCGATTTGCAATGAGTACTTTTTCAAACATAGACTTACTCCCCACTATTAGTGATAGCAAAAGAAAAATCGCCACTCATACATTTTTTACCATCCACTGTAAGTTCACCATGCAGAAGATAAAGTGGATGAGATGCTCTTTTTAGTTCAACATGGGTGTTTATTGTATCCCCGGGTCTGATCATTCCCCGAAATCTGACCTTATCAATTCCTGTATAAACAGGAAGAGCTCCTTTTTCCTTCATATTTTCCGCAAAGAGAATGCAGGCTGACTGAGCCATCATCTCGCATTGTATTACTCCGGGTACAATGGGATTGCCTGGAAAATGTCCCTGCAAAAAGAACTCATCTCCTCTTACATGATATATGCCGGTTGCAGTACCATCCTCATTAAGGATCACTTCATCCACAAGGAGCATAGGATCTCTGTGCGGAAGGATCTGCATAATTTCATCTTTATTCATAAAAACCTCTTTATGATATTTCAAATAAAACCTGATCGTATTCGACAAGATCGCCATCTTTGACGTTTATACTTATAATCTCGCCATCGCATGGAGCTTTGACCTCATTCATCATTTTCATTGCTTCTATACTGCATAGGATATCGCCTTTCTGAACCCTGTCTCCAGTTTTCCAGACTTTTCCATTTACTTCCGCATAGAAAACTCCAAGTAGTGGCGCTTTAACTCTTGTTCCGCTTTTAATATCTTCTTTGGAAGGCTCTTTTCCTTTTTCACTTATTTCACTTATATTTGAGGAAAAAATTTCCGGTTCATATGAAGAATTCTTTTTTAGAACCAGCTTGACTCCATCATCCTCTACAGATAACTCAGATAAGCCCAGAACCCTGAATGCATCAACATAATCCTTGAGAGTATTTGTCATTTTTAATCACCTCATATCATATTCTCACCAGGTCACAGCAAATGTTGATCTTTGCTTATTCATTCCTGTCATACTTTTTAAATGCAATACAGGCATTATGTCCGCCAAAGCCAAGTGATGTACTAAGCGCATAATCAAGGTCAGTCTCTACTGCTGTGTTTGGAGTATAGTTAAGATCACACTCTTCATCTTTTTCCCTGTAGTTAATAGTAGGAGGAACCACTCCGTTTTTGAGGGCAAGAACAGAAGCAATTGCTTCGACAGCACCTGTTGCCCCCATCATATGTCCTGTCATTGACTTGGTAGAACTAATATGAATATCGTAGGCTTTTTCTCCAAATACTTTTTTAATTGCCTTTGTCTCCATTGCATCATTTAAATGTGTTCCTGTACCATGTGCATTGATATACAGATGGTCTTTATCTTTTATTCCTGATTCTGTTGCAGCCGCCTTAATAGCTCTGCATGCTCCGGCCCCTTCGGGATCAGGTGCTGTAATGTGATATGCATCAGAAGTGTTACCATAGCCTGTAACCTCTGCAAGGATAGTAGCCCCGCGCTTTTTGGCGTGCTCATATTCCTCAAGTATCAGCATTCCGGCACCTTCACCCATTACGAAACCGCCGCGTCTTTTATCAAATGGAAGGCTTCCTTCCTCAGGATTATCTGAAAGATTAAGAGCCTGACAGTTGACAAAACCTGCCATTGAAAGCTCGTTGATAGAAGCCTCTGCTCCTCCAGCAATGATCACATCTGCATAGCCGTGTTTAATAGCTCTGAAAGCCTCTCCTATTGTGTGTGTTGAAGTAGCACAGGCAGTGACTACAGGAAGTGTAGGGCCTTTTGCCTCAAATTTGATTGAGATTGCTCCTGCAGCCATGTTACTGATCATCATCGGTACGAAAAAAGGTGATACAAAATCAGGGCCCTTATCATTTAGCTTATTATTTTCTTTGATAGTCGTGTTAATACCGCCGATTCCGGTTCCTACATAAACGCCAAAGCGCTCTTTATCAAGGTCAGACTCTAATATTCCACTCTGCTCAACAGCCTGTCTGGCTGCTCCCATTGCATACTGCATGAAAAGATCTGACTTTCTTATTTCCTGTACCGTCTCATAGTATTTCTTTGGTTCAAAATCTTTTACTTCTGCGTCGAGACTTACCTTTAATCTTGATGCATCAAAACGCTCTATTTTACCAATTCCGCATTTTCCGTTTTTAAGACTGTCCCAAAAGGTTTCTATATCATTTCCTACAGGTGTGATAACTCCCAAACCCGTAACAACAACTCTGAACATACATTTCTCCTCATTAATTAGTATTGCGTGGCACTCATATAGACAAAGGTGCTTTACACATACATTCCACCGTCTACTTTAATAACTTCCCCTGTTATATATGACGATGCATCTGATGCCAGAAAAAGAACAAGATCCGCAACATTTTCCGGACTTCCTATAGTTCCAAGAGGAATCTGCGATTTGACCATATCTTTTTGTTCATCTGATAATTTATCGGTCATATCTGTGGCAATATACCCGGGTGCAACCGCATTACATCTGATATTTTTTTTGCCATACTCTCTTGCTACAGACTTGGTAAACCCTACTATTCCCGCCTTGGATGCCGAGTAATTGGTCTGGCCCTTATTCCCCATTAGTCCTACAACTGAACTGATATTTATAATGCTTCCGGACCTGTGTCTTACAAACTGTCTGATGAATGATTTTGTTACAAACATCGTCCCCTTAAGGTTCACATCAATGACATCATCAATATCCATCGTTGAAAGAGATGGCAAAATGTTATCCCTTGTGATTCCTGCATTGTTTATAAGAATATCTACCTGGCCAAAGTCAGCTAATATCTCCTCAGATGTACTTGCAACCTCATCTGCATTTTTAATATCACAGGTATAGAGCCTTGCCTTTACTCCCATCTGAACAAACTCATCAATTACTTTTTTAGCTGCATCAGTTTCTCTTGTTGCAATTACTGCAATATTTGCTCCATTCCCTGCAAGCTTATAGGCTATGGCTTTCCCTATTCCTCTTGTCCCGCCTGTAACAACAGCTGTCTTTCCATTAAGCATAGGTCTGCTCCTTTGCCTGCAATTCTTCATTAGTTCCCAGCTCACTTGTTATCTTTTCTAAAGAGCTAAGATCACTTATGTTATAGATTTTGGCGCCCTTAACAGTTCTTTTTACAAAACCTGACAAAGTTCTTCCGGGACCACATTCTATAAATGTATCTACGCCGCTTTCTGCCATATTTATAAGAGTATCTTCCCATCTGACACTGTTTTGTATCTGATCAGACAGAATATCTATCATTTCATCAGTTTCCTTTGGATATGGACTTGCTGTTTTATTTGCATAGAGAGGTTTATCAGTAGCAGTAAGCTTATAATTTCCGGAAGCTTTAAGTTCTTCCTTCAAGCTTTCTGCGGCCTCTTTCATATAAGGAGTGTGAAACGAACCTCCTACGCTAAGTTCAATAAATCTCACTTCGGATTTTTTAAGTTTTTCCTTAAACTTATCCATATTGCCTTCTTCTCCTGAAACAACTATCTGCCCCGGGCAGTTGAAGTTAACAGGATAAACCTTGGATTTCCGGCACTGACTAATCAGTTCTTCCTTGTCCATTCCTATGACCGCGATCATACTTCCCTTTACTTCTTCAGATGCCTTCTGCATAAAGCCGGCTCTTTTGCATACAAGCCTAAAAGCTTCAGATTTGGTAAGTGCACCTGATACAGCAAGTCCTACAACTTCCCCAAGAGAAAAACCTGCTACTGCATCCGGATGAATTCCTGCGCTTTCAAGAGCAAGCGCTCCGGCAATATCTGCAAGGAAAAGACAAGGCTGAGTATTCTCAGTTTTCTTAAGCTCCTCATCTGTCCCCTTGAACATCTGTATGATGGTTCCCGGTCTGATTGCTTCAGCTACTCCAAAGAAATCATGAACCTCTTTAACATTCTCATATAAATCTTGGGCCATTCCCGGATACTGACTTCCCTGACCAGAAAATAAAAAAGCTATTTTTCCCATACTGTCTCCTCAAAATGTAGCGTACCTTGCGTTGTTTATGCAGGTTTAACCTTAAGACTATTAATCCCCATGAGTTCATAGGCATCATTACAGATACCGGTGATTATCTCCTGGCAGGTGTCCTCTGAATTAACAAGACCGGCAATCTGTCCGCACATACAGGATCCGTTTCTGACATCTCCTTCTATAGCTGCCCGCCTAAGCGCTCCTGCCCCCATCTTTTCAAGTTCAGAAGGTGCTGTGCTGCTGTCATTCTCTTTTTCCATGAACTCTCTTGTCATGTGATTTTTAAGAGCTCTCACCGGGTGGCCAAGGCTTTTGCCTGTAACAATAGTGTCTCTGTCCTTGGCTTTTAGTACTTTATCCTTGTAGTTTTGATGAACTCCGCATTCCTTGGCTGTAAGAAATCTTGTTCCCATCTGAACTGCACTTGCCCCCAGCATAAAAGCAGCTGCCATTCCTCTTCCATCTGCTATTCCACCTGCAGCAATTACAGGAACATTTACTGCATCAGCTACCTGTGGTACCAGAGCCATTGTCGTAGTTTCACCAACATGGCCGCCTGACTCGCAGCCCTCAGCAACAACAGCACTTGCTCCCATTCTTTCTACCATGACCGCAAGAGCAACACTTGCTACAACGCAAATCACTTTTACGCCTGAAGATAAGAGCTTATCCATATATTTGGCAGGGTTCCCTGCGCCGGTGGTCACGACCTTGACACCTTCCTGGCACACAACATCAACTGCCTGGTCAATATAAGGACTCATGAGCATTAGATTTACTCCAAAAGGCTTATCTGTAAGCTTCCTTGCAGCAATGATCTGTTCTCTAAGCTGCTCACCATTAGAATTCATGGCAGCTATAAGGCCAAGCCCACCAGCATTAGAAACAGCAGCGGCGAGTCTTGCATCAGCTATCCATGCCATTCCTCCCTGTATTACCGGATACTTGATACCCAATAGTTCACAAACCGGATTTTTTTCCATTTCTCCTCCAATCACTACATGAGCATGTCAAACTGCTGCGCCCTGCTTCTCAATAAGCTGAGCAAGCTGCTCAATTGTTGTAATATCCTGTGAAAGTTCAATCTTACAATCAAGTTCTTCCTGCATCTGCATAACAAGTTCCATGATGTCCAGAGAATCAAGTCCAATCTCTGTAAAGGTTGAATTAACAGAAACCTCTTCTTCATCCTTATCAAGATACTCTGCAATTATTTTTACGATCACGCCTCTTACGTCTTTCATTTTTCTTCTCCTTTTTTGAAATAATAGTTTTTGAATTATCAATCTTTTGTTACAATAATCTTGGGGGTAGCCCCCAGGTCAAGCAATTTTTTTCAGAAATTATGAGGTTTAAAACTTTATGGGAAGTAGTTTTCAAGACGATGAAAAAGAGTATTCTTTAACTGTCAGTCAATTTGCAAAGTTATGTGGCACAACAAGAGATACGCTAAGACATTACTATGAGCAAAAAATAATAACACCCCGGGTCGATCCTGAGAATGGATATCATTATTATTCTCCTGCACAGATCAGTTCTTTTTTCTTTATAAGCACAATGCGTCAGGCAGGCTGCTCGATTCAGGAAATACGGGATATGATCTACAGTTCGTCAAAAGATGCCATAACAAGGCTTGCCAATGCCAAAATCCTTGATATGCAGAGAGAGCTCTTTTTAATAAGCAAGAAAATCAGTGCACTTCACCTTGGCATGTGGATTTTGAACACCTGCGAAGAACATGGATACAATAAGGTTTTTACAGACTTTATACCTGATATAAGTATTTCTTCTACGCCTATCCGCGACAGCAATACTGCATATCATGTCGCAGATATAGCCGGTGATATTTCTATCCATCTGGCCAAAACTTCAGGTGATAGAACTCTTTCATCTTTTCCAACAGGCGTTACCATGAGCTATGAAAATATGCGCAAAAAACGCTATGTATATAACAATATTGTCAGTCTGTCTTTTCTTCCTGCTGACAATGAAAATACATTTTCCTTGCCCAGCAACAATGTAGTTGCATGTTATCACGGACACGGGTCTACCGACATAGATAAAATATACGAAAAGATGGTATCCTATATTAAAAGACACGGGCTTACAGCTGTATCTGACCTGTTTATCGTCAGTCTGATCAATCTATACAGCAAAGAAAAACAGCATACATATTTTAAATATCTTTTTATTTGTGTTAAAAGCTGACACAGAAGGTGTTACGTTCGTATATATCAATGCATGAACATGATTCGGAGGGAAAATCAAATGGCAGAAAAAGGCAGTGTAACAAACAAAAACTTCACAATGGACTATTTCAAATTTGGCACGGGATCACGTATTTTAGTACTGATTCCCGGTCTTAGTATTCAAAGTGTTATGGGGGCAGCAAACACAGTTGAGGCGGAATATCCCGCCAAGATCAAGTATGAATTCACTATATATGTATTCGACAGAAGAAAGGATATCCCTGACAATTATTCAATCTATGAAATGGCTGAAGATACAGTAGCTGTGATCAAAGAGCTTGGCCTTAAAAACATATGTCTATTTGGAGCATCTCAAGGGGGAATGATTGCAATGGTTATAGCAATTAAATACCCGGAACTTGTGAGTAAGCTCATACTTGGTTCAACATCATCCCACATAAAAGAGAGCCAGGCAAAAGTACTAAAGCAATGGATTGAACTGGCAAAGGCTCACGATGCACATGCACTATATCAGAGCTTTGCCAAAGAAATATATCCGCCTGATGTATATGAGTCTTACAAAGACTATTTTGCTGACGTCAGTAACAGCGTAACCACCAAAGAGCTTGATAACTTTGTCATTTTGGCCAAATCTATTCTGGGCTTTGATATATCCCAAGATATACCAAAGATCAAATGCCCCACTCTGGCCATCGGCGTCTTTGAAGATGCGGTTCTTGATTCTGATGCCACAATGGAAATTGCTGAAAATCTGGATTACAGACCAGACTTCAAGCTATACATGTATATTGGATACGGACACGCAGCATTCGACACAGCCCCCGACTATCGCGACAGAATGTATGACTTTTTGCGGACAATAGAATAAAAAGGACGCAAAGTGAAATTGTTGCATACGAGTATGATATGACAATAACACTGCGTAAATAAAAGGGCCGTTGGCTTTCAGGCAGGTTGAGCCATAGGCAAGAATAGTGTACAATTCTATCCGAGGCTTGAAGTAAAGAGCCTTGGATCTTTTTATGATTGAGGAAAAAGAAATGGCTTTTGATGGAATTACTATAGCAAACCTGACAAGAGATTTTAGCGACAGATTAACAGGAGGTCGCATATATAAAATAGCCCAGACCGAGAGTGATGAGCTCTTTATTACTGTTAAACTCTCTTTTGAGAATGCAGAGAAATATGGAATTAAGCAGGAGAAGCTGGTTCTTTCAGCTGATGCTTCTCTCCCGCTTGCTTATCTGTCTGATGAAAGCAAGCAGTCACCAATGACTGCCCCTAACTTCTGTATGCTCCTTAGAAAGCATATCCAGAATGGCCGCATCATGTCAGTCACGCAGCCGGGCGGACTTGAGAGAATTATCCGCTTTGAAGTAGAACATCTTGATGAAATGGGTGATCTTCGCCACAAGGTTCTTTTGATTGAGATAATGGGTAAGTACAGTAATATTATCTTCACTGATGAAAACAATGTCATCATCGACAGCATCAAGCATATACCTGCTTCTGTCAGTTCAGTCAGAGAGGTTTTACCTGGGCGAGAATATTTTATTCCTTCACAGGATAAGGCTAACCCCCTTGCTACAACAGCAGATGAGTTTTCTTCCTGTGTGCTCAGTAAGGGAATGCCTCTTTTTAAGGCAATTTATTCAAGCTATACCGGTTTATCTCCCATTATTGCGCAGGAGATTTGCTATCGAAGTGGCGTAGATGCTGACAAATCCGCAATTGCACTTGATACAGTAGAATCCATTGCAGTATACAGAGCATTTAGTGATGTGATGGATTTGATAAGAAACGGCTCTTTTTCTCCTGTTGTAGTATATGAAGATGATGCTCCAAAAGAATATGCTTCTATCCCGCTCACTCTATATGGTATGAGCGCAGGACTATCTGCGCAGGAATCTACAATTAACAATCAGGCTTCTGATTTAAATGGATACTCCTACAAGGAATATGAGTCTATTTCTGACCTTTTGCAAAGCTACTATGCCGAAAAAAATGTTGTAACCAGAATACGTCAGAAATCAGTTGACCTTAGAAAAATAGTACAGACTTCACTTGAAAGAAATGTCCGCAAATATGATCTGCAGCTCAAGCAAATGAAGGACAGTGAAAAGAAGGACAAGTACAGAATTTACGGAGAGCTCCTTACTGTATATGGTTATAGCGCAGAACCCGGAGCTGAAAAGATAACTGTCAATGACTACAATACAGGAAAAGATGTGACTATAACTCTTGATCCTACCCTCACTCCAAGTCAGAATGCCAAGAAGTATTTTGACAAATACACCAAGTTAAAGCGAACCGCTGAAGCCTTAGAAGAACAGATGAAGGAAACAAAAGAGGCCATTGACCAGCTTGAATCAATTCAGAATGCTTTGGAGATAGCCCAAAAGGAAGCCGATCTTGCTCAAATCAAGCAGGAGCTTGCTGACAGCGGATATATCAAATCTCACAACACAGGCAAAAACGGCAGGAAAGAAAAAATCACAAGTAAGCCTTTCCACTATCTTAGTAGTGATGGATTTGATATTTATGTCGGAAAAAACAACATCCAGAATGATGAGCTCACCTTCAAAACAGCAAATGGAGGTGACTGGTGGTTTCATGCCAAGAAGATTCCCGGATCTCACGTTGTTCTGATAACAGGCGGAAAAGAAGTTCCGGACAGAGCCTTCGAAGAAGCAGCAGCACTTGCAGCCTACTATTCAAAGGGAAAGGTTCAGGAAAAGGTTGAGATTGACTATGTTATGAGAAAAGAAGTCAAAAAACCCGGAGGAGCCAAGCCCGGATTTGTAGTTTACTACACCAACTACTCCATGGCTATTTCACCTGATATTTCTGCGCTAAAGCTTATCAGCGATTAATAACTTTCTATATTCAGGAAAAAGGCGACTATAATTAAGTAATCTGACTACCACTCTATTCTAAACACAGACAAAGGCCGGCATCATTTAGATGTCGGCCTTAAGTATGAGCAATTAGCTCTAATCTATTAAATTCCGCCCAGCTGCATGCGGTAGTATTTCTCATACAGTCCGCCTTTTTTGATCAGTTCCTTGTGATTTCCTCTCTCTTTGATTCCATCTTCATCAAGAACGATTATCTCATCAGCTCCAAGTATCGTAGATAATCTGTGTGCAATCGTTATTGTAGTCCTGCCATAAGCCAGTTTATCCAGGCTTTCCTGAATATAACGCTCACTCTCATTATCAAGAGCACTGGTTGCTTCATCAAGTATCAGTATTGGAGGGTTCTTCAGGAACACTCTTGCTATTGCGATTCGCTGTTTCTGACCGCCAGAGAGTCTTGCCCCCCTCTCTCCAACCTGGGTATCAAATCCATTTGGAAGGCTTTCTATGAATTCCAAAAGATCAGCATTTCTGGCTGCTTCCACAATTTCTTCCATTGTCGCATCAAGTCTTCCATAAGCAATATTCTCTTTTACCGTTCCATTAAAAAGATATACATCCTGCTGAACTATACCAATAAAAGATCTTAGAGATTTCTGTGTCACATCTCTGATGTCAGTTCCATCTATCTTAACTCTACCGCCTGTTACATCATAAAACCTTGGCAAAAGTGAACAAAGAGTAGTCTTGCCACCACCTGATGGTCCAACAATAGCGACGGATTTACCTGCATCTACATGAAGATTTATATTGCTGAGGACTGCCTCATCATTTTCATAGGAAAAAGAAACGTTCTCATAATCAATAACACCCTTGACGTCTTTAAGTTCAGCGGCATTTTCTTTATCTACAATTGCAGGCCTTGTCTCTACAACCTCTATGAATCTTTCAAATCCTGCAAGACCTTTCTGCAGCTGCTCTGTAAACTCAACCAGAACATTTACTGGATTGATAAATATATTGATATACAGAGCATAAATTGCCAGGTCTTCTCCAGTCATCTGCCCTTTTGCAATAAAGAAACCTCCGGCCACAAGAACGGTGATAAACATCAATCCCTCAAAGAAATTGTTGCCAGAATTAAAAATAGCCATCTGCCTGTAATTTGCCTGTTTGGAATCAAGAAAAGCTATATTACTGTCATCAAATTTACTCTTTTCGATTTCCTCACCGGTAAATGACTTAACAACCCTAATACCTCCAAGAGTATCCTGAAGAGATGAATTAATGCCCGCAATCTTCTTCCTGTTATCCCTAAAGGTCGTCCTCATCTTCTTATTCTGGAAGATAGCAAAAACAGCCATGCAAACAACTACCAGCGCAAGACAGAGAGTCATGGGAACATTTATCCTGATAAGAAGAATAAATGAACCAACAATTTTCACCACAGAAATGAATATATTCTCAGGTCCATGGTGAGCCAGCTCGGAAATATCAAACAGGTCAGAAACCAGTTTACTCATCATCTCACCTGTATTGTGCGAGTCGTAATATGAAAAAGAGAATTCTTCGAACTTATCAAACAAATCTCTCCTCATACCGGATTCCATTTTAGCTCCCATCATATGTCCCTGATATGTTACATACCATCTGCAAAGAGATCTTATAGCATACATGATCACTAGCAAAAGAGCTATCAGGCCAAGCCTTTTTAATATAATATCCGGAGCCTCCAGAAAAAGCGTGGCCCTTAATATTCTGAGAAACTGTGGAAAAGCAAGATCTATTACAGACAAAATAGATGCACATAAAAGATCTAGCAAAAAAACTCCAATGTAGGGTTTATAATACGGCAAAAACTTCTTAACTAGTTGCATTTAAGCTCTCCCTGGATATTTTTACTTATATGGTCATTATCAGATTGAATACTGAATAAGAAGGCGCAGTGTGTTTTCTGCTCCGTCTCTATGGCTTCTCTCATAGCCATGAGAAGCATAGACACCAGCACCTATAAGGCCATGCCTTAAGTCATTACCTGAGCGAAGTGTAGCCTCTACATCACTTCCATAATGAGGGTAAATATCAACCGCATAGTCTGCTCCGCTATCAATAGCCGCTTTGGTAAGAGCCTTGACTATCTCGTAGCTGTAAGGGCCACCGCTGTCCTTGGCACAGATAGATACCTGTTTTTCTGTGCAGGTAAGTCCCTCTCCTACACACCCCATATCTACAGAAATAGCCTCTGTGCAACCTTCCGGTACACTTCCGCATCCGCCATGACCAACTTCTTCATATACAGTAATATGAGCATAAAGAGCTCTCTTAGGTGTAACCTTGTTTTCCTTGATATACTTGGCAAGTCCAAGAAGTATTCCAACGCTGAGCTTATCATCAAGGAATCTTGACTTGATATAGCCAGACTTTGTTACTCTGGCATTAGGCTCAAAGCATACAATATCGCCAACGGAAACACCAAGCTTTTCTGTCTCTTCCTTGGTCTTAACATCTTCATCAAGAACAACTTCGCAGGTATCCCATTTACGCTTAATGTCATCATATTCACCATTTACATGAATCGAAGCATTATTGAGCTGGAATGTTCCCTCATAGATACCGTTAAACTTGGTAACTACTCTTACATTTTCTGTTTCCGCATTATTAGGATTCATCCCGCCAAGATTTGTGAGCTGAAGTCTTCCATTTCCCTTTATAGTTGCTACCATTCCGCCAAGAGTATCAGTATGAGCCTCTAAAAGAAGGCCATTTTCTTTATCTTTACCGGTAAGATCAACGATAATTCCGCCCTTATTAGTCTGAGTAGCCTTAAAGCCAAGCTTTTCAAATTCCTTTTTTACCCAGGCAGCTGCCTCTTCAGTGTATCCTGTAGGTGAATCAATATTAAGAAGAGCTAAAGTTTCTTCTACAATAAAATCTGTATATTTGGTAAGATCGATCTTTTTTGTTGTTTTTGAGGTTTTACCTGCTGTTTTCTTTACTGCCATGTTCATCAAATCCTTTCAAATAACTATTATTTTTTTATTTTCATATTACAAGTAACTTATTTCATGATCCTAAGTTTCTTCATAACATTGACCAGCAAATATGCCTTAGGAATTCTTCTGATTTCTGATTCAGATGCTCCGCCGATCTTGACCAGCATAACAAAGTACACAATAACGGCTACTACCATTGCAATCATAGCTGAAACAAGATTAACGAAGTAATTTGAATACATATAATCTACAAACTTCATATCCTGAGCAATAGCACCTACAGTTTCAAGCCGTCCGACTGCATAAAAGACAAAGCTTACAAGTACGTAAGATAAATAAGCAAAGATTCCCATTACAATGGCCGCAATAGAAGGAAGTACATAAGTCTTCCTGAAGTCATTATTAGTTGTAATACTCCTCTTAAGCGCCATACCATTTAAAATGCACATGAGAAGTGAGTACACGATCATAACAATACATAATGACACTCCACCAAGGTTTGTATACAGTAAAAGAAGTGTCAATAACACAGTCTGCACTATAAGCGCCAGAAAAGCATTTACAACAGGCGTATTCACCTTGCCTATTCCCTGCAATACCGCATTTGATATAGTTGATAAGGAATAAAACACTACTGTGATCGCCAGTATCTGAAGTAGCATTGCGGCCTCTCCTATTGATGACTTCTGTGGGAAGAGGATCATGATAAAAGGCTTGGCAAGCGCAAAAAGGCCAACAGTACTTGGAATAGCTATCAGAAGAATAACCTTTGTAACCTTGGAAATTGTATTACTTGCCGCTTCTTTATCACCTTTTGCCAAAAGAGCTGAAACCTCCGGAAGCATTGCAGAAGCAGCTGCACTAGCAAGTGCTATTGGAAGACTTGTGATCACCTTGGCTTTTCTCGCATAAATACCATACATGGAAGCAACCTGAGCTTCATCTACATTTCTGACATTCATCAGGATTCTTGAAAAAAGTGTGGCATTAAGAGAAGAAGACAAATTATAAATTGCAGTACTAAGAATAAATGGAGTTACGATCATAATGATAAGCCTGTAAATTTCTTTATCGGGAAGTACCTCGTGCTTATCAAATTCAAGCCTCTTATGAATCTCTTTTCTATTAAAGAGATAAATATGAAGCATAAATAAAAGAGCTACCAATACTCCGGAGCCTGTTCCAAGTGCACTTCCTATAGCACCATAAACAGCTCTCTTTGATGTATCTTCATAGCCCGCCATTTCAGTCAGCAAATACGCAGCGCCAACACTGACTATAGCGTTAAAAATCTGTTCCAGAATCTGTGATACAGAGGATGGCACCATAGTTCTCTGTGCCTGGAAATACCCACGAAGAACTCCAAGGAAACCAAACACAAAAATAGTAGGTGCAAAGAATCTAAGAACTGTAGCCGCTCTTCCGGCTGCAAGAACATCTGCACCAAGGAATAACAATAAACTACCTATCAGTCCCACAATTGTTACATAAACAAGAGCACATCTGAATATTCTCTGGGCAGTCTTAAACTCGCCAACAGCTAGTCTCGCTGAAATAATCTTGGACATGGCAGATGGAATACTATAGGAAGAAATCAGCAGTATGATCGTATATATCTCATAAGCTGTTCCATAATAGCCATTGCCCTCATCACCTATTATCGCCGCAAGAGGACTACCATATAAAAGGCCTATTATCTTACTGATAATTCCGGCTGCAGCCAAAATTCCAGCATTCATAAGAAGGCTCTTTTTCATTTCTTTATTACCAGCTTTTTTATTCATTGTATAATTTATCTTTCAAGCATTTTATTAAATAATTAAATAATCTAGACTCACTCCACATATTATGATTAAGAACGGGCCTAGTGTCAACATTCTCCAAATCCGCTTACGAGATCATTAACATAAAAATTTGCAAAACAAAGAAAAGAAGGATAGCCGACTTCTTTGAACAACGCTGAAAGGAGGCTATCCTTCTTTTATGAGTTTTAGCAAATTACGACGAGTCAGAAGTGAGCAAAGAATAAACTCTTGCAAAAATTCTTTACTAATTCTGCCGTCCTACTGTTATTTTATGGTCGCAACCAGTCGTACATTTCCTGATACTTCTCAGCAGATACCTTCCAGGAATAATCTACAGCCATTGCACGATCTATCATCTTGTTCCACTCACGCTTCTGATCATAGTATACGCGCTCAGCTTCCCTGATAGTTCCAAGCATCTCATGTGCATTGTAATTCAGGAATCCAAAGCCTGTACCAGTACTCTCAAACTTGTTATATGGCTCAACAGTATCTATAAGACCACCTGTCTGACGAACAATCGGAATTGTTCCATATCTGAGAGCCATGAGCTGTGAAAGTCCGCAAGGCTCAAAGAGTGACGGCATCAGGAAGGCATCAGATGCAGCATAAATCTTGTGTGACATAGGCTCTGAATAATAAATATTGGCAGATACCTTATCATGATACTTCCAGTCAAAGTGGCGGAAAGCATTCTCGTACTGCTCTGTTCCTGTTCCAAGAACAACAAGCTGAATAGCATCCTGGCAAAGTTCATCCAGAACATAGTTGATAAGATCAAAGCCCTTCTGATCAGTAAGCCTTGATACAATACCGATAATCATGCACTTCTCATCTTCCTTGAGACCAAGCTCTTTCTGAAGTGCCTTCTTGTTCTTGACCTTCTCCTTGCGGAAGTTGATTGCATTGTACTGATAAGGAATATACTTGTCTGTCTCAGGATTGAACTCATCATAGTCAATACCATTGACAATACCCCTGAGATCATTTGCTCTTGCTCTTAAAAGTCCATCAAGCTCCTCTCCATAGAACTGAGTCTTGATTTCCTCTGCATATGCCTTGCTGACTGTAGTAATAGCATCAGCATATACTATTCCACCCTTAAGCAGATTGGCATCTTTGAAAAGCCCAAGCTTATCAGGAGTGAAATAATAATCAGGAAGTCCTGTGATATCCTGAACAGCCTTAATATCCCATTTACCCTGGAACTTAAGGTTATGAATTGTCATGATTGCCTTGATGCCTCTGTAGAACTCGCTTCCCTGGAATCTCTCTTTGAGATAAACCGGGACAAGTCCTGTCTGCCAGTCATGGCAGTGAATGATGTCAGGTCTGAAATCTATGACAGGGAGAATTGAAAGCGCAGCCTTTGAAAAGAATGCAAACTTTTCAATCTCAAATAATACGTCGTCGCTATAAGGCTTCATTCCGTTAAAATAATACTCGTTGTCGATAAAATAATACTTGATACCGTCTACTTCAGCTCTGAAAATACCAACATACTCGTTTTTCCAATGAAAATCCATGTAGAAATTGGAAACGTATTCCATCTTTTCCTTGAGCTGCTGATTAATACACTTATATAGCGGCAAGATCACACGAACATCAAAATATCTCTTATCGATGTCCTTGGGAAGTGAGCCAACTACATCAGCAAGTCCACCTGTTTTAATAAATGGTACTCCTTCAGAAGCTACAAAAAGGACATTTTTCATTAGTCGTTTTCCTCCTCATACTTTGCAGATTGCATTGCAATAAGCTCTTTATCATCAAAGTAGTTGATTCTCATTGCATTCTTAACATCAGCAAGAGTCTGTGCTGCAACTTCCTCAGCCACCTGACTTCCCTTTCTAAGTACTTCATAAACATAAGGAATATCTTT
>JAEEGL010012647.1_pt1 | contig 45787 bp, 50 predicted proteins | sample 9134231 | NCBI WGS metagenome assembly JAEEGL01 (sample SAMN16246548, study PRJNA631951) | gut metagenome | biome: gut microbiome; feature: rumen; material: fiber-attached | host: Bos | place: Iran: Karaj | collected 2018-10 | reverse complement strand
AAATTATCATATGGTGTTAAATGAATCCATAATTGTTCTTTTTGACCAAAAACGCAACCAATTTTATATGCTAGTTGTTTTCGTTCTTTTTGAGGATTGGTTCCGGAAATACTTATCTCTCCTTTGGAGGGATATAAAATACCAGTTAACATTTTAATAGTAGTTGATTTACCAGCACCATTAGGTCCAATGAATGCTAGTATTTCTCCTCTATCGATGTTAAAAGATATATTATTAACGGCTTTCTTTTCTTTATATTTTGGTTTGAAAATCGATTTTATACTACCTTTTATTCCTTTTTCTTTTTGTTTGATCCGGAATGTTTTCGATAGATTTTTTACTTCTATTATATGGTTTGATTCCATATTTATTCTCCTTTCATAATAATATTTTTTAATTCAAATCTTCCTATATTAAATTTACCATCTTTTATGACATATTTATATAGATTATCAAGATTATTTCGATTAGGATGGTTAAAACAATTTATTACTAGTTTATTAAATTTGTTATTAGGGAATTTTAGGACATTGTATTTCTTTCGATAAAGGGGGTCTTTAAAGAATCTTTCGAGTTTGTTTTCTGGTAGGATAAGATAATCATTGTTGTATAGATAAGCTTCGATTAAATATTTTAAACAATTATAATATGGCATTTTGTTGTGATACTTACAAGCTTTATAATCTTCATAAGCATCCCAACAACGATAGTATTTCATAATGTCATATTCATTTTTTCTTTCTATAGCATTGAGTGCTTCTCTCTTAAGTCTTTCTACGACAACTCTATTACCGTATATTAATTTACCATTAACTATCATGTTGGCCATTGGACCACCATGACCTCTTTTGTCATTTAATAGATATTTTTTTATTTGATATATTGGATTTATAAAGTATTCTATTATGTAATTACCAACTTTTTTGTTTCCTCTTATTTGATAATTACACCTGTTTTTTAAAACAATATAAACATCTATATCACTATATTTATTATTGTTATTTACAGCATAACTGCCTACTAGTAAGATTGCTTCTACATCTTTATTCTTTTTATAATCTTTAATAAATTTATTTAAGGCATCTTGCCACTCGTTTAGAGGGCTCAGTCCCGCATTTCATAATTATTCCTTCTTTCTATATTTTTGATTCCATTCTTAGGGTTTGAATATCAAACCCGTTTTTCTTGTAGAAATTGATTGCACTTTCATTAAACGACCAAACTGATAAGATTATTTCTTTAGCATTTTTCATTTTACCAATAGTTCTAACTTCATTTATTAAGGATGTACCAATTCCTAAACCTCTTGACGATTTAGTTACTCCTATTTCATGGATATGAACTATTTTTCTTCTTTCAGTTAACTCGCCTCCGACATTACCTACTTCAGCAAAGACAAATCCATCAATTTTTTTGTTATTTACTGAAACTAGTTTTATAATTTTTTTAGAATGTAATCTTCTTTTAAATTCTTTGATAGGGACACGGATTAGTATCAATAAAGATATCCGGTCTACCTTCGACATGAAGATCTTGGACCTCCGTAAATATTTTATTTACTTCGGTAAAATCTTCTATTTTCATTTTTCTAATCATTTTAATTCCTTCTTTCTTTTAATTTCATTTCAACGTGTCTTGTTGGATTTCCTAATCCATCTGTTATGTTTTCTTCAATATTGATAGTTTCAAAACCAATCTTCTTATATAAATGAATAGCTCTTTCGTTGTTTTCAAAGACCTTTAAAGTAATGGCCTTTAAGTTTAAGGTTTGATATCCATATTCAATCAACTTTTCGATTATTTCTCGTCCATAATGATCGTTTTGTCGCCCAATGGCGACCCAGATTCCCAACTCACCAATATCACCATTTATTTCATGATATCCAGCATTAGCTATTGGTTCATTGGTTTCTTTTTCGATTATGGTAAATTGATTTACTTGACCATTAGTTCTAATCCATTCAATTTCCTCTTCTCTAGTATAGATATGAGGTGTAGATGTTAACCAGCGATATATTTCTGGATTATTCATATTCTCAATATAGAAATCAACATATTTTTCGTCCATAGGAACGAATATTGTTCTTTCTGTTTCCATTATTATTTCCTTTCTATTTTTTATGTTTAAATTCAAATTCTTTTAACGCTTCTTCCTTTTGTTTTTGAAGTTCTAAAAGAAATAGTTTTTCTAGAAGAAGTTTCTTTTTATTTCTTATTCTTAGCCCTTCTTCATTGAAATTTTTTAGTTTTATTTCATTATTCATTTTAATCACTCTTTTCTATTTAGTTTTTTATCTTTTAAACAAAAAGGAGTCACATATAAAGATGTGACTCCGAATTACTTCGTGTAGGAATTATAGTTCCCTATGTAGCTTAATATACATACTCACTAAGAGTACGACCGAACACTAGATAGGTATATTTACGTATGACAAAATAGACCTCTTCCAGTATAGATCGTATAATAAATTTTTCCTCTAGGCCGACTGCGCCTAGATCTTTAAACCATGTTGAATATGTGGCTGTCATCATAAATATCACCTCTCTTTCTTTAGTGTTCGTGATTTTAAAAGATATAAAAAAGCCACGAACAAAATATTCGTGACTCCGATTATTCGTGTAGGTCTTCCCCAGCACAGCTCGTTTTATAACTTATGTGCTCTCACTTGCTAACAAGATAACACCATTATTTTTATTTGTCAACTTTTTCTTTTTGTCTTGGAAAAGTTTTTAAATAAACGCTTCTTAATCTTTCGTTAGTAATATGCGTATAGATTTGGGTGGTTGAAAGACTTGAGTGGCCAAGTAATTCTTGAACGCTTTTTAGATCTGCACCATTATTTAACATATCTGTTGCAAAGGTATGTCTTATAACGTGAGGAGAAACATTATGCTTTAGGGCTGCATCTTTTACAATCTTATCAATTACTAATTCTATTCCTCTACTTGTTATTGGGTTTCCATCTTTGTTTAGTAATAAGATGTCTTCTTTTTTACCATTTAATAGTTCGTTTCTAGAATTACGAAGATATAATTTTAGATATTTTTCAGCATAATCACCAAAGAAGACTATTCTTTCTTTATCTCCTTTACCAGTTACTCTTATTTCGTGATTACTATAATCAATATCATTTGTTTTTAAATTAACTAGTTCTGATACTCGTAAGCCAGTTGCATATAATAATTCAATTATAAGACGATTTCTAATTCCTAATGGTGTTTCTAGTTCTATTGAATCAAAGATACTTTGTAATTCATTTGGTTGTAAAAAATTCGGAAGATGTTTTTCTTTTTTAGGATTTTTAATTAATCTAAATTGATTTGATTCAATAATATTATTTGTAACTAGATAAGAATAAAAACTTCTTAGAGCGCTTAGTGTTTGAGATATAGAACTTTTAGAATACTTTTCATCATCTAAATATCTTAGATATTCTCTTATTTCATCTCTATTAATTGTTTTATAATTTATATTTCTTTCTTTTAGAAATTCATTGTATTTATTTAGAGCATTTAAATAACTGGTGATAGTAGTATTGGGGTATCTTTTTTCATGGGAAAGATAGTCTTTATATGATTTAAATTCTTTTATTTCACTCATATCTATCACCTAGTTATATTATAACATAAAAAAACACACTATTTTTTGTGTGTTTTATTTACTTTATTTAAGTGTCTTACATATTTTAGAATTGCATTTAGATCTACAAGTCCATAAGTTAATAAACTTTCTTCTGTAACTCTCTCACCATCAATTGTTATATCATATTCTAATATTTCATCGATGGTATTCAATGTCTCTAATTTTTCACGTGCATCTTCTTCTATAATATGAATACCAAGGCTTTCTAGTTCATCTAAACTATATCCTGTATATGCTAGACGTGCTTCTGCAACAGTTAAAAATGATTCTTCCCTTTCAACTTCTTCAGTTGGATGAAATACTTCAGGGAACACATCTTCTAATGTTGGCTGTTTATTTACTATTATATCTTTTGCAGTCTCAGAAGTCTTTCTTGCTTTTATAGATTTTTTTGCTTGTTCAACAGTCTTTTTAGGAGCTGGTTCTTGTTTAGTTACCTTTTTACCTCTTTTATTTAAGCCAAGATTAGTGCGTAATGTATTTAATTCAGTATATTTCATATGATTTATTTTAACATCTGAAATACCACCTCTTAATCCAGGTTCTTTAGTAAATTTTTCAATGATTTCTTCTCTATATTTAGGGATAGCTTCACAAGCGCGAAGACAAGTTTCTACTGCCATGTGTCTTGCTTTTTCTTTTGCTTCGAAAGAATTCCATCCTTTTTTTATTAAAGGCTTAGCTCTTTTATCAATAAATTTTTGATAATCATACCCTAGTAACTCTTCAAATACTGCTTTTACGAAATCTACTCTTACTTCTCCAGATCCTTGATAAAAATAATAGTTTCTGTTTAAGGCGTCATCTATTGTGATCATAATATCACCTCACACATTTATAATATAATTTATTTTAGTTCTTTATGCAACTTTTCGTTCATTTTTAAGACTCTTTTTTGTTCCGTCTTCTTTTTGTTTTTGATTATAAATACTATTTGATAGACGACAGCAAATAGCTCTTTTTTGTTCATAAGTTAGTTTTTTAAAGATACTTAAGTATTCTTTTAATACTTCATCTGATTCTTTTATAGTTCCTATACTTTTTAAAATTAATTTAAACTCTTCTAAATCTAGAGATGTATCTTTTATATTACATTGCATTAAAATGTTATTAATTACTTCTTTATTATTTTTATTTTTAATTATGTAATCCATTAATAAGTCTTCACTCATTATATAATTGTCTTCTTGAAATATTGGGCCTTCTTTAACTGTATAGTTTTTATCATTTTCAATATAAAGTATTTCTAATGAACTAAATAAATCATTTTCATCCAATATACCTAATTTTAAACATTCTTTTATTAGATCTAGGGAGAATACCTTAGAAGTAAATTTATCAATTCCTGGTAAAGAATATAAATCTTCTCCTTCATAAAATGATGTTTCGCTCCAATCAACAGGTGTATATGAGTTCTTTCCTACTCTTATAACTAAATAATATTTTCTCTTTGGTGTCATTCCTACCATCTCCAAGGGTAAGATTATATCATATGGTAATTCTTTTAGCAATCATTAAAATGACATTTTTACTTGCATTTAAGAGGATTATGAAGTATAATTCTATTTGTATTCAAGGGAAGGAGCGACGAAGAGATGGCTAATATTAAAAGTTCTAAGAAAGCTATTAAAGTTATAGCTAAAAAGACTGAAGAAAATCATGATTATGCTGCTAGAGTTAAAAATACTATTAAAGCATGTGAAAAAGCTATAGCTGCTAACGATGCTGCCGCTGCTAAAGAAGCTTTAGATAAGGTACAAAAGAACGTTGATAAGGCTGTTAGCAAAGGTGTTATGAAGAAGAACACTGCTGATAGAGAAAAATCAAGATTAAATAAAAAAGTAAAAGATATGAAGTAATTGTACTTCATTTTTTTATTGCTATGATATAATATATGTTAGGTGGTATGATGACAAAGATAAAAAACATATTATTAGTTCTTATTTCTTTAATTGTTATCCTAGCATTAATTCTTAACTATAAGTCTATATCTAATAAGCTTAAAACGATATTTAACGTTACACCTGAACTTGTGATATTACCTCCTAATAAATATACAAAAGACGATAAATTTATGTTGGTTACACAAGTTGAAGAATACGTTCCATATAATTATCAAGATTTAATGAATATATTTTATAGTGCTTTAAATCAAGGTTGGGATGATTTTACTTTTTACTGCCCTATTGAATATACAACTTGTTTAAAGGACGTTGAGAGGCTTAGTTTAGATGAAGAGTTATTATCTAATATAAATAATTTTGTTCATCCTTATAATAGTTATTCTTCTATTAAGACATTGTATGATGATACTGGTAAAATAGAACTATTAGTTACTCATTTATATGATCATGATGATATCAATTTAGCAGAAGAATATGTAAACGATTTATTTAATAAACTAGTAAGAAATGATATGAATGAAGAAGAAATAATTAGAAAAATCCATGATTATATTATTAACAATACAAAATATGACAAAGATAAAGCTAATCATCTAGAGACTCCTTATGATTCATCTAGAATTAATGGTATTATTGTTGATCATTATGCTTTATGTAGTGCTTATTCTGATCTTATGGCAGTAGTGTTAGAAAGACTTGATATTCCTAATTTTAAAGTTTCTTCAGAAAGTCATGTTTGGAATGCAGTGTTTTTAAATGGTAGATGGTTACATTTAGATTTAACTTGGGATGATCCAATTACTACTAATGGTCGTGATATATTAGATCATAATTATTTCTTGATTACTGATGAACGTTTAAAAGAATTATCTAAAACGAATGAAGATCATAATTATGATAAAAATGTTTATTTGGAATTAAAATAAAAAAGGAATTTATAATTCCTTTTTTAATTTGTAAATAAGATTTTTTCACTATTATATAATCTTATTATTAACCTAATTATTATGTATGTATAAATCATGGTTGATATAAATACGGTTAAAAGATTAACAATATTAGTTTTACTTAATAATAATTCTTGTAGTATTTGTTCATAGTTACAAATTGGTATTAGGTAATATGCTCTATTTATTTCGACATTTAATATTGAAACAAACATTGGAACTGTACCTAAAATATTAATTAAACCAATTTTACTTTGAGCTTCTTTATAAGTTTTAGAAAATGATGTTAAAAACATTGCTATTCCGGCAATAAAGATTGATGCTAGTAAACATACTAGGATACAACCTAAGATTGATGTGAAACCTATGTTTAAGCTTATATCTTTAAATATTTCAAACTGCTTACTACCAACGTTAAAGCTTAAAATCATTAGTATTAAACTTATTAAGGCAGCTATAAAACCTACTATTACTGAAGATGCATACTTACCAGTAATTAATTCTCCTTTTTTTATTGGGAAAGTTAGTATTGTTTCTAATGTTCCATTTTCTTTTTCCGTTGCAGTAGTTGAGATAGCCATATTACTAGAAGAGATACAAATTGAAAGAATTGTATATGTTAGTGATACTGCAAGTAATACTGTTACCATATAGTTGTTTCTTTCTAATGATTCAAAGTCATAAGTTATTTGATTGAAAGCTTCTTTAGGATCAATTCCTTTACTTGATATATACTTGGATGTAAGGTAGGTATTATATCCTTCCAAATAAGTACTCATTAAGCTTTCTGCTTGCATACCATCAGTTGATGATTCATCAGCATAAATAGTATATTTATTATTCTCTTCAGCCATTATATAACCACTAATTTCTTTGTTCTTATAGGCTGTATCTAATTCATCTTTTGATGAATATTCAATATAATTAATATTACAAGCTTTAAATATAGTACTTTCTTCATCTGATACTTTATAGTTAACACCAATTGTTGTTTCTTCAGTACCTATATCTACTTGATCTCCTATTTCACCATATAGGATAACCATAAGAGGAATTAATATAGGATAAATAAACATTGCTACCATTGTTTTTTTATCTCTAAAAATACTTCTTAATTCTTTTTTTATTGTTATAAATATATTACGCATTTTGATCCTCCTTTATTATTTTAAAGAAAGCATCTCTTAAGTTTGTGGTTTTTGTTTCTTTAATTATTTCTTTTGGAGTACCTTCTGCTACTATTTCGCCTTTATGTATTAAGATTACTCGATCACATATGTTTTCGGCTTCTTCCATATAATGGGTAGAATAAATTATAGTCTTATTTCTTTCTTTTTCCTCTTGGATAAAATCAAGGATTACTTTACTAGCTATGATATCTAATCCACTTGTTGCTTCATCAAAGATATATATTTCTGGATCATGAATCATTGTTCTTGCGATATTAACTTTTTGCAATTGACCAGTTGATAGACTTCCTATTCTTTGGTGAAGGATAGGAGTTAATTCAAATTTGCTTTCAATTCTCTCTATTTTTGATTTTATTTCGTTTTTTGGCATACCATAATATTCAGCACACATAGTTAATAGTTCATATGGAGATAGGTCTTTATATAAATGGGTATTACCAGATAGATAAGAAATTTTTCTTTTAATATCAACTGCATTTGTTTTATAGTTTTGTTTATCGATTGTTATTACTCCTTCATCTGGTGTAAGTAAGCCGGATAACATTCTAAGAAGTGTTGTTTTACCAGCACCGTTAGGACCTAGTATACCTAGGATTTCACCCTTATCTGCTTTAAACGTTAATTTCTTATCAGCGTAGAATGTTTCTTTTTCTTTTTTATTTTTTTGCTTTGTAAATTTTTTTGAGACATTATCTACATCAATCATTTTTTTCACCTTCAATATATTTTTCTACTTCTTTAATAGTATTATTAAAACTATTAAAATCTACTTCAAACCATTTAACATCCAATTGGTTATTAAAGAATGTATATTGTCTTTTAGCATAGTGTCTTGAGTTCTGTTTTATTTTATAGATTGCTTCTTCAAGTGATGAGCGTCCATCAAAATACGCATAGAGTTCTTTATAACCAATACCACCAGTTAGTGGTTTCGTTTTTATATTTTCATCATATAATTTTTTTACTTCTTCTAATAAACCATTAGCTACCATTTCATCTACACGATTATTAATTCTTTCGTATAGTTTTTCTCTTGATGTTGTTAGACCAATGATTATATGATCATATAGTTTTTTTGGTTCTACAATTTCTGTATTTTCTTTATTTAAGAATCTTTCTAATCTTACACGATTATTTTTATGTATTTTAGTATTAGGATCTTTTTTTAATACTAATTCATATACTTCATCATCTGATAAGTGAGAATAATCAATTTTAGTTTTTTCTTCACTAAAACGATAATCATATAGGCCGGCTTTTAAATACAAACCTGTACCACCTACGATAATGATATTTTTATCTTTATGTTCATCAATTAGCTTTCTCAAATCTTTTTGATAATCATAAACAGTATATTCTTCTGTTGGTTCTTTTATATCAAACAAGTAATGAGGAATACCTTCTTTTTCTTCTTCGGTTACTTTCGCAGTACCTATATTTAGTCTTTTAAAAACTTGCATGGAATCACAATTAATTACAATGCCATTGTATTTTTTCGCTAGAGCTACTGATAGTTTTGTTTTACCGACACCAGTAGGTCCTACTACACATATAATCACTAAATCACCCCTAATTCATTGCTCTTTTAAACATACGATCTAATTCATAGTTTTTAAAGTTCATTATTGATGGTCTACCATGAGCACAGTTATATGGATTATCACATAATGATAATTGATGTAACAAATCTTCCATTTCTTGTTCACTCATTTTTGTATTGGCAGTTATACTCATCTTGCATGCGGTTGTTTGAATTAATCGTTCTTCAAATTTAACTGGATCAAATTTTGATTTATCAGAAATAATCATTTCAATTATAGTTCTTATTGTATCTTCTGCATAGTCATTATTAATCCAACTTGGATGAGCAGTTATATTAATGGTATTAATGCCAAATTCTTCTATTTCAAACCCCAAATCTCTTAAATAATCTAGATTTTCTTTTAGTTTTAGATAATCAGAAGTTGGATATTCAATAGTTATTGGTATTAACATATTAACTTGATAGTAATCTTTTTCTTTAAATTGTTTTTTAATACGTTCATAATTTACACGTTCTGCTGCAGCATGTTGATCAATTAAATACATACCATTTTCGTTTTCTGCTACTATAAATGTTCCATGTATTTGACCTATTGGGTATAGTTCTAGTTTCTTCATTTCTGGATTTACTACTTGTTCTTCTGAATCTATGAAATCGAAGGTTTGTTGAACTTTTTCTTCTTTTTCTTCCTTTGGTTTTTCATCTTCTTTTTCTTCTACAAGATATGGTATACTTTCTTCGCTAATTTTTGGAGTTATTAATTCTTCTTTTATTTCATTAGTTGGTGAAAGTCTTAATGAGGCGTCTTGTACTAATAATTCTTTATGAAGTACTTCTTCGATTGTTTTATTTATTAAATCATTTAATTCTTGATATTTAGCTATTTTAATATCTTGTTTCGTTGGATGAATATTAACATCAATTAGTGTTGGATCAGTTTCAATACTGATAACAACTATAGGATATTTCTTTTCTGGTTTATAGTTATAGTAGGCATCATTAATTGATTTATTAATGTCATAGTTTTTAATTAATCTGCCATTCACAAAAATATTCATATCGTTACGATTACTCTTTAAGATTTCTGGTTTACAAATATAACCAGAAATAGAAAAGTCTTCGTTTTCAGCATTTATTTCTACCATTTTAGATGATACTTGAAGGCCATATATTTCATGAATTGTTTTTAATAGATTATTTGATCCACTTGTTTTTACTAAAACTTTTCCATTGTTTGATAATTCAAATTTAATATTTGGATAAGATAGTGAAAGTTTTTCTATAAAATATACTATTTGAGATAGTTCATATTGTTCACTTTTTAGATATTTTAGACGAGCTGGGGTGTTATAAAACAAATTAGAAACACTGATGATTGTCCCTTTTCTAGCGTCTGCTGGTTCATCGATTTCTAACTTTCCACCTTTAATATGGATGTGTGTACCAACATCTTTTTGGCAAGTTATTAAATCTACTTCAGAAACAGATGCTATTGAAGGCAATGCTTCTCCTCTAAACCCTAAGGTATCTATGAAGAATAAATCATCTTCTCTTATTAATTTTGAAGTTGCATGTCTTTCAAAGGCAAGTAAGGCATCTTCATGTTCCATACCAATTCCATTATCTGTAACAGTAATTTTAGTTAGTCCACCGTTTTCTAAATCAACTTTTATATTTGTTGATTTAGCATCAATACTATTTTCAACTATTTCTTTTACTACTGATGCACATTTTTCAATTACTTCACCTGCTGCAATTTTATTGGCTAAATTTTCACTCATTACTTTGATTGTTGGCATTTTATCACCTCTTAACTAAATATTGATGGTCTCGTTTCTAAGATATCTTTATTATCTATTCTTATTTTTAATATTGTTTTCTTCTTAATATTTATAAAACCTAATGATTTTATTATTAAGTCAGTATTATCATCTATTTTAAGCTCAATTTCAGGCTTATTTAGAAGTCTTTTTGTTTCATTATCAAATACTTTATCTATATTGATATCATTAGATAAATAGAATGTAACACTGTTATTATTGGATGTTTTGATACTCATTTTATTTTCTATGATTAGATTAGCTATATCTTTTGTTTGATGAGTAATTGGTTTTAAAAAACTTCTTGGTGTCGATTTTTTTATAAGTTCAAATTCTTCTTTATTATAGAAAGTGTTTTCATAGGTAAATCCTGGTGAATCATAAATAGTTATATCTCCTATTTTAACTTTCATAAAATCAATTGTTGTATTCATATTATTACTAGTTGTTAGTTTTTCTTTTCCTTCGATTAAGGTATTTATTAAAGTAGATTTACCAGCATTTGTATAGCCAAGAATATAAGCTTCTTTTACTGGGCTACTTTTTATATTAGATACAACTATATTAGTATTTGTATCTTTATGACTACTTTGATAGATTACTTTTTCGTTTATTCCATATTGTTCTTTTAGGAATGCTGTTATTTTTTGGCATTTAATACTTTTTGGTATTACATCTAATTTTGAAATAATTAGAGTTTTTGGACAATTTATCTTTTTAAAAGTATTTATTGTCTCTGTATTAATGTTTAGAAAGTCAATCATAAAATAAACATATTTTGCTTTTTTGTTTACTATATCTAAGATATATGAATTAATATTTTTTAATTCAGTTACTGATTTCATGTTGTAATTATTAATTTTAAAGCATCTTTCGCAATATTTAGCACTATCTAATTTATCTTTTCTTACATAACCTTTTTCTTTTTCATTTTCTGATTGAAGTACTACTCCGCAGCCAATACACTTTCTATTCATAATACTCACCTCTTTTTATTATTCCTTTTTTATAAATTAAAATCTTTTCTTTAACTCTATTTGGTTTTGTCAAAATTGATTCATTCTTTGATATTGGATCTAGAAAGATACTTTTAATATCTAATCTATTTGCTCCTTTAATATCTGTATATATTTGATCACCAATACCTACTAGTTCTTTTTCGTTAGCATTATATTTACTCATTATTTTTAAATAATTTCTTCTACTTGGTTTTCTTGATAAATAGAATACTTCAACACCTAGTATTTCACCATATCTTTTTGCTCTTAAGGGAAGAGCGTTAGTTATTATTATAAGAGTAAAATCTTCCTTTAATTTTTGAAATAATTCTATTACTTCTTTAGAAGGAACAGATTCTTTACTATCACCTAATGTATTATCTAAATCGAATAATAAATACTTAATGTTTTCTTGTTTTAATAGGTCATAATTAATTGAAAATATATCTTTATAATATCGATTTGGTATTAGTAATTTATTCATAATATTTCTCCTTCTTTTATTATACCTTATTTTCTTGATTATTTAATTAAAAAAACCACTTAATAGTGGTTTATTCAGTCTTACCTGAGCAAGTTTCTGTACTTTCAGCGTATATTTCATTACATTCAGCATCTCCACATAAATGATTATCTTTTATATATAACATTCTTGTAGATGTCTTACTCTTCTTTGGTGTGAATGTAATTACGCCTTTTTTAATTTTATAGGTTCCTGTTTCTATATCTTCTTCTTTTGCTTCATCAGAATCAGTAAATGTGTATTTACCCCAGCTTTTTAAGTTAAACAAAGCAATGTTTGCTTTAGCATAGTTTTGATCAGCAGTTAAAACACCTTTCATTTCTTTTAGTTCTTCAATATATGTTCCGATGGAATCCATAGATGTGAAATAAATTACGAAAGTGTCATGAATATCTAAATCATCAATACTGATTCCTTGTTCTTTAGCATAATCTTCTCTAGTTATATAGTTTGTTGATGATACATTATCATAGTTAGCTGCTTTTTCACTAATTGCTGTTACTTGTTCATCAGTGTGATCGTCTTCAAATTGGATTACTATCGTAGATAGTTCTTTATAATTACACCAATATCCTTTGTATTTATTTCCACAACCTGTTAAGAATAGTGTAAGTATTAATAATAAACTTATAATTTTTATATTTTTTTTCATTTTCCAACCTTCTTACTTTTCATTACTTTTATATTATATCATTATTTGTTTTTTTATTGGAATATTTTTAACAATGAAAAAAGGATTTTCATCCTTTATAATCATTATCAATTTTTTCAATGTCATCAACCATTGTCAATTGTTCTTCTATAGTACTCTTAATGCGAGCTCTATATAGTTTTAAACTTCTTCTTAAACGATCAGCTTCTACTTCTGTTTTTTCAGCTTCAATTAAAGCATCGTTGATGATGTGAGAAGCATTTTTCTTTGCTTCTTCAATAATTAGTTTTGCTTCGTCATGAGCAACTTTTCTAATTATATTAGATGAGTCTTCTGCAACCATTACGGCTTTGTTTAGAGTCTTTTCCAATCCTTTATAGTGCTCAACTTGTTGTTTGGTTACACGAATTTCTTCATCTTTTTGTTTTAATTTGTTTAACATGTTTTCATATTCACGAGTAACCTCGTTAACAAAAGCATTGACTTCTATTTTGTCATAACCACCACCTGGATGGCTTCTAAACTTGTCCATGACTCACCTCGCTTTATCCCATTCTTAAAAGAATGATAATTATATTACCATTCTGGTTCTTCTTTTTCTTCTTCAGCTTTACTATTCTCTTCGCTAATTTTTCCTTGAACATTAACATTCTTTGGTGCACATAAATAAATACCTACACCGATTTTTTGCATAGTTCCACCGATTGCATAAATGCATCCACTAAGGAAATCAATGATTCTTTTAGCTTGGTCTGATGTAACTCTCTTTAAGTTGACTACTACGCTATTTCTTTTCTTTAAGTGGTCAGCTATTTGTTGACTTTCAGAGAAAGCTCTTGGCTCTAAGAGGATCATCTTAGGTCCAGTAACTGTTTCTTCTTCTGCTTCTTCTGTTTCGTAAAATGAATCTTCTGTGTAGTTTTCGTCATCTATATCTGGATCTTGTGCAAATAATCCTTTTAAACTAAATTTTCCCATATATTTAGCCTCCTATACTATATTACTTACTAATTATATCTAATATTATCGATTTTTTCAATAAATTAATAAAAAAAAAGAGATTTATATCTCATTATCTCTTTTTTTAGTTAATGCATATCCATTTCCTTGTTCAGGAATATTAAAGTTTAGTGCTTGATAAACCATTTGGTCGTATATTGATTGAATTGTTGGATCTAGTCCTTTTTCTAATGCTTCTAAGCATCTATTTTTTATATCTTTTAATTCTATTTTTGGTTTTTTAGTTCTAGTTATACTTACTATGTCATATATTAGAACTTGACCATCTTTTTTTAGATATAGAATACCTTTTGATTCTCCTTTTGCAAGTTTTAATTCTTTTTCTACTGGTATTCCTTTTACTTTGCCCTCTGCTATACTAGAAAGTAGATCTCCTACTTCATAAAATCTTTGATTGTCTAGGTACTCAATTGTTCTTAAAATCAATGGTGTTCCTGTTTCATCTGCAAGATAGTTAAAACTTTTTTGTTTGCTTTCTGGTTGTTCGATTGAAGTCATTGTAATTTCTAGATTAGTCATTCTTGACCCTAAGGCATCATAATCATCCTGATTAAAAAAAGGATATGATATTTCAATATATCTAATCATTGATATTACATCTTCAATTCTTCTAAGTAATGCTTTTTCAAATTCTTTATTTTCTATATTATTTAGCATAGAATATGCTTTAGTTAATACTTCCAATTCATGAGTTGATAGAATTCTTTCTAACATTTCTTTTTCGCTTTTTTTACTTTCCATTTTAACCACCCTTTTCTTTTGCGCTTGGTGTTTATTATACATGATTAAGTTCATATAACCAAATAAAAACCAGAATTTCTTCTGGTTTTACTCATATTTTACGCTAAAATTCAATTTTTTCTTTGATATATGCTGCTAAGTCATCAATATTTATGACTTCTTGTTCCATTGTATCGCGATCTCTTACAGTAACAGTATTATTATTTAAAGTATCATCATCTACTGTAATACTAAATGGTGTTCCAACTGCATCATTTCTTCTATATCTTTTTCCAATTGAACCTGATTCGTCATATGATACATTGAATTCCTTACATAATTTTGCATATAGTTCCATAGCTTTTTCACTATGTGCTTTTTTTATTAAAGGTAGTATTGTTGCTTTAACTGGAGCTAGAGCTGGATGAATTCTTAATACTTCACGAATATCTCCACCTTCTAATTCTTCTCTTTCATAAGCGTTACAAATAAATGCTAGAATTGCACGATCAAGTCCTAGCGATGGTTCAATAACAAATGGTAAATACTTTTCATTTGTTTCAGGATCTAGGTAACGCATATCTTGTTTAGAGTGTTCCATATGAACACCTAAGTCATAATCAGTACGGTCTGCAATACCCCATAATTCTCCCCAACCAATTGGAAATAAGAATTCTATATCTGTTGTTGCTTTACTATAGAAAGATAGTTCTTCTTTAGTATGATCACGATATCTTAAATTATCATTTTTGATACCTAATGATTTTAACCAATCAATGCAATAATTTTTCCAATATCCAAACCATTCTAGATCTGTATTTGGTTTGCAGAAGAATTCAAGTTCCATTTGTTCAAATTCTCTTGTTCTAAAAATAAAGTTACCTGGTGTAATTTCATTTCTAAATGATTTACCAGTTTGACCTATACCAAATGGTACTTTAGCACGCATACTTCTTTGAACGTTTAAGAAATTAACAAATATACCTTGTGCTGTTTCACCACGTAAGTATACTTTTGATTTAGTATCTTCTGTTACACCTTGATGAGTTTCAAATAATAAATTGAATTTTCTGATTGGTGTGAAATCAGTTGCACCGCATTTTGGGCAGGCAATTTTATTATCAGCAATGAATTTTTCAATTTTTTTATTATCCCATCCGTCACCAGTTTCTTTGCCTTCAGTAAACTCTTCAATTAGTTTATCTGCACGATGACGTGCCTTACATTTTTTACAATCAATTAATGGGTCATTAAAATTAGTAACATGTCCTGATGCTACCCAAACCTCTGGGTTCATTAAAATAGCAGCATCTAATCCATAGTTATAAGGATTTTCTTGGATGAATTTCTTCCACCAAGCACGACGAACATTTTCTTTTAATTCTCTTCCTAAAGGTCCGTAATCCCAAGTGTTTGATAAACCACCATAGATTTCACTTCCTTGAAAGATGAATCCATATTGCTTACAATATTTAACAATATCATCCATAGTTATTTTTTCCATATTTATTCTTCCTCTCTTTTTCAAATGAAAAAACTTCTAGAAATATATAGGAACGAGCAATGCCCGCGGTTCCATCCTATTTATTTCTAGAAGAAATCACCTTAATTTATATAGCTCCAGGTTGCCAAGCCCTTCATCACTTGTATGAGATAATTATAGCAAAATTTCTTTTATTGTCAATTATAGTTTAGATATTTTTTTTAAGAAGTCTTTACTCTTTAAATATAGCCCCGTATATCTTTCATAATACTTATCTAAGAAGTAATTTATTTCATCTGCTGTATCCTTTTTGATATTGATATCAGAAATACTACTTATATCAATTAGATAGTACATTCTAATTAGCTTTATTGCTTTAGGACTTAAGATTTTTTCGTTTGTATAACAATCTTGACAAATAAATCCTCCTTCGTCTGGATCTAGAGTTACTATGTTGTGTTTATTCCCACATTTTATACATGAATCTAGATTTAGGCCTACACCTAAGTAATCTAATAGTTTTATCTCTAGAATATTAGTTAAAATCCCAGGGTCTTTACCTTCATTAATTTTTTTAATTGTATTAATTAGAATATCAAAGATTTCTTTTTCATTGTTTTGTTTTATTACTTGGTAAGTTAAATCAGAAATATAGTTTAAATAACTTATTTTTTCAATATCAGTTCTAATATCTTTTAAATTATCAAGAATATCAACATCTACTAAGTGTGATAATTTTTTTTCATTATAATTTATATGAAAAGTACCATACGTAAATTTAAGGGTTTTGGTTCTTAATGGGCTTTTCATGCTTTTAACATTATTACACATAACTCCAATAAGACCTTGTTCTCTTGTAAAAATATTAACTATTTTAGAGTTATCACCATATGGAGTGTCAGTTAAAATTATTCCTTCAAATTTCTTTAGCATTTTAATCACTTCTTATATTATTTTAATATAAAAAACTCATTATGTGAAGTAATGAGCTTTTATTATCCAATTATATCTTTTTCGTTAAATCCTAATTCTTTTAGATACTTTTCTTTATCGCGCCAGTTTTTGATAGTTTTAACAAATAGTTCTAAATATACTTGTTTTCCTAGTAAGGCTTCAATATCTTTTCTAGCTTCAGTACCTATTGTTTTTAATAGTTGACCTTGTTTACCAATTATTATTTTTTTAATTGAATCGCGATCTACGATAATATCAACTGTTACATTAGCAATATTTTTCTTTTCTTCAAAAGCAGATGTAATACAGGTAATACTATGTGGTATTTCTTCTTCTGTTAGCCTAAATATTTTTTCTCTAACAAATTCAGAAGCAAGAAAACTAATTGTGCTAGTAGTTATTGTATCATTATCGAAATAACGCATTGTATCAGTTAAATACTTCTTTATTACGTCTAGTAAGACTTGAACATTGTCTTTTGTAATTGCTGATATTGGTACTATTTCAGTAAAGTCATATAAATCTTTATATTCATTTATTGTTTCTAGAATTTCATTTTTAGTCATTTTATCTATTTTATTTAGAACAAGAATGACTTTAGAATCAGTATCACCAAGAGTTGAAATTATTTTTTTATCTCCGGCTCCTAGACCATCTTTAGCATCAGCGACAAATAGAACTACATCAACATCTTTTGTGAAGCTTTCTGCTTCTTTGTTTAGGAATTTTCCTAATCTATTTAATGGTTTATGGATACCTGGAGTATCAACGAATACTATTTGATATCCTTCATCATTGTATATCCCTTGAATGATATTTCTTGTTGTTTGTGGTTTATTTGATGTTATAGCAATTTTTTGATTAATTAAGGTATTTAATAAGGTAGATTTACCTACGTTTGGGCGCCCTATAAGGCTTACAAATCCACTCTTCATATTATTTACCAAATATTTCTATTATGTAAGGAACGTATACAACAACACCAATTGCAGCAGCCATTACTGATAATACAAATGTTGCAGCACTACCACAGTCTTTAGCTATTTTTGCTAATGGATGGATTTCTAATGTTACCATATCAACTACTGCTTCAATTGCTGTATTAATAAGCTCTGCAGCTAAAACCATACCGATAGCCATTAAAGTTATTAACCAATGCATACCAGATACTTTAAATAATATGTTAACTGCTATTACAGCAATAGTTACAAAGACATGAATTAACATACTTTGTTCATACTTATACGCATATTTTAAACCATCCATAGAATAGCTCCAGCTTCTTAAGAAACGAGCAAATCCATGTTTTTTTATCGAATCACGATCAAATTCTCCATTTTCTTTAGTTATTGCACTTTTTTTATCTTTTGATGTTTGCTTCATCTAAAATCAACTCCTGTAAATCAAACATTATTTTTTCTTCTTCTTCATTCATATGGTCATATCCTAATAAGTGTAGTAAGCCATGAACTGTTAAAAAAGATAATTCTCTTTTTTTAGAATGACCATATTCTTCTGCTTGGCTTTTCATCTTGGGAATACATATATAAATATCTCCCAGCAGTCTTATATCATTATACTCTAAATCTTTGTTATCTTCAAACGCAAAAGATATAACATCTGTAACTCTGTCAATACCTCTATATTCTTTGTTAATTCTTCTGATTTCTTCATCATCTACAAATACAATTGAAAAGATAGCATTATTTACCTTTTCATGTTTTAAAGCTAAGTCTAAGACTTCTGGTAGATAGTCATAATCTTTGTATAAATCATTATCAACGATTGTGTAATCATTATTCATATTATCTAGCTCCCCATGCGAAATAGAACACTACTATTATAGTTATCATTACTAAAAAAGCAAGTATATTGTAAAATACATCAGTTTGTAATTTCTTTGGTAATTTATTCTTTATAAGTTTAAGTCCTATAAAGATTAGGAAACCAAAAAGAGCTCCAACTACGTTTAAAATGATGTCGTCTACATCAAATGCCCTACCAATCTTATATTGGATTAATTCAGCCGTTAAACTGGTAATAAAAGCTATAATACAAATATGTCTAGTTTTAGTAGCTTGAATATAATAAGAAACAAAGAAACCAAATGGTATAAATAATGCTATATTACCCATTACATTATAGAAAAAACCACGAGAACCTATAGCATACCTAGTCATTTCTTTAAATGGTATTAGGTTTGATCCATAAGCAAAGGCATTATCGGTACTTAAAAGTAAGTAATATAGTGCTAGCATATATAATATAAATAATAAGGTATAAAAATCTCTATGAAAGTTAAACTTTTCTTTATTTATAACTAACTTTGATATTCTTATAACTATCAATATTACAACGAAAAGAAGTAACATTGGCCATATAGATTGCATGGCTTGATAAAAAGTATCATAAAATGGTGATAAATTTTTCATTTCATCATCTCTTTTCGGGTATTAAAATACCTCATATATATTTTACTATGTTTAGTGCTTTTTTTAAAGCATTAAAAAAACTAGTTTTCACTAGTTCTTTTTCTTTTTGTTTTGTTTTTCTACTTTACTATCAGGAGGATCCGGTAGTTTTTCTCCTGGTTTTTTAGGTTCTGTTAAACCTAAATCTTTTTTAATTTTTGTGGTAGAAATACCTTCAGTTCTGTCAAGATAGACAACTTCACAATAATCTTTTAAATAATCGAAGCGATCTGAACCAGCCCAGTCAGAACCCATTACAACAGTATCGATATGATATTCTTTAACATCATTAATCTTTTGTTCCCAGTTTTCTTCTGGAATTACTAAATCAACATATCTTACTGCTTCAAGCATTTTCTTTCTTGTTTCATAATCATGATAAGCTTTTTTTCCTTTGATAGCATTAAATTCATCAGTTGATAATGCTACTACAAGATAATCTCCTAGGGCTTTAGCTCTTTGTAATAATCTAATATGACCATAATGTAATAAGTCATATGTTCCATAAGTTAGTATTCTTTTCATTTCTTTTCCTCCTTTATTACTATTTTTATGACTCTTTTAGAAGCTTCACCATCATCTTTATAAGTAAATTTCTCATTAAACTTTTTATATTTTTCATCATATTTAAATTTCTTTGTAGCTAAAATAGCTTTAGCTAAATCTTTTTCATCTCTAATTATTGGTCCTGGTAATTCATCTTCTGGATCAAAATAGAAACCGTTAGATTCATTTTTATAATGATCAATATCATACATATAGAATATCATAGGTCTTTTTAGAATTGAATAATCAAAGAAGACACTTGAATAATCAGTAATTAAAATATCACTAACAATATATAAGTCATTTATTTCATTATAATTTGAAACGTCATAAATAAAGCCTTTATATTTTTTAAAATCAAAACTATTAGCTACAAAATAGTGAGCTCTAAACAAAATTATGTATTCATCCCCTATTTCTTTTTGTAAACGATCAAAATCAACTTCAGTTTTATAAGTATAACCTAAACCACTTGTATGTTGATTTGCTCGATATGTTGGAGCATATAAAATTACTTTTTTATCTTTAGGTAATTTTAACTCTTTTTTTACTCTTTCAACATCTTTTTTAGTAAACTTACAAAGGAAATCGTTTCTTGGGTATCCTTCTTCTATTATGATGTTTTCTTTACCAATAGCTTTTAGGTTCCAAGCAGAAACGAAAGTACCCGTTGCGTATTTAGTTGGAGATATAAAGTAAGAAAACTTACTTGCTTCTTCTTTATATCTTTTTTTCATTTCTTCAACAGTATTTAGTGCACTATCATAGTTTTGTAAGTCACACCCTAGTCTTTTTAATGGTGTTCCATGCCAACATTGAACAAAAACTTGATTTTTCTTTGGGACAATATAATCTAGGATTTTATAGTTAAAAATCCAGTATTTTGCTACATGTAAGTAGTATTCATAATCTTTACTATGTCTTTTAATAACTATAGTATTTTTATTTTTTTCTAAAAATCTAAACTTCTCTTTGTCTTGAAAAACCCATACTAATTTATAATCTTTATATTCATCATCTGTTAAGATATATTCGTATAAAGCTTTAGGACTATCAACGTATTTTGTCCCATCAAAGCTACAAAACATAATAGTTTTATCATCTACTTTTTTGCCAATACCATTTAATTTATAACGAATGGTACGCATAGAGTTAAGTAAACTTTTAAAGATGGTTCTTAATGATTTACTTTTTTTAGCTAATTCAATAAAAAATGATTTCATTATAGTTCCTCCATTATATATTTTACTAGTTTTTCAGTGCTTGTACCATCACATACTGTAATGTATTTTTCACGATATCTTGTTAATACTTCTTTATCATACTTAGTAGTTTTTAAACATTTAACTAAATCTTTAGCTTCTTCGAAGACATAACCTGGTAAATCTTCATAAAGATTTGTATTTACGCCTTCATACTCACAGTATTTTTCATAATCATATACATATAGTAATATTGGTTTATTTAGAATTGCTGCTTCAATTGCTGCGGCTGAATAATCAGTTATTACATAATCAGCAACAGACAAGAATTCTAGAGAATTACATTTGTCGTAAGTATACTTTTCATCTACTTCAACCTTAGTTCTTGGATGTTTTTTTATTATTAATTTATAATTTGTTTTTGCAAAAGCTTCAATTAATTCATCGAATTTATATTCATCATATACCCTAAATGTTGGTACATAAACAACAATCTTTTCTTTTTTTAATTCTGGATATTCTTTATATACTTTATTCTTATTTGTTTTTTCAGTTTTTAATAAGTAATCGACTCTTGGTAGCCCACAAGTAATAAATTTATCTTCTGGATAATTAAATGCTTTAGAAAAATGTTTTACCATTTCTTTTGAACCAGAAACAACTGCATCATAGTTTTTATGCATGCACATTAGTTTAGCAATTCTTTCATCCTTTTTTGTGTATAAAGTTTGATAACCAAATTTTTTAATGGCTGCTAGTGAGTGCCATATTTGAATTATTTTTAGGTCTTTTTTATGTTTTAGACAAGATACTGTAATTTGATAGCCGTCTATTATACAAATTCTTGATGTTGCTAGATAATACATTTGAACAAAAGGATGAAACATATAACTTATGATTTGTTTAAAATTTGTTTTTTCCATTCTTTTTGTTAAGATAACTACTTCTTTTTCTTTATATTTTTTATGAATTTCATCTATTATATATTGAAAATCTATGGATGGTTTGTTTTCCTGTCTACTTAGCATAAGAACCCTATTTTCTTTGCTAGGAATAAATTTTAAAAAGAAATAAATAATTTTAATAAAGTATTTATATATAAATAATAGTATTTGCATTTCTTTTCCATCTTTCTTTCTTGCTGTAATATTTAATTTATTAAGATAATTATAACAACATAACCCCCTCTTTTCAACAAAACAAAGTTTTATATAAAAAAAATTGATATACCTATTTTGTATATCAATTTTATTGTTGTCTCATAAATTCTTCGTATTCTGCGACGATTGGTTCAGGTTCACCAATTTTAACTATTTTTCCATCATTTAACCAAAGTACTTGATCACATAATTCTTTAATAGTGTCTAAACTGTGAGAAACGATTATTACGGTTCTTGTATCTGATGAAATTAACTCTTTCATCTTGTTGTAACTCTTTTCTTTAAACTTAGCATCACCAACAGATAATACTTCATCGATTAACATGATGTCTGTTTCTAGAATTGCTGTTATAGCAAATGCTAATTTGGAATACATACCTGAAGAATATGTCTTAACTGGTTTTTTTATGAAATCACCAATATCAGCAAAAGCTATAATTTCTTTTTCTTTTTTAGCAATTTCTTCTTCTGAGAAACCTAAAAGCATTCCAGATAAGTAAATGTTTTCTTTTCCTGTTAGTTTTTTATTAAAACCAACACCTATTGATAATAAGGAAATTGAATGTCCATGTAAATCAATTGTTCCTTTATCTGGAGAAAAGATACCAGCGATTGCACGTAACATTGTTGATTTACCAGAACCATTTTTTCCTATTATTCCTAGGATTTTACCTTCTTCAACATCAAATGAAACGCCTTTTAGGGCATGGAATAATTCAACTTTATCACCTAAATGTTTCCATGATGCTCTAATAGAAGTCTTTTTTAGTCCACGGTAAGTTATATGAAGATTATTTACTGTTACAGCAATATCTTTCTTAGGAGTTGGTTCAATTATTGTTTTTGTTTTCTTTTTTGCCATTATATCACCTTCGCATAACTATTTTCATATTTGTGAATCTTACTTATTCCATAAATACAAAGGACGATTCCAACTAATAACCAAAAGCCTAATCCTATTAGACTCAAACTTTTACCATAAATACAAACTTTTCTTGCTTCATTCATCAAGAAGGCAATTGGGTTGGCTCGTAGTAAGTAGAAACCAACTACAGCTCTTGAGCCTTTAGAGAATTTTTCATTAATGTTATAGAAAATACCAGATAAATAGAATACCATTCTAAGTACGATATTTGTTAAATTACCTAAATCATTAAATGTAACACCATGGTGCATTAGGATTGTTCCTATACCAAATGATATAACGTATAAAACTAAAACAACTGGTATTAGAAGAATTATATGCCATGTTAATGGAACGTGTTGGAAGGCCATTAAACCAAAGGCTAAGCCAACAGAAATTGCCATTTTAAAAAGATATGTTAATGATTTTGAATATAATAAAATATATTTTGGAATATATACTTTAGTTACTAAATCTCTATTATTAATAATTAATTTAACACTTCCACTTACCATTCTATTAAAGAAGTCCCAGCAAGCTTGACCTACCATAACGAAAGAGGCAAAGTATTTAGTAGTATTACCAAATACAACACCAAAGACGAAAGTGTAGATCATCATGAAGCAAAATGGTTCAATAATCCACCATAGCCAGTTAAGATATGAATCTGCAACTTCACTTTTAAGTTCTGCTTTAGCTGACCTTATTGCATATTTGTTGTATTTTCTCATGTTTGTAAAAAATCTTTTCATTCTTTTTTTCACCTTCCTGTATATTCTACCATTTTTTTTGCTGAATTAAAAGTCAAATTAGTTTTTATTCCCATTTATAATTTACAAATGTAACATCATAAATGCTACTTGGGTTATAAATGAATAATATTATATCTGGTTTATATGAATCGATATATTCTTTTAAATTAATGTTTTTTATACTTCTAATATCTATAGCTCTAGTTTCATTGAAGTTTAATGATAAGAATGCAAATACAGGTTCCGCAAATGAGTCTTTTAATACTAAAAGTTTTTTATTATTATTTGCATTATGATTTTTGATTTTTATTGATGCCTTTCCACCGTTTGTATATGTATAATAGACGCTTGTTTCTCTACCTGTATCAGCATTAAGGTTTAGAAAATCTTTATATATTAAAGTGTTTTCAAATGTTCCTGTTAGGTTACTTACCTCTTTATCCCAGTCATTGTTAGATACATTTAATAAAGTATCGTAGTTTGGATATATATAATCAAAACTATCTACTTTGCTGTAATATTTTCCAGTTCTTTTGCCATAGCTTCCTAAAAATGAATGCGGATATTTTTCTATTGAGAAATCAGTTAATTTATCATATTCTAGATTAATACCTACATCTTTATCTAGTTGCTTAGCAATAATTTGATAACTATTAAAGGCAGCTTTAATTGTCCAATGATGATCTGATGCAAAGAACCAACTCTTTTTATCTATTTCTATTCTTTTCTCAAGATCAATTGTATTAATATTATTATTCTCTAATCCAGATAATAAACGTTTAGATACATCTCCTGCATAATCTTCTAGATAGAAAGGTAGTTTTGCATTTTCGTTTATACGCCATGGCGCCATTACATAGGAAAAATAAATTCCTTTTTTTGTTGCATAATTACTTGTTTCTGTAACTTTGTTTATCCAGTCTGTGACGTCTCTATCTGGATAAATAAATGCTAAACTTCCATCTGATAGTTTTACAACATCCATTCCTTCTCCTACATCAGATATTATCTTTTTCCCTTGTACTTGTTGGACTAGTCCATAGATGTCAATGTAATCATATTTTAAAGCTATTTTATTGGCAAAAACGCTTTCAACTCTATCTCTTAAATTTATAACTCTATCAATCATTTTTAGATCTTTTTCTGTTTTTATTGCTGTTCTTAAATCTTTTCTTAATTCCAAATAATTATTCTTTATAGTAAAAAGGCATGTTAGGAATATATATACTAAAAAGATTACGGCAATTATTATATTACTCTTATTGTTCTTTTCCATAATACCCTCCTAAAAATTAAAGTAGATAAAAGGATTATAAACACCTTTTACTATATAAGATATTGAAATTATAAATAAAATAACTAAAACAATATTTTCCAATGTATTACTTTTAATTCTTTCTTTAATTTTAGGCCATATTGGTGTAGATATGGCTATACCAGCTAAAAATATAACTAGATTTTCAATCAAGAATTTATAGAATGTTTTATCGACAACATTACTAAAAGTAAATAAATGAAGAATGTATTTAAAACCAAAAGTTATATTATCAGCTCTAAATAATATCCAACCCATTACAACGAAGAACATTGTATAAATCCATCTTAGTGTTACACATTTTCCTTCTGTTTTTTTTACAAAACCTGTTAGTTTTTCGATTGCTATTAATACGAAATAAATTAATCCCCAAAGAATAAATGTATAATTAGCGCCATGCCAAATACCCGTTAGTAACCATACTACTGCTAAATTAAATACCAATCTTTTTTTATTTACTCTACTTCCACCTAATGGGAAATACACATAATCTCTAAACCAACTTCCAAGAGAAATGTGCCATCTGCGCCAGAACTCTGTTATTGAGGTTGAAATATATGGATAATTGAAGTTTTGCTCAAACTTAAATCCAAACATTTTTCCTAAACCAATAGCCATATCTGAATATCCAGAAAAGTCAAAATAGATTTGAAGTGTATAAGCAATGGCTCCTAACCAAGCCGTAGCAGTGGATAGTGATGTTATAGTTCCATTAAATGCAAAGTCGGCTATAGTTGCCATAGTATTTGCAATGATTACTTTTTTTGCTAAACCATAGATAAAACTTTTTACACCTTCACCAAACAAATCAAGGTTTTCTTCTCTATTCATTATTTGATCTTGAACAGTAGAATATCTTACAATTGGTCCTGCTATCAACTGAGGAAATAAAGAAATATATAATCCTAAATTGAATAAGTTTTTTTGAACAGTGACCTTTTCTCTATAAACGTCAATTATATAAGATAATATTTGGAACGTGAAAAAGGAAATACCAATTGGTAAAAGAATATTTGGTATTTCTATGTTTGCTTCGAAAACACTATTTATACTTTTTAGGAAAAACATTAGGTATTTATATTTAAAGATTAAAGAAAGATTAAATATAATTCCTATAATTAATGTAAATCTAGATAATTTTTTCTTTTTCTTATTGTTAAACAAATCAATGATTAAACCTACAAAATAGTTAACAAAAATTGATAACATCATTATTAAAACAAATGTTGGCTCACCATATGCATAGAATCCTAGCGATGCTATAAGTAAGAAAAAGTTTTTTAGTTTTCTATTTCTACCTAGAATGTAATATACAAATAGTACACATGGTAAAAACAAAAATATAACTTGTGATGTTGAAAAAAGCATATTCTACCTCCTATTTTGTATATATTAGCTTATCGATTTTTTCTACTAAAGGTTTAATTACTGCTGTAAGTATTATTGTTGTAATAAAACTTAGTGCAAAATAACGATAAGGATGAATTAGATTATATTCTGAATTCTTTAATATTATCATTGGTATTCTTTGTAGAATATAAATCCAGAACAGGTTATCACCAAACCATTTTAAAATCTTATTTGTAATATTTATTTTCATTGTAGTTAATACAATTGTTAAAACAAATACGATTGATTCAAGAACGAAATAAATAACATTTAAGTTCTCAACTCTTTTTATTCCTATTAAGAAAACAATTCCACACATTAATATTAATAAGTAATTTTTGTTATTAAACAATGAATTTTCAATTTTTTCTTTGTAAAATGCATAATACAAGCCAGTATTATAACACAACATTGTGTTATAGCAATACTCAAATCCTGGTCCCCTAAAGGCCCCAATTATAATCATTGAGCCAATTGATAAGGCTAGATTTAATCCTAATGCTACTTTTTCATTCTTTGGAGATAATGAAAAAGATATATAACTAGTTAGATATAATACTAAAATAGCAAATATGTACCAGTTACTATTACCTATTCCAACCCAAGCTGTAAATGAATAAATTATTTTAGATAAAGGTATATTTTTACCTAAATAATGTAATACTAATACGTAAATTAAGACTACAAAATCAAAATGAATCAAAGTTTTTATGATTCTATTTACTGGTAGGCTTTTTACATATTTCTCCTTCTTTTTTTGGATTGATGTAGCGATTCCATAGCCAGAATAAAACATAAACATTGCTACCATTAACTGACCTAGATAGTATCGTAAATTATAGATTATTCCATCTTTAGCCATGTTTGGTACTATATCGCTTGCTACATGGCTAAAAAATACAATTAGAATAAAGATTCCTTTTATACAAGCTGTTGTCTCTTTAGATAGATATTCTCCGTTAAAACTTTTTATATGGATCTTTGAACCAATTATCATTAAGATAATGATTACTAAAAGATATAAATTCATTGTTTCACCTCAATTATAACTTTTTTATATCCATATAAACTCTCTCACTATTATAACTCTTTTATCTCCTTATAAACTCTCTCACTATTTTTACTATCTTTGTATGTGAAGAAATCGTCTATCCTCTTTTCATATTTTGGTGATAGTTTACCGTCACTTTTTATTATTTCGATTAAACCATTAATAAATTCATCATATTTATCAAATGTTGGACCGAAGCCCATTTCTTTATAATCAAAATATCCCTCATCATATAACTGTTCTTCAAAAAATTCTTTTCTGTCCGCTTGATAATATATTACTGGTTTTTTTAAGTAACAAAAATCAAAGAAGACACTTGAATAATCAGTTATTAATATTTTATTTGAACAAAATTCTTTTTGATAATCAATATCTTTTTCTTCAATTTCAATGAATTCATTAAAATCAAAGTCTTTAAGTTGAGCTAATACATTTGGATGAGGTATGAATCTTATTTTATAGTCTTTTTCTTTTAGAACCTTAAGTAGTTTAGGTTCATTCATTAGTTTATTTAAGAATTTAAAATAATCAGATTCTTTAAATGTATCGCTATATCCCCTAATTCCGGTTTCTTTATCTATTAAATTGGCAAGTCCAGTACGCCAAGTAAGTGATAACATTATTTTATTTTCTACTTTGTATTTCTTTTGTTTTTCTAATAATGTATCATATCTTGGAAGACCTGTTAGTTTTACAACATCTTCACCAAAATAATAGTTATACTTTAACAATGAATCATATTCTTTTTTGGCACTTGTAACAAACATGTCCATTTTTTTTGTATTAACGTTTAACCATGGGCTTAAATCGTCTTTTATAATCCCATGTTGTAAGAAAACATATTTAAAGTGATATTGGTCTCTTACACATTCGTTTCCCGTTCCTAGAGGATTATAAACATAATTCTCTGCTTGGGATGATACTACGTAATCAGCACTACCAAATAATAATTTATATTTATTAGAATTTGGATCTATTACTTTGCCTATTTTTGTTAGTCTTTCATAGTCAGAACTTGATGGGCTTAAAACAAACATTGAATTTACTTCAGGATGATTAGTAACCATATATTTAAAGAAGTGTTCCCCATTATCATCAGCTTTATTTACGCGATCAGATATTAACCATAATTCTTTTGTTTTAAATAAAGATTTTATCTTTATACTTAGTCTTGCTGCTAATGGTTTAAATTGATGTTTTTTTAACAAATGCCAATCATTTTTACATTCATAATAGAATGATTTAAAAATGTTTCTTTTTTGATTAAAAATATGATCTTTTTTAACTACTAGTGTTTTTTTACCATGATTATGATAAGAACTTGGAAGTTGTTCTGTTAAGCAACTATCTTTCCTGAATAATGGTATTATTATTTTATCTTGATAATAGAAAGTCATTTTGAAATCATTATCGAGATTTATTTCGAAGTTAAGACCAATATAATCATGTAAGTTTTTATTATCAAAAGTCGGTTCATTAAAGTCGATAGTTAATTCATAATAATTAATTGGTATTTCTTTATTATTAATTTTGATTTTAAGTTCATTTTCTTTAATATACTTACGGTCTAGTTTTCCAAAAGCAATAAGCTTATTTTCTCTAATATAAGTTTCATCAATTAGGACTGCTTCTAATTTCTTTTTATTATATTCTTTATCATATAATTTTAGTTTACCGTCTACAAGGGAAAAACTTTCTTTATTTTTTGGATGTTTAATATTCATTATGTAGGATATCGTTGCAAAATCCATAAATCTTTGATTTAGAATTATATCATCATCGATATTAGAAATTAAATATTTAACTGTAGATTCGTATTCCGAAGCTATTTTTTTGGGAATTTCATATTTTGGATTTATGGCAATTCGCCATGTTAATTCATAAGCAACAATATTTTGAATATATTTAATAATCTTGCCATATTTCTCTTTTGATAAATCCATTAAGTATTTATAAACTTTAGTTGGTGTTATTGTGTACCAATCTTCTTTTGTTGAACAAGATTGGATTGCTGAATCACCAGCTTCTCTTTTACGATAGTAATAAATTGGTTTTTTTAGCATCATAATATGAGGATTATCTAGTATTATTTCATTAATAAGTCGATTATCCTCAGAATACTTAATGCCTAAAGTATATGAATACTTCTTTAGAGTTTTTGCTTCTATAAATATTGAACTAGAACTTAATTGAGGGTATTCATATTCTTCTAAAACATTTACTTTTTTATCATTTTTGTATTTATAGTTTAGAGGATGGCCTCCTTTTTTCTTATCAAAGAAGACCATCTTTGTACTAAACAATTTTATATCTTTGTTTTTAGTATAGGCATCATAAACAGTTTTAAAGGTATCTTTGCTCCATAAATCATCACTATCTAAGAAGTTTACTAGTTCTCCTTCAATAAAAGTGATTCCTTTGTTTCTGGCTGCAGATACTCCTCCATTTTTTTGTTTATGATAAATAATATTGTCAGGGTACATATCTTTATATTTTAAACAAATATCTTCTGAATTATCTGGTGAACCATCATTAATTAGTATTAGTTGTATATTATCTACAAATCCAATGGTCTGATTTATCACTGATTCAATTGTTTTTTCTAAATAATTTTCAACATTATATATAGGTATAATGACAGAAAATTTAAATTTCTTCATAATATTACTCCTGACTATTTTTTTATAATTTTTTTATACTCTCATATACTCTTTCACAGTTTGAAGAGTCGTTAAATGTAAAGAAATCATCGATTCTTTTTTCATATTTCTTCTCTAATTGGCAATCGTTTTCAACCATTTCAATTACTTTATCTACAAATTTATTTTCTTCTTGATATACAGGTCCAAAGCCCATTGTTTCAAAGTCAAAATATCCTTTATCATATATTTGACCTTTGTAGAATTCTTCATCATCTGGTTGATAATGAATAACTGGCTTTTTAAGATAAGCAAAGTCAAAGAAAACACTTGAACGATCAGTAATTAAAAGTTTGTTTTCACAGAATTCTTTTTGATAGTTAACGTTACTATCAACAACGTCTATATATTCTGAATTGAAGTCAAAATCTTCCATTTGAGCTATTAAATTTGGATGTGGAACAAATCTCATTCTATATCCATTTTTTGCTAAAGCATTCAATAGTTTTTCATTGCTTAATAAACTATTTAACCATTTAAAGTAATTAGAATTTTTAAATTCTTCATTATATTCTCTCTCACCTGTTTTTTTACTTACTTTGTTTACTAACGCATTACGCCATGTGAAAGATACCATTATTGTTTTATTTTGTTTATATACTTTACTCTTTTGAACTAAGCCATCATAACGTGGGAAGCCAGTTAGTTTTACAACTCCTTCGTCATAGCCACAACCTTTTAAAGCTTCATATTCTTTTTCAATTGCGGATACAAACATATCAATGTGTTTTGTATTAGGATTTAACCATGGTGAAATATCATTTTGTGTTATTCCATGTTGTAAGAAAACATATTTAAATCTAAATAAATCACGATAGTATTGATTAGATCTACCAAATATATTTGTTATGTATGCTTCAGCATGTGAAGATGCTATTACTTGAGCATTATTGAATAATAAACGGTATTTTATAGAATTATTATCTACTACTTTACCAATTTTTTTCATTCTCTTGTAATCATCAGATTCTTTATTGATTACATAATATGGTTTTATTCCTTTTATTTTATTATTAACTAAATATTTAAATAAATGTTCAGCATTATCATCTGCTTTATTTACACGGTCTGATAAAAGCCATACATTTTTAGGAGTAAATGCTTTTAAGAAAATGATTGCTAATCTTAGTAAAGCGTGTTTAAACTTTTTCTTTTTAATTAAACCTATTTGGTTCTTCATTTCTCTTTTAAACATTAAACCAAATTTCTTTTCGCAGACATTAAAGACTCCTTTATCATAAGTGATAACTCTTTTGTTATCTTTATAATAACTTCCTTCTAAACGAAGTGTAAAAATACATTGATTTGAGAAATTTAGATTTAGGAATACTTTATTTTTATTATATGTGAAACCAAATGTTTTAGATTTGTTTAAATCTATTTCGCATTTAAATCCCTTATACTCAGCTAAAAAGTCATCATTGTATGCTTTAAAATTGTAATCCGTTTTTGTATCATAGAAAGTTGGTTTTTCTTCTTTGCCATCAATATTAATTCTTATTTTATTTGGATCATAAAGCATTGTATTAACTTTACCTATGATATGTAATTTGTCATCTTTAATGTAGATATCATCTATTTTAGCAAACATAATATCATATTCTTCATCTTCTTCAGTTTCAACTATTCCTTGTAATGCCATTCTTTCTTCAACTTGTTTTACTAAATCTCTAGGCCGAATGTTTTCTTTAATTCTTTTTAAGAATACACAATCTGTAGGATAAATATGCTTTTGTTCAACAAAGAAGTTGAAATCAATTTCTTTGATAAGTTTTGTAATACAGTTTATATAGTCTTTCTTTTCTTTTTCAGTTAGTAAATCTTCAGGAACAGGAATACTTAAGCGCCAACCAATATTATAAGCTATTAAGTATTTAAAATAATCTAGTACTTTTCCAAATTTTTCTTCAGATTTTTTAAATAAATATTCATATACTTTAAAAGGAGTTATTGTATACCAATATTTACTTTGAGCAGATGTTTGACTTGCTGATGATTGATCTGGTCTTTTTCTATAATAGTATACTGGTTTTTCTAACACCATCATTTTATGATGATCTAATAATATATCACAAATGAATTTAGTGTCTTCTTCATTTTTTATAGATGAATCGTACTCATAGTTTTTTAAAATATCTCCTTTTATAAAACATGAACACGTGCTTAATTGAGGATATGCATAATCTTCTCTTATATCTATAACTTTGTTTTCAATATATTTATAGTTTAGAATATGTGGCCTATTTACACCATCAAAATACCTCATCTTAGTAGTAAACACTTTTATGTCAGGATTTTTTTGGTATTGATTCCAAACTTCTTCAAATGATGTTTTATACCACTTATCATCACTATCTAGGAAGTTTACTAATTCTCCTGTAGCTAGTGATATACCTTTGTTTCTAGCAGCAGATACACCAGCATTTTTTTGTTTGTAATAAATTACATTATTTGGATATAATTCTTTATATTTTATGCAAATCTCTTCTGAATTATCAGGAGATCCGTCGTTAACTAAAACTAATTGAATATTTTTTTCAAAGCCGATGCTTTGTTCAATTACTGAATCTATAGTTTCCTCTAAATAATCTTCTACATTATATATTGGTATTATTACCGAAAATTTAAATTTTTTCATTTATTTTTTATCCCTTCCTTGTTGTTTTTTAACTTTGCATTACTATTTATTATAACAATTTATGACATTTAATTCAAACGAACTCATTCTATTTTTAATATTTTAAAAATCCTTATTCTTATGAAATCTATGAAGATACAAATACAAAAGACAGATATAATAGATATAATCATGGCGCTTGTTTTGATAAGTAGGCTTTGAGTAGCAAAATATGATACTTTTAAAATTTTATTAAATAAATAATAGCATAGTAAAAAGTGAGTGTGTATTAAATATACTCCAAATGTACTATATGATATTTTCGCTGTTAAATTTGGAAATATATTTTTTATTCTAGCGTTTTTTATAAACAAGAATAAACATACAGCTGCAAGAAATACTGTTAGACTGTTGTATGTATACATTATATCTTGTTGTCCCTTTAATATTTCTATATTCTGACAATATTTTAAAATGAAATATCGACTTCCGAATGTAATTAAACTCAACCCTATATAGCCAAGTAAGAAGACAACATTAAATTTGATTTTTATATCATACTTTTTTATATATGCACCAACAAAATAAAGATAAACAAACCAAACTATTCCATATCCATAAGTTGAATCAATTATATATGTTCCAGGAATAATATTATTTAAAATTATTAGAACAATTCCGACTATTATCAAATATTTATATTCTTTTTGGGTCATAATTTTTATTAATTTGTTTAAAAAAGGACTAAGTATATACATTATAAAATAGATACTTACAAACCAATAGGCTTTTGTGATAACCGGCATAAATACTTCTAAAGTTTCGTGCATGGTTAAAGTTCCTATTCGATTGGTTGTTTTTAGTATAAACCATATTAATATGCTATAAAACAAGACCTCTAACCAAATTCTTAGGAGTTTACGCCATTTAAACTTGGATTCACATAGAAAATAACCACTTATTAAAACATAAAGATTTACAGCACCAAAACATAAAGCATATACTAGCCAAAGAATTGGCGTATTATTACCAATACTACCTACTACAAACATTCTATAACCAAATGTACAGTAATGTAATGTAACAATCATAAACATGGATATTATTCTTAATAAATCTAGATTATACACTCTATTTTGTTGTTTCATTTTATCAACGACCTTCTAATTGAATTTTACCATATAAAAAGGTGATGTTCATCACCTTTTGCCAAATTTCCTTTTTTATTCTATTTTTTTTAACAGTTTTTAATGCTAATCTTTTATTCTCAACTATTTAGCTCTTAATTCTGAAATGAATATATATATAAGCATTAAAGGATATGAGCATCTATAAAATCTGTAATATTTTGTTTTGAATCCATTTACTGCATTTATATAATGTTTAAAGTTCTTTTTAAAGAATTGCAAGAACTTTTTTACATATTCTTTTTTTAGTTCTTTATTTTTAAAGTTTTTAAATTCTCTTGTTCGACGGACATAAAAACCTGCGCATATTGTTACAAGTTCGTTTTCGTATTTTTCAAAAGTTTTTTGTTCTCGAAAGAAATCAAGCATTTGTTCTAAGACTGTTATTATCTTCACTAAATTATGATCATAGCTGTTTGTGATAGAACCCTCTGAATCAAAAATATAATTATATAGAGGCTCTTCTATAATATACATTTTTCTAGCATAGTATTTATATCTTATACCAAAAGCAAAATCTTCTGCATATACAAAATCTTCTGGTAATCGCAAATGATATTTTTCAATAATGTCTCTTTTAAATAATTTATCTGTATTATAGTTGGATGATGCTGAAAACTTATGAACGTTTGTCTCTTTTGTTGTATTAATAATTGTTGTTGTTTTTTCTTTAGTTATGTTATTTCTTCCACAACAAACTAAATCAATATCATCGCTCATATGAGAAGTCATTTTTTCATACATGGTTTCATCAACGTAATCATCAGAATCAACAAATCCTATATATTCTCCTTTAGCAATGTCTAATCCTTTATTTCTGGAAGCTGCTGGTCCTAAATTTTTTTCGTTATTAATTAGGACTATCTTTTTTCCGTACTTTTTAAGTTTATCTAATGTATCATCTTTACTACAGTCATTTATTACAATTATTTCTAGTTCTTTTAATGTTTGATGTAATAAACTATCAATACATTTATTTATTGTATTTGATGCATTATATGCAGGTACTATAACTGATACAATTGGTTTCATTACTTTTCTCCTTTAGCAAATATTTCTTTAAATTCTTTATATTTTGTACTTGCGTAAATACTCTTTTCATCAATGTTTGATAAACCTAATGATTCTAAACCACCATCTTTTAAATAAGTAAGAATTTCTTCTTTGGCTTTATCACTATTAGTTGTGTAATTATAAACAAATGTAGTTACAAATGAATTAATATAAGTTTGTTTGAAGAATTGATAGATTCCTCTTTTTTCTAATTCCTCTTTTAAGGCTTTAAAAGCTTTAATAAAGTTTAATGGTTGCTTATGTTTATTATCTTGCGTACTATCATTAGTATTTACTCGATAGTTTACTAATTTTTCATCTATAGCCATAATTCTATCAGCTACAGTTAAACTCAAACGTGTAAATAATAAATCATTTGAATTAGTTAAAGATTGGAATTCAAGTTCATTATCTTCTATAAATTCTTTTTTATAAAGTTTTGTCCATGGATTTGGAGCTGTTATATGAAATAAGTGTTCTTTTAAAGCATAAGAATTGTAAACTTGTTCAGGTTCAATAAATGTTTTATCTAATAAAGCATTACTATCTGAATACTCTTTTGTTTTATCATCATATATTTTGGCATTAAATAAAAGAATGTCTATATCATTTAAAATGGCATTTTTATAAGTTGTTTCACACAAATTATTAGCAAAGAAATCATCGCTATCTAAAAATAAAACATATTTACCTTTGGCTTTTGAAAGTCCAAGATTTCTTGCGTTTCCGGCATTTGAATGTTTTTGTTTATAAACTCTTATTCGACGATCTTTTTTAGAATATTCTTTTAATATGCTATAGGAATTATCAGTTGATTCATCATCAATACAGATTATTTCAATTTCTTCCATAGTTTGATTAAGAAGTGAATCTATACACTCTCTTAAATATTTTTCGCAATTATATACGGGCATTATTATGCTTATTTTTTTTTCTTTAGAGGTGTTGGTTAAGCTATTTTTTATATTTTCAAATATACTCATTTTCTATCCTTCTTTCATACAACTATACTTATTATAACAAAAATGATTACATATAACATCATTTATACTAAACTATTTAAAATTTTTTAAAAATAAAACCTTGATTTTTCAATCAAGGTTTAGATTATTTACTTAATCTTTCTCTAACAAGTTTTGATATTAATGAACCATCAGCACCTGCTCCTAAACGAGTGGTTGCTTCTTTCATTACACGGCCCATATCTTTCATTGATTCTGGTTTTAATTCTTCGAAAATTTCATCTAAAACTTTATTAATTTGTTCTTCTGAAACTTCTTCTGGAAGATATTTTGATAATACTTCAATTTCTTTTTTTAGGTTATCTACTTCTTCAGTCTTACCATATTTTTCATATTCAGCCATGCTATCTTTTCTTTGTTTAACTTGTCTTTTAATAACTGCAGTTGCTTCATCATCAGATAGATCATGTTTTAAACTAATCTTTTCCATTTGTAAAGCACTCTTTAACATACGAAGAACTGATAATTCAAACTTTTCTTGGTTCTTCATAGCAGCAGTCATGTCTTTTATTACGTCTTCTGTTAATGCCATTTTTACCACCTATCTATCGTTTCTTTTACGTTTACGAGAATTTCTAATCATTTCCTCTTTAGCTTTTCTTCTCTTAACTCCAGGTTTGTCATAGCATTTCTTTTCTTTTAGTTTTGAAGGGACTCCACTTTTTGCTACTTTAACTTTAAATTTCTTTAAAGCTGCATCTATGTTTCCATTTTGTACTACTACTTTGGTCAATTTTTTCCCCTCCCTTCGTTAACTATTCTTGATTATAACACTTCATTTTTTCTTTTACAAGAAAAACAAGCGTAAATACGTAAAAAATGAAGATATTTATCTTCATTTCTTACTAGTAACATACTTTCTTTTTGATAGCTCTTCTGATTGCTGAACCAAACGCAACTCCTAAATTGTATAAAGCATTTACACTTCTTACTATTGCATTTAGTGCTTGAGCAGAAAAGACTCCTCCTCCTTTTACTTTTATTAATTCTTCCTTCTTCATATTACCTATTATTACATTGGAGTGGATTTTGATAACCGTTTACAACACCTATTAGGAAAGATAAACCGATTCCAAGTTTAATCAATACTTTAGCTGCTGCTATTTTTAATAATCCACCATGAATACTTTTCAATTCAATTTCATTCAATTTTTCCATGTTAGTTCCTTTCTATTAGATTTTCTTTTATTTTTTTTATTATTCTTTGCTTGTTATATTTTACTTTTATTTTTATTATTCTTTCATCAGTTTTAATATCCGTTTTTATTTTTATATCAGTTACTGGTATTTCATTTGATAAATATGGTTCTTCATATTCAATATAATCTATTTTGAATTCTTTATTTTTATAAACAAAAATCGTCTTATTGTTTATTATTTTTTGTTCTTCATAGTTTAGTGTTGTTTTTTGAAAACATTCTTCTTCTGAACATTCATTAATAAATAATAAATCTTTTACATCATATGTATAATTATTAATTGAATAGTATAATAAACTTACCATTATTACGATAAATATTAGGTAAATACTTTTTCTTATCTTAGGCTTTTTTATATAAAGTTTTGATATTTCATCCATAGTTTTCTCCAAGTTTTATTATCTTTTGAAAATTATTTTCATTTTTATGAGATACATATATTATCGTTGTATTAATTAAGTATTTATCTAGTTTTTCTAAGATTCTTCTTTCCCTTTCTTCTTCTACTTCACTTAAGGATTCATCTAATATTAGTATTTGAGGCTTTCTAACGATTGATCTAGCTAAAATGATACGTTGGCGTTCTCCACCACTTAAGTTGTATCCTCCATCGTAAATCATTGTTTCTAAGCGCGTATTTTTTTTGTTAATGATTTCCTTTACTTCTGTTAAACTTAGAATCTTATCTAATTCAGTTTTACTTATTTTTTTATTTAATGTAATGTTTTTTTCTATACTATCATTAAATAATTCTTCTCTTTGGGAAACATATAGTATGTTTTGTTTTATAGTTTTTAAGCTATAGTCTTTTATATTTATATTGCCTATTGAAATTTCACCTTTATAATTATTAATATTTTTATTTAATAATTGGCATAATGTAGATTTCCCTGAACCAGATGCTCCTTTTATCGTTATATGATCATTTTTTGTTATTGTAATATTTATGTTTTCTAATATATTATTCAAATCATCATAGCTATAAGATATATTTTTAAACGTGATATCACCATTTTCGAAGTGTTCTACACTTCCCTCTTTTTCTTCTTCGATATTTAGTGTTTCACAAGCTTTAAGAAATGATAACTTGATTAAATTATATTCTGGTATTAAATCTATAAGATTTTCAATTGGTGCTAAAAAATAAGATAATAAGTAATTAAAAGTTATTAATGATAGCATACTAAGATTATTATTTATTATTAAAATAATACCATAACTAGTTATTATAAATTCACCAATACTATTAATGATACTTTTGATTGTTAAAAGATTATTATTTAAATTATTAAATTCAAAAATACTTTTTTCATAATAGAGATATTTATCTTTTATTCTTTTTAAAGAGTTGTCTGTATAATCTAGATTCTTAATTGATTCTATCATATTAATGTTCTCTGTTAATTCTGAATTAAATTCTGTTTCACAATCAATATTCTCATTTATTTTTTTGTATATTAACGGACTAGATAGTATTCCAACTAAAATGTATGCAACAGCAATTATGCAAAGAATAAAAAATAATTTGTTGCTTATGGTATAAAGAAAGATACTAGATCCAAGGATTAAAAATAAGTCTAGGGTGATGCTTATTAATATTTTAGTGAATAAGTTTTTTATGGAATTTATTTCTTGAATTCTAGTTAATAATTCCCCACCTGTTCTAGTAGTTATACTATTTAAGGGAAGTTTAAATAAGTGTGTTATAAAACCAGGAATAATCTCTATATCGATATTCTTATTTAAATAAATGGACAGTTTATTACGATAATAATCAAATAATAGTTTAAAGGCATTGATTAATAGAAACAATATAATAATAAAGATTATAAAACTTTTAAAGTTAGTTTCAATTAAAGACATAGAGAATTGGAAATAGTAACTCAAAATAACAGACAAAGTTGTAATAAAAACATCAGTAATAATAATACTTTTTATTAAACTATGTTCATTTTTCAAAACAGAAATAAAAAGTTTAATTAAACTGTTGTTTTTTTTATGAAATGGTATTTTTTTATATGGTTTAAATATGAGAATTACATTCGTCCATTCTTTAGAAAAATAATCCATCTTTTCTTTTCTGTAGCCTCTTGCTGGATCCATTATGTGCACATATTTTTTATCTATTTTATAGATGACTACGAAATGATTAAAACCATATTTAGTAACTACATGAGCTATTATTGGAAAAGGAAGATTACTTTTTAATTTTTTTAGTTTTTCTCCTTTAGCAATAAACCCATACTTTTTTGCTGCTGTAATTAGATTATAAGCTGTCGTTCCGTTTCTATTGGTCTTTGTATCTAATCTTATTGTTTCGAGTGGTATGTCGCCATTATAGTACTTTATAATGGAAGATAAACAACATACTCCACAGTCTTTAATATCTTGTTGGCGTACTATATATTTTCTGTTCATTTATTACTCCCCTCACCCTATATATACTCCGTCAACTCTTTATTTCCTTTTTTTTTATTTAAATTTAATAAAAAAATATAAGATTTCTCTTATATTTAGTCTTCATCATAATAATCGGGGTCAGTAGTTGGTATAGAACAATGATTAGTATCTAACAGGCAATTACTACATTGAGCAAAACCACTATCGGCATTATTGAATCCTGCTAGGTTGTCAATTGTATAATCTATTATTCCAGGTATGAAGAATATTATTAAACCAGCAATAATCTTTTTAACTAGAATTTTAAAGCTTTCTTTTATATCGTCATCTTTACCACTTACTACAATTTTAGTCATTGATACCATTTGCGTTAGAATAATGATTAAAGGTACAACTATTTTTGCTATATTAATCAACATACCGATTATTTTAAGAGTTCTTCTAGCTCCGGCATAATCACAGAAATTTATTTTAGATTTAGTTGCTGCAAAGACAATATTAACACTTAAGAAAGCAACCATTATTAAAATAATAAATACACTTTTTAATATCTTTTTAGTTTTTGGATTCATTTTAGTCACCTATATGTATAATAATATAAATTTAAAAAATAGTAAATGTTTAACAACAAAAAAACGACTTTGTAGTCGTTATTTTACTTAAGTGGTGACCCCGGAGTGATTCGAACACTCGACCGTACGCTTAGAAGGCGTATGCTCTATCCAGCTGAGCTACGAGGTCATATCTCAAGGACAAATAGATTATATAATAGTTTTATTTTTTTTGCAAGTATTACGGTACTATTTTGCCCTTGTTTTCTTACAATAGTGTAAAATTATCTGGATTTTCTACAGTATCTCTTGTTAGTATAAGTCTCTTTCCACGAATATTTGGACTTGTACATAATGCATATTCTGCTGAATCTAGTGTGTTATAAACCATATTATTCATTATTCGAATTGAATCTCTTTTTTTAGCAATTGCTTCAAATAGTGCTTCAATATAAGAATCTTCTGCTATTAATTCAACATCAAATTGTCTTTCATATCTTTTCTTTTTAAGTAAATATTCGCTTAATTTTGATTCAAGTAAAATTCTCTTTTTTGTTTCATATTCCAAATCATGATAGATTACTGGAACCTTTATACGATCTAATAATTCAATACCAAAGTACTCTGCTTCTTTAATTAATTCCTTTACTTCACCTGGCGTTACTTCTTTAGCAAGATTTTTGGATGTTGTAACAAAACCAACAGTTGAATTTCTTTCAAATATTCTAGTAAAGGCTCCGGCATATAATTTGCTTATTCCCCTAGTATCTAATGTATATGTTTTTTTATCAAAAGTAAAAGTACACTCATATCCTTCATCAAATTTTAATAGTCCTTGTTTTACAGTTTCTTTTTGGTCACTTTTATCAAGTCCTAATTTATCCACTTCATCAACAAATATTATTCCTTTTCTTGCTATAGCAATATTTCCTTTAGCTTGAACAATTAAGGAATATAATCCGTCTTCTAAATGTGGCCCAACAATTCCTTGAGGTACTAAATCTGGGGCGTTAAGTTCTTTAAACGGAATACTTAAATATGTTGATGCTACTCTTAGCGTTGCAGTCTTTCCGGTACCACTTGGACCAACTATTAGTATTGATTCTGCTGGCTCATCTTCTAATGCTGTATAATTCATATACATTGTTTTAGCTATTGTTCTAATTGCTTTATCTTGACCGAATATTCTTTCTTTAAGATATTTTTCTAGACCTAGAACAGAAAAATCTGATTCTACTGCTTCATCTTTTATAACTACTGCTTGAGTAGATGCTGGTTTAACAGTAGGTTTTGCTACAACTACAGCATCTGTATCAATGGAAGTTATTTTTCCATTTGAGACAGCTATTCTTGTGACATATTTATCACTTTTTTCTGCTTCTAAGAATTTTTCAATGTAGAACTTTAATGCTCTTAATCTATTTTTTAGAGTTTCTATGTCTTCTATTTCTAGTAATTCTCTTAGAGAGGTTTCGTTTAAGACTACTGATGGTATATCCCTTTGTCTTTCATATACTTCTTGACCAACTAAATCCTTATAATCAGGAATGTTTAATTTTCTTCTTCTTACTTTTCCATTTTCAGTTGAAACAAGTATTAAGTTGTTTTTTTCTTCTTCATAGTAATAATTAATTAAAAATTCTATTTCATTTGGATCATATATATCATATTTTTGTTGTAATCCTTCTAAAGAAATTATTTCATCTACGAACATTTTTTCTTTTTGAATTAATTCCCTAGATATAGGTAGTTTAAATTTTTCTTTAGATAGAAATTCATCTTTAATGTTATAGCCTAAAATACATGAACAAGGAATTAATATAAACAGATCTTTATTAATTCTGATTTTACGATATTTAATGCCGACTTCTTCTATTGGATTAAAATCTGTCATTATTATTCCTCCTTTAAAAACTGAGGTTTATTATAAACTAGTGCAAAATAAAAAGCAAACAAATTGTTTGCTTATACCTTCATTAATTCTTCTTCTTTTTCAGCTAATTTATCTTCTACTTTTTTATTGTAGTCATTAATTAGCTTTTGAATTTCATCTTGCATGCGTTTTTCTTCGTCTTCTGGAATGGATTCATCTTTTTCTATTTCTTCTCTAGCTTCTTGACGAACCTTACGAAGAGCTACTTTAGCATCCTCAGCAATTTGTTTAGCTTGTTTAACATATTCTTTTCTTCTATCTTCTGTAAGTTGAGGAATAGTTAAGATTACTGCTTCTCCATTATCAGTAGGATTTATACCTATATTAGCTTCTTGAATTGCTTTAACGATATCTTTAACGCAACCTTTATCAAAAGGTTTAATCATTAGAGTTCTTGCATCAGGAACAGTTAAATTGGCTAAACTTTGTAGTGGAGTTGGTGCTCCATAATATTCAACCATTACGCCATTAACTAAAGCTGGATTAGCTCTACCTGCTCTAATTGTTGTTAAACGACTATCCATTGTTTCTAATGCTGCCATCATTTCTAATTCTACTTGATCAAAATCCATGTTATCTCTCCTTTGACGATTTCATTATAGCATATTTTTTATTAGTTGCGATAATATTTATTAATTGCTTCAGAGATTTCTGAGGCGAATTCTATTTCTTTTTCTTCTGTCCAGTATTTTTCTGGATTATCAGTATTTTTCATTGCACTTGTTTCTGTATTATAGTATTTAACTTCGCCATTTACGATTATATAAAAACTTGGTGCTAGTAAGTTTCTTGTACTTCCGTCTGTAGTTGTAAGATTGCCAGTTAATAGTTTTCTTATTTCATAATAGTTAGAATTCTTTTGTGATTTATCGTTGTATGAATCATAATATGATACTTGGTTAATCTTGAGTTCTTTTAAAACTCCTTCTAATTCTAAGATGTATTTTTGAGAATATTTTGATTTACTACTTCCAACCATTACTAAATGGTTTTCTTTACTTTTTAAAATATTTATGAACTTAGATCCACTTACTACATCAAATATATCTGTTTTAATATTTGGATAGTAGTCTTTAATCGTATATACTTTTACTTCACTATTTGATTTATATTTTTCGCCTAAGTAAACGAAACCAGCAATTAATACTGCAAATAAAATGGTATAGATTATTCTTCTTACAATTTTATTACCTTTTGGTTCCATAAAATCACTTCCTATATAGATTATAACATGAATAATATCTATTTATTGTCAAAAAAAAAGACACTAGTTAAATAAGTGTCTAATTTTATCCGTTGATTTGTGCCATAACTTCTTCAGCAAAGTTATCTTGTCTTTTTTCGATTCCTTCACCTACTACGAAGCTTGTGCAACCAACTAATTCTCCTCCATTGTTAGTTACGTACTTAGTTACGTCGATGTCACCATCTTTAATGAATGCTTGTTCAGCTAAGCAAATTTCTTTAAAGAATTTGTTTAGTCTTCCAGCAACCATTTTTTCAGCTATATCTGCAGGTTTTCCTTCATTCATAGCTTGTTCTTTTAGAACTTCTTTTTCTCTATCGATTTCTTCAGCAGGAACATCATCTCTGAATACATATTTTGGTTTCATTGCTGCTGCTTGCATTGCTACATCTTTAGCAACTTCTTCATTAGCACCTTTTACCACTGCTACTACAGCAATTTTTCCACCCATATGTAGATATGTTCCAAAGAATTCGTCTTTTTTCTTTTCAATAACTGCAACTCTACGGAAATCTAATTTTTCACCAATTTTTGCAGTTTTATCCACTACTAAATCTTTGATAGTTCCATCACCAAATGGAAGTTCATTTGCTTCTTCTAAATTCTTAGCTTTACTATTTAATACTGTTTCACCAACATTTTTTAGTAATTCTTTGAATTCATCATTTTTACTAACAAAGTCTGTTTCTGCATTAATTTCAATGATAACAGCTTTATTACCTTTTACAAAAATATCAGCTAAGCCTTCAGCAGCAATTCTTGCTTCTTTCTTTCCAGCTTTAGCAATACCTTTTTCACGTAGCCAATCGATTGCTGCTTCTAGATTACCATCAGTCTCTTTAAGAGCGTTTTTGCAATCCATCATACCAGCACCAGTTTGTTCACGTAATTCTTTTACTAAGCTTGCGCTTATCATTTGCAATCCCTCTTTCTAAATAATGTAATGTTTTTATTCACTTAAAGATGCTATAAGATCGTCTTTTTTCATTGTTGAATAACCTTTAATACCAGAAGATTTTGCCATTTCTTTTAATTCAGCTACTGTCTTCTTACTTAAGTCTTCTGTTGCTTCTACTTCTTCAGCTTCTTCAACTTCAACTTCTTCAGTTTCTTCTACAACTTCTTCTTTTGGTTCTTCAACTTTTTCTGCTTTAGCAGCTTTTTTAGGTTTTTCTTCTGCTTCAGTTTCAACAACTTCTGCTACTTCTTCATCTTTAACATCTTTTTTAGTTTTCTTTTCGTCTTCTGTAACGTAGTCGATGATTTCTCCACCATTAGCTTCAGCTATAGCGTTTCCTAATACACCTAATACTACTTTTACAGCTCTAACTGCATCATCATTACCAGGAATAACGAAATCAACGTCATCTGGATCTGAATTTGTATCAACAATACCAAAGATAGGAATGTTTAATTTTCTTGCTTCTCTTATTGCATTGATTTCCTTCTTAGGATCAACAATAATCATAGCTTGTGGTAATTTATCCATTGCACGGATACCACTTAAAAGTCTATTTAATTTTTCATGTTCTTTTTTAAGTTCAATAACTTCTTTTTTAGGTAATACATCAAATGTTCCGTTTTCTTCCATCTTTTCGATTTCATCTAAACGTTTAACTCTACTTCTAATTGTACGGAAGTTTGTTAATGTTCCACCTAACCATCTTTCTGTTACGTAGTAAGAATTATTTTT
>JAEEGL016249064.1_pt1 | contig 45789 bp, 35 predicted proteins | sample 9134231 | NCBI WGS metagenome assembly JAEEGL01 (sample SAMN16246548, study PRJNA631951) | gut metagenome | biome: gut microbiome; feature: rumen; material: fiber-attached | host: Bos | place: Iran: Karaj | collected 2018-10 | reverse complement strand
TGCTCCTGTTGCTCATGAAACTTTTTTCACTTTTATTTTGCAGGTTAAGAAAAAAGTATTATATTTGTATTGCAAACCAATAACAACAGCACCATGATTATCTTCATCATCTACGTCACTATCGAGGTCATCACTTCCGAACACAAAATCGACTAACATGATTCCGCAGTACATCCAAGAAATCATTCAGGCTGGCAAATTCCTGGAAGAGCATCCTGACTGGAAACCAGATGACGTGAACCCCGGAGCTGAGGCCGTCATCACCACCTCCACCCCTGCAACGGGCATCGGACTTATCGTCCAACTCTGTTCTGGTCCCAACTGGTAAGCAACATAAAACACCTGACAATTAAGGAATCCAAATCGGATTCCTTTTTTGTTATGCAGATTCTGCAGCAAACATGGAAGATATCATGCAGAGAAAGCTACTTTCTTTCTAGCATATCCACTTTTCTATTCTCAGAGCGTGGCAAACTTTTCCATAGCCTAGACCCATCCTGGGGTTCAGTCACTCACGGACAACACCCAGGACCTGGGTTCAATCCGAGACTGCCTTACTTCTGGGAGTTAGCCATAGTATGTCCATAGCATTTATCCACATGGAAGAAAAAGGAAGAAACTTTCTAAAACTTATGCATTTTCTATGCATTTATCCATTTACTTCTGCAGTTGCATTTTGTAAGTGATTGATAATCAATATAGCTTTTTTGTCGTGAGAATCAATTCCATGCTAAATGTAGAAAAAGTGGAAGCATTTCCACTAAAATGGTATCTATAGATTGCAACAGCTTCAGAAATAAAAGTAAGATTTATTTTTTGGAATAAGAAAAAAGTATTATATTTGTATAGGAAAAAACAAGAACGATATATGAATACGAAATTAGTCAACATTACTTTTCCGGACGGAGAGACAGTGACTGTCAGAATCATGGCCATCAGTGAGGTCAACACCGAAGAGTACAGAGTCTTTTCTCCTGCCGACCTGAAGATTCTTGATGAACCCAAGAAGTACGTCCAGAACCTCGAGAACTTCTGCAAAGAGAATTCCAATCTCTATCCGTGGAAAGACCACATCAAACCGACCGACAAATTCCCGGGTGTGAAACGGATGCTGACGACTTACGTCTATGTGGACAGCAACGCGAATGTGTTTCAGAATCTTGCGGCTGTCTCCAATTACTACGGAGTCGACGTGGAATATCTCTGGCAGACTTACTATGACAGAATCTGCATCCCGGAATTCAATCGTGACACTCGCTGCTTCGAACATCTCAACTTCAAAGACAAAGACGGAAACAAAGTCAGTCTCATTCGTGAGTGGAGAAGTTCTGTCTGCAAGGACCACGGAGTAAAAGACTGGGAGAACTTAGACGAATCTACTGTCCACCACCAGAACATTCACAACACTTATCGGTTCGCTACTCTGGTGATGCATGCCCGGAAGCACATTGACGAGGGTCACCCCAGATATGATGCCGCAGCGAAAAACTGGAGAGTCGGTAATCCTGACAGCTACGAAGAGTTCGAGCGGAACCGCCGTTAACTTTAAATTTCCTCAATAATCATACATATGAATCGCACTGAAATCTGCAACAAATTCCATGAACTTGCCGTCAAGTACGACAAGTTGTCCAATCCGGGTGACGGATACTCCCATGACCTCGTTCTCAATGAGTCCATTCCTATCCCGGAAGAGGGCCTGACTGTCGAAGATGAGCCGGATGCTGTCATGTCCTTCTACACCCATGAAGGAAACATGTACTTCGGAACTGAAAACGGGTGGGACATCGACCTTCTTGAGGAAGGCCGTTTCTCCGATGAGTGGCTCACCGAGGTCATCAACATTCTCTCTGACGAAAAGAACTTCGAAGTTGATTAACTAATCAATAGGTTTATCAAAGAATGGACTCCAAATCTGGGGTCCATTTTTTGTATGGTTTCCATTTATGTCATGAGCAGATTTTCCATAAACCATCCTAGGGTAAATGAGGATCAAACTGTTCGCAGAGCAAAATCCGATCCGGACATCAACCACATGGTTCCATGCTCCCGCTGCTCATAAAACTTTTTTGAAATAAATTTTGCGGAATTAAAACAAAGTGTTATATTTGTATAGGAAAAAAGAACAACAGATTATGGATTACAAAGTTTATAAAGGTCGCTATTACTATTGCATCAAGACTGTCATCATGAACGGCTCTGGTAATGAAGCCTATACGAAAGGCAAAGTATATTATGCCGAAGATGACGATTGTTTGACAGACAATCAAAGAGACGCTAATCATATAATTGACCGGGACTTTGCAACAAGATATTTTGTTCCTGTTGATGCTGTCGTCAAAGCCTACACAGAAGGAGTCATGGCCAGATGTAGGAATGCAGTCTGACAAATAAATATCTTGATATGATAATAAATCTTTTTAATATCGAGATTACCAGAACAAACAGATGGTGTCATGTCATCGCAGTCCGTGACGGTGAAAGAATCGGCAAGGTCTGTGTTGACCTTGACAGTCCGGACAAGACCAGATATGAGAGAAGTTTGAATGGTCCTTGTGCTAAGATTATCATTGTCGAGACTTCTCCAAGATATATCGGCCACGGAATTGCAACGGCTCTGTTGAACAAGACAATTCAAGTCCTGAACGATTATAACCTTTACCTCAATGTCATACCTCAGAAAAGGAATGACAAAGACAAAGACAAGAATCAGCTGATTAACTTTTATTCCAAATTCGGATTCAAGAAGTACGATGCTGACATATGTACCACAACTATGGTAAGATTAAGGGAATCTTAACGGATTCCTTTTTTCATATGTACTCCTATGCACCCCATTGAATTCATGAGTAGCTTTTCCTAAAACCCTCCTAGGGTAAGTGGGGATCGGACTGTTCGCAGAGCAACAGGAAATTTCTACCTGATCCTAGGGCTTCCATGGAAAACTGACTCACGACAAAAAGTGAGATTTATTTTTTGGAATAAAGAAAAAGTATTATATTTGTATAGGAAAACAAACAACAATATGACTACTTATCTCCTTCAACTTGAATTAGCAGACGGTTACGGAATGAATTCTGATTACAAGTACTATGTAATCGGTTGCAAGACCTACCCGGTAGATAAGAACCTCGGCAAGATTGATGCTGAGACTCTCGAGAACCTCCAGAAGAAATACCCGGATGACAAGAAGATTCACAACAGTCCTTATCATAAATGGTCTGTCATCAGCCTCGGTTCTGAATCCGTCGTCAATGAGATATACAAAGTTTACCAGGAGACGGTGAAGAACAGAACGATTCTGAAACGGCTGGGATTTAAAATTTAATTTTGCGGTTCAAAGCAAAAGTGTTATATTTGTATAGGAAAACAAATAACAATGGGAAAGACTGTACATAGCAAGATAGCTCTTCGGATTCCTACTAATTGGGTAGGTGGAAAGCCCAGAAAAGATTATCAAGACAATGAGAGACCGAAGAACTCTCCTTCAGGTTTGTTTTTCAAACACAGAATCTACGGTGTCATCCGTGAAGACCAGTTTGACGGTCACAGAAGCGGAGGCCGAGCAAAGAGAATCTATTCCAGGATTCTTCGGAGGAAGCTTAAGAAAGAAACATTAATCCTTATCAATAACTATTAATCCCAAAATCAACATGAAAAAGTTTATCACTATCCTCTCCGCCCTCATCCTCATGTCTATCGCTTACACTGCCCAGGCACAGTACATCAGCAAGTACCGCGTCCATACTACGGTGGAACAGCTGCAGACACCAGAGACGGGGCCGGAGTTTGATCTTCTCGAGTCTCCGGAATTCAAAGAGGCCTTGGAGAAATCTCAGAAGGGACACGTGCAATTCTATACTGGCTTAGGCCTTGACTTGTTGGCCAGTACTCTCTTCTGTGTACCAATTATTTGTGACTATGAAGACACTATCACAGGAATTTCTTATATCGCTGGCGGGGCATGCTTGATTGCAGGAACTATTTTCGAGATTGCTGGCCTCTCCAAATGGATTAGCGGTGAAACAACTCTCCGAAATCTACGAATTCAATACGCGGTGGAAGGAAACGGAATCATTGTGGCATTCTAAGACTACCTTACACACCTCCATAGATAAAGGAACCCCAATTCAGGGTTCCTTTTTCTTTTATATAGCACCCAGGCCTCCCTTCCCTTACAGTGCCTCCCACATCACAGGAGCTATCCGTGAGCAGACGACCATCATTTACCCTAGGAACGGCCATTTCCCTGGCACTTCGCAGAGCAATAATCATCATTTACCCCTAGGATCAGGTAAAAGATTCACCATTCTTATATCATCTATATCCATTCTGCATAGAATCTACAATAACCTCAACGATGTTTTGAGAGATTCTTCCCCGACCCAACTTTTTCTATCAGCTCTCTAACTCATTATCCAATATCACATTATCTCTTGAGTACTCTTTACAGTATCTATCCTATCCTTATGCATGAATTCTACAAAAACCACCTATCCCCAAGGTACCCTATACATCCCCATGACCTTACCACAGGGTCCCATAGGGTATATATGATACCCTGTATACCCTATATGGCCTCCAGGGCCTCCAGGGTCATATACCCTATATACCTGAGTAACCTGTCCTATGGGTCCCCAGGGTACCTCAGGTATTGCCTAACTCATAGCCTTGTTTTAAGTATGCAAACACTGATGCATTCGTTAGCATAAAAGAAATGCACACTCTTGTGATGAACACTGTGCACCCATTGCACACATTGAATGTCGTGAGTTAAGTAATGCATAGCTAGTGGAATGCATTCTGTGATGAGTGCTCTTCATTACGAATGCGAGAGCGAAGAGTGTGATAGAGTGTAGTGTAGCATGTCGTATGACGGTGTGAAGAGTGGGTAGTATGCTGAGAAATGCGAGTGCTGTGGAGTGTGCCACTGGGGGTGGGGGGCTAGTCCCTGGGGGTCTGTCTGCAGGGACATCGGATGCAGCCCCCAAATAAGAGCGAAAAACAAAGATTTTTTACCATCGTAAAATTTCAAAAAGTTCTCTAGAATTCTAGAATTTCTATCAATTTTTTGAAATGTGCCACCCAGGTGAGATTTCAATCCTATTTTAGTAGGATATAATTTTTAGGTATTTAGAGGACCTAGGAGAGGATTTGATTTTTTATGATTAGATTATTGTCCAAGGTATTATTTCATTTAGGTGATACTCTGGGATATCTTAGAAAAAACGCCATAAAAAAGTGTGAAAAAAATTCAAAAAATTGAGAAAAAATGCAAAAAATTTGCAGAAAATTATTGGAATTTTTTGGAGCAGGTATAACTATTTTCCAATAAATATCTTAGAATAATGGGAATTTTTTATGAAAGTTAGGTACATAACAGAGGGAATATTTAAGAATCCAGAACAAGCAAGGGCTGCTAGAGAAAGGGAGAGGGAGATGAGCAATCAAGAGAAGGTAGTTGGAACTTTCAACAAGCTGATAGGTGACAGGATAAATTACATAATAGGATTGGCTGTCCAAAAGAAGGGAATCTATCCTTTTCAGTTAAGTATGTTTTCTCATGGTACAGGAGGAAGTTCTATCAAAGTGTCGAAGAAAGAAGTCAAATGCACTTTTGGGATTGAGGATGATAAGAAGGTCATTCACCTTTCTTTTGATTACGGTAAGTTCGTTGTCGGCAGGAAGGATTGCACGAAGATAAATCTTAATTCTTGGGCAGTGAATGATTGGAATACAGTGCAAAGTATGAGAAAAGGTTCTGTACTTAAAAGTATGGTCACGAAGATAATCAATTTCATTGATAAAGAGAAGGTGTTTTTTGATAAGCATGACCAAGAGATTTGTGACTTGATTCTTGGAAGTGAGATAGTCATTGACGATATTTCTATGTACAATGAGCCGGGAGATGTTGAAGAGATTACATTCAACATATTCGGTCAACAACATTGGATTTCAGAAAAAGGATATCTTTCTGATAAGAAGAGAAATAAATTCATCAATGACATGGGTCCTGGGGGAGAGAGCAATTATGGAAAAGTGATGCACAATTTAATGGAGGTTGTTGATTTCAACATTCCTATTAAGCTTTTTATAGAAGTTGTGAATTATTCTCCTAATAAGATGATTACGATAGAAAGTGCATTTCCTGGTTATAAGACGTTGGGTGATTTGGAAAAAGGTGCAGGAGTTCCGGGTGTTGTGATGAAAGCATTTATGGATTTTTGCAAAGAAATGCAATATACACTAGAACAGAAAGATGTTGAGTTGTTAGAAAAGGAGTTCAATGAATGCTCTTTCATAATGTTTGATTATGTTGACACACATATCGGAAGATATTACAAAGACAAAGGATTGGAAATTGAAAAATCTAATGTTCCTGTTTTTAATTCTGTCATCTTTGGAAACACGAACAGGATGTCCTCCTATGCATGGGGAGGATTATATACAAGATTTGTTGCGACACGCAGTAATAGCAATCTGGGCAGATATGAGTCAGACGTGATAGCGATGTCTACTAGAATAAACCAGGGTATATATTTTTACAATGAGGCTGATTCTGCTCCGTATAGAGATAATTTATTGAACATGCGTTATATTATGAATGGTTCAAGACCTTATTATGATGATATTGTTGCTTTGATTGGTTTCATTTCAAATTTGCTTGGACCGGCTATTTAAAGAGAAAAAGATTGTTATGAAAGTTAGATACATTACAGAGGGAGTATTCAAGACCAAGGAGCAGATATTGAAAGTCAGGGCGAAGGAGAAAGAGATGAGCAATCAGGAGAGAGTAGCTGGAGTGGCTAGCAAGGTGATTGGTGAGAAGATAGACCAAATAATAAAGATGATTGTTCAGAATAAAGAGATATGTCCGTTTGATGCGGATATGTTTTCTTGCAAGATTGAAGAGACGCACAATCTCTATTCTCAAGTGGAGTTGAGTAAGAAAGATGTGTATTCCTATTTGGAAGAAGGTGAGAACGGAAAGAAAGTCATTCATCTTTCTTTTGATTTTGGAATGTTCGTTCTTAAGTCTAATTGGAAGGATGTCAAAAGTGACAAAGCTTGTGCTAAGTTGAAGCTTTCTTCTTGGGATATAGCTAGAGTCAACAAGCTGAACAAGAGACTTTTTGCGACGTCTGTCTCAACGAAGATAAAGAACTACATCAACAAGAGGCTTCTGAAGCCGGGAATGAAAGACAATGAAGTCTGCAATCTGATTCTTGACAGCAAGATAGTAGTAGACAACATCTATATGTACACGAAGCAGAATGAATTTGATAAGTTGACTTTCGTCTTGTCTGATGACCATTATACGCATCCTATGATGGTAAAATATTTTGTCAATAACGAGAAAAGAAACATCAACAAGATTATGAAGAAATTCAAGACTGAAGAAATCATATTGCAGAACTTAGCTGAATTCATTGATTTCGGAATTCCCATTGAAATTGAAATGAAGCTTATAACTCATTCTCCAAGCACTACATTAGCTAGCATCCCAGTCATGTTTCCTGGTTACAATACATTGGGTGATTTGGAAAAAGCGGCAGGCGCTGAGGGAGTTTTCATGGATTGCACGAAGTATTATATGAGTATAAACAAGTTTGAAATGAGTGACTATGACTACAATACATTCGAGTACAAGATAGACAACTGCTCTTACATAATCTTCAATTACGAGGACACGTTCTATGGAGAGTATGTTCCTGGTCAGGGGTTTGTTTATAATCGTGCAGAGCTTCCTAAAATAAAGAGCATTATGTTTTCTGATAACAGAGACAAGTATCTCAGCAGGACCTATGTAAGCGTTGGATATAGGTCAGCAGAACCTAACATGATTGTGTATGTCATATCAGAAGACAAACTTTATTTTACTATAGATGGTCCTCTTGAAAGACGCAGACGTTTGAATGAATGTCCAGTGTCTATTGCAGTTGATGACAAAGCTTGTTACGACAAAGTTCAGAAGCTTGTGGATTATGTTGCAGAATTGCTTGGTCCGATAAAATAATGTGAAAGTATTAGTTATGAAAGTTAGATACATTATAGAAGGAGTCTTCAAGACGAAAGAACAGATGTTGAAGGCCAGAGAGAAAGAAAGAGAGATGAGCAATCAAGAACGTGTCGCTGGCACTTTCAACAAGATTATTGGTGAGAAGATTGCTTTCTTGATAAAGGAGGCTGTCAAGAAGAAGGGAATATATCCGTTCCAATCCACCATGTTCTCTACAGGAGAATATTATGATGAAGTGAAGACAAGCAAGAAAGATGTCGCGGTCAGGCTTGCTGATGAAAACGGCAAGCAAGTCATACATCTGTCTTTTGATTATGGCTGTTTTATTCCTTCTATCAAAAATGGTAAACCATGCAAAGATATCAATGTAAACGGTTGGGTATTAAATGATTATAATGTTTGTAATAAGCTTATACGAGAAGAAGCTTTGAAGTCTATGGTTACGAAGATAAAGAATTTTGCAGCCAGCAGAGGTGAAGAGATTCTCGGAAAAGAGAACAGAGATATTTGTGGAATGGTCGTTGACGGAGATATAGTCATTGATGAGATATCAATGTATGACAATCAGGATAATGTTGAAGAACTAAATTTTGTGGTACGTGCTCCTTTACATATTGGAACTACAGACAATTTCATTTCAAAGAACAGGAGAACTGCTTGGGTTAGAGAGATGAACCAATCTGAAGGTGAATCCACTAACAGTTATAAAGTTATCTTAGAGAGAGTGATGAAATTAGTTGATTTCAAAGTTCCCGTCAATTTAACTGTTGAGATAACCTCTGTGAACAACACCTCAAGTACGATGACTGTTGCAATTGATAAAGTGTTCCCAGGATACAAGACATGGGGAGATATAGAAGAAGCTGCAGGTGTTCCTGAAGCTATAGCAGAATGTATATTGTCATATTTTAAGTTTAATGAAAGATATTACAAAGAAGGTGTAAATTATGACCGTGAACAGATTCAAGAATTAGCTAAAAATTGTACACATATAATGTTCGATTTTGAAGATGCATTCAAAGGCAGGTATACTCCAGACAAAGGATTCATTCTTGATAAAGCTGAAAAACCATATATAAAAGATGTTACAATTGCAATAGATTCGGCCATGAGATATAATTCTAAATTTTATGTGAATTTTAACTTTATAAAATATTCATCATCAACTTCATTGCATGTCAGTGAATATAACAAAGATAAAGATGATACTCTGTCATTCAGTGCTTTTTCTTCAGAAAATACTAAGTATTTAGGTCGTAGAATAAGAAATTTTACAATCAGGATGATTTTCGGAAAAAATGACTCTAATTTTAAAAATGTAAAGACATTGGCCAACTTCATTGAAACGGATTTGCTTGGTCCTGCAATGTAAAAATAATAAGAAAGAAGAATGAAAGTCAGATATATTAAAGAGGGTTATTTCAAGAATCCTGCACAAGCGAAAATTGCAAGAGAAAAGGAGAAGACTCTTTCTAATGCAGATAAGATTTCAGGAGTGTACAATGATATGTACAACTCTGCAAAGGTAAGAGTTCTTACAAGAGAGCTTACAGATTACTTTACTAATTACGGTAATGAATACAATAGTGAAGAATGGTGGAGAAATGTTTCATATTGTTGGTATTTGTCTCCTTTTTTTAATAATTGCAATTGTGCTGACAATGATACAATTCCAGGATTCAATTCATCTTTAAGAGTAGAATATTCTATTGAAACAGAAGGCGATGAAAAGAGGGGTGATATAATTGTTACTCCTAGATATTCTTTCAAACTTCCTGAAGAGTATAAAACAAAATTTTTGTCATGCTCTCTGTTATCAGGAGGAACTAAATTTGAGATAAGAAGGAATGAATATGAAACAATTGATAAAAGTAAGATGAATGTAGATATGACTGTCAAGATTCAAACTTCAATAGGAGAGAAACTTGCTAAACAGTCAGGAAAGGATATGACAATAGAAACTGTCGTCATGAAAGACTTGCAAAGATTCCAATTCAAACTTGGCAGAGTAATTATGTTTGACAAAATGCCTGATGAAGAGGTTGAGATTTGCATGAGAGTATCTTATCCTGATATAATGTATGATTCTAAAGCCAGAGGTGAAGGATTTATTCCAATGATTGAAAATGCGCTTGATAAATTTTTGTTCAAATGCAAGAGATTGAATCTGACTTTTGAAGATATGGGTGGAATCACACACGGTCAAGGAAGTGCTTATGTCAAGAATTCAACACCTGAAGTAAAAGAGTCTTTGAAGTATGCTACAATGATAAAAGACTTTAACATAGATACTTATAAGCTGTTTGAATTCTTGTGTAAATATCAATGTATATCTTCTGCAGGTGGAGTAGAACACGCAATGAAATTTTATCAAAGAAAATATTTAAGGTCAAGTGTTGAAGTATTTTACCGTAGATATTATAAGTTTGTGATTGAAAACAATAAGATAGTAGATATAGTGTATGGTTCTCTTTTACCTACTACTTCTCACCCGGAATTTTTGCACAACCGTACGAGTTCGGGTTCTGAATATAAAGAACTTACACCAGATGTGACTCCGGTTTCAGTAGAGTTCTATGGTGTAGAAATGATATATGTATATTCAGGTAATGGCAATTTGAAAATTCACAAGATATACGGATATATTGATAGTAATTATATTATCTTGGATAAAACAAAGTTAACTGAAGATGATAGTCTTGTAGTTGGTTGGTTGAATAAGATAGGTGAACGCATAGCAAAAATAATGGAGAGTATATAATGAAAGTAAGATATATTTCAGAAGGAATATTCATGAATCCTACACAAGCCAGAGCTGCAAGAGCAAAAGCCCAGGAGCTTTCTAATGCAGACAAAGTTTCTGGAACTGCTAATAAGGTCATCGTGGATAAAGTAAAAAATGTTCTTCTTAAAATTATCACAGAGAAGAAATTGAGTCCTATAAAATTCAGCAATTTGTTTAGTTACAAATATGCTACATGGCAAGAGACAGCATATTCTTTGAAAAGAGAATGTGATTGTGATGTTGATTTCAGCTCTGGAACTCCAGTTATAAAGTTAAGTTTTGATTTCGGTGGAATAACTGGTCGTCCTGCAACTTCATCAGTAAGACCCGCATCATCATGGATAACATTGAACGCTTCAGGATTAGATTTAGAGTTTCCTGAATATCGTAACAAAGAAACAGTGTCAAATAGTTTTTGCAAGAAATTAAAAAATGCAGTTAAACAGTTGATGACTACTGCAACAAGCGATGATAAAATGATATATCAATTCATATTAGATAATGATATGATTATAGATAAAATGTATTTGTATAGAGATAAAGGGCTTATACAGAAAAATGAATTTACTGTAAATTATCCAACACAAATATTGTATTGTGGTAAAAACAATATTTTAAAAAAAGAGGGTAGGAATCTCATCGAAGGTTTTGTAAAAACAGATTACAAGAAAGTTATAGATGATGTACTTGGTATATTTGATTTTGGAATTCCTGTAAGTGTAAGTATTCCAATAGTGACTAGAGATAAATCTTCATCACAATATTCTGACTCTGGAAGTGAAATGACTTTAATTTCCGATATATTTCCTGGATGTGAAACATTCCATGATATGAAAACAGCTGCATTTTCCGAGGGAGAAGATTTTGAAGATTCTTTGTTAGATATTGCAGCAAAGAGTGGTACATATGACTGCATAAAATTAGATACTCCTACAGGAAAGAGAAAAAATAAAGAAATAGAAGCAGCAAAATATATCAGTGCATATTATTTAATGATATTTGAAGGCCATTATTTTCCAAATTCAGGATTAAAAATTGATAAAGAAACTGGTCCAGTTATTGAAAGATTAATGATAACACCAGATGAAATCGTAAACCCACAACAAACTTCAACATTTATTACTTATTTTTACATACAAGATTGCAATGCATATGTTCTTGGTAGTGATACAGGTAATACTATTAAAGGAATAATATGGACTAATAAACCAAGTTCTTGGGGAAGTAAATGGTATTTTAAAAAAGACCATGACTTTAAGCTTTTGATGAAGCTTAAACAATTTATTGAAAACGGAATTTCTTATTAATATGAAAATCAAATACATAACAGAGGGGTATTTTAAAAACAAAGCTGATATGCAAGCACAGAGAGCTAAAGAACGAGAGTTGACTAATCAAGAGAAAGTAGCAAACACTTACTCTTCAGCACTTGTCGGCAAAGTGCAAAGCATTATTCAGAAGATTGTATATGACAGACGTATCAATCCTGTTGTAGCATCATTGTTTTATGTTAATGGTGATTATGATGCAGATGGTAAAACTACCTATGAAAGAAGAGATATTTCTTGTAAGATTGATTACAACGGTGAAACCCCTATAATACATGTGAATTTCACTCTCGGAAGAGTTATGCCAACAAGACGAAATGCACCACCTTGTTCAGAAGTGTTTATGTACGGTGAACATGACTATCCACAAGTACTTAATAGATTGAACAAAACAAATATTTCTACAAACTTCTCAAAAGTTATAAAGAAAGAAATAGAGCAAGCAATAAAGATATGTGATTCTTCACAAAGGGCTTGGTATGAATTTATATTGAATTCCAATATAGTAATTGACGATATCAATATGTATACTAATGCTACTGATATACAAGAGTTTGTCATAAAATTTGGTTATTACTCTTTCAAATATAATTACTATGCTGAAACTAAAGAACAATTTGAAGAAAAAGTATTAAGTGTATATAAGAATCTTGCTGAAAGACTTACAAGTACAATAAACTTTGGAATTCCTGTAAAGTTTATAATACCTGTAAGAAGTGTTCTTTTGGGAAATACAGATGAACATAAGCTTAATGTTGATTTTGCTATTTCTGCAGACTATGTTTCATTCGTTGATATATTTGGAAATGATTATAAAAATTTGGGTGAAATAGAAGATACTGTTGGATTGAGTAATGAAAAGAATAATACACTTGCAAGCTTAATTCTTAACACAGCAGTAAGTAATGGGGATTTCAATATTCATAAGTTTCTTGCAAGTTCTCATGATAAAGAAACACCATTAGCAGCCTTGCAATTAATTGATGAATTGGTAAGAGAATGTGACCATATTTGGATAACTTATCGCCAACAATTTATTTGTGAATGTATTGATGGAAAATTTACTCTTGTACAGAAAGGAAAACTTCTTGTTGGGTCAATTTCTTTTGTAAGTGGACAAAATATGCCAGTTTCACCTATAGAATTAATTATAAGTTCACTTAGTTATGGAAGATTTACAGGAAAAAACCCTAATGACTACAGTATCAGTTTGCAAGCAAAGACTAGATATCCAGATATTAAAATAAGTAATATTACATTTAGAAAGTCAACGGAAGAACATAAGATTATGCTTGCTATTAAAATTTTTATTGAAAAATTATTGAGGAAAAAATTGAAATGAGTGCATGGTTTGATGACGTTAGAGATAGTTACTCTAAGATGAATAATGATTATTGGGGAATGGATTTCCCCAGTGATGAAGCAAAACAAGATATTCTTACGCATTTTGTAGAGTCTGAGGTTAAAAAATTCAAAGAATATTTTCCTGATGCTCATTTGTCAGGTTATTCAGAAATGCCGTGGGATTCTAAAAATGAGTGTAATCAATTTGGTATAAGCTTTTCATTCATAGATTCTTCTACTGGAAGTTGTGAATGTTTTGAAGCTCAATGGAGTTGCAATTTTGCTAATTTTGATTGCACTACACCTGAAGATATAATTGATGGACAATATAGAGTAATTCATTTTATTAATCCAGTTGCAAATATAGATATATTTAAACAAACTGCTGAAAATTTTTATGTCAACGGAGGTCTTCATAGAGGAAAAATTAGGCCTTTATATTCTAGTGAATTTGCTTTAGCGATAAAATTACACTGTTCACCAGAAACTTCATCATTTGCTAATGAGTGGGTAACAAGAGAAGACCACAAAAGAGGAGATGACAGATATTTTTATTCTGTAGAAGATTTTATTGAAAATGCAGATATAAATTATCCAGGTAAAACTATGAAATGGAAAGACTGGATGTCAAATATTATGTAATTGGTAATTATGAAGATACGATATATTAATGAAGGAATATTCAAAAATCCGGAGCAAGCAAGAGCTGCAAGAGAAAAGGAGAAATCTATAAGCAATGTTGATAAATTAGTATCAACAAGCAAGGCTGTCATTAGAAATGAAGTTCTATATAAATCTTTTAAGGAAGATTTGGATTTGATTAAGTATGTGGTGTACAATACAATGATGAGTGCTATGGGAAAGGCAGGAAATACTAGGTTTTCAGCTTGTCAATGGGGAGATGTATTTTCTAATTCTCAAAACAAATTTACTGCAGACAAGAAGAGAAGATGGAATATGACTCTTATAGGATCTCGATGTCAGGATAAATGGAGGATAATATTGAATAATGCACATCTTATATCTTTACTTGGTGGTGGAATATGGAAAGACAAGAGTAAGACAAACTCTTGCAAGAGATTAGTCATGCTTGAATATGTTGATAATAAAACAACTTATATTGAAGATGTGAATTGTGTGAAAGTTTCATTAAATCAAGACAGCATTTTAATTGATATATATGCATTAGTTACTGGTTATGACAATACAGAGAATGGACTGGAAGAGCATCTAAAATATGTTGAAAATATGTACAGAGGTGTTTCTGCTAAAAATACTGATATAGATAATTATTTCATTAATATGATTACTGAAATTGTAGATATCAAACAAATCAAAAATGACTTGAAAGTAATTGAAGATGTGTTTAGTACATTCTTCTATGATTTGTTTGCAAATATCAAAGTAGATAGCAATATTGACAAAGAGCAAATAGATGAAGAAACTTTCAAAGAAATGTTTCCAGTTAGAGCAAGATTGATAATATGCAGAACACATCTTGATACAAACAGTGATGGGGAATTAGTTGGTTGGAGAGAAGAACATATGACTTCTGCAGATTTGGAAAGGAGTGCTATTTTAAGAATCAATTCATAAAAAACAGTTAGATGAGATGAAAGTCAGGTATTTAAGAGAAGGTTATTTTAAGAATCCAGAGCAAGCAAAAGCTGCTAGAGAAAAAGCAGCCCAACAGAGTAATGCTGAAAAGCTTGTAGATACTACTAATAAAGTTATGGTGAAGCCTATTAAAGAGTATCTTACTGTGAAGTTCAACAAGTGGGTTAAGGGCATGGGTCTCTGGGGAAAATATAGAATGTTTAGAGATTTTTTCAAAGTATTTCCTGATATATTCTCAAATCATTTTTTGCTAACTAGTACAAATAATGAATTGCAACGTGCAATATGTTATTGGTCTTTAGCTGATGAAGAAGTTGTTGTATCAAATGTAGATATAGAACACAATAAAATTTATTTGGATGTAATTATTGGTGAGCCTGCAAAAGATATGTCACAAGGAAGTTGGTTAGGAGGATATAAGGGTGAACGCGGTATCAATGAGAATGAAGTTATGTTCTTATATTTGGATAATTTTTATGATGAGTTTTATAAGATTAAAAAGAAATCTTGGTCTCCTAAAACAATCCACGAACACAGATACATCATAGAAATGGCAAAAGATGATAGGTTTGAAGAAACTTTACCAAAACCTCTTATGGATTTTATACTAAATGCAGAATATGAAGTATCTGTAGTTTGGAATTTAAAGAATGATATCCTTATAACGGGTATTACAACACTGGAAGATAACAAGCATTTTGACGGAAATGAGATGATTTGGTTTTCATCAGAAGTTTCTAGGAATTGGACTCCTGCAGATTTGTTCAACGATGTTCATTACGGAGATAATAATACATTTGCAGGATTGACTAGACAAGTTGTCAATGAAATTTATCCTGTTGTAACAAATGTTGTAAAAACTATCTTGGGCAAGTTCAAGAAAAATGTTCCCGTAAAGAAAAATATAAAATGGGAAGAGTTAAGAGAAAGATGTGACAAACAACACGCCGGATTGTTATCTAGATTTTCTTCTTATGACGAGCTGGTTCATGGCATACAGAGACTGTTCAAGTACTATAACATAACTGTCGCAGGAGACAGCCATATTTGGTACAGTACAGGCAATTTTGAAAAGAATTATATGATACTATAATGAGGATAAGATATCTTAAAGAAGGATTCTTCAAGAATCCAGAGCAAGCAAAGGCTGCTAGAGAAAAAGAAAGAGAACTGTCAAATGCTGAGAAGATTGCAGGAGTCTCTAACAAGCTTATAAAAGAGCCTCTTATAAAATTTATAAATGATACTTTTGATTTGTATTATCACGGTAAATGGCATTCTTCTTCTTATACTGTAGGATTTTGGTCAGATACTGCCAGAAGAGACCATTTCAATGTAGGACCAGATTTTATGTCTCCTTATTGCATAGTAAAGGACAAAGATGTTATGTATATGAACTATACTCTTGGAAAAACTGTAGTGAATGATATCAATTTTGATGAAATGACTATAGATATTACTACAACTATTGGAACTCCTACAGCATCTCATTCTGTTGGCTCAATAACCCCAAAAGTTGCATCAAATGATTCTGTTGCATATGCATCATATTATGACAAATTATATGGTATTGCAGAAGTTGCTGGATTTGAAACAGGAAATTACTCATTTAAATCTCCATTTGCAGGAACAAACAAAAATTTGTTAATGCATAAGATATGTTATCTTTTCTTGACTGATTTGTTCAATGAACTTAAAGATAATCCACATAAAAATGAGTATGAGAAAAATATTTTAGAGATTGTAAATGCTTTGAATTTTGACCATACAAAGTTTAAGTACAATATTAAGATAGAATGGAATTTGCAAGAAGATGTAATCATATTTCCAGTAATGACTAAAGATGCAGCAGACCTCAATAACGCTAGAGATGCAGAGGAAGAAGCATTAGAGTATATGCATCAGATGTTCTATCCTAATCTTGAATATACTAACTGTTATAAACCATATAAAGAAAGATATGGTACTGATTACATAACTCCTTCTTCTTTGATTAAATGTATGACTTTACTTTATGGATCTACTCCTATGAGTATTGTATTTACTACAAGTAATATAAAGAAACATGTACATTCTATGGAAGATTTGGCAGCATTATATACAGAGTCTCTTAAGAATCAAGATATTGAAATTACTGGTCCCGGCCATTTATATTTAAGCACGGGATATTTCAAAAAAGATTATTTGATAGCATAATGAAAATCAATTATATTAAAGAGGGATATTTTAAAAATCCTGAACAAGCAAGAGCTGCAAGAGCAAATAGAGAAGACAATAAAACAGAAATAGCCAAGCTTGCAACAAAATTGTTAGAGAGACCTCTTTCTGAAATACTCTCTAAAGCAATTGCATTGGATGAGTCAGCTGAGAAATGGTATGAAGGTACTGTGTTGAATTCTCAAGTATTTGACCAATTGTCTTTAGCATTTACATTTTCAGAGAAGACTTTAGAAGGAAGAATCATACCCGAAGCTATAGCAAAAATTCAAAATGACGGAACAATATACATTGAGTTTTATTACAGAATGAATTCAGATGCAATCTTTAAACATTTTGAAAATAGAACTGAAAATATTACAGATGCTTTAGTTTCTTGGGGTCCACATTATGCCTCGAATGCTTATGGTCCAATAAGTACAATGCCTGCAAAATTGAAAAAACAACTTGGTTTGGTAAGTAAACTTAAAAAAAGAGTTGAAAGCATGAGATGGTTTAACAAAGATGAAAATCTTAAAGCTGCGTGGCAACTCTTTATACATACCCCTGATACAAAGATAAAAATCAATAAGATACATATGTTTGGTGAATGTGTAGGAGATTTGTATCTATTCTCTTATGATGACTTTATTTTGACAAAAGACAGTATCGAAGTATTGAATGAATTCTTCTCTTTTGAAAACAAAGGAGATGTTTATCTTGTTCGTAGAATATTTTCTTATAATCAAGGATATCAAGGTGGAGGTGATAAAGGAAGAGAATTTAAAATATATAAAATAGAAGGAAATACATTAAAAGAAGACCGTATTTTATCACAATGAAAGTAAGATATTTAACAGAAGCAGTATTCAAGAATCCTGCACAAGCAAGAGCTGCAAGAGAAAAGGAAAAAGAGAGTAGTAATGTTGACAGAATAGCGAATCTGTCTTCTAGTATTATCTCAAGACAAATTGAAACAAAATTGAATGAGTACTTGAACTGTTTTGATACCGACCGCTGGTATGATGATAATAATATGGAGAAAGCAGGAAGACAGATTTTCAATCACATTCGTGTATTAGTTTCATATTTTATAAAAGAATTCGATTCATACAACAATAAATTGAAAATAGAATTTAGGATAACTCCTAAAGGAGAAGATGTGATATATGATGTTTTTGTTTCTCCAGGCAGGACAATGTATAATGTATTTTATGCACCAGTAAAGACAGAGATGAGAATTGCAATTGGTCCTATGAAAACCTATAATTTCTATAAAAAGAGTTTTGAAGATGAAATAGAACGTAATATTGGAATAGCTGCACAATATGATGTTGAATACAATCCTGGAACTAAAAGTCAAGCATCACAATATATTTTGGACAAATTGGCATCTAATAATTTGAAACTGAATAAAATACATTTGTTTGAGGGGTCAAAGGCAGATTATTATTTTATCTTGGATTATAACAGAACACTTGCAAAAGAAGTTTTATCAGCACAATCTTATATGTGGGGATTGCAAAAGCTTACTGACCTGTTCTCATTGGACAATGATGGAAAGGATATTATAATTGCATCAGAACGTAATGTAGAAAAGCAAAGAATAGTAATTTCATTGGACAAGCTTAGTGAATTGACAGGCGACAATTCTCCATACGATGTATTCTTTGATTTTATTAAGTATATATCAGATTATAAAAATCTTGATAACAGCTATTCATCTAATCCACAATTAAGAGAAGACTGGTACAATTCTGAAATTGCTCCTTATGCAAAGAATTTTCCAGAAACTGTCAAGAACAATCCAGAATTTATGAAGTATGTTAAATTTTTTGTTCTTATTTCTCCTACAAAATATACATTTGACATTACAAATGAACCTAAACAAATCAAATCAATTCCTCATATATTGAGAGCAGGATTTGTATTGACCAGTGTAGAAGGAAAGTTTTATGACAAACCATATTCTAGTGCATCTTGGGAATCTAATGTTACAGATTTAATTAATTTTACAAGGTCTCATCATGTAGACAATCAAAGTCAAGAAAAAACAGCTGCATATACTGTAACATTTGATTTTTTCATTTTTGGATTGTATTTAGAAAGGGGAAAAAGTTACGGTAGTAATAGATTGACAGATAGAGACAGAGAAAAGATAAAAGAGAAATGGAATCAAGCAAAAAGAGATGGAATCGGTTCATATTCAACAGTAACATTGTTTACATATGATAATATTGCTAAGCGTTTTGATAATATTATTGATACTATACGTGAGGCAAATTCTGTTATGCCAAAAAGACTAGCAAAACCATTAACGAATAACCAAGTGTAATGAAAATCAATTTATTAAAAGAAGGATTCTTTAAGAATCCAGAGCAAGCAAGAGCTGCAAGAGCTGCACAAACAAGCAAGTCTTCTGCTGAAAGGCTTGCTGCTACTGCAACTGAAGTGCAAAACAACAACATCATTAAGATAGTTAATGATGTGATAGATAGACACAACATTCCTCTCTTTCCTAGATATTTTCTTGTAAAAATGCAGTACTACTCATTAAACAAAGCAGTTGAAGAAAGAAGATATTTTTCTAAAGCTGATGTTGTTACGAAATATGAGAAAGATGACTTGAGACTTTTACGTGTTAAGTTTGATGGTGATAAATGTATATTTACTATGAATACTGCATTTCCTGCAATGTGGAACAAATATACTGAAAAGTATGATGCTATTCCAATTTGTATGTCATATATAGATAATCATTTAACATTTACAGATGAAAAGATTGAGCTTCATATGAAGTACTTCTTGTTAGCTTTGAAATATTGGTTAGAAGAAGATTATGCTAATGACAAAGTAGATGATTCTGCACTTAAGATTATAGAGTATCTTGACAATGACAAAGTAGAGTTTGACAAAATACATTTGTTTACAGGATATGACAATGTTTATCTTATTCCTGATGACAAAGTAAATTATAATCAATATGAAGCCAATAATGCAAAGTTCATAACTACTGATGCTCTAAATTATGGAAGTTGGAATGGAGCAATATCTGTGATGAGACTCGGAAAGATTTTGAGCAAATATTTTGTTTTTGGAAATTCAGGAAAACTGGGATTCATATATACGCATGACAATCAAGGTCCTGTTGATATGTCAGTGCTTAATTCTTCAGCTTTGAAAAAATATACTGATGACTTCATCTCATCATTGTTGACTACAAGTAATGAGAATTTTATGAAATTTGTTGAAAGATTAATGAAAGATGGAGGTTATAAAGGAAAGCATTACCGTGATGGTGAATTTATTCTTCCAAAAAGAGAGGAAACTCAAATAAAGAAATGGATGAATATCAGGCAAGCTGCAATAGACAACAATTTGATAAAGATAGAAAAAATAAATAGAGAAATAATTACATACGGAGCTGTAATTGATATTAATAAAGAAACATGTGAAATGAATATAGGAAAGGATTTTCTTTCAAATGATGATTCTATCCGTATAAATGTTGTTATTCGTATAAAGTTGGCAGGAGTTCCTGAAGAGATAGCAATAACCCAACTGCTTAATTCTAAATCAATGAACGGAAAAGAAAGTCCTCAGTACATTTATTGTACTGATATGGGAACAAATTCACTTAAAAAAGGATTACGTACTATTGACGGATATACAAGAGAAATATTTGAATTTCCAGATCCAACATTTCCTATATTGTATGCAAACAGTCAATTCAACACTTATTTGGTTGAACAATTGCATCAGAGAATATATGAAGTTGATAAGAGAACTGTTTCAAATGCTCTCAGTGATGAAGAACATCCGCTAGAAAAAGTAGGTAAAGACTTTATAGATGTTTTATATCTTGAAGCTACAGGAGACCTTGATACAAAATAAAAGAGATTCAATTGAATCTCTTTTTTATTTTTCAAGTACATTGAACATTTTATAAAAACCATTGACCAATTCACTGTGCAATTTATTTCTGCACTGTACTTCAGCTAACATCAAATGTTTAGCACTCTGATTTGAACTTCCTATTCCGAAAAAACTAAATGTCTCAGATGACCTGAAGAAAGGCATATAATATGACATGAGAGCTGTTGAAGTAGGAATATTAGAATTGTATGATTCTGTATTGTAAACTGTAATCATCTCTGTATCATTTTTATCATAAGTACTTAATTTGCTAGAAGGAAATATAGGAAATATATTATTAGTTGGCATTGATGGAAACATTCTTGTTGCAAGACTTTCCATTGTTGGATTTGTCGCTTTGACTATAAATGCTCTACGAAATGTAACAAACATATCATTATATCCATTGGTAGCACTATGTATAATATTTGATGCTTCAGCTGTACCAATTCCAGGAACAATTTGTGTACGGACTATTTCAGTTAGTTCTTCTGATGTGTGTCCAGCAAGTAAACTTGAAATAGTTTGATGATATTTTGATGGCACAAGTTTATTGTTTTTCAATTCATATTGCATTCTTGCAACATAAATGTATAATAAACTTGGTGTATTTGAATCTTCGAACATTTTAGCGAGTGGCGCGACAGCATTCATATTATATTCTTTTGTGATACTCTCGTCAGCTTTTTCCTCATTAACACATTCTATGATAGCTTCAACATAATTCTTTATTTCATCTACAGCAGGAACACTATATACTCCATTGACGAACGCATTTATATTATAATTCAAATCTGATTCATTGAAATCAAATACATTCAAAGTTCCTCCAAACTGTTCAATCAATGTGTTCTCATCGATTCTTGTTGTTTCAAAATCTCCTGGTGATAATGCTTTTTCGCCGTATATTTCTTTGTAATTGTACATTGGAAATATTAAGAATGCAGAACCCTTTTTGTTTTGTGTTTTTGCTCTTGCACCTCCATCTCCCCAGTAATCAATATTAGATTCTTTTTTTGTTGGGTTTAATACTGAAGTTGTTACAATTCTTGATGGGATATTTCTATACATATAAATCTTGTTTATTTGTATAGTCTTTATATTTGATAATAAGTTAAGTTCATCTTTGGAGATTTCCGTATTTTCATTATCAATTGCTTTTCCAATTGTATGTTTATATGCTAAAGATAAAGCTTTACTCAAATCTCTCTTTATCTCCCCTTCCATTCCAAGTTTTCCTCGGAATACTCCAGAATTTCCAAGTAATATGTAACTATAGAGATACATATTTGAGTTGTATGTATCTCTTAATGCTATCACAGCATTCAAATCAACTATTAATATTCCTTTGTCTACATTCTTATCTACTATTTGTACATCAGTTATAACAAATATACTTTTCTTTTTCAAATTTGCACTTGTAGTAGCATCATCAAGAAATGCATCACAATATGTAGAATAAACTCTGTTGTCCCATACTCCAACACTAGCATACGGATGTGTCAATGCAGAAAATTGCATACTATTTTCTACATTTCCATCAACAAACGACAAAACAGTTTTAGAAAATTCGTTTCTAATCTCTATATTTTCACATAAGAACTTTTTGACTGCTGGAATAAGAATCGTATCAGATACTGTATTTGCCAATTTTTCTGCATTACTTTGTTGTGCTGCCTTTGTTCTTGCAGCTCTTGCTTGCTCTGGGTTCTTAAAGAATCCTTCTTCTAACAAATTGATTTTCATTTCTTTCTGCTCTGTTTATTTGCTATTTCTAATAAATGTGACAAAATACTAGAAATACGTCCAAGGTCATCTTCAGTTATATCAGCATATTTTCCGTGTGACAATTTTTGTATTTGGTCTAATTCATAAAAATAATTTATATTCAAAGCATTTCCATGAAGTACTATGGCTTTTTTAACCGTACAATATACACTTAATGCTACATTTGTTGCATCTGCTGCAGTTTTAGCATTTTTCAAACAATCAGCAACAGTTGAAATCCAAAAAGAAGGAAAATGTATTTTTTTGAATTCTTCAACTTCTTGTGTTGGTTTAAGATTGTTCTTTAAGAATGCTGATTTGTTTTTAATTATCCACTTGGAATTCCATGTATCTTTAGAGAATGTAGCATAGATGTAACTATTTTCTGTATCACCTGCAAGAGAGTATGTTATCTTTATTCCCTTTCCATACATTCTGCTTTCATCTATTTCTTCTGTTTCAGCCTTTGTGCGTAAATTGATTACAGTATATACCATTCTTCCGTAAGTGCACTGAACATCTTTTATTGTAATTGATTTACTTTTTGCAAGATAAGCAAGATATTCTTTATCTATTAATTTCATAGCAGGTTTGCATTTCAGCCTAAGATTCTTATTAGGACTGTTATCATGACGGTCTAACATTTCCAATTCAAGTTTAAAATTTTGAATTAAATGTTCAACATCTGTATATATAGCAACATTTACTATATCTTTTGCAACATCATCTATTCCATTAAAAGTAAATGATACACCTGAATCTACTTCTTTATTGATATTGTTTTTGAATTTTATGCAAGCATCTGTAGTTTGTGGAACAAATGTTATCATAGAAAACAGAAGGTCTTTGAGGTCTTCATCAGTTGCTATATCTTCATTATATAAATTTTTAATTCTTAATGCACCAACAACTCCAACAGCAACTTTTTTGATTACAAATTTGTATTCTACTATTTTGCTTAATGCTGCTCTTAAAAATATTGCAGAAGTTGGAAGAGTTCTACTCTTCAACTGTTTTGCTGCTTTATTCTTTATTGCATTTATACTTCTTGAAACAAGAGCATCGCGGACTTCTTCAGGAGTAGCAGACTTATCTATAGTTCCTCCTTCTTTGGCTCTTGGGTCTTTTGCTGCGACTATACATTTTACAGGAGTAGTAAGGCTGTCACCTCTACCGTGCATTGTTCCAGCATCAATGATACACTCAATTGTTTTTTCAGCATCATTTATGTAATCAATCATTAAATTGTCGACTGGCTTAGAAAGTTCCCAACCTTCAGCAGCTGACCCCATAGGTTGCATAAATATAGAAGAGAACGGAAAAGCACTTGTTTTGCTAAATGACTCTGAAAATATTCTTTCCATTTCAGCTTTAATCTGTGTATCATTTATCTTCTGAACAGTACCTGCTAACTTTTCTGCATTGGACTGTTGTGCGGCCGCTGCTCTAGCAGCTCTTGCTTGTGTAGGATTTTTAAATACTCCTTCTGATAGGTAATTGATTTTCATATTTTCTTCTAATACTTGTTCATTTTCTAATACAATATCACTTGCTCTATGCTGCCAATCTCTGAAAATAACATTTCCTTTGTTTTCAAATGAAATCAAATCTAATAGTGCACCTAATTGGCGTTTTATATTGTTTGAGTTGTCTGTTACTGGATGCCATTCACCATAACTAACAGAAGCTAATGATCCCCCAAATACAATATCACCTACTATATTTGTAAACAAATGAATCTTTCTTAATATTACGTGATTTCTTGTCATAATATCACGTATAACATTGAATTCTTTTGGTGTATTTGGATTACAATATACTGATATGATGTATTCATTCAATCTTCTTGCAAATGTATTTTTAATTTCATCCATTAAAAATCCATTCTTATACGGGTCATATTGACCAGGAATATTGAATGTTCCGTCAAAAACGCCTCTATCTGTTTTTTTGAATTTTTCTTTTTCATTATGTTTCCTAACATTAGAAATCCAGGTATCATTAATTATTTTAGCATAGATATCAACATATATAACTTTAGAACATCCAGAAAAATCAACAGAAGATTTGTATGTAACAATTTGTGATGTTGCTTCGGCAGATTCATAACATGCTGTGAGAAAATAATAGTTGCCTCCTGCAATACAGCGTTGTAAAAAAGCGCTTTCATCATCATAACCACTTTTATTCCAATGATATGGAATATTTTCTTTATTATAACCGTCACTATTATTTAAATATTCATCAATGAACTTCTCTACAGCACTTTTAATAACTTCCTTTGATTGAGCTGCTACTTTTTCTGCATTTGAAATTTGAGCTGCTTTTTCTCTTGCAGCTCTTGCTTGCTCTGGATTCTTGAAAACTCCTTCTGATAGATATTGGATTTTCATTATTGTATACTCTAACTTTATATATTTATCGGTTGGAAATAAATATCGTAAATGGAAAAAATACTTTCTTTCAATATGTTTAGAGAATATTTTCTTAAGAGAAAGATAGCAAAGGGTGAAGTCAAAGTATGGACTTCAAAGGATTATTATGACAATAAAGAAAGACTTGGTTATAATGGCTATCTACAAGAAAATAAAGAGGTTGAGGAGCCTGTAATTGTAGAGACTCCTAGAACAATCAAACAATATCCTAATTTGATTGTTTGTTTGGACAATGGCCATGCATCTTCAACTCCAGGTAAGAGAAGTTCTTATCTTTGTTCAGGAGTATTGCCTGCCCTTGCATTGTATGAATATGAATTCAACAGAAGAGTTACAGCAGTTCTTCAGAAGAAACTTGAACAAAATGGAATAATCGTATTCATGGTTTGTCCTGAAAAAGACAAAGATATCTCATTGACTACGAGATATACAAGAGCAAACAATTTCGTTGCAAAGAATCCAGGAAAAAGAGGATTGCTGATTTCTGTACATGCTAATGCACATGGAGATGGAAAATCTTGGACGAATGCAAGAGGTTGGTGTGCATATACTACAAAGGGACAAAACAATTCAGATAAGCTTGCAGAATGTTTATATAGTGAAGCAGAGAAAATATTCTTGCCAAAAGGATTGTCAATCAGAACAGATTTCTCTGATAAGGATAGAGATTGGGAAAGCAATTTCACTATAATCTATGGAGCCAATATGCCTGCTGTATTGACAGAGAATTTCTTTTATACTAATATTGAAGATACAAGATACTTATTGACAGAAGAAGCAATTGAAGATATTGCAGAAGTACATTATAGAGCTATTCTGAAATTTGCAGAGCAACAATACAAAATGTAAAAGGGAGGATTAATCCTCCCTTTTGGTGTATGCATCGAATGCTCTAACAGTTTGTGTTATTGAATATTTACCACAGTATGATAGTATTAGTGACAAGTTGTCACATTTCTCTGTTATGCTATCACGTATAGTTTCTCTCCATTTATGCTCAGGTACTCGTGTTCCTTGTCCTATGTAAGGACTGAAATCAGGAACTGAATGCATAAATCTTAAATTGATATAAACATTTGGATAATTTGAGAAATGTTTATTTACTATTCTTGCTACTTCATTTCCTGCTATTACTACATCTTGCAAATTTTCTACAGCTTGATTTAAACAAAATGTTATCATTCCTGTATAGTGCGGAGCAGGATATTGGTGTGTTAGTTTTTCTCTGTAAAAGTCATTTGTCAATTCATTTGACAAAATATTTGGTAAGACTTCTAACTGTGAAATTTCATAACAGCCTCTTATTAGTATGCATTCAAATTTATGAATAAGCGGTTCATTTGTGTATAAGCTATCAGGATAATTCCAATTTGGGTCATCTTTTGCAATAACAAGTTTGTGTTTCCAATATTCTAATCCTTCAATGCAATTCATCAAATGACAAAAATCTGTAAGGTCACTCCTCAAGCTGACTCCTAAGATAATTTTTCTTTCATGATATTCACTTGTAGGTTTTTTAAATATTACACAAGATGGGTCACCTTGTACTAATTTTATTTTTACCTTTGCAGGACAATCGAATTCATATGAAATCTTGTTTTCTATTATACCGATATATTCAGGACAACATATAATTAATTCAGATGAACCTGAATTTTGAAACAATCCATTAGAAGAAAGAGATACAGTACAAGTACATATAATAGTATCACCTTCAAATTTGTAAGTTATATCCTCTACTTCTGCACCATTCTCTACCCTAGAAAACACTGATCCTTTGGGTGAAGGTGATAATGACAATTTAGATTTAATGAATTCATCAAATTTTCCAGAAGCTATTACTTGTATGTTATCTTTGACTGTATTAACTAATTTATCTACATTTGACAAAGACTTCGCCTTTTCTCTTGCAGCTCTTGCTTGTTCTGGATTCTTAAAAACTCCTTCATTAAGATGTTTTCTGATAAACTTCATAGTTAATAAACAATTATATAAATTATTTATCAGAAGTACTTGACCTTGCCGATATATTGGATATCAGGTTCGAACACAGTATCAAAAGTAGGAACATTGATTAAGAGTTTGTTCTTCAAACAGTGTTTCACCATATCAAAGATGTCCTTGGCTGCAATCAAACCTGGCTGCAATAGTGGTTTTATATAACAGAATTTAAACCTTGCGGTGCAAAGATATTCATAATACCTGAGTATTATGATTATCTCAGTATCAAGATTCAGCTTGTCCATATCAAAGTGGTCAGTCTCTTTCTTCAAGTCAAAACTTTCAAAGTCAGGATAAAGAAGACTAGTCGGGTCTTCAAGAAGATTTGCAGTCTCAATGCTGAAATCATGCTTGTTTTCAATATGAAGAAGAGGATTCTTTTCAGGATTGTCTGAGTCTGGCCTTGGCTTTATCTGACCTTTTGCTCCTTTGCTCTTTTTTGATAATGTACTAGCCATTATACTGTAAGTTATTTTTGGTATAGAATTTATATCGGATAAATATAAAAATGATAATTAGATTCATATGCCTAAATATGTATATGACCCAAGACTTAATATGATGGTTCCCCAACAAAAAAGAGGAATTGATTATGCTATGACAGGTGAGGGTCTCAGAATAACAGACCATGATAGAAGAGTAGAGTTTGTCATTACAAGGAACAATGAATGTAAGCTTCCTGGAAGAAGACTTATGTTTGATTGCAAATTGTATGACCCTTATGTTGCAAGACAGATTGCAGCAAGAGTTCAGAGAGTTTTTCCTCAGTCAAGATATACAGACTTCAGATATTTCTGCAGGAGTGTTCAAAATCCTGTTGCAGAACAGATGACTAATGAGGACAAAGCATTGTTACAAAGTTTGACAGAGTCTTACGGAACAGATGATGTTATGAACTTCATTGAACATCTTGATGAAGGCCACGTTGCTAGTGTATGGAATGCTCAATCATCACATGGACAAACACCAGGAACAACTCAGCACGGACTGAAAGGTTTTATCAATGCACTACCTAGCCTCATCATAGGGTTCCTCGTATGCCCTCCTGCAATGATTCTAGGTTGGCTTGGAGCTGTACATGAGAGAACAGAGAAACGTTGGCTTAAGACAAGAATCAATCCTAATAGATGGCTTGACTTCGTTGCAACTCCTTGGGAGAAACAGAAGAAAGTCAAGGATAAGATTGCAGAAGAAATGGCAGCTAATACCAATTACTATTATACAAGACTTGCAAACGGCGAAATTCTTAGAGTTGTTGGTTGTTCAACTCTTGAAGCAAAGGAAATGATAATGGCAATTGAACATAAAGATATTATTCCTAGATATGCTGATTGGAATAAGAAATTGCATTTGACACAAGATGAAAATTCAGTATCAATTGTTCCTCCTAATGAAGAGAACTATAAGATGTGGGTTATAAAATTTAACAACGGTGAAGCTTGCTATGCATTCGGAAAACCTGATGCTTCAGACAAAGAAGAGATTATGGAAGCAGCAATTGAAAGTAGGAAAGCAATAGTTGAATATTACAAGAAGATTAAGTACGAAGACGAGGATAACGGAGAAAGTAAAGTACAAAAACATGGAGGAATAGGAAAAGAGAAAAAAGTATTTGGCGGAGATGATGACGCTGAAATGCAGAAACTCTTTGCAATTCCTAAGATTGATGATATGATTGAACTTACAAATCCTAGCTCTTATAAGATAATCAATGATACTAATTATAAAGAGTTTAGTACACCTCAAACTTCTCCTCTTACTTGGGGTCCAAGTGGAAATGTTGTATATCAATTCAGAATTGAGAATATCGCTGTAATCAATCTTCCTTTGAAGACAGATGAAGAAGCAAATACATTCTGTAAGAATATAACTGCTAATACAAGTTCATTTGCTAATACTGTAAGAAAGATTGCAAAAGAATCAACAAGAGGCGGTTGTACATATTATAAAGGATATACTGCAAATGAAGATGTATATATTGTTCCTGTTATTACAGGAGAAGGAAAGGCAGGAGCAGTAAATAATATTAAAGCTTATATAGATGAATTCACTTCTAGTGTTGCAGATGCTGTAATGAATAATAATCTACAAAATGAGACTCCTATTTCAGAATTATCTATAAAAGAGTATAGAGCAAATTATGTAAAAGGAAATCAATTGAAACAACAGAGTGAAGCAGAAACTCCTACTAATAAAGAAGGTTCTATAAATGCATATAGAGCAGATTGGTCAAAGCATATTACATATAAGAAAATAGATTCTAGAACAAAGGAAGTTCTTGAAGGACCTACTACATTTGCTGAGGGAACTACTGATAATGAAATTGCAGCTACATATAATGCAGTTGAAAATCAAAATCAAATAAATGTAAACAATGCTCAGCAGAAACAACAAGCTAAGGTAACACAAGAACAACCTTATAGGCAAGCATCTGGACAATAACAATCAAATATCTAAAGAATCCAAGTCATCATTAGAATAATACTTTTCTAAATTGGGGATTTGGATTCTTTTTTCATTACAGTAAATCACCAAATCATTGATATCCCATTTCTGTCTTTGAGGCAAGTTTAAGTCCTTCTTCAACTTGTCCCACATGAATACTTGATAACCTTCTCCCAATTTTTCAAGAGCATGCTTCCTACCTGTCAAGTCATCATCAAAGAGATACCTGAACTTAAAGGCGAAATTCACATGTTTGCCAGCTCCACAAGTTGCAATACAATTCTTGATTAAGAATGAATCCATAGGACCTTCTACAACAGTTACAGGCTTGTTGTAATCAATTGACAAGATATTGAATATCATAGATAGAGAATCAACTTCAATAGGAATTTCTCTATTCTCTTTGAATAAGTCAGAGTATATCTTAGACAACTTGTAAGTCTTGTACTTGGGTCCTTTATATCCTGGAGCTAAATGAGATATTTGAATTCCGATTATCTTACCGTCTCTTGTCAAGTTCAATAAGAACAACAAGTTGTATTTTGGTTGAAATAAGAACTTATCAAAAGAATATTGCTTTCTTTTTACAAGATAAAAATGAGCTGCATTGTTGATAGAAGTCTCTTCAAGACCAAACTTTGATTTGAAGAATTCTCTATCAATTGCATATTGATTTATTAACTCATTGTCATAGATATAGTTAGATGAAGAATCTGCAATAGAAGATTCAGAAGGAAGCTGTTGTCTATGTTGGACGAAATAATCAATTGCAGACAATGACAATGACTGTCCGTATTTCTTGAAGAAATTATACAATGACATTCTTGTACCACAGTTGTGGCACTTGTAAGTCATCTGAAACGGTCCTGAAAGAATTATGTTTCCTCTTTTCTTTGAATTGTCTTTTGCTGAATCACCACAGCAAGGAGCTGCAAAGTTCAATCGGTCAGGATAAATCTTGATTCTTTGTTTCTGCGGATTGTTCGGAAACCTTTGATTAAGAATATCTTGAAGCTTTGGAAGGATTTCAGCAATAAGCTCTTCTTTAGAAAGTTGTGAGTTTTCTAAAGAAGTAGTTGATAGAGAATTATTTGAAAAGATATCAGGTGCCATATAAATTATATACTTGAATCTTCAATTTTCCACAAGATTGTACCAACTTTTATTGGAATTGAAAAATGCTTATCTATTTTACAGTAGCGAACTTCAAATGGAATCTTGTCAAATTCTTCTCTGTCCTTCATATAAAAATGTTTCATACAAGTCAATGAATCCATTATCTCATCTGTAAATGATTTACATGTGAAATATTTGTCTTTATCAGATTTCAACATGAAACAAGCTCCGATTTCATTCCAATATGAGTCATCTTTTTCAAAATGAACTTTACCACAGTATAAATAATCTATGTTGTTGATTCTGATAAAGGTTTCACCATTCTTTTTGTATATAATATCGTTAAATTCCATTTGTTGGTACACTATTATTTGCAAATTATATACTTGCTGAAATGCAAGGAATTAAAAATAAATATAAAAATGAATTGCTTGTTATGATTTATAACTCTAATTATTATGCACCTCATCTTGATACATCATATTCATATCCTCATGGAAAGCTTGCAGCACGTAATCCTTCTATAAGTGCAACTGGTGATTATGTTGTCACTACTCCTATAACATTTGGTACTTGGACTGCTGACATTGCACATATTTCTAATGAAGCTGCAGTTGGTTTAACAGCTGCAAGCTATTCACCAGATGTATTAATTAATGGAGTACAAGATTCATCTTATGAGTTTATATTAGCACCGATGCTTGTTGGTGTATTTTCAACTGTACAAAATGAGTATAATAATATTACTGCTTATGGTAATCTTGCCAGTGATATCGTGCAATTATATAATAATCTTAATGAATCAACAACTAATAGAACAATACTATTAAAATGCACATGTACTATTACATTAACAAAAAATTCACCTGATGGTACATTTACAGGAAATCCAGAAAGCCGTGTATTCAATTTATATGATTACTATGGTTCAAATACTACATCTAACTTAACTACAGTAGAAATAAGCGGAACTTGTACTACTCCTATATATCTCGGAGGAAACAATAGTGCTACAGATTTTTTAATGCGACAGAATAGTTCTTCAAATCTATGGACAGTTAATACAAGTAATGACAATTACTATTTTTCAGATACACTTAGCAATAATACTAATGAACTAAAAAAATCTGTAAACTATGGTCAAGTTTTTGGTAATTTTACGCGTGAATACTATGCTCACAGTACTTATTCTATAGGTACTTTTGCTTCAAATTCCCCATTACAAACTTTTGATACAACTGCTCCTAGATATAGAATAGGTTTAAATAGCAATATTAATAATATTGGTAGTACTAATACATTTTATATTAATGTTAAAACTACTCTTAAATTTGTAAATGGAGCCGGAACTGAATACAGCAATTCTTTAATCACTAGTGCAGGATGGATAGTAGACTTCAATAGTTCATCTTATTATAATACTGTTATAGAATGCTGGGGACCATTTTATATAGTTATATCACCAAGAACACATGTTGAACTTAGTTCACCTAAAGGTTATACACTATTAAGTTGGCCTTGTCCTGCATTTGTAGGTAAGAAATATATTAATGTAACAGACAATATATTTGGAGTAAGATATGATTCTATTATTCCATCTATTGAATTCTCATATAATGAACCTAGTACACAATCAAAGAAATGGCTAGTATATCCGGTTTTACTTAAGCAGGATGGACAAGATGGACATGCATATTTTCCTGCAGGAAACAGTGTTCCATTAAAAATGTTATATGATACGAATGTTGATATTACCGAAAAAACTCATATGAATTATTATCAACATGGAACAACTCTTGACACATATTTCACAAGTTCTTCTGATATTAGAACTACTTATAGCACATGCGATGTTTCTATTGCATGTAGTACTATGGAAACTTTATCATATACTATTGAGTTTTTCAATGCATATGATATATTTATGTATCTCGATGAGAACAAAATATTTAATAGTACAACATATTTGTATGACGGTCAAATAGACGGACATATATCTACGGGATATACTATAAATGCAAATGATGTTTCAGACAGTTCTATAACATTTTATCTTAAAGAAGTTGCATGGGAATATGCACCTACATCTCAAGGTAGTCGTAATCCTGTTTATTATGATTATTCTACAGAAACAAAATCACCATCATCTTCTGGAAATATAATAGAAGTTGTTCATGACACATTAGAAAATAAAAATGTTGTTGTTACTATTACACAAGAAACATTCTATGTAGAAGATACTTCTGATAGCAATGTGAAGCTTCCAACACCTTTAAGTACTGCATCTATATTAGCACGTACTAATGAATTTTCTGATGTTGTGTACGGTACTGGTAATGGATATAGAGATTATTATGTTGTACACATAGATTGGTCAAATGCAACAGAGGACTTAGACGCAAATGATGATTTTGTAATATTTGAAAGTAGATTGTTTGGTGGAGCAGAAGACCAAGATACTGCATTTAAAGTTGGTATAAATTATTCTGCTTCTCGTCTTGCTTCTTTTGATGCAAGTATTTATATAGGAAATGAATATTATGCAATTCCAGCAACAGGAGATGTATATATAGAAAGAGAAGCTCCTGCTCATGGAGGAGTTGACGCATCTTTAAGCACACAGTGGACAGCAGATCCAATTGGAACTACTCCTGCAGACACAAGTGTTCAAATACATTTAGACTGGACTGGAGGACGAGATGCTGTAAAATTTGCAAATGAGCCATATCCATATCTAAATTATGATTTAACAAATACCAATATTTCTAATAGAATAGGATTTGATATTGTAAAATATGGCACTACTGAAATAGAAATATATTATCCTGCAGATGCAAATCATGGTTTTGATCCTTCATTATATAAAGATGCAATTATACATATTATTCCTACACATGTAGATTCAATTATTGGAAATAATTCATCTCTCAATAATCCAATAGAATTATGGTTATATAAAGGAGATTCAGTAAAACAGTCTTCAGCTTATCAACTCAATTTGCAATTCTTAAATTCTGCAGAAAATCCTACTTCTGCTAAATATACATTATCAGGATTAAATGAAAATAATAACGATGATTATTTTGAATATTTGGACGGTGTACATGGAGAAGGAGATACTTATGCTGATGGAAATGTAACATCATATGAAATTGCCCCAAACGGATATTTATATCCTATATATACATCATATTATGCTGTATATAATTCATTGGAAACTAATAGAACCGGTTCATTTACAATAACTGCTATCGGCGAAGGAGGAAATTCAGATGTTGCAACCACAGTTTATGTAAAAACACATAAATCAACATCAACTTTGAATGTTACTGTAAATTCTGGTACTCACAGAGCAGGTACTAATACATTTGCAGCAACCTATACAGTTGATGGAGAAGAAGGATGGAGCAATTTGGTAAGTGCTACTCCTAGTATATCATTTGACTCAGCTTTGCCTGTAAGTTATACTGCAACATTCAATAATACTACTGGAGTATTAACTTGCAATGTATCAACAAGCTTGGCAACACAATGGACAGGTTCAATAACATTTAATGTAACAAATCATTATGGAGATACAATTTCATATACTGTATCTAATGTTACTATAGAACCTGGTGTAACTGGTATATCAATTGCTTATGATGGAAATGTAATTGCAACAGAATCATCTACAGGTTTTATAAAGAATAGAGATGACCAATATTATTGGTATACTTTAAATACAAGTACAGGAAAGGAAACTTTCAATTTGGTTGGAACTGTCGCTGCAGGAAATGTTAATTGGACAGTTTCTCCTGCCAACGAAGAGCTATCACCTATACCTGCATCATCATCATCTTCAGAATCTGGACAGTCTCTTGCATTCCAATTTAATACTAAGAGAAATAGCAACAATTATAGTTATACTATCACTGCGGAGTCAAGTGCAGTATCTTCTATACATGCAATTGCATATATAACTCCTATGAGGATAACTACAGTTACTTATATAGAACGTACTGGAAACGGATCATTGAATCCTGGAGATAGTACAACTATTTCTATATATACTAATGGTAATGAAGATGTTGTATTGGCTGATGCTCTTTCATATGTTGTAGTGTTGGATAGTAATGGAACAGTAGTTTCAAATCCTCAGATAACATTTAGCAATCCTACACTTATAACACAGCCACAAACAGATTTTCCTGGTGTACAATACACTGTAACTGTAGACAACGGTATTGCAAGCAATAAAACATTGTATTTGCATACAAGATTTACAAATAAAGATGGCTCTGTTATAGATTCAAGTACATCTAGTGGAGATTATGTAGAACTTTATATCAATAAGAGTGAGGCTACTTCTATTACATTGAAAAAAGCTAGTGATGACAGCACAATTGATGGAAGTCTTGGCGATTATTGGTTTACTCCTGGCGGTACATTTGGATTCTATGGTACAGTTGCTGGTTCAACTTTGACAACTGCACTTAAACATATTAAGTACACAATATTACAAGGAGATAGATATGCATTATTTAATAAAACAGCAACAGACATTCCTAGTGGAAAATCAAGTGGAACAGTTTCATTAGTATTTGCCGATGTAAAGAATACTAATAGCAGAAATGCTGTGTGTGAAGTAAAGGGTGAGTCTAAACAAACATCTAGTGTTTATAAAACATTCAACATTATTCCTTTAAGAATAACAGATTCACTTACAGGTTTACTTTCATCAAGTAGTGTATCTGCAGGAAATACTACAAAATTGACTTTAACTATAAATGGTGATGAAACATTGTCAAGAACAGGAACTATCTATCTTCCTACTTTGCAATATTCTACTTCTGCCAACAGTGGTTATAGTTCAACCGTGCCATCAGACTTATCATCAGTAGTTTGCTCTTCAGTAAGCAGTGATGGTAGAACAGCAGAATTTACTATAACAGTTTCATCTTCTGCTAATACTACACGTAATATTTACATTAAACCTGCATTTAGCAATCACAATTCTACTAGTGTTGCTTTAAGCGGAGACAATCCTTATGTCATATTGCAAGTTAAACCTGCTGGAGGTGCATATGATATAACTGCAACTTCTAATAAATCTGTTGTATATGGAACAGAACCTGCAACAATTACTATACAACACGGATATGGTGTAGAGTCATATGCAATTTCAGTAGAAGGAGCAGGTGCATCATATACAGAGTTTTCAGTTAATGGCGGAACTACTTGGCGTCCTTCAGGTGCATCAGGATTCTCTGCAGATACAATACTCGTAAGAAGAAAATCTGGAAGTTCAACAGCAACTGTAACTATTAAAGTAACTGCTGAACAAAAAGATACTTCTAGTTATTCATCTTCTTCAGTGAATATTACATTGGGAACTATAACATATTCAATGAGTCCTTCTAATGGATATGTTTATCAGAACAACTCAATTGTACTGACTGCTACTTTTAACCCAACATTAGAGACTTATTTGTCTGCACAATGTTGGAATTGTCCTGTAACATCTTCATTATCAGATAACAATACTGTGTTGACAGTTACTCCTGGAACAACTGCACTTGGCAATAAGAGCATAGTATTTACTTATGACAATACAAATACATATGATACACATACTTTTAATATCAATGTATTGTCAACATCTGAAGATTATTTCTATCTTGATCCATCTACACAAACTTTGTCATGGATAACACAAGATGTTACGGCTGTATATGAAGTAAGAAAGGGACAGAACATCCTTTCTATAGATACTGTAAGTTTGAATAGTGCACCTGTTCATCTTACAAATCCTGTATTAAATACTTCTGTTAATCCTAATACAGTCACTATAAGTTCAAATGGTGACCCAGGCTTGGGAAGCGCTGCTGAAATTAGAACTTTCATATTGGCTGCAACGAAGATAAATGGTGATACATCAACTAATAACAATGCAGGTGAAGTTACACTTAGAAACGGTAATTCAGGTCATACATTTGAATCTGATCCAAATTCACAAACAGTAGATGGAAATACAGGTTTAAGTGCAACATATACAATCACATGTAATCACAAAGCAAACAGTATTACAGTAGATGATAGAGCTACTGTAACTCCTTCAACTACTGCAACCTGGTATAATGTATCTTATAATAATGGAACACTTACAGTAACTACTACTTCTAAGTGTTACAAACAAGACAGAACAGCACAGATAACTCTTTCTTCTTCAGTTGAAGGTCATAGTCCTATTACGGTATCATTTACTCAAGAATATCTTAGAATAACTCCTATATTTGAAATTGTTAACACTGCTATATTTGATAGTGTAAGTTCTTCTGAAGCTGACTTAGCATTTAAGACTGCACCAGCAACAAATGAGAAGACAAAACAATTCCAGATGAATTGCGGATATATTGAGAAGACGAAGAACGGTACTGAAATTTCAACTGTTATGGGTTCTGATTATTTTATATCATCTCAACACCTAGGAAGTTGGGGTAATGCATCAACTACAACATCAGGAACAAAAACTGTAAATGTTTCTGTTACCGGAACTAATACTAATACTGCAGCCAACAGCGGTTACTTTGTATTGCAGACTTTTTATCCTACAAATATTACTGATACTGATGTACCATATAGAATAAATGTATCACAACCCGGAACAGTTTACAATACATTCATATTGACTGCAGATGGTAACAGTAGTGATTATACAATGACTGCATCATCAAACAACCAATCACTTACTGTACCAGTTGTTTGCAAATACAATTATATACAAGATGGAATAACTCATACAGCGGAGAATGTTTCTTGGAGTTTGAATTCATCTTCTCTTGATTGGTTTACTGCAACTAAAAACGGTTCAAATATTACAATTGCAGTATCATTAAATACTGGAGAAACAGGAAGATCTGCTTCTATGACAATAAGCAGTACATTTGATGACAGGTCAACTACAAAGAGCATAACAATTTCATTTACACAAAATGCAGCTAAGATTGAATTTGAACCTGCTTCACTCAATCAGTTCTTGCCAAATATAAGTGAAATTCAATATACTGAATTGAAGGTTTCTACACATAATTCAGATGCAGACTGGTATATAATTCCTCCTGCTTCAGAATCATTTGTAACTAACGTTTATGATACTAATCCAACTAGTGTAGTTGGAAGCTCAAATGCTAGAAAGAATGATTCTTCAATTAGAGTAACATTTGATGGAGACAATATGGCTTCAGGAAATACTTATGTTAAGTATCGTTCAACTACAACTGATAGAAGTACTTCATTGACAGTTAGACCTGCAGAGACTGATAATATTTCTAGTACAATAAACATAAGTCAAGCAGGATATTCATGGGAAAAGGTATATGTTCCTAGTGAAACAGCTCTTGCATTTGCAGCAAATGAAGTAGAGAAAACATTTACTGTTAAAACTAATTATGATGTTGATTTTTCACTCAATACATCAATAAATGTACCAGCAAATGCATTGACTGTAGAAGAATATGCTTTAACAGGAAATAAATTTACTGATGATGAAAATAATACTGTTGAAAAAACTTTTAACTGTACATTAAAGTTGTACTGCAATCCTGAAATAACTGAAAAGAACGGAAAAATAACAATATCTCAAAAGAAACACGGAACTGAAGATGATGTAGAATATAAAGAAATTACATTTAGACAAACAGCACCTGGTAATTTGAGGTCATTAGATTTGAAGAATCTTTCTCCAGAACCAGGATATACATATCAAGATGGTGATACAATAGAAGTTACTTCTCTTGCATCTTACTTACCTTGTGAAGTAAATGCAGTATTATGTGGATGGACTTTAACCACAAATGTTTCATGGATTCATTTTTCATTGTCATCACATGACTATTCTAGAACAACTACAAATAGCCATGATAACACATTAGTTGATGTTAGTATTGATGCATATCCTAATGTTGAGACAGAAAGATATGGAGATATTATTTTAACAAGCAAAGAAGATTCTAATATAAGTAAAAGATATATTATCAAGCAAAGAAAAGCTGATATGTACTTCAAAGTTTTAGCAGAAGATCCTGGAAATCCTTTTGAAGAAAATGTTCCATCACTTAAAGATGCATTTGATAACATTACTCCACAATCAACATGGACAATAAATTTAGGAAGTAATCTTGATTGCAGCGAACATAAATATAAGTACTACCTCCAATACTATAAGGGTTCTGCTGCACCAGGTATAGGTGTTCAACCAAGTAATTCAGACTATATATCTGCTGATAACGCTGGTGCTAGATTATTGGATTCAAGTCCTCAAAATAATCCTGAAACATATATCTATGTATTAGACTTTACTATTTCTAGAAATGATACTACAAACAGACGTTTGAATATGTGGCTTACAGTATCATCTACTGCAAATTCAAATGTTTATGTAACATTCTCTGCATCACAAAATGCAAATTCATATGAAGCTGAAGGAAATGTTACTTTTTCATCAAGTTCTTATATAGGTCAAGAAATAAATGGAAATTATATCATTCCTGTATATGGAGGAGTATACAATTTGACTCTTATAAATCACTTGGAGAATGACAGCATAATAATAAAACGCGCTAATTTTATTTCAAATTTGCCATCAAATGCTGATACTGATGTAGAAGGTAGTTGGGGAAGTATAAGTTATGGAGGAAATAATATTATTACTGCAGGAAAAACAAAGACTTTAACTGTTACTATAAATGAATACACAATAAATGAAAGTAATGAAAAACCTATAAGTGAATCTGTTAGACCTGAACATATCAATACAAAATATTATGCTGTAGAAGTTGTTTGTGTTGCATCATCTTCTCCTGAACAAAGCGAATATTCTTTGATACTTAATATACCATATACTGATGATATGTTAATAGCAGAACAATCTTCTATAGATTTGAACAAGACTGAACCTTGGAAATTATTATCTCCTGAAAGTAATAATGGTGAATCACAAAGAGTATATGCTCCTAATGATTTTAGCGGAGTGTCAAATGACCGCTTGTACAGTAAGGATACTGGTTATACTGTAAAATATCATGGAGATATTAGTACATCTGGTGAAATAGGTACAATACAAAATATTATTGAGGCTGGTGCTATAGCATTAGATGAAAGATTTGGTGTAAGATAATGATTAAGTTGAAGTACATATATCAGGGCTGGAAAAATTGGTTTCTTGATAAAGTTTCTGATTTGAAGTACAAAGAATACTTTGACAGAAGATTACAAATCTGTCAAAAATGTGAGAAAAATGACAGTGGTGTTTGCGATATTTGTAAATGTGTTCTTGTTGCTAAAACAAAATCAGAAGATTCTGCTTGTCCGTTGAAAAAATGGGATACGATAAAAAATACTTTGGAGAAAGAGGGGAACTAACCCCTCTTTTTCTATCCAATAAATATAAAAATGATAATTAGATATTTATGAATAAATGTTTTGTTATATTTCCAGGAGCCTTCAAACCTGTTCATTCTGGTCATATATCATTGATGGAAAAATATTTAGAGTCACCTGAATATGATGTTAGGTTGACTATTATGATTTCAAAATCACCAAGAGAAGGTATTTCAGCAGAGTCAAGCAAATGGTTCCTTGACCAAGTATTTGCAAGAAATCATAAAGTTACTGTAATGATTGCTCCAGATGCAAGTCCAATCAAATCAGCATATGATATTGCAGGTCAAGCTGAATACGGTCCAGGATTGTATGCTCTTGGAGCCTCATCAAAAGGAACAGATATCAAACGTGCTGAAGACTTCGCAGCAAAGTTCTCTGAGGGTGGAAAATATTATGAACCTGAGACTGGAGTCAAAGGAATCTATTTTCCTATAAATCCAGAGCCTATGAACTATATAGGCAGAGGTGATATGTATGAGGACTCACCAATATCATCCACGGTCGTCAGGAATGACCTTAGAGAAAAAGATTATAAACTATTCAGAACAGCTTATCTTCCTCTCCTACAAAAAAGATACATCACTGAGGAAGTGCTTCAAGAATACTTCAGCCGAGTTTCTTCTGAAGTTCTTCCTGCAGTTAAGACTCCTCTCAACTCATCTATTACTGAAGAAGCTCATGCATTGTATATGAATATTCTTAATGAGGGTGGAGCAGGTGGTCACATGAACCACCCCTATGATGTTCTTGATTTCACATTCAAAGATTTGAAGAACCTTATTTCAGATTTATTTGCCGGTAAGATTACAGACATTACAGAGAAGCTTGACGGACAGAACTTGTTCGCTTCAGTTGATGAACACGGAAACACGATATTTGCAAGAAATGACACAACATTGTATGAACAGCCTTGGTATCTTGATGACGTAAGATTCAATCCTAAGTGGGTTGGAAATCCTACAGTACAACATGCATTCACTAATGCTGCAGAGACAGTTGATAAGATATTCAGGAACATTCCTAATGCACCAAAGTTCTTCAATTATGATGACAAAGCAGACGGTGTAAGATACAGATACTGGGCTAACCTTGAAATACTTGATACACAAAACTTTAATGTTATTCCTTATGCAGATTCAAAGGTATCATTCCACAATTTCGTAGCTACAGTGTTTGATTATTCAGAGAAAGATGCATTTTCAAATGAAGACCGTCCACACGAGAAAGAGAAGATTTCTCTCAATCCTGAAATGGAACAACAGATGAAAGCTACTTTGCAGAAAGCTATTGACAAGACTACTAAGACAGCATTCAAAGCACAATTGACTCCTGAAGTCATATTCAAGAAACTTGACAACGGAAACCTTAAAGCACAGAAGTATATTGACTATATTGACAATCTTCTTGCTAAAGCTAACTTGTCAGACAATGTTACAATTGCTCAATACAAAGAAGAGATGATTATAAGATATTTAGAGTCACATAAGAAATTGTCTTGGATTGACAATGAAGTACTTACAGGAGCATTGAGACGTTGGGTTTATGGTGAGACCACAAAATATTCTCTTGTCAATTTGAAGAACATGCTTCTTTCAACAGGAGATAAGATGACAAAGGAACAATATCCCATCTTCAGAGATTTTGATAAGTTCGAGCTTCCTGATGTAATGAAATCAATTATGAAGCCACTTGATACGTTGTTCATCAAAGTTGGTAATGAAACAATCAAATGCATACAAGGACTTGCAAATGCAGGCCACGAGAAAGAGATTGTTTCAAGGCTTAAGAAAGAATTGTCAGATATCAAAGCTGCAATTGAAGATTCAGATGACCCTAAAAAGAAGCTTAAGCTTCAACAGTCACTTGCAAGACTTGCTGCTGTAGACAATGAATTATCATCAACAGAAGGAATAGTCTTCAAGTACAACGGACAGCTTCTTAAGTTGACTGGAGCCTTCGCACCGCTTAATCAGATTTTTGGTGCAAGGTTCTTCGACAGATAAATATAAAAATATGTTTTCTTGTAATGACTAAAGAAGAACTTATAGACTGGATTAAGCAAGAGTTGACTGCTGGCGGTTCATTGCAGATAGACCAGTTGAAAGACAAAGAAATAGAGCGTATCATTGACAATGAGACTATTTACGTCCACAGAGAGTGGAGAGATACTGTTGAGTTGAGATATGGAATAGTTTCTCTCGATGCATTCCGAACACCTGAGTTCAGAGCATCTCGAACGATACAGCTTCCTGATTGTGTATTTGGAGTTGAAGAGTTCAGAGAAATCAAAGACGGTTCAAGATTGTTTGGTATCAATGACCCTGATTTGAGACTTGAAAGAGTTATGGGTTCTGACTTGTGGTTGTCACCATTTTCTAGTGACGTCATCACTTCAAGAACAATAAGCTATTCATGGTTTGATTTGGCTCGTTCATTTACTCTTGTTGACATTGGATTCAGATTCAACATCAATACTCACAGGATAAACGTTTTCGGTCATGACCCTGTCGCTCCCGTTCTTATAAGAGCATTTGTTGCAATTGACAATGCAGACTTATACAATGACCCTATGTTCCGTAAATGGGTTGCAGCAAAATGCAAAATCCAATTGAATAGAATTCTTAAGACTTTTGAGACTAACCTTATTGGTGGAGTTACAATATCAAGCATCCTTGGTGAACAAGGCAAGGAAGAAATTGAAGAAGTCAAAGAATGGGTAAAAGGAAATGATGTTCCTGATTACTTCCTTATGTTCCAATAAATCAAATAGTTAATAATATGAGAGATTGTGTGTTTAGAACTATTAGCTATGATGAAGCTATTTATGTGTCAGAATATTGTAATGAAGAACTTGAGCCCGGTTGTGTAGTTGTTCATTTCAACGACGGAAACAAGTTTGTAGATAGAATTCATATTGATGATGGAGACATGAGCTGCCTTCAACTTCAAAAAGAAAAGAACATGAAACCAACAATAACACGATAACAGTTGCAATTTAAACTGTTATGCTATAAAAAACATCATAAGAGTTGCAATTGCAACTCTTATTTTTTAGAAGTTACCTTCTTTCTTAATCCTGTCAAAATTCTCCCTGTCTTTTCCGTGAAGGTCATTGACTTTAGGAATCTTACAATTGACAGTAATCTTGTAATTAGCTTTCTCTGATGGATTGTTTGGATTAGGGAATCCTTCACCATATCTTGTAATGACTTTTCCTGGTTGTGTTCCTGGTTCAAGATGTATTTTCTTGTAACCTTTCACCCAAGGAATCTCTACATCTGCTCCATAAATCAAATCAGTGATTTTAGTATTCAAATTGTAGAGCAAATTGTTGTCATCATCTCTTGTTAGTCCCTTCTCACTAGGCAATTCAGATACAATTACATGCAAGTCACCAGGAATTCCACGATGTGGTCCGTCATTGCCTTGTCTTGGAATTGTGAAATAAGCGTCACCCGGCATTCCTGCTGGAACATCAAATTCAATCTCTTTGTCCATTTCTTCAAGTCCTGTTCCATTGCAAGCGGGACAAGGATTCTTGATTGTCTTTCCTGTTCCGTGACAATGAGGACAAACTGTTATAGATTGCTGTATTCCAAATCCTGTCCTTACTGTATTTACCATCCTACCTGTTCCGTGACAAGCAGAACATTGTGTAGTCTCATTTGTTTCAGAACCAGAGCCATGGCAACGATGGCAAGAACACTGTTTCTTGACTTTCAATTTCTTATGAACACCATCATACAACTCTTCCATTGGAACAGATATATGAATCTTCAAATCTTCTCCTCTTTCTTGTGTAGGATTCATATTGAAATTGAATCCGAACGGACCAAATCCTCCACCAAACGGGTCAAATCCTCCTTGTGGTGCATCAGCTGTACCAAAGTTGTCATAGTTAGACCTCTTCTCTGGGTCTGACAATACTGAATATGCTTCTTGAACTTCTTTGAATTTCTCTTCTGCATTCTCTTCTTTACTGATATCTGGGTGGTATTTCTTTGCCATCTCGCGATATGCATTCTTAATCTCAGATTCAGAAGCATTCTTTGAAATTCCTAAAACGTCATAATAATTCTTATCCATCACTTATAAATTAAAACTTTAGCATAAGAGATAATCTCTTTGGTAGAAGTAATCATAAATCCGCAGTCAATGACTTTGACATCATTTTCTTTTTTGTATTCAATCAACGGAATCGTTCCTACTGCTTCAGCATATTTTTCATCAAACTGACTGTTTGTATTGTCTGCAAAAAACTTTAAATCAATAACTGTAACATCATTCTCTTGCAAAAATTTTTCAAATTTACTATATAAATGATGAAGACCGTCATCAACTTTGTCTGTCATTTCAAGAGCTCTTATAATATCATTGTATAAAGGAAGTATGTTTTTCAACATATCATATGAAGCTCTTTTGGCTATAGTTCTTTTTTCCTCCAATGACCTCTTTTGTAGATTCTGATAATCTGCTAATGCACGCAAATACAAATCCTTATAATCAATTTCTTCAATTTTCTTTTCTTCTTCCATATTAAATCAAAATTTTAGGAGAGATTAATTCCCTCCTAAAATTATATAAGTATTTTACCGATTAGTTTATTCTGGCTTCTTTGGTTCTTCATCAACAGGAGCGGTGTAAGTCTCTGCAGGACCGTTTGCCGCAGTTTCCTTATTGACTCTGTCAGTAATCTTGTACCAGATATCATAATAATTCTTAGTAGCTGCTGAGATAGCATCAACATCTCTATCGGCTTCGGCAACATTATAGACAGACTTCAAGTTCTCAAAAGCTTCTTCTACATTCTTTGACTCTTCTTCAGTCATCTTCTCTTTGAGATTCTCAACATTCTTATCGTGCGCATAGATTGCACCTTCTGCTGCATTGAATGTTGCAATCTTTTCAAGCTGTTTCTTATCCTCTTCAGCGTGAGCTTCTGCTTCATCCTTCATCTTTGCAACTTCTTCCTTGCTCAATCCACTTGAACCTTCAATACGGATATTCTGACTCTTGTTAGTAGCCTTGTCAACTGCAGTAACATTAAGAATACCGTTTGCATCAATATCAAATGTTACTTCAATCTGTGGAACACCTCTCATAGCAGGTGCAATACCATCAAGGATAAACTTACCAAGATACTTATTGTCCTTTGCAAGAGGTCTTGAACCTTGAGTAATCTCAACATCGACAGCAGGCTGATTGTCAGCAGCAGTACTGAATACCTGTGAATGCTTTGTAGGAATTGTTGTATTAGCTTCAATCATACAAGTTGCAACTCCACCCATTGTAGTGATATTCAAATTCAACGGAGTGACATCAAGAAGAAGAATTCCAGTCTGTTCACCTGCAAGAATAGAGCCTTGGATTGCAGCACCAAGTGCAACAGCTTCATCA
>JAEEGL014018066.1_pt1 | contig 45791 bp, 37 predicted proteins | sample 9134231 | NCBI WGS metagenome assembly JAEEGL01 (sample SAMN16246548, study PRJNA631951) | gut metagenome | biome: gut microbiome; feature: rumen; material: fiber-attached | host: Bos | place: Iran: Karaj | collected 2018-10 | reverse complement strand
TAAACTCTAAACTCCCAACTCTCAACTATTTTTCGTACCTTTGCACCCGCATTTGTGAGTACAGTGCCGTGAAGCGTGCGGAGGAGCTGCTCAACAAACAAGTTTACTTTAAACCATTACAACAATGTATTTGGATTCAGCAAAAAAAGAAGAGATCTTTGGCAAATTCGGTCAGGGAGTTAAGGACACAGGTAGCGCAGAGAGCCAGATTGCTCTTTTCACCTATCGCATCTCCCACCTCACCGAGCACATGAAGCAAAACCGTAAGGACCACAGCACAGAGCGCGCTCTGACGGGTCTCGTAGGTAAGCGTCGTTCGCTCCTCAACTATTTGAAGAAGCGCGACATCAACCGCTATCGTGCCATTGTCAAGGCCCTCGGTCTGAGAAAGTAAAGAAGCATCCGAAAGCCCCCGCCTCTCAGACGGGGGTTTTCTTTTTCATCCCTTCAGCCTATGGATATAAGAAACATTGCTATCATAGCCCACGTCGACCACGGTAAGACCACTCTTGTGGACAAAATGCTGATGGCCGGCAACCTCTTCCGCGACAATCAGCAGACAGGCGAACTCATGCTCGACAACAACGAGCTGGAACGCGAGCGCGGCATCACCATTCTCTCGAAGAATGTCTCCATCCAGTACAAGGACACCAAAATTAACATCATCGACACCCCGGGACACTCCGATTTCGGCGGCGAGGTGGAGCGTGTGCTGAATATGGCAGACGGCTGTCTGCTTCTGGTCGATGCTTTCGAAGGCCCTATGCCCCAAACGCGTTTTGTGCTGCAAAAGGCTCTTGAGATAGGTCTGAAACCTGTTGTGGTTGTCAACAAGGTGGACAAACCCAACTGCCGCCCCGAAGAGGTCTACGAGATGGTATTCGATCTCATGTGCGACCTCGATGCCACAGAGGAACAACTGGACTTCCCCGTCATCTACGGCAGTGCGAAGAACGGCTGGATGGGTGCCGACTGGTCAACTCCTACCAACGACATCACCTATCTCCTCGACACCATCCTTGAGCACATCCCCGCTCCCACCGTACTGGAAGGCACGCCCCAGATGCTCATCACCTCGCTCGACTACAGCAACTACACAGGGCGCATCGCCGTGGGTCGTGTGCATCGCGGCACGCTGCGCGAGGGAATGAACATCACGGTGGCCCATCGCGACGGTTCCATGGAGAAGACCAAGATAAAGGAACTGCACACCTTCACCGGTATGGGTCGCCAGAAGACAGATGCCGTATCATCCGGTGATATCTGCGCTATAGTGGGATTGGAGCATTTCGAGATAGGCGACACACTGTGCGACTACGAGAATCCGGAGGCCCTGCCTCCCATCTCTATCGACGAACCCACCATGTCGATGCTCTTCACCATCAACGATTCTCCTTTCTTCGGCAAAGAGGGCAAATACTGCACCTCACGCCATATCAACGAGCGCCTCGACAAGGAGCTGGAGAAGAACCTCGCTCTGCGCGTTTCTTTTGTAGAAGGTTACACCGACCGCTGGCTGGTGGCCGGTCGCGGTGTCCTGCACCTTTCCGTACTCATCGAGACAATGCGTCGCGAGGGTTACGAATTGCAGGTGGGTCAGCCGCAGGTTATATATAAGGAAATAGACGGCGAGCGCTGCGAACCCATTGAGGAACTCACCATCAATGTTCCAGAGGAGTTCTCTTCCAAGATGATTGACATGGTCACCCGCCGCAAGGGCGAAATGACATCTATGGAGAGTCAGGGAGACCGTGTGAACATTGAATTCCTTATCCCATCCCGCGGCATCATCGGCTTGCGCACGAACATACTCACCGCCTCACAAGGTGAAGCCATCATGGCTCACCGCTTCAAGGAGTACCAACCCTACAAAGGCGACATACAGCGCCGCACCAACGGTTCGATGATAGCTCTTGAAACGGGTACGGCTTACGCCTATTCCATCAACAACCTACAGGATCGCGGTCGTTTCTTCATCGAACCTCAGGAGCAGGTTTATGCCGGCCAGGTGGTCGGAGAGCATGTTCACGACAACGACCTCGTCGTAAATGTCACCAAAGCCAAGCAGCTCACCAATATGCGTGCATCCGGTTCCGACGAGAAGGCCCGCATCATCCCCGCCACCATATTCTCTCTGGAAGAGGCTTTGGAATACATCAAGGAGGACGAGTACGTGGAGGTCACTCCCAAGTCGATGCGCATGCGCAAAATCATTCTCGATCACTTGGAGCGCAAACGTTCCGGTCGCTCTAAGGAAGAATAACAGATGCTCGTCAAGACATTCTCTGCCAGCGTTCAGGGACTGAATGCCCAACAGGTCACCATTGAAGTGAACCTTGCCCGAGGCATCCGTTTCTGCATGGTCGGCCTGCCCGACAACGCTGTCAAGGAAAGTCACGAGCGCATTGTCGCTGCCGTAGAGAACAGCGGATATAAGTTCCCCGCAAAGCAGATTACCATCAACCTGGCTCCCGCCGACATCCGCAAGGAAGGCAGCGGCTACGACCTCCCCATTGCCATCGGCATTATGGCTGCGGAGAAACAGGTGGAGATCACTCTCCTCGAACAGACAATGATGGTGGGCGAGCTTTCTCTGGATGGAGGCATTCAACCTGTTAAAGGTGTGCTGCCTATAGCTATCAAGGCACGCGAACTCGGCTATGAGAATCTCTTCGTACCTATTCAAAACGTACGCGAAGCGGCTGTCGTCAATCGCGTCAAGGTGTATGGTGTAAGCCATATCTCGCAGGTGGTGAACTTCCTCAACGGCAAGGAACCTCTCACTCCCTATGAGATGGACACTCGCAAGGAATTCTTCGACCATCAGTCGGATGTGGAATACGATATGGCAGATGTCAAGGGACAAGCACTCGTGAAACGTGCCCTTGAAGTTGCTGCAGCCGGTGGACACAATCTCATCATGGTGGGACCTCCAGGCAGCGGAAAAAGTATGATGGCAAAACGACTGCCGTCCATTCTGCCGCCTCTCACCCTATCCGAAAGTCTTGAGACTACTCAGATACATTCCGTCGCAGGCAAACTGAACAAGGACTCAGCACTTATTGCATCGCGTCCGTTCCGTTCACCGCATCACACCATTTCGCAGGTGGCTCTTGTTGGCGGCGGCACCAATGCCACGCCTGGAGAGATTTCCCTTGCACACAACGGGGTCCTTTTTTGCGATGAATTACCTGAATTCCAGCGCCAGACACTTGAAGTGCTCCGTCAGCCTTTGGAGGATCGCACTATCAATGTGTCCCGTGCGAAGTATTCTGTGGAATATCCCTGCAACTTCATGTTCGTTGCCTCAATGAATCCGTGTCCATGCGGTTATTTCGGCGACCCGCACCACCGTTGCACCTGCACACCAGGCCAAATCAGCCGTTATCTTTCGAAAATCAGCGGTCCGCTGCTCGACCGTATCGATATCCATTGCGAGATTCAAGCTGTACCCTTCGCACAACTCTCACAGATGGAGCCGGGCGAACCCAGTAGTGTGATTCGTCAGCGTGTTATCGCCGCCCGTCAGATTCAGGCAGAGCGTTTCAAGGACTGCAAGGGGATACATTGCAATGCTCAGATGACGGAGAAGATGCTCCACATCTTTGCAGAACCCGATGCCCAGTCGCTCGAAATGCTCCGAATGGCGATGGAACGTCTCAAACTCTCAGCCCGCGCCTACACGCGTATTCTTAAGGTGGCCCGCACCATTGCCGACCTTGAAGGCTCTGAGAAGGTGCTGTCACAGCATATTGCCGAAGCCATCGGCTACCGCAATCTAGACCGAGGCGACTGGGCAGAGAGAGGAATATAAATCACATTGCAAAGGCATTAAAGCCGCCATCCACGACAGCCACCGTACCAGTGACGAAGAGGGAGGCATCGGATATGAGGTACTGGATAGTGCCGCACAACTCCTCTGGACGACCCATACGGCCGAAAGGCGTCTGACGTATCACATCACGACCGCGCTCGGTAAACGAGCCGTCGGGATTAGTCAGCAGAGCGCGGTTTTGCTCCGTGATAAAGAAACCCGGAGCAATAGCATTCACACGTATGCCCTCTCCGAACTTACGGGCGCACTCCGTAGCCATGTAGGCCGTGAAATTGGAGATGCCGGCCTTGGCAGCAGCATAGCCGCATACGCGCGTCATAGGACGGAAGGCAGCCATGGATGAGAAATTGACAATAGCGCCCTTGCCCTGAGCCACCATCGGACGCAGGAACACCTGCGTGGGTATCACCGTACCTGTGAGGTTGAGGTCGAGAACGGTGCGGAACTGAGCAGGGTCGAGGTCGAAGAACGTCTTGTCGGGCGGTATGGTGGCGCCGGGCATATTACCGCCGGCAGCATTCAAGAGAGCATCCACACGGCCGTATCGGGCAAGGATTTCGTCGCAATTCTGCTGCAGCACAGCCTGATTCATAACGTCCGTGGTGAGAAACATTGCCTCACCGCCGGCCTGACGTATTTCACTGACAATGGCCTCTCCAACTTCGGCCTTGCGACCGAGGATTACCACCTTCGCACCTTCTTGCGCAAGATATTTGGCTATGGCACGACCCAACACACCGGTGCCGCCGGTGATGACCACCACGTGGTCCTTAACGCTGAATATTGTGTTCATTGATTTTTATATTTTTTTGGAGATTTGTGAGCGAGAGTGGCGAGTACGCCCTGCATCTGTGCCATCGCGTACATACGCCCTAAGAAGGAGTAGCCTGCGTTGTAGCCGCGGGTCTCGTCGCCAAGCATCGTACGCCCGTGATCTACGCGGAACGGAAGGGTGACTGGTGAAATCTGAGAAGCGGCGGGGCGACAGGACTCCTCCGCCTCAAATATCTTACAAAGCTCGATGAGGTCGGCACGACCACCGAGATGACTGGCTTCCGTAAAGTCGCCATTGGGGAATATATGGCAAGAGCGGAGGTGAACAAAATGGGTGCGCGGAGCAAATTCGCGGGCCATTGCCACCACATCGTTGTAGGCTCCGGCCGAGAGACTGCCGGCACAGAAGGTGAGTCCATTGTGGGGATTGGGCACGGCATTGAGGAACCAGCGGATGTCGTCCGCAGTGCGCACGATACGCGGCAGGCCGAGAATCTCGATGGGAGGATCGTCGGGATGCACACACATATTAATGCCACACTCATCACATACGGGCATTACAGCCTCGAGGAAATACTTCATATTCTCGCGCAGCTGAGCCTTGTCGATACCGGCGTAGAGGTTGAGAAACTGGCGGAACTTATCCAGCGGCGCCTCGTCGTTCTCACTGAAATTGCCGCTAACGAAGCCCTGTGTCTTGATAACAATGTTCTCCACCAGCTGGTGACTGCGCTCCGATGTCATCACCCCGGCCAGGACATCGGCCTCGGCAAGCACGTCGCGTCCCTCTCCCACCCCGTCAGGGAAACGGAAACGCGCCCAGTCCTCACGGGCTCCCTCGCGCTTGAGGATGTATATGTCGAAATAGGCAAATTCCGCATAGGAGAAATATAGGTTGGACGAACCGTCCTCATTGGGGTGGAGCAAATCCGTGCGGGCCCAGTCGAGCACCGGCATGAAATTGTAGCACACGGTGCGGATGCCCTCCTCCGCCAGGTTGCGCAAACTCTGCCTGTAAATCTCTATTTGCTCGTCGCGGTCGGAACCGCCGTATTTAATGGTTTCCGTGACAGGAAGACTCTCCACCACGCTCCAGCGGAGACCTTCGGCCTCGATATATTCGCGCAGGTCGCGTATAGCATCCCGCGTCCACACCTTGCCCAGAGGCACATCGTGCAACGCCGTCACTATACCTTCCACACCTATCTGCCGCAGCATTGCGAGCGTTATCTTATCTTTCTTTCCAAACCAACGCCAAGTCTTTTCCATATTATTATTTTTTAGGTTACCGCTAATGTTATCATCTCTCCCGTCATTCCGTGATTTTCTTATAGCGGGGCACGAGGGCCTTCATCATCACCCATGCCAGCAGATATGCCACTGCACAATAGCAGAACACCATCATATAGCCGGCCGGCTTGCCGGTGGCTCCGAAGAAACGGAATTCATCACCCAGTCCGTCGGCATAGGTAAAGAGCATACCCGAACCCTTGTTGATGGCAAAGCAGCAGAGACCTCCGAACATGGTGCCGATACCCGTGATGGTGGCAATAGCCGACTTGGGAAACATATCACCGATGGTGGAATAGAGGTTCGCCGACCATGCCTGGTGACCGGCTCCGGCCAGACCGATGATGACGCAGGGCCACCAAGGGGATATGTCGGCCAAAGGCTGGGCAAACATCGCGAAGACGGGCAAGAATGCAAATATCAGCATAGCTCTCATACGACCTGCGTAGGGATTCATACCCAGACGCTCCACAAAGAGCCTCGGAAGATAACCGCCGCAGATGGAGAGCAGCGTCACCACGAGATAGAGCACGAAGATGAGTGCCTGTCCCATTCCGGAGGTGGAGGGATAACCGAGTTCTGAGAAATAGGCCGGAGCCCAGAACAGGAAAAACCACCACACGCCGTCCGTCATCAATTTGCCCACGATGAAGGCCCAGGTCTGACGATAGGAGAAACACTTGAGGAATCCTATCTTTGGGCCCTCGGCATCGGATACGTCCTGAGCAGAAGCATCAGTGGCATCCTGATTGATGTAGGCCAGTTCGGCTGCATTGACGAAGCGGCTCTTCTCGGGTGAGGTGTAAAACACCTGCCACAGTCCAGCCCAAATGAAACCGATGCCACCGATGATGATGAAAGCCATCTCCCAACCGAAATTCTGAGCCAGAAGGGGTATCGTCAGCGGAGCTGCCAGCGCTCCCACGGAGGCTCCGGCATTGAACACCGAAGTGGCATAGGCGCGGTCCTTCTTGGGGAAATACTCGGCAGTCACCTTGATGGCGGCGGGGAAATTGCCCGACTCACCCGTAGCCAGAACGATACGGCAGGCAAGGAACATCCATACACTCACGGTGGACATCAAAAGGGAAAGTTCCGAACCCCTCTCCACAGCCAGCAGCGCCTCTTTACTGGGAATGCCTACGTGATACATCGTGACCCATCCGCACAGCGCGTGCAGACAGGCGCCGAACGACCATATCACTATGGCCCAGATGTATCCGCGCTTTGTACCGAGCCAGTCGATAAAACGCCCGGCAAACAGCGATATGAAGGCGTAGAAGATGGAAAATACAGCCGTAATGTTACCGTAGTGGTTGTCGGTCCAGTGAAACTCCGGAGCGATAAACTCCTTCCACGTCAGTGACAGCACCTGGCGGTCGAGATAGTTGACCGTGGTGGCAATGAAAAGAAGGCTGCATATCCACCAGCGCCAGGATGTTCTACCATTTTCCATTTATCCGAACTCAAAATAATGTTTCGCATTGTAATAGGAGATATCCTCCACCATCTGACGCACGCGCTGCTCCTCATAGCCGGTGAAGGGAATCATCCCCTGCTCGACGTCGTTGCCAAGTATATTGCAGAGAGTGCGGCGGAAGTACTCGTGGCGAGGATATGAGAGGAACGAGCGCGAATCTGTAAGCATACCCACGAAACGGCTGAGCAGCCCAAGGAGAGAGAGGGCGTTCATCTGCTTTTCCATACCGTCCTTCTGGTCGAGGAACCACCATCCCGAGCCCCATTGTATCTTGCCTGCCACACTGCCGTCCTGGAAGTTGCCGAGCATCGTGGCCACCATCTCGTTGTCCGCAGGATTCAGGTTGTAGAGTATGGTCTTGGTGAGACATCCTTCACTGTCCAGGCGGTCGAGAAAGCGCGACATCGACTGCGCGGTGTGCCAGTCGCCGATGCTGTCGAACCCTGTATCGGAGCCCAATTGCCTCATCATACGGCTGTTGTTGTTGCGCAACGCACCATAGTGGTACTGCTGCACCCATCCCGACGCGCTGTCCTGCACGGCGAAGATGTAGAGCATCGCGCTCTTGAACTTGCGTATCTCATCCTCCGTGAGTTCTGCTCCACCATACGCCTTGTCAAAGATATGGGCAATCTCTGCGTCCGTATACGGTTCGGCATAAAACTCCGACAATCCGTGATCGCTGAGACGGCATCCCTGCCGGTGGAAGAAATCGTGACGGCGCTGCAAGGCATCGATAAAATCGTCGAAACTGCGTATCTCCATATCTGCCGCCATGCCCAGCCGCTCTGCATACGAGCGAAATGCCTTCACGTCCTCCACGGCCATCGCCTTGTCCGGTCGCCAGGCAGGAATCAGTTTTGTGGAGGCCGGAGGGTTGCCGTATGCCTTGTGGTGGCACAGGTCGTCCACGGGGTCGTCCGTGGTGCACACCGTCTCCACATTATAGCGTCGCATGAGTCCCCGTGCAGAGAACGACGGGTCGTTCTGCAGACGGTCGTTGCAGGCATCGTATATTTCGCGGGCCGTCTCGGGATTCAGCAGTTTGTCGATGCCGAATGCCGTCTTGAGTTCCAGATGAGTCCAATGGTATAGCGGATTGCGGAAGCAATAGGGCACCGTTGCCGCCCACGCCTGAAACTTCTCCCAGTCGGAGGCCTCGCCCGTGATCCGTCGCTCGTCGATGCCGTTGGTGCGCATCGCACGCCACTTGTAGTGGTCGCCGCCCAGCCACAGTTCCGTGATGGAGCGGAAACGGCGGTCCTCCGCCACGTCGGCGGGATTCAGATGGCAGTGATAGTCTATTATAGGCAGCTTAGCCGCATGATTATGATACAAATCCCGAGCTGTGTCTGTCTGCAGCAGGAAATCGGCGTCCATGAATGTCTTCATACTTTCACCTCTCAATTTGCGGGAGCCCACTTGCATCGCACGGGCGACACGATGGCGCCTTCCTTCTTCAGTTCGGCAAAAGCCTTGTCCACCTCCTTGCGGTCGGCACCCAGTGCCTTCGTCACGTCACCTGCCGAGACGGGCTTACCTGCCTCGCGCATACATTTCAAAACTTGCTCTTTCATGGTTTTGTCGGTTTTAGTGTTTTTGCACTATTGCGGGTACAAATATACAAAAAATCCCCCATACCATTGCGTTACGGGGGATTCTTTTGAGGTTTTTTGCGGGATTTTTGTTCCTTATTTGAATATCATCAGTGCTGCTTGTGCAATCAGTATGAGCGGAATGCCGTATTTGAACTTTTTGTGCATCGTCTTGTGATGCCAGATTTTCATCCCGATCCACGCTCCGAGGCTGCCTCCGATGAGGACAAGTATCAACAGAGTCGCCTCCGATATGCGCCAACTGCCGTGCTTTGCCTTCCACTTGTCGATACCATACGCGAGGAAAGCAAAGATATTGACAGCTATCAGATACTCCACATACAAAGCCGTCACTTCCCTGATTCGTTAAGAATCGCTTCGATGCTCACCTATCAACTTCTCCATCCACACCATGTCGTACCAGCGCTCGAACTTGTAGCCGCATTGCAAAAAACGGCCTATCAGCCGATAACCCAGATGCGTGTGAAACCGGATGCTGTTGTCTGTAAGATACGGGTCGTCTCCCCTCGGAGCAGCGATGCAGGCATACATATTGAGGATGCCGATATCTTTGAGAGCCTGCTCCAGAGCATCGTGGAGCAGACGGCCGAGTCCTTTACCCACTTCGTCCTGCCGCACATAGATGGAGGTCTCCACAGACCTGTTGAAGGCCGCACGCTCCTTGAGGGGGCCGGCGTAAGCATATCCCACCACATCTCCTCTCTCGTCTTCCGCCACAAGATAGGGATAGCGCTCCAGCGTGGCGGCAATGCGACGACGGAACTCCTCTACGGTAGGTACCTCACACTCGAAGGTAATCGCAGTGCCGCTGACATAAGGGGCATAGATGTCGCGCAAAAGCTCTGCATCCGCGACGGTGGCTGTTCTGAGTGAGTATTTCATAAAACTTCAACGCCTATTACTTCAGGATCTTTTTCCCACCGACAACATAATGGAAGCCGGGATGCATATCCTCCGCTTTCACCCTGCGACCCGACATATCATAGACATCGTTTTCCTCCCCCGCCGATGCCTTGAGAGTATTCACAGCACTTGGATCCGGACCCTTGTAGTCGATATCGGTAAGATAGCAACGGGCTGCGGCCCCCGTCTGGAAGGTAATATTGAAAATGAGGCTGGCCCTGGCGGTCTTTCCCTCGTTATTTTTATAGACGAGTGCCTCGCGGAGGGTGCGCTGCGTGCCGTCGGCATTGGCGTCGGGAAACTGACCGATGATGCCGCTCTTTGTGGATTTTGTGAACTCGGCATATACCGAGCAGTTGCTGCCGTATGAGATAGCCGTGCCGCTGGCATTGAACCAATGACCGAAGTCGCCGTTGGTGGTCTTTCCGAGAGTCTGCAGCGTGCCGTTCGCCCTCAGGGGATAGTTCACGACGGTGCCCTTCTGTTGCGAACCGCTGTAAGGGAGTATGGCATTGAAGATGTCGTCGCCCTCCATCTGGAACGCCGTGCAGAGCGCGTTGAGGCCGCTGCCGGAGAAACTGACTGCTGCTCCGTCGTAGCCGGAAGAGGGAGGCATGACCACATTGTAGGTAAGTATGACATCTGCTATCTCGCGACCGTCGATGACCTTCTCGAAATCAGGCTCCTTGACATAGGGGATGACACTGGTGGCTGTGGTGCCCTCAAGTTCGAAGCGATAGGGCCACTGGTCATCGTTGGCGATATTCTCGTCCCACTTGTGCTGGATGTAGGACGTGAGTGCAGGAGCGATGACAAGGAACATACGCCTGGTGCCCGACGGCACCTCTGCAGCTATCTCCTCGGTCGCTTCCGCCGTACCCTTACAATGAACTATATCATCGTTGTAGTACTCGCGCGTGCCGTCGCTCTTGAGAAACACGTAACCGATGCGGAATCCGCGTGCCGAGGCCGCAGCCACACGGTTGTATTTCGTCACACCGGCGCTGACCAGCGCCGCGCCGTTGTTGTATTCTCCCGGATCGGCCTCATCGAGCGCGCAGCCGGAAGTGAGGGCTGTGAAGCGCGTGGTGACATTCGTTCCCGCTGCCGGAACGGAGAGTTCAATCACATTGAATCCCGTGCCCTGCGGTGCACTGGCGTAGGCCACCTGGTATTTATTGTCCTCCAACTGCACGGCGCGATAGTCGAACTTTCCGATATATCCGTCGCGATAAGGAGCTGCCGCATCGAAGTCGTAGGTGGCGCAATGCAGGGCATAGTCGAAATAGAGCCTGTAAAAAGCTTCCGTGGAGAGTCCCTTCAGTGCCATCAGTGCCTGGCAGAAGTCCTTGGCACCCGTCATCGGCTGCTTCCACACCCTTGCCACCGTGGTGATATCGTCGTAGCGCTGGCAGAGGTAGTAGAGGAACCAGTAGCTTTGATAGCGCATCCACTCGTGCGAAAAAGCATAGTTGGCATTGTTGCCGAAGAGCGGATAGCTCTGGCTGAACATCAGTTCGGGATATGCCTGATTGGCCTGCCACTGCGCCGTCTGCTCCCAGATTGCCTGCCCGTTGCCCACAGGCAGATGGAATCCCGTGCCGATGGTGGAGGAAGAAACATGGTTGTAGTTGGCAGCCTCGGCGTAGCACATATAGTGGAAGGAATGCCCCACCTCGTGAGCCAGCGAGTGACCGGCGGGCTTTACCGTGGCGGGATTGAGCCACAGGGCGCTGCACTCGTAGTCGTAACCGCCTCCGTAACAGGTCCACGTGGTGGTGTAGTTCATCAGGATGAGTATCTTGTACTTCTCCAGCATATTGCTGCACGAGAAGCCCAGCTGTCCGACGTTCAGCGCGTAGCAGTTCTCCGCCACCTGCAGCACGTCATCCACATCGAATGTCATTGACACTCCGTCCAGTGAAGGAGCCTCGCTCGGGTCACTGCCGAAACCCTTCTGCCAAAAGATGATACAGTTGTCCGACTCCTTGCTGCGACTGAACGACCACTGCAGATCGGGGTTGCCGCCTTCGGTATATTCCTCTGTCGAAGGATTGTACACCCAAGTGTCGGGAATATACACCGTTTTCTGGGCAAATATGCCCTGAACCGTCAACAGAACGAAAGCAAAGAGCGTTGTGATTCCTTTCATAGTACCTTAAATATTTTATAATTCGCGGCAAATATATGAAAATTTCCCGATGTGGTAAAATATTTCCCTCAAATAATAAAAACTATCAGCCATCAACAGTCAACTATCAACTCTTTTTACTAATTTTACAGCGAAAAATAGAAAAAACTTGCAAAAATAAGACCATGAACGACGTGAAAGATGCGAATAGCGAGAAAAATCCCGTCAGGGGGATGCGTAAAATCATAGGAGCTGTGATGGGTGTGCTGGGTGCCGTGCTGGTGTGGTGTATTCCCATCGACGGTCTCACGGACGCCGCCCACCACCTGCTGGCAATAATGACGCTGGTGGCAATATGGTGGGTGACAGAACCCGTACCCATCCCCGTCACCTCACTCATCGGTCCCACGCTGTGCGTCGTGCTGGGTATTGCACCCATAGACGATGCTTTCAAGAACTTTGCCAACCCCATGATATTCCTGTTCCTGGGAGGATTCCTGCTGGCAAAGGGTATGATGGTCAACGGTCTGGATAAACGCATCGCATACGGCATAATGTCGATGAAATGGGTGGGCGACTCACCCCGGCGCATCTTCCTCGCCATCGGTCTTGCCTGCATACTGTGCTCCGGATGGATTAGCAACACCGCGACAGCGGCAATGATGTTCCCTATCGCATTGGGACTCCTGCAGACAATACGCGACATGATGGCCACAAATGGTAAGATCATCGACCTGTCTAACTACAAATACGCCACAGGACTGATGCTGATGACAGCATATGCGTGCTCCATAGGCGGTGTGATGACACCCATCGGCACGCCTCCCAACATCATCATGCTGGGATTCCTCGACCAATTGGCACCGGATGCTCCCAAGATATCGTTCTTCGACTGGATGACGTGGGGCACTGTGGCAATGGTGATATACTTCATTATCGCAAGCGTGGTGCTATGGCGTATGTTTCCCGCAGATGTCGAGCATATCGAGGGCGCACAGACCTTCATACGCGACTATCGCCGTTCGCTAGGCAAATGGACTCGCGCCCAGAAAAACACCCTTTTTGCCTTCTGTGTGGCCGTGGTGCTTTGGGTGGCTCCCAGCGCACTCACTCTCATCCACGGTCAGGAATCCGACATTATGACCTTCTACGACAGTCATTTCCCCGAGGCTGTGGGCGGTATGATAGGTGCTTTGCTATTGTTCCTGCTGCCCACCGACCTCAAGTCGTGGAAGATGACGATGAACTGGAAAGAGGGCGTAGAGGGCGTTGACTGGGGCACGCTGCTGCTCTTCGGCGGCGGTCTGTCGATGGGTGCAATGATGTTCTCCACCGGGCTCTCCAACTGGATAGGTGCCGGCATCCGCGACGTGATGGGAACCAATCCCTCGGAATGGGTGTTCGTGGGAGTGTTCTGCGTCGTTGCGCTGCTCCTGTCGGAATTCACGTCCCACACGGCATCGACAAATCTCATAGGTTCCATCGCAATAAGCGCGGCGGTGTCCAGCGGTTTCAGCCCCATACCCGTAGCCATCGGCATAGCCCTGTCGTCGTCGCTCGGATTCATGATGCCCGTATCCACACCGCCCAACGCCATCGTATATGCGTCGGGCTACGTACCCATCACGAAGATGATAAAGTCCGGAGTCATCATCGACATCATCGGGATTTTGTTCGTCACAATACCCATTGCAGTGCTCTTTGCAAAGGCAATAATGGGCGTTTAGAGGCATTTTTTGACATTTTCCCACTTTTAAGGATATCTCACTGGTGAGATATAGACTCCGTTTGTCATAATTTACGTATCTTTGCTCGCACGACGCATGTTAAATTGCACCGGATGTAATACCATTTACGACAAAAACACTTGGATACCGTCTCGACGCTATCATATTACTTCAACGTGGTGACGACGTACATCAGCTACTACTGGGTGTATTACCAGGAGGAGTTTCACACGTACCCCTTTGAGGCGCGCATTGCCATCGGCATCATCCAGTGGTCGTTCCTACTCATCGTCTTTCTCACTGTCCTCATGGAAAAGAAGGGACACCACCGCCGCAAGAAGGATCGCACCAAGGCCAAGCTGGAAGAGCGCTACGGCGAGGCGATGGATTATATTTTCAACCGCGAGCACACGTGGGTGATGGCGCGCGACGAGATTACGAAGCTCTTCCATGTGGACGAACAGAAAGTGGCCAGGCACGGACTCTTGCGCACGAAGCTGGACAAGCAGATGATATGCGATCTCCTCTACCAACGTCTCATAGCGAGCGGCAACACCTGGCCCAACCGAAGGAAGAATTTTCACCTGCTGCTCAACATCTTCGCTCTGCCCACCTTTCTGGAGGGAGAGATCGCCTTCGCCAGCATGTTTATCAAGATGAAAGCGCTGGCGGTGGTGAGGGCCTTTAAGCTGCCGGTGAGTCCGTGGGTGATTAACATGCTGATGGCCTCGAAGAAGACGCGTGTGAAGCGTGTGGCCATGTATCTGTCGGTGGCGGGCAGCGCGGACAGCGAGCTGGACTACTTCGAGAGTGACTTCTTCGACCAGAATTCGTGTATCTACGACGAGATAGAGCTGGGCTACATCCTCAACCGCCGACGTGATGCAGGAATGAAACTCCCCAATCTGGCCCACTGGGCAGAACTGCAGAAGAAGGACTACACGAAATGTATGTTCGTCAGGCTGATGCGACGCTTCGACCAGCGGGAATACTGCGCACAGCTGGAACCCATGTTCCGTGAGACCAAACACAAGAAACTCATCGAGGAAATATCACGCACGTGGGGCTACCTCGGCTACACGGAGGCCGAACAGATGCTGGTGGATGCACTGCTCACACAGCCCGACGACACAAAGGTGGCCATCCTGCACGCCATCACCCGCATGGACAGCGGGCGCAACCTGCGTACCCTCATGGATGTCTATAAACACAGCCGCAATCCGCACGTTCGCCTCGAAGCGCTGCGCTGCGTATGGAACTACGGAGAAGACGGCCGTGACATGCTGGTAACCCTGGAGAACAGGGCACAGGGGGATGACAAGAAACTCTTTACCTTCTTCCACAACGACCTGACACTTTCACGCATGCCGCTCAACAAAGAGCAGGCATATCACCCCTCAGTAGAAACCGAATTCAACCTGTCAAACTAAAAAACAATACAGAAAACCCATGTCCACTTGGTTAGCGGCATATTACATCTTCTGCTACATCGTCTTCGGCTACACCCTGGCCATCCTGGCAAGCTATCTCCTCTTCGTCATCCTGAGCTGGCGAATGCAGATGACGCTCAAGGTGGATATGCCCCCCGACGAGACCATCAAGTATCAGTTGCAGGGTTCGCCTTTGACACCCGCCGTGTCAATCATCGCCCCGGCCTACAACGAGGAGATTACCATCATCGACAACGTGAACTCGCTGATGCAGATAGACTATCCGGACTACGAAATCATTATCGTGAACGACGCCTCGAGCGACCGCACCCTGGAACTTCTCATCGACACCTTCGAGATGGTGGATGTGCCCTACGATGTGGCCATGCGCGTGCCCTCCAAACCTATCAAGCGCGTGCTGAAGAGCACCAATCCGAAATACTCGAAACTGGTGGTGGTGGACAAGGAGCGCGGCGGACGTAAGAGTGACGGTTCGAACGCCGGCATCAACGTATGCTCCAATAAGTATTTCGTGTGCACCGACGTGGACTGCATCATCGAACCCATGGCGCTCTACCGCATGATGTGGATGGTGATCAACAGTCACGTGCCCGTCATCGGCGTGTCGGCCACGATGCTCATGAGCAACGCCTGCGTGGTGGAGAACGGCCGCGTGGCGGAGGCCCATGTACCCTGGAGCTTCTTCCCCATGTTCCAGCAACTGGAGTATCTGCGCTCGTTCCTCATCAGCAAGCTGGGCTGGAGCTACATCAACGCACTGCCCAACATCTCGGGCGGCTTCGGCCTGTTTGACCTCGATGTGGTGGTGAAGTCGGGCGGCTACGACAACACCTCAATGGCCGAGGACGTGGATATGCTGCTCCGCATGGTGACGTATATGCGCAACACGGGACAAAAGTTCCGCGTGGTGCAGGTGCCGAAGGTGTGCTGCTGGACGGAAGGTCCCTCGAGCATGAAGGCGCTCTATCGTCAGCGCGTGCGCTGGGCGCGCGGCCTTTATGAGATTGTGGTGAACCACCGCAAGCTGTTCTTCAATCCGCACTACGGTCCCATCGGCGCCTTCACCCTGCCCTTCATCCTCATCTTCGAGTTCATCGCCCCCGTGCTGGAGGCCAGCGGCTTTATCTTCATGATATGGCTCATTATCGCCGGAAGTGTGAACTGGGGCACGGCCATCCTGCTCTTCGTCATGATCTATCTCTTCTCGGCGCTGATGTGCTTCGCGCTGCTCTTCTTCGACTACAACATTGATGCCGTCAACTGGCACCAGAGGCGGCGCGCCTACTTCCATCTGGCCTTCGCGGCCTTCATCGAACCCATCGTCTATCACCCTATCATCACCTACTGTTCCAACATAGGCTACTTCCAGTATCTGAGCGGACAGGCCGCCATCTGGAAACCCATCCAGCGCAAGGGCGTGAAGAAGAGGGATACCAAACCACAAAGCAATGCTACACCGACGAAATAAACTGCTGTTCATCGGCGCCCTGTGCGCCCTGTGTACCGCGCTGGCCACAACACCCGCGGCGGCGCAGGAGAAAGAGTTCCACCCCGCGAGCTACTACGTGAGCCGCGTGCGCGAACTCTCCCGCCTCAACGCCTGGAATGAGGTGAGGTACGAACTGGACGAGGCGCTCAAGCTCTATCCCGACGAGCCCGACCTGCGCTACTTCAACGGCCGCTACTACTACGTCGTGGGCGACATCGAACGCGCCCGCTACAACCTCGTAAGGGCCGCGCAGACAGACGAGATGCACTACCGCGCCAAACGTCTGCTGGTCGACGTGGAGGACACGCTCCACCACACCTCCAGCGCCATCTGCTACATCAACGAACTGCTGGAGTTCCAGCCCTACGACCGCGATATGTGGCGCCGCAAGATAAGCCTCTACCGCAAGATGGGCAACACGGTGGAAGCCGACGCCTCGCTCAAACGCCTGGCGCAGATATACCCCAACGACAGCAGCATCACAGCCGAACTGCGCAAACGCAACCGCGCCACCTGGAACGAGGTGCTCAAGCGCAGCAACACGGCCGAGGCCATCCGCAATCTGGAGCAGTGGCTCGACACCGACCCGGACAACCTGGAATACTACCTCGAACTCATCAACCTCTACGAGCGCAGCGGCGAATACGACCACGCCTTGGGAGCCGTGAACCGGGCGCTGACGCATTTCCCCCACAACACGGTGCTGATAGGCAAGGGCGCCGGCATCCTCTGCGAGCAGGGACTCTACACGCAGGCCGTGAGGTTCGCCCGCAGTCACGGGGCGAAGTACATTGCCGACGGTCTGATGGAGGATGTGGCCCAGGAGGCGCGCCTGAACGACCCCTATGAGACCAACGGACGCCTCTACATCGCCACCGGCAACCGCGATGCGCTGAACTACCTCATCAACACCGCCCTCACACGGGGCTACAACGACGATGCCTACACCTATCTGGCGGAAGCCATGCGGCTGGACGGACGCACGGCACCGCTCCTGCTGAAGCTCTACGGACTCCACATGAAGACGGGCAATCAGCAGGCGGCCTACCGTGTCCTCGAAGAACTGTACACACTGAATCCCTCCGACGAGGACATCCAGGAGGAATACGCCACACTGATGCTCCGGATGGGTACGCACGAGATGGAGACGCAGCAGTGGTCGGAAGCCAACATGTATCTGCAGCGGGCCCTCGACCTGATGACACCCGAGCACGAGCAGTGGGCCTCCACCGTGTCGCGGGAAATCACCGTGCTGGGACATCTGGGACAACTGGCCACAGCGCGCGACCTCTACCGCCGCAGTGCCGTTGTGGCAAGTCCCGAGGACGCCAAGCGCTTTGCCTCCGCCTATGAGGATATGGCCGCCAACCGTCTGCGCCTGCTCGTGGAGGAGGAGCGCTACGAGGAGGCTCTGGACGAGGCACAGGCCCTACTTGAGGTGGTGCCCTACAGCGAGGCGGCACTGCGCTGCTGCATCAATATGAGTCAGACACTCAAGCGCGACGAACTCTTCCGGCGCTACGCCCTGATAGGCTATAACATTTACCCCGAAACGCCCTACTTCGTCATCAAGGAGGCTGTGGCGCTGCAACAGCAGGGACGCCATGCGGAGGCCCTGGAACTGGTGCACCCGAGTCGCGGCCGCGACGAATGGACCTCTCTGCAATACCGGGCGGCCTTCTCCGGCCTCTCCACAGAGTGGGCGCAGCAGCTCATCAAGGACCGCATGCCCGACATCGCGCTGCAGGTGGTCGACAGCGCACTGATATACGACGGATTCAACAAGGAACTGCTCTACACCAAGGGCGTGGCCCACGAGTATCTCAAGGAGTGGCGGCCGGCCTACGAGCTGCAGCTGCGCAACTACAATCCCAGCAATGCCGAGCAGCAGGAGTGGTACGAGCACATGCGCTACCTCGGATTCCGCAGCTTCAAAAACCGCGTGGACCTGAACTACACCGCCGCCTTCTACGACACGAAGGCCGGCAACCTGTCGTCCATCGCACACCTCTACTCCATCGCCTCGTTGGCCTACACCCGCCTGTGCAAACGCAACACCTACACGGGGCAGATCAGCTACAAGGGCATCGACGGCTATCGCGACGAGGAGGAGGAAGAGTCGGGCGGCGTGGGACTGGAGTTCATGGCACAGTGGGAACACCAGTTCAACAGCCGCTGGAGCGGCATGGTCAACTTCGCTGCGTCAACGCGCTATTTCAACCGCTTCGGCGCCAACGTCTCCGCCAGTTATGCTGCCAACCGGGGATGGACCCCGACACTGCGCCTGGGCTACCGCCGCACGCCGCAGACATATCTCTTCCTGAGCGAGGGCGATGCCGTGAGGGCCAACCAGGACGAATACAACCTCGTGCTCATCACCCCCTCGGTGGAGAAGTCATGGGGACATATCAAGGTGACGGGCGGCGCCGACCTGGTGGTGATGGAGTCGAGCTTCTACTACAACGTGTCGCTCAAGGGCAAACTCTTCTTCAACGACGACAACATCTCGTCGGTGGCGCTGCTGACGGGCTTCGGTTCGTTCCCCGAACTCTCGTTCTTCGACCAGACGTCGCTGCGCAACCTCTCCCACACGAACGCCATGGTGGGAGTCGACTTCCAGTACCTGTGCACACGCCACCTCTACCTCGGCCTCTCGGCCAACTGGAACACCTGCTTCGATCCCTACCGCGCCGATGACGGCACGCTGAAGGACTCGTATCGCAATATATTCAGTGTCACCTTCCAAGTTCACACAGCATTCTGATAAAAACTTACAAACATAAATCATACCCATTATGAAACGCTTCTGTCGCAGCATTCTATACCTCATGGCCATGTCCGCACTCAGCGCGTGCAACCGTATGCCCGCAACGGCCAGTGACGAGACGTTCAACTACCGCGAAATCTATCTGCCCTACAGTTTCATGTGCGATGAAAAGGAGCTCAACCTCAACAACGTCGAGCGCGACTGGGGCATCTGGGGCCACAACCTGGATGTCGTGATTCCGGAACGCCATGTCAACAGCATCTACGCCTCCGTCGGCGGCACCGTCTACAAGAAGCAGTTCTGCTTCTCGTCGCCGCAGCTGCTGCTCTACATCTCCAAATACATCGACGAGAACTTCGGCAACAAGAAGCCCCAGCGCTTCGCCATCCTGCCCAACGACAACGACCTCGTGTGCCAGTGCGGCCGCTGCCGCGAAGCGGGATGCACCCCGACGGACGCCTCGCCCGCCGTGTTCGCCCTCTTGGAGAAACTGGCCAAGCTGTATCCCAAGCACACGTTCTTCACCTCCTACTATCTCACCACGAAGCAGCTCCCGAAGGCACCCCTGCCCGACAATGTCGGCGTGCTTGTCAGCGCGATGGACTACAGGCTCTCTCCCGTCGAGACGCCCGAGGAACAGCAGTTCGCGAAGCTGCTGAGCGACTGGCACGAGATGTGCCGCCACGTCTACGTGTGGGACTATATCAACAACTTCGACGACTACTATACGCCCTTCCCCGTCTACACCGTGATGCAGCGCCGTCTGCAGCTCTATGCCCGTTCGGGCGTGAAGGGTGTCTTCCTCAACGGCAGCGGACACGACTACAGCACCTACAACCGCATCAACACCTACGTGCTGGCCGAACTCCTCAAGTCGCCCGATGTCAACTGGCGTGAAGTGCTCATGGAGACCTGCCGCCGCCTGTTCCCCGTTGCAGGAGAGACGCTGGCGCTCTTCCGCATAGACCAGGAGGAGTATGTCGCCGCCAACGGTCGCGCCCTGCCCATCTACGACGGTGTGGCCGCCGCCCTGAAGACCTATCTGCCCAAGGAGAGCTTCCTGAATTTCTACGCCAAGATGGAGCGCCTGTCTGCCCTGACTACGGGCAGCGAACAAAGGGATGTCACCCGCGTGCTGCGCGCCGTCACGATGACACGCCTCGAACTGATGCGCCTCGACGGCATCACGCCGGAGGAGGTGGGCAAGGCACACGCACTGCTGGCACGCCTCGACAGCCTCGACGACATCTCCACCGTCAAGATGGGCGACAAGACATGGAAGATGCGCATCTACAGCGAGTCGTACTGGACGGTGGACAGCTATATCGAGGACTACAGAAAGATGCTCGACCTCTGCAGCGAACAGAAGGGCAACCTCCTGCTCCACCAGCCGCTTACGGCGCTCACACGCCTGGATGAGGACTATAACGACCTCAGCATCCTCACCGACGGCATGGCCGGACTGCCGAACAACTACCACTGCGGCCATCTGCTCTCCTCAGCGAGCCCCTCGCTCAATATCGCATTGCCTGCGGGCCATCGCTACCACCGCGTGCGGGTGGGCCTGACCGCCAATGTGCAGTTCCGCATCGCCCTGCCTCTGCGCGTCACTCTCACCTGTGGCGGACGCGAGGTTGGCAGCGTCGTGCCCAAACCCGTCGTAGCTCCTTCGGGACGCACCGAGGTGGAATTCAATGTGCCTGCATGGGCCATGGGAGGCACGCTAGTGCTGCACGTCTATCGCAATCCCGAAGTACGCACGATGGCTCTCGATGAAATACAGGCGTATTAGAGGGAAGAAGTAAGAGGTAAGATGGAAGATGTCTAATCGTAAATTGTAATTTGTAAATTGTCTAATTATAAAATCATAAACGGTCTCGCTCTCTTGCTGTTTGCTGTGATGCTCACGGCGTGCGAGAAGAAGCTCCAGCCTGTCGACGTTGTCATTGTGGACCCCGTGCGTCACTACTACCCTGTGATTCAGGGCGAGATGATGGGTGTCACCTACGAGGTGGAAAACATCTCAGAGCATCCGCTCTTCATTCAGGAAGTGCAGACCTCCTGCGGCTGTCTGGTGCCGCGCGACGAACTGCCCATCGTGGTGCTCCCCCACAAGAGCGGTTTCATCAACCTGCAGTTCAACACCATCAAGAATACGGGCTATGCCCACCACCACATCTACTGCTACGGCAACTTCGCCGACTCGTCCTACATTGAGATGCAGTTCGACACCAACGTAGTGCCCAGTGCCGACTACAACCACGACTACGAAGAGCTGTGGCACAGCCATCACAAGGCCGGCATCACCATGCGCGACTATATCGAAAGCCACAGCACGCAGAAGGGCTACTACACCGAACCTGCTCCTGAGCCTCGCGAGCGCGAGCGCGATAATGAAGAGGTACGGGAGACTGCAAACGACCGCGCTTTCTGAAGTCAGAGCGCCTTGGCACGTCTTAAAATAAGCCGATTTCATCGATAAAAAGGGGGTCACGTTTCGCGACTCCCTTGTCTTTGCTATCATACCGGGTCGATTTGCGAGGGAGCCCTAAATCGGGGCCTTAGTTGTCATTGTTATTAGTTGTCATTGTCATTAGTTGTCATTGTCATTAGTTGTCATTAGCGTTTTCACATTGAAAGAGGGCTTTTTCCGGCTCATGAGTAATATATAAATTTTTTATATATACTCATGGCGGTTTTTTTGAGTCCAAAGTCCTTAATGACAATTAATGACCATGACAATTGGTGACAACATCTTTTTTCTCTCAAAAAAACTTTCAAAGAAACTTTGCGAAACATTCGTGAACCGCAATGCCGCTGTCGTACCTTTGCTGTGCAAATTGATAAATTGCTCCTCAGACTGTCGTCAGACTGTCGCTAGAGGGTTCGCGCAGCGCCTGCAGTGCGCCTGCGACTTCACTTTCCCCACGCCTCACCAGCAAAACGGTGACGCGATGTCAACATATACGAAAAGCGTTCTTTGACTTATTGCTACAAAACAACTACACAGAAAGGAATTCCTGTCCGAAGCGGCAGCGGAGACAGCCCTGCCGGTCGCAGTATTCGCGCTTGAGCTGTATCAGCGCCTGAGAATCAGCAGCAGACGACACCTCGAGGCCGCAAGAGCGCCACTGGCGCATGATATAGTTCTCCTCAGCCGGCAGACCCTCCAAAAAACTTATCGCCTTCTCCTTCAACGCCTCATCACGGTGCTGGATTCCGTATGCATACAGCACGGGAACAACAGCGTTGATGACAAGCAAACGGCAGGTCGACTCAGTGATGCCGCACGAGCGGAGACCCTTGGATAGAGCGGAGAGGCCGTCCAATTCCAAAAAACGGTGAAGCGAACACTTGTCCTCATGAAACAGACGTGCAAGCTGCAGAACACGCACCTCGGGGAAATTCTGAGGACGGGTGCGCATATATCGCCACTGAGGAGCGGGCACATCCGACAACTGGAACTTGGCGCTCAGGAACCGCCACTCCCTCTGCAACACCTCCTGCGTCAGCATCGGTGCATCCGACACAGAAGGGCAGCGCTCCAAGAGACCTGCCATGCCGAGGAATATCGCCGCCACCTGCTCCAAGTGGTCGCGATGCTTGGCTGCCGCCTGCAGGGGTAGATGCTTTGCCCAGAGCTCGAAGGCATCGCCGTTGAGTCCGAAACCAAAAGCACGGGCAAGCGTAACGAAGGAGGCCCGTTCCCAGTCGCCGCAAAACAACGCCACCCTCCCGAGCACCGCCTCGCTGCGCTGCATCAACCGCTCCACAAGAAGGGCATCCATCCACGCATGAACCTTCATCGGCTCCATCTCGCGCACCAGACGGTGACAGCGGGGATAATCCATCGTGCGGCTCAACTCCTCGTAGCGTGCGAGGATGCTCTCCGGTATTCTCAACACAAACTGAGCAGGACGACTGCCGGAATGCGTCACAGCCTCGGCATCGTCTTCTGCCACAACGTGAAGTATCGTATTGTCGTAGGCCTCGTCTTTCTCATGACCGTGACGGAACCAGTCGCTTGCCTGCGTGTGCATTTCCACATTGCCGGCCCACATGACACCGTCGATTTTCACCTTGGCATTGAAAAAATCGGGACCGGAGGCGAGATTGTGCGTACCGACATCTATCACCTCCAGACGGCGTCCGTCCGTGGTGTGCAGCTCCTCCGGCGGAAAAATCCTGTGATGCCAGATATAATGAAGGATTCCCTCCATAGCTCTTTCACTGTATCCCCTACTCACACATCTTGCAGCCCTCGCACTTGGAGAGCTCGCCCTTGAGACGACGGTCCACAAGGATAAGCAGGCGGTCGCGCAGGGAAGAGAGCGGGATGTGCTCTATCACCTCCGTGATGAAGGCCGATTTGAGCAGCAGACGCGCTTCCCTCTCTGAAATACCGCGCTGGCGCATATAGAAGAGGGCGTCCTCGTTCATCTGGCCCACTGTGCTGCCGTGGCTGCACTTCACATCGTCGGCATATATCTCAAGCATGGGCTGCGTGTACATACGCGCCGTGCGCGTGGCACACAGGTTGGCATTCGTCTCCTGCGAGGTGGTGTGCTGGGCACCCGGACGCACAAGGATGCGACCGGCAAAAGCTCCGACGGCAGAGTCGTCGAGCACGTATTTGTAGAGCTGACGGCTGTCGCAATGGGCCACCTGATGGTCTATCACCGTGTTGTTGTCCACATGCTGCATCTTGTCGGCTATGACACAGCCGTTGAGCACCACCTCGGAGTGCTCGCCCTTGAGCTGCACATCACAGCGATTGCGCGTGTGACCGTTGAAGAGCGTGAGCGAGGTGTGGTGCACGCTGCAGTTCGCGCCCACGCGCATGAACATATTGGAATAACGCGTGCACAGGAGGTGCGTCTCCTCTATCTCGTACAGATTCAGATGCGAACCGTCGCCGCACTGCACCTCCACCACCTGATTGGTGAGGAAGCGCTGCTTGGAAGCCGCACGGTCGATGATGATGATGTCCGCCTCGGCATTCTCCTCCAGAACAATGAGTATGCGGCGACACACCATCTCGGGATGCTCTCCGCGAAGGGTGTTGACAATCTGTATGGGATGCTGCGGATGCTCTCCCCTTCCCACGTGCACCGTCTGGCACTCCATGGCAAACATCGTGTTGAGCGCCACCAGGGCATCGCTGCTGTCCGCAATGGTGTTGTAGAGCGTCTGCTCGGGGGCATCCGTGGGTCGCTGGGCCGTGTTGATGCCGTAGTTGGGGGCAAAGTCCTTTGCGACATCCGTATAGCGGTAGCGCTCCGCCTTGCGCGAAGGGAACCCCGCAGCGGAGAACGTGCGGAAAGCCTCATCGCGATGGGCATTCATCCACTGGGGAGAGTGCGCAAAGATCTCCCCGCGCTCCTCCTGGTAGAATTCTATGTACTGCTTCTCAGACATCATCAGAGTCCCACTTCTTCCTTAATCCAGTCGAATCCCTTCTTTTCTATCTCGGCTGCCAGTTCCGGACCGGCCGTCTTCACTATGCGTCCGTCTATCAGCACATGCACCACATTGGGATGCAGATAGTCCAGCAGACGCTGATAGTGGGTGATGACGATGGCGGAGGTCTCAGGTTTGCGCAGTTTGTTGAACCCTTCCGCAACGATGCGCAGAGCGTCCACATCAAGTCCGGAATCCGTCTCGTCGAGGATGCAGAACGTGGGCTCCAGCATTGCCATCTGGAATATCTCGTTGCGCTTCTTCTCACCTCCGGAGAAACCCTCGTTGACGGAGCGCGATGTGAGTTTGGCATCCAGTTCCACAATCTTGCGCTTCTCGCGCATGAGTTTCAGGAACTCGCCCGCAGACAACGCCTCAGCACCCATCGCAGCACGACGGGCATTCACCGCAGCGCGCATGAAATTCGTCATCGACACACCGGGTATCTCCGTAGGTGCCTGAAACGAGAGGAAGATGCCTGCATTGGCTCTCTGCTCAGTGGACATCGCGAGCAGGTCCTGTCCGTTGAAGGTGATGCTGCCCTCCGTCACCTCGTAGGCGGGATGCCCCACAATGACGTTGGACAAGGTGGATTTTCCGGCACCGTTAGTGCCCATCACCGCATGTATCTCGCCGTCGGCGATGGTGAGGTTGATACCCTTCAGTATCTCCTTGCCTCCGATGCTCGCGTGCAGATTATTTATTTCCAGCATATTTTATCTTCTTTCTTTTTTATACGTCAGCCGACAGCCCCTTCGAGCGACACGTTAAGCAGTTTCTGCGCCTCCACGGCAAACTCCATCGGCAGCTTGTTCAAGACGTCCTTGGCATAACCGTTGACGATGAGACCCACGGCGTCTTCCGTGGATATGCCTCTCTGGTTGCAGTAGAAGAGCTGGTCTTCCGATATCTTCGACGTAGTGGCTTCGTGCTCCACCACCGCGCTGTCGTTCTGTACATCCATATAAGGGAAGGTGTGGGCACCGCACTTGGAACCCAGCAGGAGACTGTCGCACGAAGAGTAGTTGCGCGCCCGGTCCGCATTCTTTCCCACCTTCACCAGTCCGCGATATGAGTTCTGCGAGCGGCCAGCCGATATACCTTTCGATATTATCGTGCTTCTGGTGTCGCGCCCCAGATGTATCATCTTGGTGCCGGTGTCGGCCTGTTGGAAGTTGTTGGTGACAGCCACGGAATAGAACTCCGCCTGACTCCTGTTGCCCTGCAGCACACAGGAAGGATACTTCCACGTGACGGCACTGCCTGTCTCCACCTGCGTCCACGAGAGACGGCTGTCGTCGCCCCTGAGGAGTCCGCGCTTGGTGACCAGATTGAGCACTCCGCCCTTGCCCTCCGCATCGCCCGGATACCAGTTTTGCACGGTGGAATACTTCACCTCCGCACGCGCTCCCACCACTATTTCCACGATGGCTGCATGGAGCTGGTTCTCGTCGCGCATGGGCGCCGTGCAGCCCTCGAGATACGACACATAGGCATCGTCGTCGCACACGATGAGCGTGCGCTCAAACTGTCCCGTGCCTCGTGCGTTGATACGGAAATATGTGGAGAGCTCCATCGGACAGCGCACGCCCTTGGGGATATAGACGAAACTGCCGTCGGAGAACACAGCCGAATTGAGTGCCGCGAAATAGTTGTCGCGATAGGGCACCACCGAACCCAGATACTCGCGCACAAGGTCGGGATGCTGCTTCACCGCCTCGGAGATGGAGCAGAAGATGATACCCTGCTCTGCCAGTTTGTCGCGGAACGTGGTCTTCACGCTCACGGAGTCCATGACGGCATCCACCGCCGTGCCCGACAGCGCCATGCGCTCCTCCAGGGGAATGCCCAGCTTGTCGAAGGTCTTCATGAGTTCCGGGTCTATCTCCTTCGGTTTGCCGTCGTCAGCAGCCTTCTTCGTGGGGTCTGCGTAATAGGAGATGGCCTGATAGTCGATGTCCGGCAACGTGAGATGCCCCCAGGAGGGCTGCTCCTGCGTCTGCCAGTAGCGGTAGGCCTCCAGACGGAAGTTGAGGAGCCACTCCGGCTCCCCCTTCTTTTCGGAAATCATACGCACCACGTCCTCCGAGAGACCCTTATCGAGAATTTCCGTCTCTACCTGAGTCTCGAAGCCGTAGGCGTATTTCTTCTCGGCGACCTCCTTCAGAAAAGCGTTTTCAGCCATTCCAGCACTTCAGTATATTTCAGAGCGACATAGAGACCCAACAGGAAACCCGCCGCAAGACACAGGAACTTCAGAAGCCCGCTTGTGAGCATCTTCAGCACCACGATGCCTATGATGACAACGGCAGCTATCTTAAGAGTATTTGCATCCAAGAGCGCTTCCATGCTGTTTCTCTGTTACAGTTTTGCCTTCACCTCTACCTCAGCGAACGTCTCTATCATGTCGCCTTCGCGCAGGTCGTTGTAGTTCACCAGCGACAGGCCGCACTCGAAGTTGGTGGAAACCTCCTTCACGTCGTCCTTGAAACGCTTGAGAGCATTGATTTCACCGGTGAATACCACAATACCGTCGCGGATGACACGGGCCTTGTTCGTGCGGCTCACCTTGCCCTCGACGACGTATGCGCCGGCCACAGTGCCCACCTTGGAGATATGGTACACCTGGCGCACTTCCACCTGTGCCGTAACCTCCTCGCGTATCTCGGGCGAGAGCATACCCTCCATGGCCTCTCTCACCTCCTCGATGGCATCGTAGATGACGGAGTAGGTGCGGATGTCCACACCCTCCTGCTCTGCCAACTTGCGTGCCTGAGAAGAGGGACGCACCTGGAATGCCACGATGATGGCATCGGAAGCGGCGGCCAGAGTGACATCGCTCTCGGATATCTGACCCACGGCCTTGTGGATGACGTTCACCTGTATCTTCTCCGTAGAGAGTTTGAGCAGAGAATCGGAGAGAGCCTCGATGGAACCGTCCACATCGCCCTTGACGATGAGGTTCAGCTCGTGGTAGTCGCCCAGCGCGATATTGTGCGCCAGCTCCTCCAGACCCTTGCGCTTCATTGTGCGCAGACCCTGTTCGCGGGCCAGCTGCTCGCGCTTCGTGGCTATCTCGCGGGCCTCCTGGTCGGTGTCCATCACGTGGAAGGTGTCACCTGCCGTGGGAGCGCCGTTCAGACCCAGTATCGTTGCCGCCTGAGCAGGACCGATTGCCTGAATGCGCTTGCCGCGCTCGTCGAGCATGGCCTTCACGCGTCCGTAGCTGGTGCCTGCAAGCATCATATCACCGACGTGCAGCGTACCGTTCGAGACGAGCACCGTGGCCACATAGCCGCGGCCTTTGTCCAGCGACGACTCGATGATGGAACCCGTTGCCTTGCGGTTGGGGTTTGCTTTGAGGTCGAGCATCTCGGCCTCGAGGAGCACCTTCTCCAGGAGTTCCTTCACACCCGTACCCTTCTTGGCACTGATATCCTGACTCTGATACTTACCGCCCCACTCCTCTACGAGGAAGTTCATTGCTGCAAGTCCCTCCTTTATCTTGTCGGGATTGGCGGCGGGCTTATCTATCTTGTTGATGGCGAATACTATGGGAACACCGGCTGCTGTGGCGTGTGCGAGAGCCTCCTTGGTCTGCGGCATGATGTCGTCGTCGGCAGCCACGATGATGATGGCGATATCCGTCACCTGCGCACCGCGGGCACGCATGGCGGTGAACGCCTCATGACCGGGAGTGTCGAGGAAGGTCACATGACGACCGTCCTCCAGAGCCACGTTGTAGGCACCGATGTGCTGTGTGATGCCGCCTGCCTCACCGGCGATGACGTTCGTCTGGCGTATGTAGTCGAGCAGCGAGGTCTTACCGTGGTCGACATGGCCCATCACGGTGACAATCGGAGCGCGCGGCTGCAGATCTGCCTCGTCGTCCTCAGCCTCCTCAATGGCTTCCGACACTTCTGCGGAGACATACTGTGTCTCATATCCGAATTCCTCGGCCACGAGATTGATGGTCTCTGCATCCATGCGCTGGTTGATGCTCACCATCACACCGATCTGCATACATGTGGCGATAATCTTGGTGACGGGCACATTCATCATGGTGGCGAGCTCGTTGGCGGTCACAAACTCGGTGAGCTTGAGCACCTTGCTCTCCGCCTGCTGCTGCTCCATCTCCTCCTCAAGACCCTGACGCACGGCTTCGCGCTTCTCGCGCCGGTGCTTGGCTCCGGAACCGAACTGCTGGTTCTTACCCGTGAGACGTGCCAGCGTCTCGCGTACCTGCTTTGCTACTTCCTCCTCAGAAACCTCTACCTGCTGGGGCTGGTTCTTCTTGCCCTTCTTGCCGCTCTTTCCCTGCTGGAACTGCTGGCCGTTATTGCCGTTGTTGTTTTTCTTGCCCGGCTGGGTGCGTATATCCTTGGCCAAAGCGTCCACGTCCACAGGGCCCTTGCCGATGCGGGCACGCTTCTTCTGCTGGGCCTGAGCCTCGGCAGCGGCCTTGCGCTCCCTGTTCTTCTCTTCCTTGGACTTCTTCTTGGGACGTGTGCTCTGATTGATAGCCGAGAGGTCGATATGACCCTTCACCGTGAGCCCCTGGGGCTGGGGAGCGGAGGTCTGCACCTTGAAGATGCCGTTCTCTTCCGTCAGCGTCACCTCCTTGTTGCTCACTGTGTGGGGAGTCTCTACGGGAGTCTCAGCGGATGCCTCAGCTGTTTCCGCAGTCTCCTCCACTGCGGGCACATCTTCCTTCACGGGAGCCGGTTCGGGAGCGACTGTCTCTTCGGGTTCAGGAGCAACAGTCTCTTCGGGTTCAGGAACGGGTTCAGGAACGGGTTCGGGCTCGGGTTCCGGAGCTGGAGCCGGTTTCGGCTTCTTGTCCAGATCTATCTTGCCCACCACCTTGAACACGGGTTTCTGAGCCTCCTTCTCGGCAGCGGCCTTTGCGGCGGCTTCTGCAGCAGCAGCAGCCTTGGCAGCCTTCTCGGCGCGGGCCTCTTCGCGGGCCTGCTCCTTGGCGGCACGGGCCTCCTTCTGCTGCTGGAGCATCATGTTTGCCTGACTCTTCAGCACGCTGTCCGGTTTGAATTCCTTCAGCAGCACTTCGTACTGCTCCTCACTGATTTTGGCGTTGAGATCCTCCTCAACGTCCGTGAAGCCCTTCTTCTGAAGAAACTCCACTGCGGTCTGCAACCCTACGTTGCATTCCTTGATGGCTTTATTCAGTCTTATACTCATTCTGCACTCTCCTCCTCATCAAATTCCGAAGCCAAAACCTTCATTATATCGTCCACCGTCTCTTCCTCCAGGTCGATAGTCTTCACGAGGAAGTCGCGCGATGTGCCGAGCACCTGACGCGCTGTGGTGAGTCCGTTCTTCTTGAGCTCCTCGATGATCCACGGATCGATAGCATCTGCGAATTCATCCAGAGCCACATCGTCCTCCTCCATCGTCTCGCCTTCCTGCACGTCACGGTACACATCGATGGTGTAGCCGCAAAGCATTGATGCCAGTTTGATGTTGGCACCGCCCTTACCGATTGCCAGCGACACCTGGTCGGGGTCGAGATACACCTCTGCCGTCTTCGACTCGGTGTCGAGGTTCACCGTGTTGACACGTGCGGGCGACAGGGCGCGGGCTATCATTATCTGGTCGTTGGCGCTCCAGGGCAGCACGTCGATATTCTCACCGTGCAGCTCGCGCACAATACCGTGCACACGACTACCCTTCACACCTACGCAGGCTCCTACGGGGTCGATGCGCTCGTCGTAGCTCTCCACAGCCACCTTGGCGCGTTCGCCGGGGATGCGGGCCACCTTGTGTATGGTGATGAGTCCGTCCTGGATTTCGGGCACCTCGTTCTCCATCATCTTCTGCAGGAACATGGGGTCGGTGCGCGAAATGTAAATCTTGGGATTGCCGTTGGCGTTATCCACACGCTGTATCACGGCGCGCAGCGTCTCGCCCTTGCGGAAGAAGTCGCCGGGCACCTGCTCCGTCTTGGGCAGGATGAGCTCCGTGTTGTCGTCATCAATCACCAGCGTCTCGCGCTTCCAGCTCTGGTACACCTCGCCGGAAATCACCTCACCCACGCGGTCCTTGTAGGCGTTGTAGAGCGTGTCGTGCTCCAGGTCGAGAATGCGGGAAGCCAGCGTCTGACGCAGTGTCAAAATGGCGCGGCGGCCGAAATCGCTGAACTCCACCTTCTGACTCACCTCCTCGCCCTCTTCATAATCGGGGTCGATTTTCTGAGCCTCCGAGAGGGAAATCTCCAGATTGTCGTCCTTCACCTTGCCGTCCTTCACGACGGTGCGGTTGCGATAGATTTCGAAGTCGCCCTTGTCGGGGTTGACGATGATGTCGTAGTTCTCATCGCTGCCGTACATCTTCACGATGACGCTGCGGAAGCACTCCTCGAGCACACCCACGAGTGTGGTGCGGTCGATGTTCTTCATCTCCTTGAACTCAGCGAACGACTCTATGAGGTTCACCGACTTTTCTTCTTTCTTAGCTGTCTTGGTTGCCATAGATATTTTGTTTTATTTCATTTTCAGAACATAGCGGGTGATGGTCACGTCGTCGTATCCGAACGTGTGCTCCACCTCCTTCTGCACGGGGCGCTTCTTGCCCTCCTCCTTCACTTTCTCCTGACAGAGCAGCGTGAATCCCTCGGGAGTCACCTCCGTCAGCGTGCCTTGATATTTATGTCCGTCGCGGGCAAAGGTCTCCACCGTCTTGCCTACATGATTTTCCCATTGCTGAGCCACCTTGAACGGCTGTCCCAGTCCGGCGCTCCCCACTTCGAGTTCGTAGTCCTCGTCATCGCGGTCGAGCTTCGACTCGATATAGCGTGACAAATCCGCGCAGTCGTCAATCCACACTCCGTCCTTGTGGTCTATCACCACGACGATGCGGTCGTCTGCCTCCACACTCAACTCCACGAGAAAGTACTCTTTCTCTTTCAGCCATTCATTGACGGCTTCCTCCACTTGCTTCTTATCAATCATAGTCTCTATAAAACAAAGCGAGAAACCCACTCAGGAGCTTCTCACCTACACGTTTACGGGCGCAAAAGTACAACTTTTTTCCTTAATTGCGTAATTTTTTGCAAAAAAAGTGTCACTTTTGTATGCACATGTACAAAAACAGGGCTGCAACGAGCAAAACCAACAGTGCCATTGCCATCACTCCGTACATGAATCTCTGATTTGCCTTTCGCACGTTGTGTCTCATTTTTTCTTATTCTCTTTTACGGGTTCGGGATTAAGTATCTTTCTCATTCTCTCATCGTCCAGCAGCAGACGTCTGGCATCCAGCAGGTGCGGGTCGTGCAGTGCGCCGAAGTGCACGGCTCCGTCGTTCCAGTAGTAGCGCGTGGCGAGTTCCTGCGCAAGGTCGAACGTAAGTCTCTCCCTGTATTTCAACAATGTGTCGGCATTGAGCGTCGAGTCGGTCGCTGTGGCAAATGTCACAAAATCGCTGAAATCGGCCTCCGTAAGGTTGAAACGATCCACGGGCTCAACCGCCGGATGCATCTTCACGTAGCGTGTGCACCAGTCAAAGAAGGCATCCGAGGCCTCTGCCAGCCAGTAGGCGCGGCCCACGCTGTCCTTCTTAACAAGGATGTCGGGCTGTATTCCGCCGCCGTCCTTCACTTCCCTGCCGCCTCGCGTATAGAACGTCCTGCGCAAGGAGTCGGGCACAATGCTCTCCGTACCGTCGTGCTTGTAGTCGTGGGCCTGTATGCAGCGTCCCGAGGGAATGTAGTATCTGGATGTCGTCACCTTCACGGTGCCTCCGCTGTTGAGTTCGCGCACCATCTGCACTAATCCTTTTCCATACGTACGCGCGCCCACGATAACGGCACGGTCAAGGTCCTGCAGACTGCCCGATACAATCTCTGCTGATGATGCCGTACCGCCGTTGACCATCACCACAACGGGCATCGAGGTGTCCACAGGATCGCTCGTGGTGAGATATTCATGGTTGGCAGGCGATATCTTACCCTTGGTATACACCACCTTCTCTCCCTTGTTCACAAAGATGTTCACCACATCCACCGCTTCCGTCAGCGCCCCGCCCGGATTGCCGCGCAGGTCGAGCAGCAGGCGTGTGGCTCCCTGACTCTTCATCTCGAGCAGCGCCATTCGCATCGCACGTGCACATCCTTCCGTGAATGAAGAGAGGTAGAGATATCCCACACCGTTGTCCAACACGCCATAGTACGGTATCGCGGGGAGCTGTATCGTCTCGCGCGTTACCAACACCTCATGCTGCGCATCCTCTCCGGGTATCTTGTACACAAGAGTAAACGTCGTACCCGCTTCTCCCCTCAGCATCTGCGACACCGTCTGCGTGTCCATTCCCTTGGTATCCTTGCCGTCAACGCTGATAATGATGTCACCGGCCTTAAGTCCGGCACGCGAGGAGGGTGTGTCTCTGTAGGGCTCAGCTATCACTGTGCGGTCGAGCGACTTCACGTAGCGTATTATAGCACCAATTCCGGCATACTTACCCGTTGCCATCTGGCGCAGGTCGTCGCTCTCCTGGGGGTAGTATTCCGTGAAGGGATCTATGCGTCGCAGCATACCCTCTATTGCCCATTGCATCACGGTGTCGGCCGAGAGCGTGTCCACGTAGAAGAGGTCGAGCATCCGGTATATCTCGTTGAAGAGTTCGAGGTTCTTGGCCACAGAGGCATTGTGTGTGGAGCGCTGCTGTGCTTTCAGGGGTGTCGAAAGCAATATAAGGAGCATTGTGAGGGCTACAAAAGCGCTATTTTTACTCCAAAATGTGTGTTTTTTGTGCATTTCCTGCAAAATTTTTCGCAAAGATAGTGTTTATTTCGGAATTTTGCTCTATCTTTGCACCGCGTTTGAGAGAAAACGCTAGAAAATTAACTTTTTTTGACCTGCTTCAGTAGCTCAGTTGGTTAGAGCACATGACTGTTAATCATGGGGTCGTTGGTTCAAGCCCATCCTGAAGCGCTTTTTTTGGTGGGGGTCTCCACTCCAGCCCTCCCTCCCCAGGGGACCCTTACCATTTCTACAGAAGCCTCGAGTTCTACACTCGGGGCTTTTTTGTTTCCCATCTTATCTCTTACCTATTCCATCCGTTCCCTTTCGAGCGAAGCCCAGATGAAGGGGCCTACTGCCTTGGCATCGTTGTCTCTGACCGGTTCGCTCAGATAATAGGCATAGGAACCGTCGCGGCGGCGGTTTTCCTTTAGCTTGGAACCGGGATTCAGTCTCTCCATCGCAGCCAGCACCTCCGGACTGCTGCCAGGGCCCAAACCGGCAACAGCGCAACCACGCGTCAACGAAATGGTGTGGTCGGCATTGACACGAACGAAATGACGGACAATACCGTCGTAGGCCTTCAGGGCAGGACGGCGATAGCTCTCCTCCACCCAACCGCGATTGACTGCCTTCAGTATTGCGTAGGCAAACATCGACGAACAGGAACTCTCCAGATAATTACCCTCACGGCCGGGAGCATCCATCACCTGATACCACAAACCGCTCTCCTCATCCTGCCAGCGCAGCACAGCATCGAAGTCGCTGCGGAGCAGGGATAGCAGCATCTGCCGGCCGGAATAGTCGTCGGGAAGGGCATCCAGCAGTTCCACAAGGGCCATAGTAAACCAGCCTTGCGCCCGTCCCCAACAATGCTGCGAAAGGCCCGTAATAGGATCGGCCCAGAACATGTTGCGGTTCTCGTCATAGGCATGACGGTTGAGACCGGTGAGAGGGTCGAGGGTGCGACGATAGGTTATGGAAATCTGACTGACTGCATCGTCGTAAACGGCTTTGCGCACAGAAAACGGGACATCGGACTGCGATGTGGCGAGCACACGGAAGGGAAGCCCCATAAAGATGCCGTCGAGCCACACCTGATAGGCATAGATGGCCTTGTGCCAGAAGACGCTGTCAGCAACGGTGCGCGGCTGGCTGTCGAGTTGTTGCATCAGCGTCTGCAACGCCGCACTCAACCGGTCCTGCGGACACAACTGCTGCATACGCGCCAGAAAATGTCCCGTACGCACATTGTCCAGATTATACTCCCGCAAATCGTAGCCGCGTATCTGCCCCTTGACATCAATCATTGTGTCGACATACTCGCGACAATAACCCAGAATATCGTCGCCGCCGTAGCGCAGATAGGTGTCGAGCATCGCCTCCAGTTCGATGCCCATCACATAGCTCCACTTCGGGCGCTTCGAGAAATCGAGCAGAAAGGAACGGGGAGTGCGCAGCATCTCTGAACGCACCATCCACTCCGAATAGCGCCCCTCACGCTCACAATCCTCCAACCGCTCTGCCTCCTGCGCCGGAACAACGACCGTTGAGAGCAGGAAAACAACCAGGAAAAGGCCCTTGACTGACCTGCGCACACATCCTGATATCTGTTTCTTCATTATGTATTAGCCTTTATTCGTTTCTTACAAAAAAAGTGTGCCACACAACCGTAGCACACTTATCTTTTGAGCCTTGTACCCAGAGCCGGGGTCGAACCGGCACGGGTTGCCCCACTGGTGTTTGAGACCAGCGCGTCTACCGATTCCGCCATCTGGGCTTCAAAAGCGACGGCAAAGGTATGGAATTTTTCCGAAACGCGCCAGCTCCCGAACTAATTATTTTTCCTTAGAGGGCTTTTTTTCCTCATTTTTACCATTTGCGGCCGGTGCAGAAGCCTTATCCTTACCTAAATACTCGGGAAGCGACATGCCTGCCTGGTCGAAAAGTTCACCCAGAGGAGGCACCGACTTCATCAGTCCGGAAAGGAAACCGGCAGTAGAGGTCTGACCGTCCTTGCCGACACCCTGACCGCCGTCCCAGACAGTAACCTTGTCGATCTTGATACCCTTGATGGCATCCACCTGAGTGCGGACGAGTTCGGGCAGTTTCTCAAGGAGCAGCAGAGTGTAGGCCTTAGTGGCATCACCGCCTGCAGCCTGTATCATCTTGTCATAGCCCTGAGCCTGCTTGGTGATTACCTCGTAGAGACCCTTGGCCTCGGCATCCATCTTGGCATAAATGGCTTCGGCCTCACCACGGGCACGGGTGGCGGCTGCAACACCTTCACCTTCAGCCTTTGTCTTGATGGCATCGGCTTCACCCTTGGCCTTGATGGCAAGAGCGTCGGCCTCACCCTTTGCATGGAAGGCAACAGAATCGGCATCACCCTTGGCATTGACACGCTTGCGCTCAGCTTCAGCTTCGGCAGCCACAATCATACGCTGCTTTTCGATTTCCTGAGCCACGATGACATTTGCTTTCTGGGTGGCCTGCTCACGCTCTGCACGTGATAATTCGGCTTTCTGTTCGGCAGCATAGGATTCCTCGAGAGCCTTGGCAGCAGCTATCTTCTCGGCAGCCGTAGCACGGCGCTGTGCTTCCGCCTCGCGCTCACGACGGTCGGCATCGGAATTGGCGATGGCAATCTTGGCCTCGTTCTCACCCTTCACTGCTTCGGCATTGGCCTCAGCGGTACGGATACGCGTCTCACGCACAGCCTCTGCCTTACCAATCTCACCGTTTCGCTCCTGCTCTGCAACGCGCACCTTGGCCTCGTTGATGGCCTTGGCAGCAGCCTCCTGACCGAGAGCCTCGATATAGCCGCTCTCGTCCTTGATGTCGGTGACGTTGACGTTGATGAGACGCAGACCTATCTTCTTGAGTTCCACCTCGACGTTTGCCGTGATGGCCTCCAGAAACTTGTCGCGGTCGGAGTTAAGTTCCTCGATGGACATCGTGGCGATGACCAGACGCAACTGACCGAAGAGGATATCGCGCGCCATCTCCTGAATCTGGCTCGACTGCAAGCCCAGCAGACGCTCGGCAGCAGCCAGCATGCTCTCAGGCTCCGTAGAGATACCTACTGTGAAACGGCAAGGCACGTCCACACGAATGTTCTGGCGCGAGAGGGCATTAGTGAGGTTGGCATCAATACCGATGGGCGTCAGCGAGAGGTAGGCATAATCCTCGATGACGGGCCACACGAAAGCACCGCCACCGTGCACACACTTAGCACTTTTATTAGCCGACTTACTACCGTAGATAACCAAAATCTTGTCCGAAGGACAACGACGATAGCGATTGAGAAGCGCCATGATGAGCAGTACGCCCACGACGACGACCACGACGATAAGAAAAAAAGGATCCATGTTATAGTTTAAAGTTTAGAGTTTAAAGTTTAGAGTTTAGAGTTTAGAGTTTAGAGAGGGGCGACAAGGAGTGTGTGGGAATCAATCAAAGAAAGAACGCGCACACGAGTTCCCGACGGCAGTGCCGCGCCATCGGTCTGAGCATCCACCTCCTGCACCGAACCGGAAAAGGAAATCTGCACTTTACCCGAACCCTTGCGACTCTCTGGAATGCGCAGATACACCTGGCACACCGCACCGACAGCATTCTCCATACGTATATTGCCGCTGCTCTGCAGACGCATCATCAGACGGTAGATGGCCAAAAAAATGGACACAAAGAGTACGCCGATGAAGAAAGAAGCCACGTAGAGTACGAGCTTGTTGGAGATGATATCCCACAGACAGATACCACCCCAGGAGATGCCAAGTAGGAAGTTGACAAAATTGCGCACGGTGAAAATCTGCATCGCACCGTCCATACCGTCAAGACCTCCCTCCGGAGTGGAATCAAAGGAAGTGTCTATGTCCACATCCGAACTTCCCAACCCGACAAACGTGAGAAGCATCTGGATGAGAAACAGCGAAGAAGTGACGAGGGCTATTATCCAGAAAATGCGTAAAGTGGGGTCTAACTGCCCATACCAGCTGTAAATGGATTCAAACATAATGGTTTCCTTTTGTTTTATGAAACAAAGGTAGAAAAAATTATGCAACGAGCCAAAGAAAGTTCGCAAAAAAATTGAAAAAAACGTTAATATATAAGGTGTAGTTCATTTTTTTGTCATACCTTTGCAGCCGCTAAATCAAAAAACGATGAAGAAGAACCTCGTTATAGTGGAGTCTCCCGCGAAGGCCAAGACCATTGAGAAATTTCTCGGTTCGGACTACGTGGTGAAGTCCTCCTACGGACACATAAGAGACCTGAAAAAGAAATCGTTCAGCATAGACGAAGACAGTTTTGAGCCCGAATACGAAATCCCCGAAGACAAGGAGCGAGTGGTGGAAGAGCTCAAGAAGCTGGCTCACGAAGCACAGACCGTGTGGCTGGCATCCGATGAAGACCGCGAAGGAGAAGCCATCTCGTGGCACTTGAAAGAAGTGTTGGGACTGAACGAGGATACGAAGCGCATCGTATTTCACGAAATAACAAAGGCTGCGATACTGGAAGCCATCCAGCATCCGCGTGCCATAGACATGAGTCTGGTGGCCGCACAACAGGCCCGACGCGTGCTCGACCGTATTGTCGGTTTCAAACTGAGCCCCATACTCTGGCGCAAGGTGAAACCCGCCCTTTCGGCAGGACGCGTGCAGAGCGTGGCCGTAAGACTGGTGGTGGAGAAAGAGCGTGAAGTGCAAGCCTTCCAGAGCGAGAGATACTGGAGAGTGGCTGCCACGCTGTCAAGTCGGGAGAACAGCGATGTGCAGGCAGAACTCACGACACGCCCCAAAAGCGAGGAAGAGGCATACGAACTGCTGAAGAAACTCACACACGCCACATTTACTGTGACCGACGTGCAGAAGAAGCCTATGAAGCGCGTTCCTGCTCCCCCGTTCACCACGAGCACGCTGCAGCAGGAAGCCGCCCACAAACTGGGCATGACCGTGTCGCAGACGATGAGCGTAGCACAGCGCCTCTATGAAAACGGTCTAATCACATACATGCGTACCGACTCCGTGAATCTGAGTGCCCTCTGCCTTGGTGCCTCCAAGAAATACATCACGGAGGAGATGGGCGAGAAATACAGCAAGCCACGCCAGTACCAGACCTCTTCGAAGGGTGCTCAGGAAGCCCACGAGGCTATCCGTCCTACATATATGGACCGCACCGACATCGAGGGAACCAATCAGGAGAAGCGTCTCTACGACCTCATCTGGAAGCGCACGATAGCATCGCAGATGGCCGACGCCGAAGTGGAAAAATCTACCGTGACGCTGACCGCAGAGGACGAGACATTCGTGGCTCAGGGAGAAATGGTGAAGTTCGACGGTTTCATGAGAGTGTATCGCGCCACTGTTGACGACCCCTCAGAGACCGAGAACGAAAGCACTCTGCCGCCTCTCAAGAAAGGCGAGGTGCTCACAAGGGTGAACGTTATCGCCACAGAAAAATTCACCACCGGCCCCGTGCGCTACAATGAGGCCTCGCTGGTGAAGAAACTGGAGGAACTGGGCATCGGACGTCCTTCGACATACGCCACCACAATCACCACTATACAGCAGCGCGAATACGTGCAGCGCGGCGACAAGAAAGGCGTTGAGCAGCGCTACGTCATCCTCACCCTCAAGGGCGAGAAGATAGCACACGCGGAGAAGAAGATGATCGTGGGCGCAGAGAAAAACAAACTCATGCCGACGGACATCGGTACGGTGGTGAACGACTACCTCATGGAGAACTTCCCGCAGATTATGGACTACAACTTCACCGCCGAGGTGGAGAAGGACTTCGACGCCGTAGCTGCCGGAAAGAAGAAATGGAACGGACTCATCAAGGCCTTCTACAAGGACTTCAACCCCCTCGTAGAGGAGACGATGAATACCCACACGGAGCACAAGGTGGGAGAAAAGGTGCTCGGCACCGACCCCGCCACCGGCGAACCCGTGATGGTGAAGATCGGACGCTTCGGTCCCGTGGCACAGATCGGCAGCGCAGAGAGCGACAAGAAACCGCGCTTCGCACAACTGGGCAAGGGACAGAGCATGGAGACCATCACACTGGAAGAGGCTCTCGAACTGTTCCGTCTGCCGCGCATCCTGGGTGAATACGAGGGGAAGGCGGTGAGCCTGGGCAGCGGACGCTACGGTCCGTATGTGCAGTACGGAAACCAGTATGTCTCCGTGCCGAAGGGTTCCGACCCCATGACAATGACATACGAGGATGCCCTGGAACTCATCAAAGACAAGAAAAAGGCCGATGAAAAGAAGCATATCAAACACTTTGACGAGGAGCCCGAAATGGAAATCATGAACGGACGCTACGGCCCGTATATCAGCTACAAGGGAAAGAACTACAGGCTGACAAAAGCTATGGCTGCCCGTGCAGAGGAACTCACACTGGAGGAGTGCAAAAAAGTGGTTAATGCATAGCATCATCCTGATAGGCTACATGGGGGCCGGGAAGACCACCGTCGGAAGGACACTGGCCATGCGTCTGGGACGTACGTTCTACGATTTGGACTGGTATATCGAGACGCGCTACCGCAAACCCATACATCAGATATTCAGCGAACGCGGAGAAGCAGGATTCCGTGAGATGGAGCGTGAGATGCTCCATGAGGCTGCGGCCTTTGAGGATGTCGTGCTGTCGTGCGGAGGAGGCACTCCGTGCTACTTCGACAACATCGACTACATGAACTCCGTGGGCGAGACAATATATCTCAAATGCACACCGGAAACACTCTCCCAGCACCTGCGCATGGGCAAGAGCATACGCCCTCTCATACAAGGTAAGACGCCCGAAGAACTGGAGGTGTACATACGCGAATCACTGGAGGCGCGCGCTCCGTTCTATGAAAAGGCAAAGCACATTGTCGAGGTACCGTATCTGGGCAACAAAGAGAGAGTGGCACAACTGGTTGAGAAAATAGCTGAACAGATATCCCTAGAACTAAAATAAAGCATCCAGAGCAATGAAGAAGTGGAGGATTGAAGATTCCGAGGAACTCTACAACATCAAGGGTTGGGGTGTAAACTATTTCGGCATCAACGAGAAAGGACACGCCACAGTGTGCCCCAAGAAGAACGGTGTGGAAATAGACCTCAAGGAAGTGGTGGACCAACTGGCCTCACGCCATGTGGCAGCTCCCGTGCTGCTGCGCTTCCCCGACATCCTGGACAACCGTATCGAGAAGACCGATGCGTGCTTCCGCAAAGCCACAAAGGAATACGACTACAGGGGAGAGCACTTCATCATCTTCCCCATCAAGGTGAACCAGATGCGACCCGTCGTGGAGGAAATCATCTCACACGGCAAGCGCTACAATCTGGGACTTGAAGCCGGTTCGAAGCCCGAACTGCACGCCGTGCTCGCCACAAACATGGATTCCGATTCACTCATCATCTGCAACGGCCACAAGGACCAGAATTTCATCGAGATGGCGCTCCTAGCACAGAAGATGGGCAAGAGGGTGTTCCTCGTGGTGGAGAAACTGCCCGAACTGGCTATCATTGCACGCGCTGCCGAGAAACTGGGCATACGGCCCAATATGGGCATACGTATCAAACTGGCCTCAACGGGTGCAGGAAAATGGAGCGAAAGCGGCGGCGATGCATCCAAGTTCGGTCTCAACTCCTCCGAACTGCTGCTGGCACTCCAGCAACTTGACGACATGGGGATGCGCGACTGCCTGAAACTGATTCACTTCCACATCGGAAGCCAGATAACGAAGATACGCCGCATCTCGTCCGCCCTGCGCGAAGCATCACAGTTCTACGTGCAACTGCGCCAGATGGGCTATCCCATCGAATTCGTGGATTGCGGCGGCGGCTTGGGCGTGGACTACGACGGCACGCGCTCGAGCAATTCGGAGAGCTCCGTGAACTACAGCATTCAGGAGTATGTCAACGACTGTCTCTACTCTTTTGTGGAGGCTTCCAACAAGAACGACATCCCCCACCCCAATATCATATCCGAAGGCGGACGCTCACTCGCTGCCCACCACTCGGTGCTGATACTCGACGTGCTGGAAAGCGTCTCTGCGCCCCGTATGCCGGAGGACTTCGAACCCGGAGAGGACGACCACAAACTTGTGCACGAACTCACCGACATCTGGGACAAGCTCTCTCCGCGCAGCATGTTGGAGGACTGGCACGATGCACAGGATATACGCGAAGAAGCCCTGGAACTCTTCTCGCACGGCATTATCGACCTCAAGACCCGCGCACAGATAGAGAGCCTCTACTGGGCCATATCGCACGAAATAGCCGAACTGGCACACCACCAGAAACACGTGCCCGACGAACTGCGTTCGCTCGACAAGCAGATGTCGGACAAATACTTCTGCAACTTCTCGCTCTTCCAGAGCATGCCCGACTCATGGGGCATCGACCAGCTGTTCCCCATCATGCCTATTGAGCGACTGGACGAGCAGCCGACACGTTCCGCACAGCTGCAGGACATCACGTGCGACTCGGACGGCAAGATAACGGCCTACGTCAACGGTGTGCAGCAGACATCATACCTGCCGCTGCATGAGGTGAAAGCGGAGGAGCACTACTACATCGGCGTGTTCCTCGTGGGAGCATATCAGGAGATTCTCGGCAATATGCACAACCTCTTCGGCGACACCAATGCCGTGCATCTTTCCATCGATGAAGACGGGAAGGGCTACACCATCGACCAGGTGATTGACGGCGAGACGGTGGCCGACGTGCTGGAATATGTGCAATACGAACCCAAGAAACTCGTGCGACGCCTCGAAATATGGGTTTCGAAAGCCATCAAGGACGGCAAGATTACAGAGGCCGAGGGCAAGGAATTTATTTCTAACTATCGTTCCGGACTATATGGATACACCTATCTTGAATAAAGTGAATATCGTGAAAGTGGGCGGTGCCGTCGTGGAAGACGAGCAGATGCTCACGGCGCTCCTGCAGAAGTTTGCTGCCATCGAGGGTCCCAAGGTGCTGGTGCACGGCGGCGGACGCTCTGCCACCAAGATGGCCGCCCAACTGGGCATCGAGACACACATGGTGGAGGGTCGTCGCGTCACGGACGAGGATATGCTGCGTGTAGTGCAGATGGTCTACGGCGGACTTGTCAACAAGACGCTGGTGGCACGCCTGCAGGCACTCGGCGTGAATGCCATCGGTCTCACCGGTGCCGACATGAATATCATCCGGGCACACAAGCGCCCGCTCAAGAAGGTGCGTTTCGAGGACGCCCATGAGGAGATGGTGGACTACGGATGGGTAGGTGATGTGGACGGTGTGGACGGCGAGGCTCTGGCTGCGCTCATCCGGCGCACTCCGCTCGTGGTACCCGTCGTTGCCCCTCTGACCCACGATGGAATGGGACACATGCTCAACACCAATGCCGACACCATCGCTGCGGAGACAGCAAAGGCACTGGTACCCTATTTCAAGGTGACACTGACCTACTGCTTCGAGAAACCCGGCGTCCTGCGCGATGCTGACGACGACAGCAGCGTCATCCGCGATATCTCCGAAGCATCGTTCGCTGCGCTGAAGAGCGAGGGCGTCGTGAGCGGCGGCATGCTGCCCAAACTGGAGAATGCCTTCGCAAGCCTCAAGGGCGGAGTAAGCGAAGTGGTCATCACCCACTGGAGTGACCTTGAGCATGAACAGGGATCAGTCATACATCTTTAAAGAACACATCTGGCCGCTGCGCGACAAGATGTTCCGACTGGCCCACCGCATCACCCTCTCACAGGAGGAGGCAGAGGATGTGGTGCAGGACACTATGGAACGGCTGTGGCGCGAACGCGACAACTTCTCCCTCATCAACAGCATCGAGGCCTGGACACTGCGTCTCGTGCGCAACCTCTCTCTCGACCGCCTGAAGCGCTCCGGACGCAACACGGTGGCATTGGACGCAGAGCGCGATGCCGCACCCGTTCCGGGCACCGACCAGCAAGTGGAGATGGAGGAAAAAATGCGTATCGTCAGAGAGGCGATGGACAGTCTTCCCGAAATGCAGCGCAGCATCATGCAACTACGTGATATTGAAGGAAAGACATATACTGAAATAGCAGAGATTTTGCAGATTTCCGAGTCGCAGGTGAAGGTCTATCTGCATCGCGGAAGAGAAAAAGTGAAAAAAAGTTTGATTGGGGTGTAACTTTTCTCCCACTCATTCGTCATACATTATGGTTATGAAAGACTACAAGTACATCGAAGAGCTGCTTGAGAACTATTTCAAGGCAGAGACCACAGTGCAGGAGGAGCAGATCCTGCGCGCTTTCTTCCGGAATGAAAGTGTGCCTGCACATCTGGCCGGCTACAAGGCTCTCTTCGCCGTTCAGGAGCAGATGCTTCAGGAGCACGCTCCCGAGATGTCTTTCGAGGCTTGCTGCAAGGAGCGCGCCAGGAAGATCAACTTCCGCCCGTTCTATCGCGCTGCCGCCTCTGTGGCTATTGTGCTGTGCATCGGCATGGCGGCCAGTATGAGCATGGGAGTGGGCGACAACAGCAAGGCTCCCACAGCGGAGGCTGTGGAAAACCCGGATGCCGAATTCGGTGAGATGGAGCAGGTGCTCACACCGCAGAGTTCGGCTGCTGCTGAGAAGAAAGATACACTTTTTCTATACTGAACCAATCAATCTTAAACAAAACCGAAAGACACATTTTGTCTGTAAAAAAGGGACGCCGTGAGGCATCCCTTTTTTACTTCAGGTTCAAGACGAACTCCCTGTCGCGCTGCAACTGTTCCCTCAGCTGCTCCAGCGAGTCGAAAGCCCGCTCCTCACGTATGAAGGTGAGCAGTTCCAGCGAGAGCTGCTGTCCGTAAAGATTACCCGAGAAATCGATGAGATGCACCTCCACCGACACATCGTCTCCGTTGGCGGCTGTGGGGCGCGTGCCGATATTGAGCATACCGGGTCCGTGATTCGTGCTAACGGCATATACTCCCCTGCGCGGCATCACCTTTTCCGGAGTGATAAAGATATTCGCCGTGGGAAATCCCAGCTGATGCCCCACATGATAGCCTTCCACCACCTTGCCGCTCAAGAGATATGCGTGCCCCAGAAGGGCGGCGGCCTCCTCCACCCTGCCCTGCGACAGGAGAGTGCGTATCGCGGTGGATGATACGTGCTGCCCTTCCAGTTCGTGAGCGCGCACCACCTCTATGCCGCACTGCTTTCCCCAACGCACATAGTCCTCAAAGGCTGCTTCGCCGTGCCCGAAGCGATGGTCGTAGCCCATCAGCAGGATGCTGACGCCCTTCGGTTTCAGCACCCTTTCCATAAACTCCAGTGCCGTGAGGGAAGCGGTATCCTTGTCGAAGGGAATGATGTCGATGCGTGTGACGCCGGTTTCTTCCAGCAGCCGCACTTTCTCCTCCGCTGTGGTGAGCAGATGGGGCACATATTCGCTCTGTATCACAGCACGCGGGTGCTGCTTCATAGTGACGATAAGTGTGTCCAACCGACGCTCCGAGGCGATGGTCTTCAACTGCTCGATTAAGCAGCGATGTCCGCGATGAACACCGTCAAAGAAGCCTATAGTTGCAGCAAACATAGAGCAAAGGTACAAAAAAATCGGGAGATTCTTGGTCTATATCAACTTTTTTTTGTACTTTTGCCCCCGAAAACGAGGAAGGATGTCGGACTTGTAGCTCAGTTGGTTAGAGCAACAGACTCATAATCTGGAGGTCCTTGGTTCAAGCCCAAGCTGGTCCACCCACTAAAAACGAAGCACTTACGATATTTCGCAAGTGCTTCTTTCGTTTCTGCCCTCTTCCTGGTTCCTGAGCTTGTCGAAGGGCTTACATCATACATCTTCCGTCCTTTTGTCCGATTGTCCGAAATAAAATAAGGCGCCCGCAAGCACCTTTATTTATTCAGACCTGTCAAATCAATATCATAAATGATATCACCTATAGTTTCTTTTCTAAGGTAGGTACTCATATATATGGGAAGGTATACAATGTTACCGCTGACGCTCACATTGTCATTACAGAACACAATGGCTTGGGGGATTGCGTAGTCGGCATTGCTCATCACACCCGTCAAAGCATTGTGGCGCTGATAATCCTTGCCCGATTTCACCTCTATGGGCAATGTGTGGCCACCTTTCTCTAC
>JAEEGL013894459.1_pt1 | contig 45791 bp, 45 predicted proteins | sample 9134231 | NCBI WGS metagenome assembly JAEEGL01 (sample SAMN16246548, study PRJNA631951) | gut metagenome | biome: gut microbiome; feature: rumen; material: fiber-attached | host: Bos | place: Iran: Karaj | collected 2018-10 | reverse complement strand
CCAGAAGATTCTGGTCCAAATATTTCTACTATTCTTCCACGAGGTAATCCACCAATACCTAATGCTATATCTAAGTTCAATGCACCTGTAGAAATTGCTTCTACATTCATTGATTCAAATTCTCCTAATTTCATTACTGAGCCTTTACCAAATTGTTTTTCAATTTGACTCATAGCGGCGTCTAATGCCTTGCGTTTTTCTGAATTGTCACTCATAAAAAATCTCCTTAATAATAAAAGTTTGTTTGACAAACTCTCGTTTGTATTTACATGATTATTATATCTTTAATTTTAAAAATGTCAAGTATTTTTTAAAAAATTCAAATAAATGTTTTGTTTTTGCATTTTTAAAATACGTTTTTTCTTTAGTGCAAAGCCATTTTCAAGCTTTATCGTTTTTTAAAATTATTGACGATACCATTGCCAAATATTATGAAAATTATTAAAACTATTTGGACTAATATTTCCAACTAAACCTGGATTCATAATAACACTTTGAGTATTACGATATAATCCCATGTAAGGACAATCATCTAAATAAATATCATAAATTCTGTTATAACAATCATATATAGTTTTTTCGTCTTGAGCATTTTCTGCTTGATACATTAATGTTCTAACTTCTTCTTTATTGTAATTTGCTACATTATTATCACCAAAGAATAATCTTAAGCTTGGAGTAAATCCAACTTCTATTCCTAAAATTGCACAATCAAATTCGTTATTTTGAATCATTTGATTAAATCTTGCAGTGCCTACAGCATTAACTTGTACACTAATACCTAAATTTCCTAATTGGTCTTTAATATTATTTGCAACTATTTCACGCTCTGGTACATCACTGTTAACTAATAGAGAAAAGCTTAAAGATTCTGTTCTACGATTTGTACTCTTTTGCCAATTATTGTTACGATATATCCATCCTGCTTGTTGTAAATATTCACTTGATTTTTCTGTATCAACTGCAACTGATAAATCTTTTGTATAAAGCCAATTTCCAAAATCTAAACTAAAGTTAGATGCAGCATAGCCATTACCTAAACATGTTGCAACTATTGCATTCTTATCTATTGCACAACTAATTGCTTGGCGTATTTCTTTTTCACTAAATACATCTGATAAAAGATTAAAACATAAAAAGTCATAGTTACGTGCTTTATATTCAATTTTGTTGAAACCTAATGTACCAATATATTCTTCAACATTTTTAGTATTAACCGTTACTAAATCAATACTTCCTGATTTAAAGCTATTATATACTTCACCTATAGTACCATAAGTAGTTATAATAACTTGTTCTGCCATTGGTTTACGCTCCGTATCCCAATAATCATCATTTCTAAGTAAAGTATATGTATTTCCGTTTTGTCCACTAAATTTAAATAAGCCTGTACCTATTGGCATTGAATTTCTATCTGTATTTCTAAAATCTACACCTTCATAATATTTTTGGCATAAAATTGGAAATGTTAAATAGTACTCAAAAAATGGTACTTTTTCATTTAATATAATTTGAACTTGGCTTTCTGAAATTGCTTTTACATCTTGTACATTATTTAAATTTGCAATGAAAATAGAACCAACTCCTAAATTACGAATTGTTCCCATTGTAAATGCAACATCATTTGCTGTAAATTTTGAGCCATCATGCCATTTAATATTATTTTTAATAGTAACAATATATTCTGTATCTGACTTTTTCTCTACACTTTGAGCTAATCTATATTCTGGTTTATAATGTTCATTTAGACTAATTAATGGATCAAAAATAATCTTAGATAATTCTTGAACATTTCTATTTTTGCTTAATATTGGATTCATATTGTCTAAACCAGCAATTGCAAAACGTAAATCCTTTTGAATAGTATTTACTGTTGATGTTTGGTCAACAACTTGCTTTTGCTCTTCTCCGCCATTTTGTGAAAAAATATAAATTGAAACAATTACAATTATTAAAATAATAGCTATAAAAATATACCTAAAATAACTTTTATCCATTTAATTCCTCATTACATATTAATTCTTTTAATTTCAATAACTTTATTAGTATTATCATCTAATGTAAATAATACAGAATTCAAACTTGAGTCACCTTCTGCAACACGATATTTTTCAGGAAGACCTGTTTCAAAACGTTTAATACTAGTATCAATATCCATACCAATTACACTATTAATAGGTCCTGTCATACCGATATCTGTAATAAAACCTGTACCATTTTCTGTAATAAATTCATCAGCAGTTTGTACATGTGTATGTGTACCAAATATAATATTTACTTGTCCATCTAAATAGCATAGTAAAGCCTTCTTTTCAGCTGTTGCTTCACCATGCATATCAATAACAATAATATCTACTTGGTCTTTTATTTTATCTACTATTTTTTTACCAATTAAAAATGGATTTTCAGATAAAATCCCCATAGTAACACGACCAATTAAGTTAATAACTGCTATCCTTTTACCATTCTTACTTACACGAATTGTATAACCATGTCCTGGATTATTATCAGTATAATTTGCAGGTCTTACTATTTGTTCATCATCAATAAAATTAAAAATTTCTTTTTTGCCCCAAGTATGATTTCCCATTGTAACCACATCAACACCACATGATAAAATATCATTGTATTGCTTTTGAGTTAAACCCATACCATCAGCTGCGTTTTCACCATTTACTATAATAAAATCTACATTATTTTCGCTAACAATTTTTGATAAATCACTTTTTAATTTTGCAACACCAGATTTACCAACTAAATCGCCAACAGTTAAAATTTTCATTTGTTTATTCCTTTCTATTTCTTCAAGCGAGTTTATTTTATCATATTAATACTCAAGTTTCAATATAAATAAAAATAAAAAATAGCACTAAAAATCAAAGAAAAATAATAATCTATAATAAAAAAATAGAGACGATTTGCTTAATGCAAATCGTCCCTATTTTTCTGTTGCTTCGTCGCCCTGATACCATCTCTCCTGCCAGAATTATACCCCAGCTCATATGTAATGTAGTATGTTGTATAGAACAAAATGCCCACTAGAGCTCCAACAGAATCAATTACCACATCTATTACAGCTCCGTTTCTACCTGGCACGAAAGTTTGATGAAATTCATCAAACGTTGCGAATATAACGCAAATTGCCAAAGTAATAAACAAAGACAAAAAGTAATGATTATGATTCATGATGGTTGTTACTATTGCAAACACAAACATTGCAAGAATCAAATACACTGTTGCATGTACTATCTTCCGAACCGGGATGTGCAGAATTGAGGTTACTGCTTCTATCTGCCGTTCATTGGGATTAATGTCGGTATAACCGAGACCATTGGTAAAATCCACAGCATCTTCGATGAAGTTACTTAAAAGCATGCGAGCTTTGTCACCGCTCTCACTTCCGTTCATTCCAGAAAGCTTGAAAATCAAGGCCATCCAACAAATCGCAAGAGCTAACAGAAGAGTCAACTTGACGACTTTTCTCATAGTGCTTCCCTCCAATCGTGTTGAAAAAATTAAAAAGTCTTCCCTGGAAAGCTCAAATAAAGCGCAATCCATTTGTTATTATACCATAAGTTAACATAAAAATCAAATAATTATAAAAAAAGAATGAAATATATAATTTCATTCTTTAATAATATTAAAAATTAATAATCTGTTCCCATGGTAAATCCGGTTTTCCAAAATGGCCATAATTTGTAGTAGTTCTATAAATTGGTCTTCTTAAATCAAAAGTTCTAATAATTCCACTTGGTGTTAAATCAAATGTATTAACAATTTTCTCTTCTATCTCCTCTTCTGGAATTGTGTTTGTTCCAAAAGTATTAACTAGAACAGAAACTGGTTTTGCAACACCTATTGCATACGCAACTTGAACTTCACATTTTTTACTATAACCATTTGCTACAACATTTTTAGCAATATAGCGAGCCATATAACTTGCTGATCTATCAACTTTTGTTGGATCTTTTCCACTAAATGCTCCACCACCATGACGAGCAAAACCACCATAAGTATCAACTATTATCTTTCTTCCTGTTAATCCGCTATCACCTAATGGACCACCTATTACAAATCTTCCTGTCGGATTAATATAATATTTTGTATTATCATCTAATAGTCCATTTGGAATTGCTTTAAAAATAACATGTTCTTTAATATCATTTCTTAATTGTTCTAATGAAACGTCCTCTGTATGCTGAGTTGAAACAACAACTGTATCAACTCTTACAGGATTATTTGCTTCATCATATTCAACAGTAACTTGTGTTTTTCCATCTGGTCTTAAATATGGTAAAATACCATCTTTTCTTACTTGAGTTAAAATGCTTGATAATTTATGTGCTAAATAAATTGGCATAGGCATATAATTTTCTGTTTCATCTGTTGCATATCCAAACATTAAACCTTGATCTCCTGCGCCAAAAGATTCAACATTTTCTCCTTCCTTATCCTCTAATGATTTATCAACACCCATTGCAATATCTGTAGATTGTTTGCTTACATTTACTATTACTTTGCATGTTCTATAATCAATATCTGTTTCTTTATTCTCATAACCAATATTTTTTATAGCCTCTCTTGCAATTTGCTCTAAATCAACATTTGCATTTGTTGTTATTTCACCAGTAATAAAAATTGTATCCTTTCCTGCAACTACCTCACAAGCAACTCTACTATTTGGATCTTGCTCAAAGCAGCTATCTAAAACACTGTCACTTATAAAATCACAAAGTTTATCTGGATGTCCTTCTGTTACTGATTCTGACGTAAATAATTTTCTCATTCTAATTCTCCTAAAAATATATTTAAATATTAATCAATTAATTTAAAATAAATAACAAAAAAGGCTTTGCATAAGCAAAGCCCTAACTAACAATTTATTTCAAAATCATCATTCAAAGCTTTTGCTTTGTTGGTATTAGCACCTTGAAATCAGGTTGCTGTAAGGTCAACGAGCCAAATCTCTCACTTACTCTTGATAATATTTATATAATTATTATACTATTAAATTAATATATGTCAACACTTATTAATAAGTAGTATCTTCAACTCCAGTTGCAATAATTGTTGCAATGTATTTATCTTTTAATCTTTCATCAACAATTGCACCCCAGATAACTGTTGCATTTTCATCAATGATATCTTGAATATCTGTAATTGCATCATTAACATCTGCTAAAGAAAGTTCAGAATCACCTGTAATATTAATAATTACACCTTTTGCACCATTAATTTTTGTTTCACTTAAACTATTAATTGCAGCACCTTTAACTGCATCAGCGATACCTGTTTCACCTTCTGATTGGCACATACCTAAATGAGCCATACCTGTGTTTTGCATTACTGATTTAATATCATTGAAGTCTACATTTATTAATCCTGTTGTATTTAATAATGTAGTGATACCAACAACACCTTGTTTTAATGTAGAATCTGCTTCTCTAAATGCATCTATTATTGTAGATTTTTTATCAATTGTTTTTAATAATTGATCATTACTAATAACTATTAAACTATCAACGAATCTTTTTAAGTTTTCAATACCATGTTTTGCTTGATTCATTCTTCTAATGCCCTCAAAAATAAAAGGCTTAGTAACAATACCAATTATTAAAATTCCCATATCTTTTGCTATTTCTGCAACTATTGGAGCAGCACCAGTTCCTGTTCCACCACCCATACCAGCTGTAATAAATACTAAGTCAGCTCCTTCTAAAGCTTTGCGAATATCATCTGCATTTTCTTTTGCAGCTAATTCACCTTTTTCAACAATTCCACCTGTACTTAAACCACCAGTTGTTTCTTTTCCAATTTGTATTGTTTTATCTGCTTTACTAAGTTGAAGCATTTTGCGTTCTGTATTAATTGCGACAAATTCAACGTATTTTACTTTATCTTCTACCATTCTGTTAATAGCATTTCCACCAGCACCGCCAACGCCAACTACTTTAATACGTACTATCTTTTGTTTAGGATCACCGTAATTTTCCATTATACTATTCTCTCCTACTTAGATATATCAAATACAAATATATATGTTTATCGATAATGTGCATTATATCACACCTTATCAAAAAAATCTATACTTTTATTACATTTTTTTAACATTTTTATTACAGTTGTGTAATAAAATATTTTTAGCTACTCAAATAAGCTTTGTATTGCTTTTGTATAAAGGGATTTACTGTATTCTTTAATTTCTGGAATATTTACTATATCAACTCCACTATTTAATTCCATAACATAAAGATTATTATCTTTGGTTTGAATTATATCAATATTTCCAAACTTTAATCCTATTTTTGATAATACATTTAATGCCATATCTTTTAATTTATTTACAATTGGTTCATCATTTAGTACTTTTACTCTTGCACCTTTTGAACTATTAAATTTCCAAGTATATTCAAATATTTCGTCCTCTTCTAAAACTCTATCAAAATCAATTGCATTTTTTGAATTTAATTCATGTGCCATTTTAGAATAATTTGATACATCCTTTTCATTTACAAGATTTCTATTAGTAAAATATTTAGGATTAAATTCTTGCAATAGTTCTCTTATTGTATTCTTACCATTTCCAACAACTTGTGGCTTAAACTTTTGATATACAAGTTCAACTTGATTATTTAAAACAACAACTCTATATTCTGCTACTGCATCATAATAAGGGCATACACAAATTGATAAATTCTTTTCAAATAAAACTTTCATAGTATCTTCAATTTGATTTATATCATCAAGTAAATATACACCACTTCCACCTGATCCATGATTTGGTTTTATTACTATTTTATTATTATGATTCTTAAAGTATTCTTTAACATATTCAACATTGTTATCATATTTTGTAGTAAATAATCTATCATATACTATTTCATGCTCTACAACATTTACATCAAAATCTTTTAAAACCTTATATAAGCCATATTTATCATCAATAATTAAGCCTATACCATGACTATTATTATCAAACTTAAATCCATAAATATATCTATTAATTCCATTTTTAGAAAGTTTAATAATATAGTCATCACTTAATAATTTAAAATCTATATTTAAATTGCTACATGCTTCTTTTATTATTCTTTGATATTCGTTCATTCTACCTCTTATTAATATAAAAAGCGCTTCATTTAGAGCGCTTTTAAATAATTATCTATTTTCTTTAATTGCCACTAAAAGTTCGTTTGGATTAACTTGATGTTTAAAATCATGGTATTCATATATGCCTGATAAATAAACTTTAAATCCAGCCTTTTCTAAACGAGATTTAGCAAATTTAATAAATTCCTCTGTTTCAGCTTCTGAAAAGTTATTTTTAACTCTTATATCAAAAAATGAAATTGAGACTTTATCTTCTCCTTTTGATATTTTTTCATTTACATACTTATCTACAAATGACTTATCCATCACATGCTCCTAAAATAAAATCTTATCAAATCTTTTGTACAGTAATATTATAGCACGTTTTAGAGAAAATGCAAGTATTTTATGTAAATATAAGTTAATCTCTTATGTTAAATCTTAATTTAAAGTGTTTTTAATTTAAATAAAAACCTATCTATTGTATTACTATTTTTATTTTTTAGTCCACAAATATTACCATCCCATACTATTTCATCATATTTTTCATATACTATCCTATTAATAAATTCATTGTTATTCGAATAATAAAATACATTATTCTTATATTCTATTGTATGAATTATTTTTATATCACCTATTTCATAAGTTTCAATCGTTATTGAGTCATCAATATTATTATCTATATTCTTTAAAAAATTATAAAAAACATCATAATCATTATTCAAAATAGTACTATCTTTAATAGTAATCTTATTATAAATATTTGGTTTAGGTATATAATTATCAATTATAAAAATAACCTTACTAATCTTTTCTTTTGGAATAACAACATAAGACATATTTGTTTTTTCAAATCCAACAAAAACATTAACTATTAATTTATCATCCACAAACTCATAACTTTCTATTATTGTTCCATAATCATTTTCTTCTCTTGGAGATATTAATAAAATACAATTATAGTTAAAATCAATTTCTTTTAATTCATTTGATATTAAATCATTTACTCTATTAAACTTTTCTAAATTATCAATTATACTATAATACAATCTTCCATCATTTGATATATTAAAATCTTCACTTCTTGTAATATCAATATAATTCTCATTTATAATCTGATTTTTTGGAAGAACAAAACTATTATTTTCTTTAATGCTATTAAAGAAATTAATTCCAGCATAACAAAGACCTGTAATCATAATCATATAAATAAAAATACTAATTATATTTCTAATTTTATTAATCAAATTATTCTCAAAAACATTTATTTTAAAAAAACTATTATTTAAGTATTCCTTTGATTCATATTTATTCCAAATATCATTTATATAATTTGAATCTGTCATTATAATACCTCCTTTTCTAATTTATTTTTCAACTTTTTTCGTGCTCTATATATTATCATTTTAGTTTCTAATTCATTTTTACCGATTATTTTTGCAATTTCTCTATTGGTAAATCCATCTTTTAACAATAACATAGACATTTTTTGATTATTAGTTAATTTATTAATTTCATCAATGCTTTTCTTATATAATTCTTTTAATTCTATCTTATATTCAATTTTTTCATCTAATTCCAAAATACTGTTATAGTCATCAAGATCAAGCATTATTCTATTTCTATTCAAATAATTTATACTTCTACACCTTGCAATAGTATAGAGATACGTTTTAAAACTATATTTAAAATCATAATCCTTTTTCTTTACAATCAAATATAAAAAAACATCTTGAGAAATATCTTGAATAGTTTCCTTATCTTTTATATATCTATTTATAAATCTCTCTAATTGAGTTTTATATCTCATCACCAGTTCATTAAACGATTCATTATTTCCATTTAGAAAAGATTTATATAAATCTTCATCTGTTATCAAATCCTTTCTCCTCTTCTAATATTTTATAATTATCAATATTTACATCATTAGGATTAACACAATTATACTTATAATAATAAATAATATAATCTTTATAACTTTCATTTCGAGTCAGATTAATATATTCATAAAGCTTTTTTTCTAATTTATAATTTTGAATATTATAATATAAATATAATTTACTATCTCCATCAATTATAACTATTTCATAATAATTTTTATTTTCAAAATTAACCTTATTTACGCTCAAAATAGTTATAATATTATATGGTATACAAAACAAAAAATCATTAGTATTATTTATATTAAATTCACTTTTAATTTTCGTTTCATCATATAAGTTTAAAAAATATTTTTCATTTGTATTATTATCTATATATAAAGCTCTATCTTGATTCTCACCATTAACAATCATTATATAATTATTCAAAACAATACTTTTTCTTTCTTCAATATTATTATGAACAACACTTACGATATAATTATTACTATAAAAATTACTATTTATTTTATAAATAATATATACTTTTTGTCCTATAATTATAATCATCAAAATTATAAATACTATAAAAAATAATCTTAATATTATTTTTTTTGACATAAGTTCCCCCTAATTAATTTTAAAATCATATACAAGATTCTTAGTATCTATATTTTTATATTCATTTTCATCCATTTGTGTTCTACATTTAAAATTAAACAAAACTAAATGCACATCTGATACATTAATACTATAATCCTTATCAATTATTTTAGAATATTCATAAATCTTACCATTACTTACATCTGTTACTTTTTCTTCATTTAATAATGCTATTTGTACTTGTTCTCCATCTATTTCTTTATATTCCATTTCGTCATTAATAAATAATTCGGTATTTACTGCATTTACTCGTTTTTCAAAAGATTTCTGTAAATTATTTGGAATTGTATAATTATTAAATATTATATTATTATTTCCGTCATAAACAAAATAATTAAAACTTATTTCATGCACAAATAAGTCATTATTATTTGTTATTTTTAATTCTAAATACTGTTTTTCTTTTTCTAATGACATTTTTTCAATTGAAAATGTTATATTCTCAATCGTCAATGATTCATTTTGCTTTTTATCAATCCACATGTATTCGTCTTCAAAATATGAATTAATATTATCAACAACTCTAATATTCCTATTTTTTAATAAAAAAAATCCCACGCCTAACATAATTATCAAAATAATTATAATTATCAATACTATTCTATTCTTCATTCTATTTTTCCTCCTTTATTTTTTTACATATTAGTTCCACCAATTCACTAGTCGATGGTTTCTCAATTTTTCTATATGATTAACACTTTTAGAATAAACTAAAATATCCATTTTTAACTCCTCCTAATGTTAATACACAACAAATTTTAAATAGTAACGAAAAAAATAACGTTTTTAAAAAACATTATTTTTATTGTTTTATTATATTATTATCTTTATAATACAATCGTTTCTTTCTTTTTCCCGCATGTAATAGTTTACTTGCGGGTTTTTTCAATTAAAAAGCAATATGCTATGCATATTGCTTTTTAATTATGTTAAATCATTTTTTTCTACTTTAAAATCATATATTTGATTTGGTGTAGTAACATCAACACCATCTTTTTCTGGTGTTTGTGTTTTTAATTTAATGTTATATACAATTACATGTATATCGCTTTTTTCTACTTCATAATTCTTATCTATTATTGTTGTATATTTATATGATACTGTATCATTTTTAGAATTATATACTAAATTGCTTGGAATTACTTTACCTGTATCTGTTGTATTTACTTCGTTTTCTGTATTTTCTGCGTTTTCAACTTTTTCTTCTTTTATATAATCAAATTTATTCCATCTTAAATCTGAGCCATAAAATTTATTAGCCATATTTTTTAAAATATCTTCTGGAACATTCTCTGTATTTTTCATAATAATTTTTTTGTTGCCATCATAAACAAAATAACTAAAACTTTCATCTGTAATTAAAAGTTTGTCATTATTTTTAAATTGGAATGAAATTGATTGTTCTTCATCTGATAAATTAAGTTCTTCTACAGTAAAAGCAACATTTTCAAAGTCTGCACTTTGTTGAAATGATTTTTTAATCCAATCTAATTTTACTGTTGGAACCTCTTCTACTTTATTTTCTGCAACTACAACTTTTTGCTCTTTTTTTACTTCTTTATCATGTAAATATGCAAACATAAATACAATAATAAAAACAATAACTAATACTACAAAAACTAAAAAGCTTTTATTCTTTTTGATATAATCTAAAAAATCCATATCAAAATCCTCCTAAATAATACAAGTACATTATATCATTTTATATGAAAAAGTAAATATAATTTTTAGTAATCATAAATCCTATTTTAAGAAAATAACTGTATATACAATTAGTACTATTTGAAAAACTAAAATAACAGGAAAACCTGCAGAAAATCTAGTCTTTTTAGTTTTATGTCTAAAAAAATACATTCCACAAGTAGTTCCTAAACTCCCGCCCATAAGAGCAATAGTCATAAGTGTTTTTTCAGGTGTACGCCAATTTCCTTTTTTAGCTTGGTGTTTATCATAACCCATTATAAAAAATCCTATACAATTTATTAATAATAAATATACCCAAAACCACTTTTGAACAAATTCATAACTTTTTATTGCTTTTAAAATATTATTAATATAAAGCATATCTACCTCTTTCAAGATTTTAATTAAAATCCATCAAATAAACTTACCTGGTTTGATTCAGATAATCCATCTAGCAAACCACTATTACGCATAACTTCTATTGCAGCAGTTCCAATTTTTGCTCTTTGTTTTAATTCATCTATACTCATAAAAGTATCTTCTTGAGCTGCTTTATATATATTTTCTGCATCTATTGGACCTAATCCATTTATACCACTTAATGGTACACGCAAGCCTTCATCTTCTACTATGAAATTAGTATGATGAGATTTATATAAATCTGGAGCTAAGAATTTTATTCCACGCTCATACATTTCTAAAACAAGTTCTAGTACTGGATACATTTCTTGATCCTTATTTGAAGCAGCATATCCTAACTCATCTATTTCTTTCATTTTTCTACGTACATTTTCTTTACCTGTATACATTACGTCACTATCTAATTGTTTTGCACGAATTGAAAAATAGGCTGCATAATATGCTTTTGGAATATGTACTTTAAACCATGCAATACGAAATGCCATAGTTACATAAGCTGCAGCATGAGCTTTTGGGAACATGTACTTAATTTTTTCACAAGATCCAATATACCAATCTGGTACATCATGTTCTTTCATTATTTGCTTATATTCATCCCACTTCTTTTCTTTACCTTTTGCAACTTTTCCCTTACGAACTGACTCCATAATTTTAAATGCAGTATTTGCAGGCAAACCTTTTTGAATAAGATAAATCATAATATCATCACGACAGCAAATTGCTTCTCTTAATGTTACTATATTTTGAGCGATTAAATCTGCAGTATTATTAAGCCATACATCAGTACCATGGCTTAAACCAGATATACGAACTAATTCATCAAATGTTTTAGGTTTAGTATCAACAAGCATTCCACGAACAAATTTTGTACCAAACTCTGGAACACCAAAACTTCCAACTGGTGAATTTATTTGTTCTGGAGTAACTCCTAAGCTTTCAGTTGAACTAAATAAAGCCATAGTATCTTTATCATCTAAAGGTATGTCTTCTGGTTTAACTCCTGTTATATCTTGAAGCATACGAATCATTGTTGGATCATCATGACCTAATATATCTAGCTTTAATAAGTTTTGATCTATTTTATGATAATCAAAGTGAGTTGTTATAATATCACTATTCGCATCATCTGCAGGGTGCTGAATTGGAGTAAATTCATATATTTCACGGCCCTTTGGAACAACTATAATTCCACCTGGATGCTGTCCTGTAGTACGTTTAACGCCTGTACAGCCTTTTGCCAAACGAGTAATTTCAGCATTACTTATTGGGATATTTCTATCTTCATAATATCCTTTAACATAGCCAAAAGCTGTTTTATCTTGAACACCACTTACTGTTCCAGCTTTAAAAGTAGTACCTTTACCAAAAATAACTTCTGTATATTTATGTGCTTTTGCCTGATATTCTCCACTAAAGTTTAAGTCTATATCAGGCTCTTTATCTCCATTGAATCCTAAGAAGGTTTCAAATGGAATATTCATTCCATCTTTACCAAGTTTTTCACCACACTTTGGACAAACCTTATCTGGTAAATCAAATCCATTTTGATATTTTTCTAAATCAATATCAAAATCACTATATTTACATTTTTTGCATCTATAATGTGGTGGCAAACTATTAACTTCTGTAATACCTGTAGTATAAGCCGCAAAGCTACTTCCAACACTACCACGAGAGCCAACTATATAGCCATCTTCATTAGATTTTGAAACTAGCTTTTGAGCTATAATATACATAACTGAGAATCCATTTTTTATAATAGAATCTAACTCTTTTTCAAGACGATCTTCTACTATACTTGGTAATGGATCACCATATAATTCATGTGCTTTTTTATATGAAATATCTCTAATCATATTTTCACAACCTGGAATATGTGGTGCACATTTTTCAGGTGATATTGGAGATATTTTTTCAATCATATCGGCAATTTTATTTGTATTTTCTACTACTACTTCATATGCTTTTTCTTTTCCTAAATATTCGAATTCTTTAAGCATTTCATCAGTAGTTCTTAAATATAATGGTGCTTGTTGATCTGCATCTTCATATTTTTGTCCAGCCTGTAAAATTCTACGATAAATCTCATCTTCTGGGTCCATAAAGTGTACATCACAAGTTGCAACAACTGGCTTTTCTAGTTCTTCACCTACTGCTACAATTTTACGTACAATATCTTTTAAACCTTCTATATTTTCAACTCTTTTTTCACTTATAATGTTTCCATCTTTTTCAATGTTACGAGTTAAATGCTCGTCATTTCCTATTGGTTGAATTTCTAAATAATCATAATAACTTGCTATTTGTCTAATTTCTTCATCAGAACGATTATCTAAAATTGCTCTATATAATTCGCCTGCTTCACAAGCAGAGCCAATAATTAAGCCTTCACGATTTGCATCTAGAACGCTCTTTAATACACGTGGATGACGATGAAAATTATCCACATGACTTATAGAAACTATTTTATATAAATTTCGTAAACCAACATAATCTTTAGCTAAAATAATCATATGATATGTAGGAAGCTTACGAAAATCACTTTCAAATTTATTAACAAAATCATCTATAGTTACGCCATCACGATTTTTACATTTTTCAATCATCTTCTCAAATACTTGAGTTAATGTAATTACATCATCTAAAGCACGATGGGCGTTTTCTACTTCTATTCCTAAATAGTCAGCAATTAAACCTAATCTAAATCTTGTTAAATCAGGAAACATTGTTCTACTAATACGAAGTGTATCAATGTAAGTATTTTCAAACTTATATCCATATTTTTCATAATTATATTTTAAATAACTAATATCAAAATCTGTATTATGAGTAACTACAATACTATCCCCAATGAATTCTATCATCTGTGGAATAATTTTATCTATTGTAGGACTATTTTTAACCATATCATCTGTAATGTGAGTTACTTCTTGAACCTTTTCTGGTATGTGCTTTTCAGGGTTTACAAATGTTTCAAATTCAGCAACTCTTTCACCATTACAATATTTAATAATACCAACTTCAGTTATTTTTTCTGTTAAATAACTAATACCGGTTGTTTCTAAATCTAAAATACAATATGTGCTATCTAAACTCTGACCATGACTCATAAATACACCCGGATCTTTATCTGGTGTAAAATATGCTTCAACTCCATAAATAGCTTTGAAATCAGGGTTACCCCAAACTAAAGTATTTGCATCTGGAAAGCTTTGAACAACACCATGGTCAGTAATTGCAGCTGCGCTCCAACCCCAATCAATACAACGTTTTAATAAATCAGTAACTGAAGTTACTGCATCTAATTGACTCATTTGTGTATGCATATGAAGCTCAACACGTTTCTTTTCGGCATGGTCTTCACGTTTTGCTTGTTTTGTAATTCCTTCTCCCTGAAGAATAGTATTTGCCATAATAGTTATTTCATGTGAATAATCATCATAACTAGCTTTTCCATCAACTATTACGCCTTTAGATTTTCCAATTTTGCTTGCTATTTTTTCGTATGTGTCTGGGTCAACAAAGCCTTTAACTGTCATACTACTTGAACCATCATACACATTAAACATAAATAGCTTTTTCTTTTTGCCAGCTTTAGTAGTAATATCTCTACTATCTAAACTATCTGAAATCATTTCACCATTAATTGCTACAAATGGTGTGTTTTCTGTGATATCAGCTATTTTAATGCGAGTACCTTTTATTTCAATTGAGCGCCCCATAATAATTTTAGATTCAACATCTTCAATTTCTTCTTCAGGTGGTAAAAAGTCAGGTAATTCTTCAATAGGTTCTACATTTATTTCTGCATCATTTTCTAGCATACCATTAGCATCCATTTGTTGCTCTGCTTGGTAGTTAAGAATTGCTTGTTCTTCTTGTGCCTGATGTTCTAAGAATCTTTCTAAATAATCTTGATCTATATTTTCATTAAATTTTATTAAATAATCTTTATTATAAATATTCTTTAAAAGATGTTCTAAACCTTTATCAAACTTTTTTTGGCATAAAAAATCAGCCCCTTTTATGCCTAATTCTACTTGAATCAAATTGCCATCTACAACTGGCTTACTTCCAAGCAAAACAGCCTTACTAAAAGGTGCCTTTTTTGTAATATAATCTATAATATTATTCCAATTATCACCAATATTTTGTTCAATAGCTACATTATTATAATTAATATCTACTGTAGCTTTGTTAACTTTAAAACGATTAATTAAATAATTTTCAAATTCTTCAAATTGATTTATACTAACCGCTTCATCACACAAAATACTAAGCTCTAATTTATTTGTTTTTTTATATAAATTAATATTCTCAATTTCTGCATTTAATATAGGACTATTTTTTCTATAGTCTGAAAATACTTCTTTTATATATTTTTGCATTTATGCCATACATCCTTTAAATTTAGGCTATGCCTTTTCAGCTATAACCTCTTTAACTTTTTCAAATTCTTTAACTACATTTCCAACATCTGGAATATTTAAACCTTGCATAATAACAATGCTATTTTCAGGCATTAATCTAATATCACCCATTTTGCAAATACGTTGTTTCCATGATTGATAATAACTAATATCTGCTATATCTTTATATTCCATAACTTTTTCTTTATCTTTAGTTTTAACTACTACTTTAGTATCATAAAATATCATGCTTGTATTAGCGATTTTGTTACGTCTATATAGTAACCATACTACTAAAGCAGCCAATAATAAAACAATTGAGGCAATTATTGCTAATACGTTTTCACTAACAAAACAGCTCATAACAATAATAATACCAAGAATAATGAAATCTACTATTTTTAAGAATTCGTAAATTGGTTTATATTTTGAATTAATTACTAAATTAGTATTTTTATCCTTATCAAGTCTTTTTTGTTTTTGTTTTTCATTGTAGCAATATGTACAAATATTGCCCTTTCCTTTTAATTCTCTACCACAAACTTTACATTTCATGATATTTTCCTTCTTTCGTTAATTAATATAATTTAAAATCATTGTAAAAACTAAATATGCATAAGGTGCTGCAAACATTAAACTATCGATTCTATCAATTATTCCACCATGTCCTGGAATTAATTCTGAAAAATCTTTTTCATCAAAATAACGTTTAATAGTACTTGCTGCAAAATCGCCAATTTGGCTTATGATACTTAATATTGCTGTAACTATTGCTATTGTTAAAAAGTCATAAGTATTAGCTCCCATAGCTTGAATAATTATTGTATAACAAGTTGCAAAGAATATACTTCCTAAAGTACCTGCTATACAGCCTTCAATACTCTTCTTAGGACTAACTTTACTAAAATGATGTTTACCATACATCATTCCAAAAATATATGCAGGAACATCAGTGCCCCAAGTTGCAAAGAATAAATACCATATTAAATATTTACCATCTAACATAGCATTATAAGGTGTTCCGTTGTTATTACCATTATAGCCATATAAAACAGCTATAAATACAGTAAATACATATACGTATAATGTACCCATTAATGAAAATGCTACATCTTTAAAATTGAATTTCATATCAGTTAATATTATATGTAAAAACAATATTAACATTATAGTTGGCAGTCCAATTATTGTAGCTATCATATAAACATTTATTGGTATTACATGTAAAAATGCTATTGAAATACTTAATAAATAACCTATCCAACTAATTGGTTTTGCTTCTTTAACAACACATTTGTTAAATTCATATGTTGCCATACATGCAACTAATGCAATAAGAATATCAAAAATGTATTTATTAGCATAAACTACAAATAATCCTAATACAATTGAACCTATAATTCCTACTGCAAATCTTGCAATCTTTGTTGCTTTTTTCTTTTCAGAGTTTTTTTCTTTAATCTTTTGTTCCTTACTCATCTTTTCTTACTACTTTCCACCAAATTTTCTATTACGTTTAGTATATTCTAAAATTGCATCATCTAAATCTTTTTCTGAAAAATCTGGCCATAATTTATCTACAAATAAAAATTCTGCATAAGTTAATTGCCAAGGTAAAAAGTTACTTAATCTTAATTCGCCACTAGTTCTAATCATTAAATCAGGATCAGGAATTCCAGCTGTATAAAGATTATCAGTAATTGTTTGTTCTGTAATATCTTGTGGATTTAGCTTTCCTTCTTTAACTTCTTCTACAATTTTTTGCATTGCTTGAGTTAATTCTAATCTGCCACCATAATTTAATGCTATTTGAACAGTTAAGCCTGTGTTATCACTTGTTCCTTCTTCAACTTTTTTAATTGAAGCTTGAATTGCATCAGAAAATCTTGTTCTATCACCTATAATTTTAATTCTAATATTATCACTATCTGCCCATGTTGCATAATCATCTAAATAATATTTTAATAATTCCATAAGGGCATTAACTTCTTCTTCAGCTCTTTTCCAATTTTCTGTAGAAAATGCATAAACTGTCATATATTTTATGCCACGTTTATTTGCATATTTACAAAGATTTTCAAGTGCATCTGCTCCTGCTTTATGTCCAACTTTAACAGGAAGCATTCTTTTTTTAGCCCATCTACGATTGCCATCCATAATAAAAGCAATGTGTACTGGCAATATTTCTTCTACATTTTCTGCCATTTTATTCTCCTAAACTGTCATTATTTCTGATTCTTTTTTCTCTAAAATTTTATCTATTTCTGCTACATATTTATCAGTTAATTTTTGAATTTCATCTTCTTGACGTTTTTGTTCGTCTTCTGTAATAGTACCATCTGATTTATCACTTTTAGCCTTTTCCATTCCATCACGACGAATAGAGCGAATTGCAACCTTGCTATCTTCAGCTATTTTCTTGATGTCTTTTACAAGTTCTTTTCTACGCTCTTCAGTAAGTTGAGGGAAATTCAATCTAATAACTTGACCATCATTGTTTGGTGTAATTCCAATATCACTTGCAAGTAATGCTTTTTCTACATCTTTTAAAACTGATTTATCCCATGGTGTAATAACTATCATACGAGCTTCTGGAACACTAATTCCAGCAACTTGATTAATAGGTGTTGGTACACCATAATACTCAACCATTATTTTATTTAATATTGCAGGATTTGCTCTACCTGCTCTAATTTCAGCATAATTTTCTTCTAATACGCTGATTGTTTTTAACATTCTTTCTTCTAATTCTTCCATACTAACTTCCTCTTTCTAATCTACACGAGTTCCAATGTTTTCGCCACATATAATACGTACAATATTATCTGGGTCACTTATTGCAAATACTTGAAGTGGGATATTGTTATCTTTGCAAAGTGCTGTTGCTGTACTATCCATAACTTTTAAGTTCTTTTCTAAAACTTCTTGATATGTAATATGATCATATTTTACTGCATTTGGATCTACTTTAGGATCTGCAGAATAAACTGCATCAATTGTTTTAGCAAGTAAAATAATTTCACTTTCTGTTTCAGCTGCTCTTAAAGCTGCTGCTGTATCTGTTGAAAAATAAGGGTTACCAGTTCCACAAGCATATATTACAACTCTACCTTTTTCTAGATGTTTTAAAGCTTTACGTTTGATAAATGGTTCTGCGATTTCACGCATTTCTATAGCTGTTTGAAGTCTTGTATAAATACCTCTTTGCTCTAATGCGTCTTGAAGTGCTAATCCATTAATCGCTGTTGCTAACATTCCCATATAATCTGCTGTTGATCTGTCCATTTTTTGACCATTTTTAGCACCACGCCAAAAATTGCCTCCACCAACAACTATGCTAACTTGAACTCCCATGTTAACTATTTCTTTTACCTTTTCGCATATGCTGCCAACTACATCATTATCAATACCATGATGAGCTTCACCAGCTAATGCTTCTCCACTTATCTTAAGTAATACTCTTTTATATGCTATCACGAACGCTACCCCTCCTTTGTGCAAAATGCACCCATAATATTCTTTTTGTATTCTATCATATAATAAAAAAAATGCAATGTTTACATTGCATTTTTTGACATATTTTTTTATAAATTTTTATTTTGTAATTGATAAAATTTTCATTTTAATAATTCCTGATGGAGCTTTAACTTCAACAACTTCATTTTTCTTTTTGCCTAATAAAGCTTGACCTACAGGAGACTCATTACTAATCTTGTGTTCAGCTAAATTAACTTCTGTTGAACCAACTATAGTATATGTTTCTTCTTCATTAAATTCCATATCAAGTACTTTAACAATATTTCCTACTTGAACTATTTTTGTATCTATTTCTGATTCATCAATTATACGTGCATATTTAACTTTTTCTTCTAATTCTGCAATTTTGCTTTCGTTTGCAGCTTGAGCATTTTTTGCTTCATCATATTCACTATTTTCTGATAAATCACCAAAACCTAAAGCTACTTTAATACGCTCAGCAATTGCATATCTTTCTTCTGTTTTTAAATATTCTAACTCTTTAACTAAATTATCGTAACCTTCTTGTGTTAATAAAAATTCTTTATCTTCCATGTATAACACTCCTTTTAATGGATTGAATTTCCATAATAAATATCGGTTTAAATTGTACTACTTTCACGGGCTTTTGTCAAGCCTTTATATAAAATAAAACAATCTTACAAAGAAGATTGTTTTATTACTATATTTAAATGTATTTATATATGTATAGTTTAAGCATTATTAATTATCATAAGTCATCCATAAATCTTTTGCTTTTAAATCTTTAATAACTTTTTGTTGTTCTGCATCTGTTTCTGAGAAATATGTTTTATTATTTTTATCTGAAACAAAGAATAATGCTGTTGTTTCTTTTGGATAAATCGCAGCTTTAATACTACTTTCACTTGGATTACAAATTGGTCCAACTGGAAGTTTTGCAACCATATTTGGTCCACGTGTATTATATGGATTTTCTGTATTTAATTCTTTTTTGTATAGATCACGTTCTCCCATATCCACTTGAAAAGCATAATAAGTTGTAACATCACTTCCTAATGGCATTTTCTTTTTAATACGGTTTAAGAATACTCCAACTACTTCTGCTCTATCCTCTGCTAATTCAGCCTCTTGTTCAGCCATACTAGCTAACGTTATAATTTCATGAACTGAGAATGAACCTTTTTCTATATCTTCTCTATATTTTGATAAAAGCTTATCCATAGAGTTTAACATTATAGAGAAAATAATTTTTACAGAACAATCATCTTGTTCAAATAAGTAAGTATCAGGTAATAAATATCCTTCTAATGGATAATATATATCGCTATTTTTAATATCATCAGTTAAAAACCAATATTTTTCAATTAAACTATCAATATAACTTTCATCTTTTAATAAGGCAAATACATCTTCTTCTGTATTTGGTGTTTTTTCAGCTATACGTTTTGCAATCCAACGCATGTTTTTACCTTCGACGAAAGTAATTTTTATTTCATCACGAGTAACATCTCCATCTTGCATTCGTTTTAAAATTGTTTCTAAATTTTCTGATTTTGCAAAATCATATTTTCCTGCTTGTAAATTATTAATTTTGTTTAATTTACAATATACTTTCATAACAAAAGCATTATGAATAGCACCCTTTTCTTGTAATAAATTTGCTATTCCTTCTAAACTTGTTTTTTCTGGAATTTCTACTCTAATTTTTTCTTCTGATGATTTATCCATTGGCTCTTGCATAATATTGTACCAAGTGAAAACACCAATAGCTCCTAGAACAGCAATAACAACAAGAATGGCTAAAACTATTAATACTTTTTTCATCTATTCCTCCTAAATTGTAGCATCTACAATGCTTTTAATTTTTGCAACTTTATCTTCACTAATACTATTTAATCTCACTCCAACTTTTAAACCACTTTCTTTAAATCTAGGAGTAATTTCAATAATAAATCTTAACATACTATCTTCATCATCAATCTCTTCAAAATCAATCATAATACCTTGGAATTCATAAGTCATTATTTGATTATATAATTCTTGAATCGTATTATTACGAGATTCATAATTTGATAATTCAGAACTTACATCTATATTTGATTCTAGTGTGCCCCAAATTTGAACTTCTTTTTGTTTGCACCAATCAATAAAACTATCATAATTATTATTTGATGGAACTCTATCAGATACTACACTATTATCATTTAATACAAAGAAATTTGGAATAACTACATTTTTAGCTTCATTTGATAATTGGTTATCATCATAATTATTTAAAATATTTGCATCATCTATAATATTGTAATTAATACTTTCTTCTACCATTTTAGTACGAAGAGTATCAATTTTACCAATTTTTCCATTTGCAATATAACCTATATTTCCATTTTCTGAACGAACTTTTTTATAATTTCCAGCTTCTTCTAAAATAAATACATACGTACTCATTGGAAGTTTTTCTACAGTTTTTGCAAATATACTTGGATTTTCTTTTAGGTCTGCACCTTTTAATACTATACTACGTTTTTTCTCATCTTTAATACTTGATGCAATTACTCTATTATAATCTTTTGAATAATCAACTTCTAAATCGTAAACAATTCCTAAATCTGTAAATGGTAAATAAATTGTTCCATTCTTTTCTTGAAGTCTACCCTTTAATTTAATCTCACTACCATTTAAATCCATTGTTTTATCATCTACTTTAAGTTCTGCAATATGAGTATTATATGTAGTAATTAATTGTTTTGTATCTTTATCATAAACAATATTATCATCAAACATACTATAAATATCGTCTATACTAATATATGAAACATCTTCTTCACTAAATAGTTCTTTTTTAGGACTAACCAAATGATTATTGTATAAGAATGTAGTGATTTCAGGTACTACGTGCTTTTTACCACTATTTGCAATAATTATTATAATGATAATAATTGCTATTACAATAAGTAAAGCCCCTAACCTACGCTTTTGATATTTATTCATTTGAGAAAAATTTTGTTTAAAATTTTTAAAATCTAATAAACTTAATAAACTATTCTTTGATTTTGCTCTTCTTTTTCCTCGTGTTTTAGAATTTGTTCTAGCTCTTGAACGTGAAGCACCCGTATGTTTTGCTTGACTTTTACTTGTTCTAGAATTAAAAGTTTTTCCATAAATATCGTCTTCTATCATATAATCCTCACATTTTAAAAATTCTTATTTCAAATGCAAATACAATGTATCATAAATTTATTATTAAGTAAATAAATAAACAGATTTTTTCAAAAAATTCATAAAAATACTATACTTTTATTTTAAAATATTGTATAATAATATTGTGTGTAATTTTGTTTAGATTTACGGAGGAAAGAGTTATGTGGAAAATATGGCTACTAATAGCTGGAGGATTTACAGTATTAGAAATTTTCACAACTGGATTTTTAGTATTTTGGTTTGGAATAGGCGCACTAATAACAATGTTAGTAAGCTTTTTCGTTCCTAATATATATATCCAATCAGCAGTATTCATTATATCAAGTGTAATATTATTATTTGCAACTCGTAAATTTGCAGATAAGGTTCAAAAGAGTTCACCCGTAGTAAAAACAAACGCATATAGAACAGAAAATAAAATTGGAAAAGTTATTCAAGAAATTAACCCTATCGAAGGAAAAGGTGAAGTTAAAGTTGGCGGTGAAGTTTGGTCAGCAAAAAGTTTTGATGAAAGCATTATTCCTGTTGATAGTGAAGTTATAGTAGATCATATCGAAGGTGTTAAAGTTATTGTAAAACCTACTTTTACAAAAGCTCCATCACCTAAAAATAAATAGTCTTTACTTTTTTACTTTTATAAATATAAGATAGCTTTTAGCTAGAAAGGAGACAATTATGTGGTTCATAATTATCTTATTAGTAATCATTTTATTTGTCGCATTTAAAACTATTAAAATAGTTCGTCAATCTGAAGTTTACATTATTGAAAGATTAGGTAAATTTCACAAAGTAGCAGGCGCTGGTCTTACAATTATAGTTCCATTCATGGACAGAGTTCGTTCAGTAGTTAGTTTAAAACAACAAACAATGGACGTTCCACCACAAGGTGTTATCACAAGTGATAACGTTACAATCACAATTGATACAGTTGTGTTCTACAAAATCACAGATCCTGCTAAAGCAGTTTATGAAATTCAAAGCTTAAAGAAAGGTATTGAATACCTTGCAATTACAACAATTCGTGATATTGTTGGTAAAATGGAATTAGATGAAACATTCTCAAGCCGTGATCAAATCAATGATAAATTAAGAGCAGTTCTTGATGAAGCAACAGATCCATGGGGATGCAAAATTGACCGTGTTGAAATCAAAGATATCACACCTCCAGCAGACATTAGAGATGCAATGGAGAAACAAATGAATGCAGAGCGTAACAAACGTGCTCTTGTATTACAAGCAGAAGGTGAAAGACAAAGTGCAATTACATTAGCTGAAGGTCGTAAACAAGCAGCTATATTAGATGCAGAAGCAGAACGTGATGCTCGTATTAAAAGAGCTGCCGGTGAAGCTGAAGCTATTAAACAAGTTGCTGATGCTAAAGCAAAAGAAGTTGAACTTGTTTACAATGCAATTAAAAATGCAGCTCCAGATGATAGATTAGTTCAATTAAAATCTTTAGAAGCATTAGAAAAAGTTGCTGATGGCGAAGCAAATAAAGTATTCATTCCATTTGAAGCAACAAAAGCTTTAAGTAGCTTAGGTGCTATTAAAGAAGTTCTAAAAGATGATGGTAAAAAAGCTTAATTAATTAAAAATAAAAAAGCAGGTTTTAAACCTGCTTTTTTTTATTCTTCTGTTTCAAGATTTAATTCAATATTATCAACTGTAAAGCCTTCTTTAACATCTTTTATATTTAAGTTTTCAATAAATAATGTTGCTTTAAAATCTTTTATTGATTCGTTAATAGCTGATTTTAAGTCTGGGTTTAAGCTTAAGTCTAAGTTTTTAACTGGAGTCTTAAGAGTAACATTTGCATCTGTTTTAGCTCCTCTTACTTGACTTATAATTTCAACCATGCTATCACCTTGAACTACTTCTTTATCAAAGTTAAAGTTTAATGGCTTAATTTCAGTAATATGAATTGATTTTTCATCATGATATAGTTCTTGATATATTTCTTCTGTTATAAATGGGAAGAATATACTAAAGTCTTGTAATAACTTATATAATAATGTATGAACTGTTTTTTGACCACTATATCTTGGTTTTTCTCCAAATTCTTCAGGACGATATAATCTATGTTTTACTATTTCAATATAGTTATCGCAGAATTCCCAGAAGAATTTTTCTAATATATTTAATGCTAAACCTACTTCATATTCATCTAAATAACTAATGAATTGTTTTTCCATATCTTGGAATCTACCTAAAATCCATCTATCAACATATTCATAATCTTTGAAATCTGGATCATCTTTGAAATCTGTTAAATGCATTTCAATAAATTTAGATACATTCCATATTTTATTTACTAATTTTTTACCACGTAAAATTGTATCATCAGCAAATACAATATCTGTTCCTAAACGGCCTGTTCCTGCCCAATAACGAATAACATCTGCAGAATATTGTTTAATTAAATCCATTGGCTCATGTTTAGAATTGCCTTTAGATTTACTTATTTTTTCACCTTTAGATGCCATAACAAATCCTGAAATCATTACATTATCCCATGGACGTTGTCCAAAGTGATAGAAACTTTTAACTATTGTATAGAAGTCCCATGTTCTAATAATTTCACTTGCATTTGTACGTAAGCTCATTGGTTTTAATATATCTTCAAAGTTTTCTTTTTCACCATAACGCATGTTGATAAGTGGTGTAACTGATGATGTTGCCCAAGTATCCATAACATCTGTTTCTGGAACTATTTCTGTGCATCCACATTTTGGACATTTAGCAACTGGTGCTTTATCTGATAATGGATTTACTGGTAAATCTTCTTGTTTTGCAAAAATAGGCTCACCACAATCTTTGCAATACCATACTGGGAATGGAACACCAAAATATCTTTGACGGCTAATACACCAATCCCAAGCTATATTATTTACCCATTCATCATAACGAGCATGCATATAATCAGGATGCCATTTAATTTGATTTCCAATTTTAATGAAATCTTCTTTGTGGTTCATTGTATCAATAAACCATTGTTTCATAACTGCATATTCTACTTCTTTTCCACATCTTTCATGTGTTTGAACTTCATGCTCTATATCTTCTATTTTAACTACGAAACCGCCAGCTTGTAAATCTTCAATAATTTTTTCACGAGCTTCTTTAATTTTTAAGCCACCATAAACAGGTACTGTATCCACAATTCTTCCATTTTCTGTTAATATATGTTTTAATGGTAAATTGTATTTTTTCCACCACTCAATATCTGTTTGATCACCAAATGTACAGCACATAACAACGCCTGTACCTTTTTCCATGTCAACTTTTTCATCTGCCATAATTGGAACTTCTACATCAATTACTGGAATGTGTGCAGTTTTTCCAATTAAATGTTTACGTTTTGTATCTTCAGGATTTACAAATACACATACGATTGCAGGAAGTAACTCTGGTCTTGTTGTTGCTATTGTAAATTCTTCTCCTGTTTCTACTACTTTAAAATTAATATAATTAAATGTAGATTTAATTGTTTTTGTCTCTAATTCAGCTTGTGCAATTGATGTTAAACATTCGTTGCACCATAGAGCTGGGCTTTCTTTGTGATAGCAATGACCTTTTTCAATTAAATCTAAAAATGATTTTTGACTAATTTTAATTGTTGAAGGACTAACTGTTTTATAATGAATTCCCCAATCTGTACTAACTCCCATTTTGCTAAATAATTCTTGGAAGTTTGCTTCATATTTATCAGTTGTTTCATAGCATAATTTAGAAAACTCTTCACGACCAATTTCATGAGCACGTTTTCCTTGCTCTTTTTCAACTAATCTTTCAGAAGGAAGTCCATTATCATCAAATCCAAATGGATAAAAAATATTATATCCTCTTAAACGTTTATAACGTGCAAGCATTTCTGTTTGAGTATATGAAAAAATATGTCCAATATGAATTTTACCATTTACTGTTGGAGGTGGAGTATCAATTGAATATACTTCTTTTCCATTTCTTTTAAATTCATAGACTTTGTTATCTTTCCAATAATCTAACCATTTTTGTTCTTTTTCTTCAGGATTATACTTTTTATCTAACATCTCTCTCTCCTTCAAATTTATTTTAGCCTTGATATCCAACTTGAATTATTATATCTTCTACACTATCAATAACATCATGTTGAATTTCAAATCCCATTAATATACTTTCTATAACGGATTTTTTATCGGCTGATTTAAAATGTTTATATTGTTTAAAAATATCACTCTTAGTATTAGAACTAGCATTAAGCCATTCTAAAGGAGTAAGCTTTTTACATGAATCAAATTCTTCTACTTTATAACCTGCTTGAGTAATCATACGTCTTCGATGAGCTATAATACTAGCATTTGAAATAATCTTTTGCCTATCCTCTTCTTCTAGTCCATCCATAAAATCAATTAATCTAGCACCTAGATTATTTAGTTCTTCCATAGAATTTGGAATTGGATAACCGCATGAATGAAGAATAGCAATTTCAACATCTTTATCAAGATTATCAACTCTTTGCTGATCATAAACTAGTTTTATTGGATTATTCTCTTCTTCTTGTTCTTCTTTAGTATTATGCTTTTTAAAAAACAGCATTAATTCCCCCTATGAAATTACCCTGCTAATAGATAATCCATCACCTATATTTAATATTTCTGTTTCTAATCTTTCATTTAGCATTGTTTCGGCAATATAATCGCGCAAATTCCTAACAGCTGTGCGTTGTTTATGTTTATTATATCCACTTAAAACATAACCTTTATATAAAATATTGTCTGCTAAAATTATAGCATTTTTATTTGCTAATCTCAAGGCATGTTGCAAATAAATTGGATATTTTCCTTTGTTAGCATCAATATAAATTAAATCATACCTTTTATCAAAGCCCTGTAACACTTGTACTGCATCACCTTGAAAAAAAGTAATTTGGTTTTCTACTCCAACTTTTTTTGCATTTTCTTTGGCTTTATTATAACGCTCTTCATCTAATTCAATTGTATCAATATGACACTTTGGATTTGCTATACAAAATTCAATTGCGCTATAACCTACAGCTGTTCCAATTTCTAAAATCTCTTTTGGCTTTTCTTCTTTAATAATCTTAAGAATCTCATCCAAACTTTCATCCATCAAAATCGGAATCTTGTTGGCAAGTGCCTCTTCTTTAATTTTAATTAATTCATCAACATTTATCATATATAAAACCCTAAAAACGATTTAAATGTTTTAGATTGTGCAAAAGGATTATGTTGCTGTGTGAGGGAGCATATGTGTATATGTGACCGAACCAGCAATATAAACTTTTGTGCAAGATGAAATATTTTAATCATTTTTCATAGCCTGTCTTGCTGCACGTTCTCTATCTTTATTATTTAAGATTTTTTTACGAAGTCTAATATGATTTGGTGTGACTTCAACAAGCTCATCATCTTGAATAAATTCAATTGATTTTTCTAGGCTCATAACAATTGGTGGAACTAATCTTAAAGCTTCATCTGAACCACTTGCACGAGTATTTGTTAAATGTTTTTCTTTGCATACATTAATTGCTAAGTCTTCGTTACGGCTGTTGATACCTACTATCATACCTTCGTATACATCAACACCAGGTCCAATAAATAATTCGCCTTTATCTTGTGCATTGTATAAACCATAAGTAATTGATTTACCTGGCTCAAATGCAACAATAGTACCACGAGTACGAGCTTGAATTTCACCTTTATATTCTGTATATCCATCAAACATTGAACTCATTGTACCTTCGCCCTTTGTATCTGTCAAGAATTCTGAACGATATCCAATTAATCCTCTTGATGGAATCTTAAATTCTATTTTAGTGTGTCCTGCTTCTGCTGGTTCCATGTTAACCATTTCAGCTTTTCTACGTCCTAATTTTTCGATAACTGTTCCTACACAATCATCTGGAACATTAACAAATAAATCTTCCATAGGTTCACATTTTACGCCTTCAATTTCTTTAATAATAACCTTTGGACGACTTACTAATAATTCATATCCTTCACGGCGCATTTCTTCGATTAATACTGATAAGTGTAATTCACCACGTCCGCTAACTTCAAAACTATCTGGAGATTCTGTTTCTTTAACTCTTAAAGAAACGTTTCTATCTAATTCTTTGAATAATCTATCTCTAATATGACGGCTAGTAATATATTGACCATCTTGACCTGCAAAAGGACCATTATTAACACTAAATGTCATACTAACTGTTGGCTCATCAATATCTACAAATGGGATTTTATCTAAGTGCTCTGGATCACAAATAGTATCTCCTATATTAATATCTTGAACACCAGATAAACAAACGATATCACCAGCATCAGCTTTTTCGCATTCTACTCTTTTTAAGCCTTCAAATGTATATAATTTAGTAACTCTTTGATTTTCTGTTTTATCTTTTTTCATAATGCTGATTGGCATATTTAAGCTAATTGTACCACGCTCAATACGGCCTATAGCAATACGTCCAACATAATCATCATAATCAATGTTACTTACTAACATTTGCATTGGACCATCTAATTCACATTTAGGTGGTTCAATTTCGTTAACTATAGTATCAAATAATGGAGTTAAATCTTGACCTGGTTTATTTAAGTCAAGTGTTGAAGTTCCTTGTTTACCACTTGCATAAACAACAGGGAACTCTAATTGCTCATCATCCGCACCTAACTCAATAAATAAATCTATTGTTTCATCATATACACGAGTTGGATTTGCTCCTGGTCTATCTATTTTGTTAATAACAACAATAGGCTTTAATTTCATAGCTAATGATTTTTTTAGTACTTCTCTTGTTTGTGGCATAGCACCTTCAAAAGCATCAACTAATAAAACAACGCCATCAACCATTTTTAATACACGCTCAACTTCTCCTCCAAAGTCAGCATGGCCTGGTGTATCTACTATATTTATTTTGATATCTCCATACATAACAGAAGTATTCTTAGCTAAAATAGTAATACCTCTTTCTCTTTCAATATCATTATTATCCATTACACGCTCTTGAACTACTTCATTATCGCGAAATACATGGCTTTGTTTTAACATGGCATCAACTAATGTTGTTTTACCATGGTCTACGTGTGCTATTATTGCTACGTTTCTGATCTTCTCGTTATTCATAAAATCCTCTTCTTTTATTTAAAAATTTTTATTTACAAAAAAATGTGGTTAAACCTTACAAATTATGTAAAATTTAACCACATTATTATATTACTCATATGCTTATTTGTCAACACTTTTAAGCAATTTTTATTGCTTTATGTCAACAAATTATTTAGCTAATAATTCTTTTATTTTTTCTTCCATTAACATAGGATTTTCTGTAGTTGCAAAACGCATAACTACATCACCTTTTTTATCAATCAAAAACTTAGTATAATTCCATACTACATCACCTTGGCGTTTGCAAGTTTCACTCTTAGCTTTTAAGCCCTTCATAATTGATCTATTCTTAAAACCATTTACAGTTTCTTCTGGAGAGTTATCTTTTAAAAATGAAAATACTGGACTTTCTTCTTTGCCATTAACTTCAACCTTTTTAAATTGGTCAAAACTTGTATGAAATTTTTTAACACAATAATCATGAATAGCTTCATCTGGAAAATCAGATTCATTTCCAAATTGATTACAAGGAAAATCTAATATTTCTAATCCCCTATCATGATATGTTCTATATAATTTTTCTAAAGCTAAGTATTGAGCTCTATAATCACTACCTAATGCAGTATTTACTACTAATACAACTTTATTTTTACAATAATCTAATTTAACATCTTCATTTTTAGAATTCTTAACAACGCAATCCCAAATATCCATTATTACTCCCCTTTAAAATTTCCTGCAACACTTTCTATTTCTTGTAATTCCATTCTATATTGTTGCTTAACATTTGGATATTTTTCGTGATCTACTTCACTTAAAAACATATCTTTAGGTCTTGCCCATAATGAGCCATCACCATATAATCTACGATATATAACTAAATCTTCTTTTGTTTCTGAATGTTTTGCTACATCTTCAACTAAATAATAATCGCCTTTAAAATGCTTATAAATACCATGAATCTTTAATTCGCGCATTTTATTACCCTCCTAAAAATAACACAAAATTATTCTATCATTTAATTAAGTCTTTGACAACCTCTTTTGCTAAAATTAACCCTGCTGTTGATGGAACAAATGAAATACTTGCTGGAACTTGTTTACCATCTTCATTTATTATTCCAGTAGAAATTGGTTCTTCCTTTGAATATACTACTTTTAAATTATCAATATTTCTAGCACGTAATTCTTTTCTAATTACTTTTGCGAGTGGACATACTGAAGTTTTATAAATATCTGCTACTTCAAACATAGTTGGGTCTAATTTATTTCCCGTTCCCATACATGAAATAACTGGTATATTTTGTTTTTTACAAATTTCTATTATAGCAAGTTTTGCAGTAATAGTATCAACTGCATCTATAACATAATCTAAATCTTTAGTAATAATATTGCTATTACTATCTGGCATAAAAAATTCTTGATAAGTTTCTACTATAGCATTAGGATTAATATCTATTGCTCTTTCTTTTGCAACTTCTACTTTAGGTTTTCCAATTGTTTTATGAGTTGCAATTATTTGTCTATTAATATTTGTAATATCTACTACATCTTTATCAACTAAAACAAATTTGCCAACGCCTGCTCTTACTAAGGCTTCTAATACATAAGAGCCTACTCCACCAAGTCCAAAAATTGCAACTTTTAAATTATTTAATTTTCGAACTGAATCTTTTCCTATTAAATATTCTGTTCTTTGAAATTGACTTTGCATATTAATTCCTTATTAACTCTTAATATTTATCTTTTTCTTTCTTAATAATAAACTTAAAGCATATGTAATATCACGGATTATAGTCATTTCTGCTAATGCGAATAATGCGCATAATACCCAAGCTTTAATAGAAATATTATTAATATCAAATACTGAGCTTAAAAATCTTGCACTTAAAATAAATCCTAAAATACAACCTAAAATTACAAATAGACGATATCTGCTAACAGGTCTTGAAATCTCCCATAAAATACTAAATCCTACAACTGCTATTAAATATGTACTTGCAGTTCCAACTTCTTCTTTTGGAATACCAAATAATTCTGCGAATGAAATCATTGCAATAATAGCAAAGAATGACGTTAACGCAGATGGTATCGCTTTAATTAATACCTGCTTAATAAAGCCTTCTTTTTGTTTTTTCTCATTAGGCTCTAGCGCTAAGAAGAATGCTGGAAGTCCAATGTTAAAGCCAGATATCATAGATACTTGTGTTGGTTGTAATGGGTATTTAAATACAGCAACAATAGCAAATAAACCTAATAACAATGAGAATATATTCTTGTATAAGAATAATGTTGCAGATCTTGTAATGTTATTAATATCACGTCTTCCCTCATATACAATATTTTTCATATGAGAAAAATCATTATCTAATAATACAACTTGAGCAGCTTGTCTTGTTGCGTCACTACCTTCTCCCATTGCAATAGAACAATCAGCTTCTTTCATTGCTAGAATATCATTTACACCATCACCTGTCATAGCAACTTTTAAGCCTGTTTCTTTAATAGCTTTAATTATTTGTTGCTTTTGTTCAGGTTGTACTCTACCAAAAATTGTATATTTTGTAACTGCTTTTTTAATATCATTATAATCACTTAAAGTTGTTGCATCAACATATTTATGAGCATTATTAATGTGCGCTTCTTGAGCAACTTTTGAAACTGTTAATGGATTATCTCCAGAAATAACCTTTATTTGAACTTCTTGCTTTTCAAAATAATCAAATATTTCTTTTGCATTATCTCTTAATTCATTGTGTAATGCAACAAAAACTAAAGGCTCTACTACTCCATCTTTTTCTCTAACAAATGCGATTACACGTTTTCCTGTACTTGTATATTTTTCTATATCAAATTTGTGTTTTTGAAATTCATCTTCAGATAAAATAAATTCAGGAGCACCTAATCTATAAATTGCTTCTTTTGTAGTAATTTGAGAATATTTTGTTTTTGAGCTAAATGGCAATATTTCAGTATAATTTAAAGGTTCTTTTACACCAAAATATTTTTTTAAAGCTCTCATAGTAATATTTGCTTCTTTAATTGTATTAACATATTGTGCTAAAAGCTTTTCAGAACTATCTTGTCTTGCTTGTGCTTTTTTAGCTGAAAACACATCTGTTACAACCATTTTATCAGATGTAATTGTTCCTGTTTTATCAACACATAAAACATCAACCCTAGCAAGAGTTTCGATACTACGCATATCATGAAGCAATACTTTTAATTTAGCTAAACGAGCTGCACTTAAAGCTAAAGCAACTGTTGCTAATAAATACATTCCTTCTGGAATCATACCAATTACAGCACTAACCATTGGTGGAACAGATTCAGAAAAATCTAAGTGATTAACATAAATTGATTGATATAATAATAAGCCACCAACTGGAATAATTAAAACACCAGCAACTCGAATAATACGGTCTATATCTTTAATCATTTCTGATTTTTTATCTTTTATAACTTTTGCTTTTGATGTTAATTGATTAATATATGATTCTTTTCCAACTCTTGTAAGTTTGGCATATACTGTTCCAGAAACTAAAAAGCTTCCTGACTTTAGTTCTGAACCTTTTTTCTTTTCAATTTCATCAGGTTCACCAGTTAATAAAGACTCATTAACTCCAGCTTCTCCAGAAACAACTACTGCATCTGCAGGAACTTGTTGTCCACTTTCAATTTTAATTAAATCGCCTTCTACTAATTTACGAGAATCAACTTTTTGTTCTTGGCCATCACGAACTGCAATAAATTCAGTGACATCTAAAAGAGCCAATTTGTCTAAAGTTTTTTTAGCTCTTAACTGCTGATAAATACCTATAATAATGTTGGCAATAATAACTGGTAGGAATGTTAAATTTTTTATTGCTCCTACCATTATTAAAATTGTTGCTAATCCTGCAAATATAAAATTAAAATAAGTAAAAATATTAGATGCAATAATCATTATTGCACCTTTACTAGCTTTTGTATTAGTATAGTTTACTTTTCCCTCTTTTGTAAGTCTTTTTACTTCCTCAGAAGTCAATCCTTTCTCGACCATAACCTATCCTTTTACTTAAATAATTCATCTATTTCTAATTTAGCATCATTTATTTTTTTATCAATGTCTTCTCCACGAACATCCATATTTTCAACACAAATAAGATGAAGATTATGAAGATCGAACATATCTCTAAATAATGTTTCTAAATACTCATAATCATATTTTTTTACAAACATTCCACCTGATGAAATAACAAAATATACATTTTTTGCTTGGCATAATCCAATTATTTCACCATTTTCTCCATAAATGAAAGTTGCATCTGGAGTAGTAATATTTTTAATATAAGACTCCAAAGTTGTTGGCATTGATGCATCCCATAATGGTGCTGATATTACAATAGTATCAGCGCTTGCAAATTGTTTTGCATAATTAAACATTGTAGCATCGAAATTTTCATTAATCCAAAATATATCTCTTTGGACTAATAAACTTTTATTAATTGGATAGAAATTTTCTTTTTCTAATTGTAATTCAATTACTTTACCTTTAGTTTGATTTTTAATTTTTCCTAACAAGTATTGTGCTAACTCTTCTGTTCTATCTTCTTTCATGATAGCAGAATTTATATACAATATTGTGTTTCCTAATTCTTTTTTACTAAACATACAACCTCTTAACCATGCTTACATTATTGGCTCGCATGTTAAATTAATTCCTAAATTTTTAAGTGCATTTAATTCACTTTTATCTATAATATAACTTGCGTGTGCATCACAGCCACGTAATTTTTCTAACTCATTTATTGCTCTTTCAATTATTGGATTTGTAACAGAGCAAATACTTAAAGCAATTAATACTTCTGGTAAATTAAGTGAATATGAAGTATTATATGATGTTTTTTGCTTCATTTTATTAATACCATCTAAAACAGTTGGAGATAGTAAAAACTCATGGTCTGGAATTCCTGTTATTTCTTTAATTGCATTTAAAAATGCAGCTGAAGTACAACTTAATAAATTTGATTCTTTACCTGTAATTATTTTTCCATCATTTAATTTAATAGCTAATACATTAGTGCCTTTTTCTTTTGCTTTTTCATTTGCAACTCTTGCTACTTCTCTATCTTCTAAAGTAACATTTAATTTATCCATTAATGATTTTACAAGTTCTACTACATCTCTTTCACATCTATTTTGTTTAAAATCACATAATACATTATAATATCTACGAATAACTTCATCTGTTGCAGCTTGTTTAACCACATCTTGATTAACAATGCACTGCTTTATCATATTAACGCCCATATCGGTAGGAGATTTATATACTTCTTCCCCCGTTATTTTTAAAAGAATATTTTTTAATATTGGAAAAGTTGAAATATCTCTATTATAATTTACTGCATATTCACCGTAGCTATCTAAATGAAATGGGTCAATCATATTTACATCTTTTAAATCAGCTGTTGCTGCTTCATATGCAATATTTACAGGATCTAATAGACTTAAATTCCATACTGGGAATGTTTCAAATTTTGCATATCCTGCTTTAACACCACGTTTATATTCGTGATAAAGTTGTGATAAACTTGTTCCTAATTTACCACTATTAGGTCCTGGAGCTGTTACTACAACTAATTTTTTAGTTGTTTCAATATATGGATTTTTGCCATAGCCTTCTTCGCTAACAATTAAATCAACATTATCAGGGTATCCTACTGTTGGTCTATGTATATACATTTTAATATTACGTTCATTTAGCAATTTTTCTAAATGAGAAATATTATTTCCTTCATGATACATAGTAACAACAACACTATTAATTGAAATATCAAGGCCTTGCAACTTTTCAATTAATCTCAAAAGCTCTAATTCATAGCTAATACCATAGTCTGCTCTAATTTTACTTTTTTCAATATCTTCTGCATTAATGCAAAAAATTACTTCTAAATCATCTTTAAATTGTTGCAATAAGCGTATTTTATTGTCTGGTTTAAAACCAGGCAATACTCTTGCTGCATGATGGTCGTCAAATATTTTGCCACCAAATTCTAAGTATAATTTGTTGTCAAACATTTGAATACGTTCTCTAATTTTTTCGCCTTGTATTTTTAAATACTTTTCACTATCAAATCCTAAAGAATCCATATATTACTCCTAAGCTTATGTATTATTAATTATTGTAACCATTCAATATAATCATCATCAAATTCGTTTCCTTTAAAACGTTTATGACTTACGAATTTTAAGTTAGGATATTCATTTGTTAAATCTTTATAGCTTCCTTCAGAATCTGAACTGCCACTAGTAACAAATATATATATATCTTTTCCTTCTAAATTATTATCTTCAATAAAAGTATTGATAATAGTAGGTGCTGTATACCACCAAACTGGGAATCCTATTACTACTTTATCATATTGGTCAATGTTATCAACATTTCTTGCAACATCTGGTCTAAATGTTCTATCATTCATTTCTTTAGAACTTCTAGATTCTTTGTTTGTCCAGTCTAAATCTTGCATTGTGTAATGCACAACTGGATCAATCTCAAATAAGTCTGCATCAACTGCTTTTGCAATTCTTTCTGCAACACCTTTTGTAGTACCACTTGCAGAAAAATAAGTAACTAACGTTTTTCCCATTTTTTCTTCCTCCAAAAAATCATTCTTTTAATAATAATTATCCTTTTTTATCCTATCATAAATGATTTTTTTTATCAAGAAAAAACGCCTATTTATTTGCATTTTTTTAGCAAAAAAATAACCTTTTTTATCTAGAAAAAAAGGTATGTTTTATAACCTTATAAAAAAAGAAGCGGGCGCTGAGAATTCTCAACGCCCAATTCATATTTTACCACTTTTAAAGTTCGCTTCTTACATCTTCCAAAATCTTTTGCAATTCTTCAGATGCAATGGGGACTCCAGCAATCTTTTCTGCGTCATCGAACCTAAACAAAATCTCACAAAGGCTTTCAAACAACTCAGCTTCAACTGCTGTAACGGGGTTTTTACTCGCAAGCTCGCGATACTTTTCTATCACCAACCTTTCTTCTTCTGGGAGATACTTTTCGTAGGTATCCTCAAAAGAATAACGTGTTGATTTTTCGTAGATAGACTTGAATACATCGAGCTCATGTGTCATAAGCATTTCATCACCTCCTTCTAAGAGCTCTGTTCTTGTTGTTAAAGGATTGCATATTCTTCCTGGATCGCTTCCGCCGGACGGGTCCGGCGGAAGGCCGGTAAATACAACCGGGATGTGGGCACCCCGATGCATGCCAGTACGTCTCCAGGTGATGATCGGTGTGCCGTCATCTTCCGACGCACACAGGAACGTGGACCGCAAAGATCCTGACGGCCGAGTCTCGGCAACCATGATCTGAGCTGTCCAGGTAGCCCGTGATACGCTGTTAGCGAACGGTACACCTTTGTCCGGCGCGTGCCATTTGATCAGGATTTCCTCCTGGCCATTGGCATTTAACCGGTGGAATGCAAACCCCTGGCAGATTCTATCGGTCTCATAGAAATTTTTCTGGACCAGACCGAGGTCTGTAACTAACCGGTGAAGGTCAGCGTCCAAAAAAAACGCTACGCGCTTTCCGTAGAATAAGCCATAAAGGTCTGCATTTGAGAAGTGCAGAGCACTCTCGATCATCAGTTTCGTATTCATATGACTCCTTTCTATGTGAATCATGTGTGCTTAAACACAACAATGAGTAACTAAATATGAACTTTTCAAAGTACTAAAACTAATAATATTATACCATTTTTTGAGCCAAAAGTCAAAAAACTGGCCAGTTTCCTGACCAGTTTAAAGTGTTATATTTAATTATTCTGCTGAAGTAATTTTTAAAGATTTAATAATGTCTAATGTTTCTTGATCAAATTCTTTTGCTTCTTTTGGATATTCATCTAATTTATAATAAACTCCAATATTTCCATTTGATCCTGTATAAACATCATCAACTGCAATCATATAATTATATCCAAAATAAGTATAATCTCCTGAACCGCCTTCTCTACTATAGTATCTTAAAGCCTTTCTTCCATTAATTTCAAATTGTTCCATGCCAGATAATTTTGGTCTTGAGCTAATACTTTCATCATTCATGAATTCAATATATCCATCCCATGTAGCTTTTGTATCTTCGCCATATTTAGCTTTATAATCTTTTGATGTATTATAAACCCAACCTTTTGTAGAAAATGATAATACTGAATTTTCAGTTTCTAAATAAAATGTTCCACTACCTTTTGCTTTTTCAGGTTTAGTATCTGTAAATTCATATTTAGGTGTTCCATCTTCTTTTTTAGGAACTGATAAAGTAAATTTTCCTTTTCCAAAAGTTCTTGTAATTTCTACTGTATTTGCTGGTTTTGAGCCACCACCTTCACCACCATTTTCGCATCCTGTTAAAACAAATAAGCCTATTGCTAATAAAACAATTACTAGTGTAATACTTAATGCTTTTTTCATCATAAAACTTCCCTTCTATAAAAATTTTAAATATTATAGACTATTCTCCACATAAATAATCTCTAAATGTTTTTCCTAAAGCTCTTATTTCTGCTTCATCAGCAATTCTTCCATATTTTGTTCTTCCCTCTGATAAATAATCCATACTAGAAGTTGCTGCTTGTTTCATTTTTTCCATTGCATTTGCTTGTTCTTCTTCGTTTCCTGTTATCTTGCCTTTTACTAAGCTTCCTAATGCACCAATAGCATCACTTGCAGCTTGGTATCCAGCTTTTTCGTGACCTGTTCCAGTAAATGATTCTTTAATAGAGCCAAATAATGTATCATCTGGTCTTCCAAAGATTTGATTTAAATGTGACTTTGCTAAACTACCATTTAAATGGTCGCAATTCTTTTCAACAGGAATAAGAAATTCAACCGCATAAGGGTGCATCTTTTTACGTTCTTCATCTGATGCGCCAACATTTGTATAATCGCCAGAGCAATTCATTTTGATTTTTATGCCTACTTCTTTATATCTTTTTTCTCCTTGCTCTCTATTAATATTTTCTTTTCCGTATAATTCATAATCTCTAATTTGATCATATCTGAATAATTCTTTGTAATTCTTTTTACTTGCATCTGGAAGAATTACTTCAAACATTCCTATATCATCTGCAAAAGCAAGACCATAATATCCTAAATGAACAAATCTTTGAACTTTGCCACTATCTTGTAATGGCTTAAATTCTTTCTCATATAATTCATTTTGTAATTTCATATACTCAATATGATTTTTAACTTGCTCTGTATCTAATTTTTGAACATTAATAAATGCACTAGTATTTTTTCTACAATCATTGCAAAGATATGCTCCATCATTTAACTTTACTCTAGATAAAGCTCCTACTTCTTTTTCACATAATACGCAACTTTGCTTAGAAAAAAGATTTTGAAAAAATCCCATTTGTAGTATCCTCCTTTCTTAAAAGAATTATTTAAATAATTAAAAAACTAAAATAAATTATTGAATTAATTGATAATAATAACCAATTGCCATTAATACTAATATTGAAATATTCATTATTAATATTAATGCAATATGTCTTCTTCTTTCTTGTATTAAATTTGCAATGAATTCTCTAATTAAAGCATTTGTATAAAAATACCATTTTGTAGGACTTCCCATTCCTTCATAATCTAGTCCGCATTCATTTGCAATTACACCACTTCTGAATACATGATAATTTGTTGTAGAAAAGCTAATTTTGGCATCTTTATTAGCATTTATAATAATGCTGTTTGAATACTGCATATTTTCTAAAGTGTTTGTTGATTTATTTTCAATAAGAATATTTTTCTTTTTTATTCCTTGCTCTATTAAATAGTCCTTCATAGCTTCTGCTTCTGACATGACTTCGTCACTACCTTTACCACCAGAAGGAACAAAAATAACATCTTTTCCCGTTTTTTCTTTTTGCATTTTTGCAAACTCAATTGCACGGTCAACTCTTGCTTTTAATATAGGAGTTAAAGTTCCATCTTCTTTAATCTTGCATCCTAAAATAATAACATAATCTTTATCAAATGTTGGAATATGATTTGCAGCTAAAGTATTACAATATAATGTAGCAATTATCAAAGTATAAAAATATGATAAAACAACATTAATCATAATATCAAAAAACTTTTTAGCAATTACTAATTGCTCGCCACTTACCAATTTTGAAGTAAGCATATAAAGTGTTTGAGATCCAAATAATCCCATTAAAGCAAATATTCCTAAAAAAACGCCTAAAAGATTGCGGTAGCTAAAGCCTTCTTTTTTAATTAAAACAATATTTGTGATAATTGCATATACAGCAAGTACTGCAATACAAGGTAATGTAAGTATTGCAAAATATGAAAATGATTTTAAAGTATTATTATATACTTCTGTAATGTTAAGAAAATTCCAATTTGAAATTAAATGACCAATGTGCCTAACAATATTAAGATCTAAAAAAATAACTAATCCTAAATTCAAAATTATATTGTAAGAGTACTTGTGCTTTTTATATTGCTTTCTTATATATAATGTACATCCATAAGAAATGCGCATCAAAAAAAGAATAATTATTATTTCGATTGATTTACTGAGTTCAATATTATTAAGTAAATCAGTGTTACTCAAAATAATAACGCTTAATAATATAAATAATATAGTAATTATCAAATATATTATTCCTTCTTTTTTCATGTATACCTCTTTTATTTATATTAGCGATGCACCACCTAAGTGATGCACCGCATGTTGTAAATACTATAACTCTATGTATTATCCTGGTCCTCAAATAATCCTACGAGCCGCCTTATAATTGTCGTAATAGTAGCCAGATTCTATGGAAGAAATAGTTACTCCATTACTCCCAGCATGTACTACTTCATTATCGCCAATGTATATGCCAACGTGTCCGTAGTCTTGATAAAAGAAAACAACATCGCCAGCTTGTAGCTCATCGTAGGATACTGCAGTGCCCATGTCCTTTATGCTTCCTGTATAGTGAGGCAGACTAATGCCAAACCTCGCAAACACGTACATAACGAACCCACTGCAATCGAAAGCCTCTTTCGAAGCTCCCCCATACGAATAAGGAATTCCCAGGAATTCATCACTTGAAGCACAAGCCGCAATCTGTTCTCCAAGTGAATTGTCGTCAGCTGCTTCGGCCATTGCGCCGTTGAGAATGATCAACATCACGGTCATCATTGCTACAAAAATCTTTGCCAGCTTGAACATAAAAATACCCTCCTTAAAGGACTACTTGGGTTAAAGTGTTTACACTCTTATTAAATCACAAATAAAGACTAATTTCAATAAATTTTTAGCTAAAAATCGATTTTAAGGATCCCACTATTTCCGGTACTTACACGCTATATTATATTGAAACTTAACATAAAATATGGTATAATATAATTGACTGTTAATCCCATTGTTTTATTCCCTAACAACATAACAAGGACAATAAAAATCGGAGGAAAAAAGCTATGAGAAAAAATGACACGAACATTAACAAAATCGACATTGGAAAAATCATCCGGAGAACAATCATAACCCTGGTCATTGTAGGATTGTACCTATTTATCACTCAGTATCTTCTGCTCTGCCCTATTAACGTCAAGAGTGTCGGGTTCTGGTTTATGTGCTTCGGTTTGCTCGCTATTCTGGCAATAATCTTTGGTATCTACACATACAACGATGACGGATATGACGATGGAGCCAGCAAATGGCTTACCATTTCGTTCTATACGTTCCTCGTTGCAGCTATCGTTTGTATTGTGGTCATCACTATTACCGCTATCGGCGGAAGTACGATGTTCCACGCTAAGGAGTATTCTGAACTGATTGAAATCCAAGAAGGATCAATCGAAGAAGATATTCCCGAAGTCTTAAATGATAAGCTGATTGTAGTAGATCAAAAGACTGCTCAGAAGTTGGGTGACCGGCAACTTGCATATATTCCTAACTCTACATACTATGAAGTTGATGATGAGTACAATCTCATGTGCGTGAATGGTGAATACTTCCGTGTTTCTCCTGTGAACTATGGTGGATTGATTAAGGCTGGTAAAGCCAAGAGCATTCCTGCCTACGTTCAGGTTAAAGCGGATAACACCGAAAATGCACAAGAGGCAAACGTAGTACTGTTTGATGAGTCAATGGTTTACAGCCCCTCGGCTTATTGGAGCCATGACCTTAGTCGGCATCTGCACTTCACCTACCCCACCTACATGTTTGGAAAGTCCTTCTTCGAAGTCGACGACACTGGAACTCCCTATTGGGTGACCCCTGTCAAAGACAATACGATCTGGCTTTTCGGCGGTACAGTGGAAAAATCAGTGGTAGTTACAAATGCTATTACTGGTGAGTGCGAAGAGTATTCCAATAGTGATGTACCTCAGTGGATTGATCATGTCCATTCTGTAGATTATCTGATGAATCGGATTAGCATGCATTACAAATACCGTGGAGGTTGGTGGAATGCACACTTTGGCAAAACCGAAGTTTATGCTACAAGCTACGATTACAGATCTTCTAAGAAAGACGAAAATGAGTTTACTCCTTTCGTGGGTTACAACTCTATCGTTGGAAAGGACGGACAAATCTACTTCTATACCGGTATCACTCCCGTAAACAATGCTGAAAGCAATATCGGGTTTGTGCTGGTAAATCCCAGAACAGCTGAAGCGAGATTCTACTCGGCAATGGGTGCTGAAGAATCCTCTGCTCAGAGTGCTGCGGAAGGTTTGGTACAGAACTTGAGGTTCTCTGCTAGTTTCCCCACCATTGTGCAAATCAATGGGAAAACCGCATACTTCATGTCTCTTAAAGACAATGCTGGCCTGGTAAAGCGTTATGCTATCTGCAACGTAGAGAACTACTCGAAGGTTGTAGAAGGCGAAACAATTGAAAAGGCTATTGCAAAGTATGTTGGCCAAGAAGTGAAAACTACCGACGAAACAGAAAATGATGTTCCCGAAATCGAAACCAGAAATGTTCAAGGCAAAGTTTCTCGAGTGGAAACAGCTGAAAAGGATGGCAACACGTATTACTTCTTCACGCTGGAAAGTGATGAGAATGTATACGTATCCTCAATCGGAAATTCCAGCCTGCAGCCTATGAAGCTCGCGAACGGTGCCAATGTGGCTATTGCATGCTACGACTCAACTGAGGAAGGCATTGTGATTGTCACAGAGATTAATTTCAAATAATTATTTGGATTAACAGTCATATCCCATAGTAAAGGGGGTGCCATCTGGCGCCCCCTATTCTATTTACTATATTATCAAAAAAAGTATAAATTATACTACATTAAATAATAAGATTCCTAAAGTTAAGATTATAAATAAGTTCATTGTGTTTGACATTAATAAATTGTTTGTTGCTTCTACTAATCCTACTAAATCATTATCATTTTTATTGTGGTGTCTTTGTGATTCAAAGAATGTGATAAATTCTGGTAAACTAGTAAAAAATCCAAGTAAGATTCCTATCACAAGCTGAGATATGTTAAAGTTAATACATAGGCTTTCGATAGTATCTCCTAAAAAGCTTCCTACAAAATAAAGTAAAATTGTAGAGCTAGCAAGTATTAGAATATACTTGAATACATGTCTTTTTTTGATTACTTCTTTTGTTTCTTTTTCAATTATTTTATTGATTGCTCTATCTTCTTTTTTTAAATATGATCTATGTATTTCATCATTTAGTACTATAAACATTAAGAAAATCATAAGTAGTAATGGTACTAAATATAGCCTCATTTCGATATTAAATATTGCCATAAATAATGGAATAACAATTGTTATTTCTACTAAAAATATGTTTACTCTTATGGCTTTATTTTTTAATCCACTTAAATTTTTATTCATAAATGCTGTACCAAAAAATTGCAAAAAGTTAATCACATTTGAACTCAAAATATTATATAGTCCAGCACCTGGAAGCCCTGCCATACTAGAAACACAAGTAGTTAGTAACTCCGGAATAGAAGTTGCAAATCCTGCTATATTTCCTACTGTATGAGGCTTAAGATTTAAGTATTCGGCAAGTTTTCGAATATACGTTACTAAAATATATTTAGATATTATAATAATTAATAATAATGCTATTATTAATTTTGTAAACTCAATTAACATACTATTTCTCTTTTGAATAATTTATATAAATATTATTAGCATATAATTTGTTTTATTTCAATAAGATAAATAAAATAAAACCAGATTATACAATCTGGTTTTATTGATAATTAAATACTAGAATTTTAAAGATTTTACAACTTTTTCTTCAAAATCTTTTATATCATATTTTGATGTAAATGTTAGTGCAAAAGTACTACCCTCATGTTCTATAAAGTAGTAATGCATTGTACCACCATCTTCTCTTGCAGGACCATAAAATTTATATTCTAAATTATCATTTTTTCCATCAGATAATGTTACTTCACCTTGAATTCCTAAATCTTCTATTGCAGAATTTGTGTCAGGTTTTCCTTCATAATAGAATATTCTAAAATATAATAAATTACCATCATCAGTTAAATGATTATATTGTACATATGGAGTAAACATATCTTGATTTACTTCTTTAAAATCTGGTACAACAATATAATTTAACCCATGAAATTCTGCTTCTTTATTTACATGAAATTCTAAATTGTTAATCTTAACAATTGTTGGATCAACATCTTTTGGTGGTTCAACTGTTTCAACTTTTGTTTCATTAATTGCTTCTTGTTTTTCACATCCTGTTAAAACAAATAAGCTTGTTAGTAATAAAACTAATACGATTATAGTTAATAATACTTTTTTCATAAATACCTCCTGATATGTTTGAGATGATTATATCATATAGAAAGGATTATTTATAGTATAAAAATAATTTATTTAATCAATCCTAGAAGAAATATATATAATCCTTTAGTATCTTTTATTATTAAATCAGCTTTAACAAAAGTTGGAGTTGGTTTATACTCTTTTCCATCTAAATCTTTGGCATATCTTAATTGCATTCCATCCTTATCTATCTCAACAAAAGTTTTTATTAATTCATCATATTTTCTTTTTTTTTATTCTTGTAACTGTTTTTAACTTATTCCACAATTTATCCAATTCATGTCCTTTTTCTACCTTTTTTGTAATACTTTCAATTACCATTTTTATAGTTAGTTCAATTGTATGTCGACATAAAAAAAGCATTGGAATACATAATTGATCTCTTCTATTAATTTTAAAAAATATTTCAGGATTGTTTTCAATAGACATTATTACATAGAGCGTTTCAGCAGCATGCATATATGAAGACGCCAATTCTTTTTCAGCCTCTGCTTTTCTATACTCTTCTTTTACAAATGGAGCCCAATTCAATTGTTCCCACTCATATACCTCTTCTGTAAGGCCATTAAAACTTTTTCTTATATATTGATTTTCCATCTTTTCCCCCCTAAAAACTAACCATAATAAAGCGAACAGTCTTAATCCTGTTCTCTATGTTTCATTATATTTAATTTATAAAAGATTTTATTTTTTATATCTTCTTCATCCAAAAAATCTAATACTACTTTTCCACTATATCTATTTAAATATGTTTTTAATTCATTAAATTCTTCTCTTGATAGTTTTATTTTATTTATCTCTTCATATTCTTTAATAGATTTAATAATATTTTGAAACACTTTCTTATTACTAGCAAAGTTACATGCCACTAATGGAAATATTTTTCCATTAATATCATTTTCACAAATATATCTTGTTAATTCATAAGGATCATTTAAAGAGTTATTATAAGTATATCTAGCATACCACCATAGTCTTGATATTCCATTTAAAAAAACCGCTTTTGTACTATTCCAAAAGAAATAATTATTTAAAACATGATT
>JAEEGL013333295.1_pt1 | contig 45795 bp, 39 predicted proteins | sample 9134231 | NCBI WGS metagenome assembly JAEEGL01 (sample SAMN16246548, study PRJNA631951) | gut metagenome | biome: gut microbiome; feature: rumen; material: fiber-attached | host: Bos | place: Iran: Karaj | collected 2018-10 | reverse complement strand
TTTATATAACGACGGCACAATAAACAACGCGATAAATGCCACCTTCGGCGGTGACAATGTAACCGACGGTAACACTGCAGATAATGGCGGTGCGATTTATAATACCACAGGCAATACTTTATCTGTTGCTTCGACATCAGTGTTTAAAAACAACACAGCCACAACAAACGGCGGTGCAATTTATAATGAAGGCACAATAACTGCATTAGCTGGTACTTATACATCTAACAGTGCCGACTCAAACGGTGGTGCCTTATATAATGACGGAACAATAACGAACGCGATAAATGCCACTTTCGGCGGTAATAATGTGGCCGACGGTAACAACGCAAGTTCGGGTGGTGCAATACATAATGAGGGAACTTTATCTGTTGCTTCTACGTCAATATTTAAAAACAACACAGCAACATATAATGGCGGTGCAATTCTTAATAATGATACGATAAGTGATTTAGATGGTACATACACATTTAACAGCGCGAGTTATGGCGGTGCAATTTTTAACGGCGGTACAATAAGTGATTTCGGTGGTACATACACAGCTAACAGCGCAAGTTTGGGTGGTGCAATTTATAACTTAGATACAATAACTGCATTAGGCGGTACATATACAGCTAACAGCGCTACAGGAAATGGCGGTGCTTTATATAACGACGGAACAATAACCAATGTGATAAATGCCACCTTCGGTGGTGATAATGCCACCGACGGTAACAGCGCAAGTTTGGGTGGTGCGATTTATAATACTACAGGTAAAACATTATCTGTTGATTCGACATCAGTGTTTAATCATAACACAGCAACATCAAACGGCGGTGCAATATATAATGAAGGGACAGCAACTGCACTTGCAGGTACTTATACTTCTAACAGTGCGAGCTCAAACGGTGGCGCTATATATAACGAAGGAACAGTAACTTCATTATCAGGCACTTTTACATCTAACAGCGCAAACTCAAACGGTGGTGCAATTTATAACACAGGCACAATAAGTGACCTTTCAGGAACTTTCACTTCAAACACGGCTACAACAAACGGCGGTGCGATATATAACACAGGAACTGTAACAATAACATCGTCCGACGGCGCAAATACAACGTTTTCCGGTAACATTGCAGGTGGGGTTTCAGATGCAATATATAATACCGGGACCGTAAACATGAATGCAGGTACGGACAGTTCAATCGTCTTTAATGATAGAATAACAGGTTCCAACGGCACAATCAATATCGGTGGTAACGGTACAGTTGAATTTAATGAAACCATAACAGACAATAGTGTTGCATTAAATTCGGGTGCACTGAAATTAGGCTCAGCAAACATTTTAGCAAATGTTACGAACTTTACAGCAAATGGCGGTACATTAGACTTGCGTAACGGCGAAATTCACAATTATCAATTAGGTCAAAACACAACAGTCAACGGTACAGTAGGGTTAGCAATAGATGCAGCGTTAGCAGGGACAACCCCCGTAGCCGATATAATTACAGCTGCCGGTACAGTTAGCGGATCAGGCAGTTTTGTATTTTCAGCAGCTAATATTGATATCACTAGTTATCCGACAGAACAAATACCGTTTTGGATACAGGTAACGGATGAAAATCTACGAAATAATGCCGGGTTAGGTTCAAATGCGAATATACATATAACAGGCAGCGGAACTGACGGTTTTCTTATCACTTATGAAACATCACACGACAGCGTAGATGCCGGTTTCTTAAAATTTGAACATAATACATTGGCAAGTGCAATAGCATCCTCAATCGAAGAAAAAGCCTATACCATGGGCACAGATGAATCATTATCAAGTACACCTGCATTAGGCGGTAGTTCATTATCTGTAAATGGAAATAGTAATGGTTATTCAATAACGGGTGATGGTGGTGCAGGGATAGTAGTTGGTGCTAATCAAACTTTATCTTTAAATAACATAGGTATAGATAGTACTGATAACGTAACAGGGGCAGGCCTTAACAATTTTAGTACCGCCGTAACGAATAACGCAAACGGAACACTCAATATTTTTGATACGAAATTTAGTAATAATACCACGGATATTGATAATAATGGCATAGCAAACATGTCCGGGGTCGTTATATTCGATACACTTACAGGGGCAGGTACAACAAATATAACAACAAGGATTGATGGGAATTCCTCCACTGTCACAGTAAATAATAGTTTAGAACAAAACAACATAAACGTAGTAAGCGGAAACACTTTAACAAATGATAATGCAACAATTACAGTAAACACAGCATTAAATAACGCAGGGACCATATCGGGTACCGGCACGAGCTCTCTTGTTATAAACGGTAATTCTAATAATACCGGAACTATTGAAGAGGGAACATTGGTGGTAGCTGCAAATACTTCGTTGTTAAATACAGGTGATATCACGATAAATACCGCGTTAACAAATAACGGAACCATTGCGAACAATAACGATTTAACGTTACAGGGTAGTGCTATGACCAATGCCGGAACGATAACCGGTGATAGCGGAACAACCTATATAATAGGACAATTAACAAATAACGGAACAATTTCGCAGAATGAAATACAAATATCTAGTGGCGGCGAATTAATATCTAATGCAAGCAATATAACAGCAACTACCGGAATAACAAACAATGGTACTTTGGAATTAACCGGCGGTAACATTATTAGTGACATATTGAGCACAAGCGGAACAACAAACATTACCGGTAATGTAACCAATACTGATACTCATTCAATTGTCAATGCTGTTGACGTACAAGCAGGTGGTCAATTAACCACTAATGCCGGTGCCTTGTTGAATACAATAAACAATGACGGCACATTAGAATTAACCGGCGGCACAGTAAACTCAGATATTTCAGGTTCAGGTTCATTAGAATTTACAAACAATATTCAAAATTCAGCAGATATAACACAAGGTACGATTTCCGTAGATAGTGGTGAAACTCTAACAAATGATAGCGGAGCCACTATTACTACTACGGATACCACGGGCTTCCAAAACAACGGAACCGTATCAAATGAAGGCACTATCACTGTCGCCGGCGGTAGTAATGCAGGTTCAATTAGCGGCAACGGAGCATTTGTTAATAGCGGAGATTTTACAAACAGCAGCACTATAAACCAAAGTGCTATTACCAATAACGGAACAATTACTACGAATTCAGAGGATTTAGTAGCTTCAAGCGGTATTACCAATAACGGTACTTTGGTATACAATGCCGGAAGCCAAACAGTAAGTGATATTACAGGTGATGGCAGTACAAATTCCCATGTCGAATTAAGAACAAATGCACCGTTTACCATTGATAATACAATTTCAAATACATATGTTGATTTATATGATTCAACTCTGGTATTTGGTAATAGCGGTGATATTTCCGGTGCAACAGCGTTAAATGTTAACGGTGGCGGAATAGATTTATTAGACGGAAACATTACTTCTGCAAATATCGGAACAGTTGAATTAAACGCAGATGCAACGCTCGGAATAGATTTTGATTTAAGCACACTAACTTCAGATTCTTTTACTGCTACCGTAAACAACAATGGCGGTATATTTAATATTAATCAAATTAACTTGATTGGTACCACAACCCAAGATGATATAAGTATTAATTTAGGTGATGCAACAGGGTTAGGCCAATCTAATGTTACTTCTATAACTATGGATTTACCGACAATTATGACGCCTATTCGCCAAATTATCGGTCACGTAGAAGATGGTTGGTTAACATACTCCGGGTCAGGTTCAGACATATCTCACTTCAATCCTGCCGTGTTAGCCACCCCGGTAATTGCACAAGCCGGTATACATGCAATCATGGATAATACTTTCCAACATGCTTATGAGCACGCTGATTGGTACACCAAATTTTCTGCAGTTGAAAGGTCTGCTATATTGAAAGGGGTTCCTGCTACGAATGGCGGTCACTACAATCAATATAACAGCAATTCTGCTATATGGTTTAAATCATATGCAACTTTTGAAGATATCTCACTTAAACCGGGGCCTAAGACAGATGTTAAATCTTATGGGTCTATTTTGGGGCTTGATTCCGGTTTCCAAGATTGGGGTAGCGATTGGTATGGTGTTACCAGCGGGTACATCGGATACAACGGGTCTCAAATTAAATATCCGGAAGTCAGCGCCTCTACGAACGGTGGTTTGTTTGGTGTAACTCAAACTTTATATAAAAGTAAATTTTGGACAGGGGTTACCGCCAATATCGGTGCTAACTTCGCAGATGCCCGCACAATGTACGGAAGTGAAAATTCATCCATATTCACCGCGGGTTTAGGTACTCAAACCGGTTATAATATTGAATTGGGTGAAGGCAATTTTATCCTTCAACCTATTTGGGCAATGAATTACAGTTTGATTAATACGTTCGCTTACACGAATGCAGCAGGGGTAAAAATCGATCCTAAGGCATTAAATAGTGTCCAATTGAATCCGATGTTAAGATTTGTCGGGAATCTAAATGGATGGCAGCCGTATGCTTCTGTCGGAATGGTTTGGAACTTAATGGGTAAGACCGATGTAATGGCAGATACTGTGAACTTACCTGAAATAAGCATCAAACCGTATTTGTCATACAATGTGGGCGTACAAAAAGCAATCAATGATAATTTTACCGGCTTTGTACAAGTCATGGGTTATAACGGCGGAAGAGACGGTATAAATATTGTCGGCGGTTTACGCTGGGCCTTCGGTAAAGGCAGTAAAAACTATGAAGCAATTGAAGGCAATAATTTGACTGAAAATTTTGCAGATATTCAAAGTATACAAGAACCGTTGCCTGAAAAACCGGTTCAGAAAGTACAAAATATCAATGCAGAGCAAGAAAATATTAAAGCCGAAGAATCTGCTTCAGATATACAAGAAATTGTCCAGAAACAACAAGACAATAAAGTTGAAGAACTCGTTGTAAATACTCAGGAAATTGATATAGCTCAAAAGGATACTCAAGCTGAAGAAACAATTACAACAACCAAAAATATTGTTGAAGAAAGAAAAGATACTAAGGCAGAAGAAACAGTTACCAATGCTCCTGCAAACGAAGACGAGCAAATTGATATCCAATCCGAAGAACCTGCTTCGGATACACAAGATAATAACAACTTAGCAGTAGCTCTTGCAGTTGCTGCGGTTTTGATACTTATTATCTTCGCACTCAGAAGAAAAAAATAAAAAATAATTGTAATAAATAAGGGTAAATATCTACCTAGGTACAATATAATTGTATATAGATTATATGTATATTTTTTGCTTGACTTGGAGTCAACTCCAAGTGATATAATATTATTATAACTTAATCAAGGAGAATATTATGTTGGGAACTTTTACTTATCATAATCCGACGAAACTTTACTTCGGGGAAGATGCTTTAAATAATTTAAATCAAGAGTTGCCGAAATACGGCAAAACCGTTCAGTTAATTTACGGTGGTGGTTCTATTAAAAAGAACGGTATTTACGATGCGGTAGTAAAAATTTTAAAAGAAAATGGGAAAGAAATCGTAGAAGACGGTGGCGTAATGCCAAACCCAACGGTGGAAAAATTGAAATAGGGTGTTGAAATTGCCCGCAAACATAATGTCGATTTGCTTTTGGCAGTTGGCGGTGGTTCTTGCTGCGATTATGCCAAGGCGGTTTCAGTTTCGGTTAATTGCGAAGATGATCCATGGGAAAAATATTTTATTCGTTTTGAAGAGCCTTCTTGTAAAATTTTACCTGTAGGTTGTGTTTTGACAATGGTAGGTACCGGTTCGGAAATGAACGGCGGTTCGGTAATAACAAATCATGAAAAGCACCTTAAAATAGGGCATGTTTTCGGTACGGATGTTATGCCTAAATTTGCGATATTAAACCCTAAATTTACTTTTACACTTCCGCACAAACAAATGGTGGCCGGTATATATGATATTTTTAACCATATTTGCGAACAATACTTTTCCGGCATAGATGATAATACCAGCGATTATTTGGCAGAAGGTTTAATGCGCTCGGTTGTTCATAGTTCTTTAATAGCGGTAGAAGACCCTAAAAATTATGAAGCACGTTCAAATATTATGTGGTGTGCAACTTGGGCCTTAAATACTTTAATTGCAAAAGGTAAAACTACCGATTGGATGGTGCACATGCTGGGCCAAGCGGTGGGGGCGTATACTGATGCTACACACGGTATGACGCTTGCGGCGGTATCTTTACCTTATTATAAGCACATTTTGCCGTACGGGCTAGCAAAGTTTAGACGCTTTGCAATGGAAGTTTGGCATATAAAACCGGAAGGTAAAACCGATGAACAAATAGCTAAAGAAGGTTTGCAAGCATTGGAAAATTGGATGAAAAAGATAGGCCTTACTTTAAAAATAAGTGAACTTGGTGCAACACCTGAAATGATTGAAGGCATTGCCGATGCCACACTTATTTTAAAAGGTGGGTATAAAGTGCTTGACCGTAAAGAAATTGTTCAAATATTAAAAGAGAGTTTATAAATTATGACCATTTCCGAAGTCAGTAAAAAATGTAATGTTTCCGCCGATACTTTAAGGTATTATGAGAAGGCAGGCCTTATATCTTTTATAAATCGCACCCCCGGAGGCGTACGCAATTATACTGAGCAGGACTGTAAGCAAATAGAATTTATTAAGTGTATGCGCAGTGCGGGGCTTTCCATAGAAGTTTTAAGAAAGTATTTTGAACTCTTTAAGCGTGGTAAACGCACCTTAAAAGCGCGCAGAGATTTGCTTGCCAATGAAAGGGAAAATTTACAAGTAAGATTTAAAGAATTGCAAGATACAATTAGACGCTTAGATTATAAAATTTCCGTTTATGATAAAGCACTAAAATCAAAAGATAAAGAACTTAAATTTTAGGAGGTTTTATGTTTAAAAAAATATTAATTATATTAATCATTATTGCCATTATCGGTGCTATAATTGCCATAATACATAATTTAAGGGTGGCATACCGAAATAAAAAAGAATTGTCCGCTTTTGCCAAAGCGGAATCTTATACGGCAAATCTCGGTAAAGTGCTTGTAATTTATTATTCTTGGACGGGGCATACACAAGATATTGCCAAGCAAATTGCCGAACTTACAAAAGCAGATATTTACCGCATAGAAACTGAGGAAGAATTTAAATCTTCCCCGGCTTTTTACGCACGTGTTAAAAAGAATTTAAAGGAAAAGAATTTCCCTAAATTAAAAGGACAGTTGCCCGACATAAATAATTATGATACTATTTTTGTAGGCGGACCTGTTTGGTGGTATACAATGTCCACACCGCTTTATTCTTTTTTAGGGCAAATTGATTTTAAGGGTAAGAAAGTTATTCCTTTTTCAACACAAGGCAGTAACCCCGGTACTTTCTTGCAAGATTTTACGGCTAATGCCCGAAATGCCCAAATAAGTACTTATGCAAACTTTAATAATGTAAGTGCAAAATATAATACAGAAGTACATAATAAAATTGTACATTGGTTAAATAATTTATAAAAGGAGAATTAAAATGAAAAAAATAATAAGTATAATCATCGCATCGGTAGTTTTAGGTGCTTGTAACGATGTTCAAAAAGAAATAAATAAAGTTGAATCTGTATCTCAAAATAAACCGGTGGTTTATTTTACCAAAGATATCAGCCCGGAAGGCCTTGTCAAAATATATGATAAGATTTCCCAAAATATTGACGGTAAAGTAGCCATTAAATTTCATACAGGCGAACCGCATGGCCCAAACATTTTACCTGTGCCGATGGTAAAAGCATTATGGGAACATATTCCAAACAGCACGCTTGTTGAAACAAATGTTTTTTATGATTCCCCACGCCAAACAACAAAAGGCCACCGCGAAACACTTAAAACAAACGGTTGGACTTTCAGTAAAGTAGATATTTTAGACGAAGACGGTACAGTAATGTTACCTGTAAAAGGCGGTAAACACTTTAAAGAAATGTCTATGGGCAGCCATATTTTAAATTATGATTCTTTAGTGGTATTAACACACTTTAAAGGCCACGCTATGGGCGGTTACGGTGGCAGTATGAAGAATATCGCTATCGGTATGGCAGACGGCAAAATCGGTAAAAAAATGATACATCAAAAAGGTGATGAGCAGTGGGGTTATACAGGCGCACGCTTCCAAGAAAATATGGCAGAGTCCGCCAAAGCAACTGTTGATCACTTCGGCAAAAAAATTGTTTATATCAATGTTTTACGCCGTATGTCTGTTGATTGCGATTGTGCAGGGACTTCCGCCGCAGAACCTAAGGCGCGCGACATCGGTATTTTAGCATCTACCAATATTGTGGCGGTGGACCAAGCATCTTTAGATCAAGTATATGCCTTGCCTGAAAACGAACTCCATGACTTACAGGAACGCATAGAATCACGTGAGGGCTTACGCCAAATTTCCTATATGAAGGAACTCGGTATGGGAACAGGCGAATATACTTTGGTAAATATTGATAAATAATTTTTGTGAGTTAAAAATGTTAAAAAGATTATTTTTATCAGTAATTATATTAGGAATAATTGCAGGCATTTGCTATGCCAAAAAAATAAAGGAGAATAAACCTATGACAAATAAAAAAATAGTGCAAACAGCGGGACGCACCCAACTTGGTAATTTCGCACCTGAATTTGCTCATTATAATGATGATGTCTTATTCGGGGAAAATTGGAATAATACCGATTTGGATCTTAAAACCCGTTCCTTGCTTACGGTTATTGCGCTTATGTCGCAAGGTATAACTGATTCTTCTTTAAAATATCATTTGCAAAATGCTAAAAATAATGGTGTTACCAGGCCGGAGATTGCTGCCGCCATTACCCATACCGCTTTTTACGCCGGTTGGCCAAAAGCATGGGCGGTATTTAATTTAGCAAAAGAAGTCTGGACGGAAAAAGAAACACCCTTAACAGATAAAGAAAAATATCAAAAGACGATAATGTTTCCTATCGGTAAAACTAATGATGCTTATGCAAAATATTTTGTCGGGCAAAGTTATTTAGCACCTATCTCGACGGAACAGGTAACTTTTTATAATGTTACTTTTGAACCGAAATGCCGCAATAATTGGCATATACACCATGCAACAAAAGGCGGGGGGCAAATGCTTGTAGCAGTCGGCGGACGCGGTTATTACCAAGAATGGGGTAAAGAGCCTGTTGAAATGAACCCGGGTGATGTCATCCATATCCCCGCAAATGTCAAACATTGGCACGGTGCTGCACCTGATAGTTGGTTTTCCCATTTGGCTTTTGAGTTGGAAGGGGAAAATACTTCTAACGAGTGGCTTGAAGCGGTAACAGATGAACAATACAATAAATTAAAATAGGAGATATTATGGCTAAAAATTTAATAATTTATTATTCACGTAAAGGCGAAAATTATTTTAACGGTTCTATTCGCTCTATTGAAAAGGGCAATACGGAAATTGTAGCCGAATATATACAAGAAGCCGTCGGCGGTGATTTGTTTGAAGTTGATACCGTCAAGCCTTATGCTGCCAGTTACAGCACTTGTATAGAAGAAGCAAAACAGGAATTGCGCACAAATGCTAGACCTGAATTAAAAAAATATCTTTCCGATATTTCCGCCTATGATAATATTTTTGTTTGCGGGCCTTGCTGGTGGGGAACTTTCCCCATGGCTATTTTCAGCCAATTAGATAAACTTAATTTTGCAGGTAAAAAAGTTATTGCCGTTATGACACATGAAGGCAGCGGCCTTGCAAATAGCGAACGCGATTTAAAAACACATTGCCCGGGCGCGACTTACGGTAAAGGTATAGCAATTCACGGTAGCAGTGTCAAAGAAAGCAAAGAAGAAATATTTGCTTGGGCCCAAGCACAAGTAAAATAAAGGGAAGATAATATGAAACAACTATTTATAACATTAAACGACGGTAATAAAATTCCGCAATTCGGTACAGGTGTTTTCCAAGTGCCGGACGGAAAAGAAACTTTAGAAGTTGTAAAAAATGCCCTTACCCTCGGTATTAGGCATATTGATACGGCCCATGCTTATCAAAATGAAAGGAGTGTAGGCCAAGCCGTAAAAGAAAGCGGGATAGACAGAAAAGAAATTTGGATTACCACTAAACTTTGGCCAAATGAATACGGTGAAGGTGTCACTTCAAAAGCCATAGATAAAATGTTAGAGCGTTTGGGGACAAATTATATTGATTTGCTTTTACTTCACCAACAGTTTGGTGATTATATCGGCGCGTGGAAGGATATGGAAAAAGCCGTAAAAGACGGCAAAGTAAAATCTATCGGCCTTAGTAATTTTGAATCAAACCGCTTAGAAGAAGTTTTAAATATAGCAAAAATTTACCCTTCCGTTTTACAGGTGGAATGCCACCCATATTATCAACAAAAAGAACTTAAAAAGAGAGTTGAAAAATACGGAACGGTAATTGAAAGTTGGTACCCTATCGGCCACGGTGATAAAGGGCTTATTCAAGAACCGCTTTTTACGCAACTTGCCAAAAAATATAACAAAACCAATGTCCAAATAATTTTACGTTGGCATATACAGGAAGGCAATATTATTTTCCCAAGAACAATGAACCCTGTTCACATGAAGGAAAATCTTGATATTTTTGATTTTGAATTAACTCCTGAGGAAATGAATTCTATCCGCAAAATAGATAGCGGTAAAAGATTTTTTACCATGACCTTAGAAGAACAAGAAAAGAATCTCGGTGCTTGGAAACCCGAAGATTAATAAATAAAAAAATAAAGGAAAACATTATGAAAATTATTGCTTTAAAATATTATGACGGCGGTTTTATGACACAGGCTTTTGCCTTTGGCGGAACGCGTCCGAAAGAACAATGCAAGGATGTTAAATACCGTTCAAGTTTGCAAAATTTTTTGATTGATGACGGTAAAGATGTAATTTTGTCTGATACCGGTTTGCCTAATGAAACTGCCGATATCGCTAAAAAAGATGATGCACCGCTTTGGATGGGAAATAAAATTGCCACTTTTGCCGAAGCCCTTGCCAAAGCAGGTTATAAACCACAAGACATAACTAAAATTTTTATCACGCATAAACACCCCGACCATACAGGCGAACTTAGGATGTTCCCTAATGCTAAAATATACATCTCAAAAACAGAAGCGGATGCCATGAAGTTAACAGGGGATAATGTCGTGCGTGTGGAATTTACCGATGGCCCTTATAAAAATTTCTCCAAAAGCCAACGCATAACAGATAATCTTGTTTTAGTGCAAGCGGAAGGCCACACAAAAGGCAATTCCGTAGGTATTTTGGAAGATAACGGCACATATTATATGTTTCATGGTGATGTAACTTACTGTGATGCCGCTTTAAAGGAAGATGAACTTTCCATCGTTTTTGAAGATAAAGAAAAAGCACGCGAAACTTTAACCCGTGTACGTGAGTTCTGCAAAAATAACCCCACAGTATATTGCTCCACCCATTGCCCCGAAGGTTATGAAAATTTAGAGCAAAAAAAGATTGTTAAGTTATAATTAAGAATTAAGTCTACACCGCTCTTGCTGACTGCGAGGGCGGTTTTTATATCGGTATAAATTAAAGATTACTTAATAAGTTTTTTTATTTCTTGTTTAACTTCGTTTAAATCATTGCAAGATAAAAGCGGAATTAGATTATTTATTTCTTCAATGCTTTTATCCCACCATTTAAATTTGAGAAGTAAATCAATCAATTCATCATCAAAACGTTTTTTGACAACTTTGCAAGGATTGCCTGCGGCAATTGTGTAAGGCGGAATATTTTTTGCTACTACGGAGTTAGCGCCTATTATAGCCCCATCCCCGATATGTACGCCGGGTAAAATTGTAACATTTTGCCCTATCCAAACATCATTACCGATAATGGTATCACCTTTTAGTGGCAGTTCCTTTGTTACGGGGGCAAGAGCATTCCCCCAATCACCGCCCATAATGTAAAACGGGTAAGTAGTTGCACAGTTCATTCTGTGATTAGCACCGTTCATTATAAATTCTACACCTTTGGCAATAGCGCAAAATTTACCGATAATCAATTTATCACCGATAAAATCATAATGATGTGTAACATGTTTTTCAAATTGTTCGGCGCCGTTTATGTCGTCGTAATAAGTGTAATCGCCTACAATAATATTAGGATTCTTTATTACATTTTTAATGTAGCAAAGGCTTGGTATTTTTTCATTTGGAAATATTTTATTTGGGTTTGGTATATTCATACTATTATTAAATTCTGCCTTTAAATTCAAAGCCGATAGCCTCAACCGCGGTTTTTATTTCCGCGTCACTTGCATCGCCTTCAACATAAGCAATGCCTTTGCTTAAATTCACATTAACTGTTTTTACCGATTTTAAAGCACTTATGGCTTTTGTTACATTATTTTTGCAATGATTGCAATTCATACCGTCAATTTTAAAAGCAATGGTTTTATTTGAAGTATTTTCCATAATATTTTCCTCTTCCGTATGTTTATGAAATATTACCGCATTTACAAAAAGGGCAAGCAAAATAACCGAGCAAATTATTTTAAAATTATAAAAATGTCCGCCGTGGTGGCCTGCCATAGCAAAATTTGAAACATCAAACCAAGTCGCCGGCAAAAAGTTATCTATAATTAAACCGGAAGTTATCGCACCTATAATAAGTGTTGTTAAATAAAGCGCAAATGTTTTTTTACCCAAAACTTTGCCGATAACCAACATTGAAGCGATATTTGCAGCCGGCCCGGCCATAAGCAAAACGAGAGCAGTGCCCGGGCTCATGCCTTTCATCATTAATGCTATTGCTATTGGTATAGAACCGGTAGCGCAAACATACATCGGTATGGCAACTATCAGCACAAGTAACATTGTCAAAATGGTATTATTGCCGAAAATCATAAAAAAATTATCCGGCACAAAATAAGAAATTAACCCGGCTACAATTAACCCGAACATCAGCATTTTGCCGATATCTTCCATCATTTCCACATAACCGTAGCGGAAAACCATTTTTATTTTTTGTGCAAAAGTAAAGTTTTCTTGTTTCTTGCTGTTTTGCTGTTTTACAGTGGCAGAACTTTCTTTATAAGTAAAAATATTTGTTGTAAGGCCTGCAAACATGGCGGTACATAAAGCGACTATTGGGCGAATAACGGCAAAAGGCAAACCGAGCAAAGAATAAGTGGCGATAATCGAATCCACCCCTGTTTGCGGCGTTGCTATTAAAAATGCCACCACAGAACCCTTTGAGGCACCTTCCCTATATAGTGCCATCCCCGTCGGTATCACGCCGCATGAACACAAAGGCAAAGGTATACCGAAAAGCGTTGCGTATAAAACGGAAGACCAACTGTTTTTTGAAAGATATTTTGAAAATAATTGTTGCGGTACCAGTACATGTAAAATGCCGGCAAATAAAAATCCGAGTAACAAATAAACGGACATTTCATTAAATATTGAAAATATTACTATTGCAATTTCTTTTATAAATTCCATAATACTCCTAATTATATTTTACCAAATACCGAGTATGGTTAATTTGATAATATGGCACCCCTAAATATTCCTATGATGTTTTATATAAATACAGCATTCTTTTTTATTTTGAAAAAATTTTTTAAGGCATATGCATAATCAAGTGTTTGTTTTATGAATATTCCAGCTATACAAAAGAGTTTTAAAACTACATTTATGAACTTTTATTATTTCAACTAGAAAGGGCAACAAAGATATAGCCTGGCGGCATGATTGGTATTTTGCACGCCCTACAAGCATAAGCAAAGTAGTTTTTATTTGCAAGCGTTTGAAATTTGCGTATTTATATTACAGGTAACGTGTCATTAGAACTACTATCAACAGTAATTTGGTATCTTACCTTCAAAATGCAATTTCTCCTAATATGCTAGAATAATAATAATAATAGGGAGAAATTATGAAAAAACTATTTGGGCTATTTATATTATTTACTACAACCGTAGTATATGGGTTGGATATTTCGTTCCTTTCTTTGGCTCAATGTGAATATGATGCGTTAAATTCATCGGCACAATTGCAATCTTTGCAGGCGCAAGTACGATCCTCTCGGGCACAAGAAAAAAGTGTATCTTCCTCTCTCTACCCGACACTGTCGTTGGATGGGAAGGTCTCTTGGGTATCGGAAGTCCCCTCTCTTACTGTGGGTGGCACTGAACTCAAGTTTGGTGACACGTGGGGATATTCTTTAGGACCAACCGTCAGTTATATGCTGTTTGATAATGGGGGACGAGGTGCGTTGAAAAAAAGTGCCTCTAAAGCTCTAAATGCCCAAGAACAATCGTATGAATTTGCACGTAAACAAATTTTATTGCAGGTACAGCAGGCCTATTTTTCCATACAACAACTTTTACAGCGTCTTGTATTGCTAAACGGTCAATTAGAAGTGGCGCAAAAGCAACTTTCCGATGTGCAATCGGCGTATAAAGCGGGCGCAAAAAGCAAGTTGGATGTTTCCATAGCCCGTAAGCAAGTATTTAAAACACAAACCGCTATGAGTGGGGCCCGCAGTATGTTGGCAGGGCAATTGCGGACATTATTTAAATTAACCGGTACCGATTATGGCATTAATCCCTCTTATCCAACGGATAAACGGCTTGCTAAAGCCAAAGAAGAAAGTAAAACTTCTACCGTGTTAAATACGGATTCACTGGAAAATACACTCCGGGTTTTTCGCCCGTATGCTCAAAGCGAGTTTGATGAAAATTCCCCAAAACTGGCGGCGTTGGATGAAATGGCACAGTACTACGAGTATTTGGCAAATAGTTATAAATCTTCCCTATATCCGCGTGTTATTTTGCAAGGTGGTGCGTATTTTGAATACCCTAACGGGGCCATTCGGGAACATGTATTTTTAGGGCGTGCAGGGGCTGCCGTTTCTGTTCCGCTTTTTGAAGGAGGCAAAGACCGTCAGCAAGCCAAAGCGCAAAAGGAACTTGCCCGTGCCAAATCCTATGAAAAAGAAGATGCACAGCAAACGCTGGAAGCATTGTTTTCGTCCGCTAAAGATCGTTTGTATGGTTTACAGGTGCAAGAGAATTTACTTAAAGAAACGATTAAACAAGCCGATGAAACCGCCCGCCTTACTTATCAGGCCTATAAAGCCGGGGCTGTTACTTTTTTTGAAGTAGATCGTGCCAATTTGGATTTATTGGAGAGCCAACTTTCATTGGCAGATGTGCAGGTGGAAGAATTGAATCAATTAGCCATTTTGAATAGTTTAGCGAAGGAGATTTTATGAAAAAAAGAATTATTATTGCCGTAGTGGTACTTTTAATTTTAGTAATAATAGCGTTAGCGTTTTTTCGTCAAGCTGCGTTTCATTACAGCGGGGTAGCGGAGGCAGTGTCTGTGGATATTTCGTCCCGCTTGAGTGATACGATTCAAGAAATTTTGGTAGAAGAAGGATCCACGGTAACGGAAGGTCAAGTAGTGGCGCGCCTGACTTGTGATGCGGCAAATCTCAAAAAAGAAATTACGCAAACGGAGTTCAACCGTGCTGCTCAACTTTTAAAAACAACAGCGGGCTCAAAAGAAAATTACGATCTTAAAAAACATCAATATGATGAAGCAGCCCTTCAACAAAGTTGGTGTACGCTCACCAGTCCGTTAACCGGGCAAGTACTTTATAAATACTATGAACCCAAAGAATTTATCGGTGCCGGTAAAAAAATGATTACCGTTGCTAATTTGAAAGAACTGGATGTGTGGGTTTATGTTCCCTACGAGGAATTAGCCAATTTGTCTATCGGGCAAGAAGTCAGCGGATATTTGCCGGAAGCTGATAAAACTTTCAAAGGTCGAATTTTGGCAATTAACGATCAATCCGAATTTACACCCAAAAACGTACAAACGCGCGAAGAACGTACACGGCTTGTGTACGGTGTAAAAACTCGCTTTGAAAATGATGAAAACCAAACCCTTAAACCAGGGATGACGTTGGAAACGGAGTTCCTAAACTAATGTCTATTGAAGTTCGGGCAATCCATATCTCCAAAACGCTCAATACCACGACGGCTCTAACGGATGTAAGCACCGTTTTTGATGCCGGAATGGTTCACGGTATTGTTGGCCCGAACGGAGCAGGAAAGACAACATTTCTGCGCTTAATTAAAGGATTACTACACCCTACACAAGGAAAATTTGAATTTGCATATCAGGGAAAACTTTGCTCGCCGCAGGAAGCCATCTCCCGTATGGGATATTTTCCACAAGAACCTAGTTTGTATCCTGATTTAAGTGTGTGGGAGCATTTGGAGTTTTTCCGCGATTTATACAATTTGGACGAAAAAGATTTTAACAAGCGGGCTGTGGAATTATTAGCCGCAACGGGGATGACACCTTTTAAAGATCGCCCGGCCGGGAAATTATCCGGTGGTATGTATAAGAAATTGGGTCTTATGAGCGTGCTGCTAAACCGCCCCGCGCTTTTGTTGCTTGACGAACCCACCATTGGGGTAGACCCTGTGTCACGCCAAGAATTGTGGGACATTGTCTATAATGTGGCTGGGCCGGAGATGACGGTTATTTTAAGTACTTCTTATATGGATGAAGCCGAACGGTGCGCCAAAGTACATGTGTTGCAAAACGGGCATTTGCTTGCCGATGGGCAACCACATACTGTAATGCAAAATTTACATGTTACAAATTTTGCGGAACTATTTTTAAAACATGAATAACACTATTATACAAGTACAAAATCTTGTTATTGCGTTTGGCAATTTCAAAGCGGTAAATGATATATCCTTTGAAGTATCCCGTGGTGAAATTTTTGGCTTCTTGGGTGCAAACGGGGCAGGTAAAACAACCACGATCCGTACACTGTGCGGTATTTTAAATCCTACATCCGGCAAGGTACTTGTAAACGGAAAAGATGTAGCGGCCTCTACGGCTGTACTAAAACCTCACATTGGGTATATGTCTCAAAAATTTACGCTTTACCCGGATTTGACCGTGCGTGAGAATATGGATATCGCAGGTAGTTTATATGAACTGCCGCGCACGCAAATTCTTAATCGCACGGAAGAACTGTTCCGATTTATTGGGCTTACGGATATTCCAAAGGGGCCGGTGCGTCAACTCTCAGGCGGAACTAAACAGATGATTGCTTTGGCAGCATCTATTTTACACGATCCGGATCTTATTTTTTTAGATGAACCCACCGCAGGTACTTCCCCACAAACCCGTCAGGCATTTTGGGAGCTGATTCGCAAACTTTCTTCACAAGGGAAAACGGTGTTTGTGACCACCCATTATATGGATGAGGCAGAATATTGCCACCGCATTGTGCTGATGGAACGTGGGCGTATTTTGGCTACCGATACACCGGCAAATTTAAAAACAATCTATTTTCCGCAAAAGCCGGTAGAACTGACATTTACTGGGGGAAACCAACAAACGATTGCTCAAGAAATGCGCAATTTATCTTTGGGTGAAGTATCCGTATTTGGGAGCAAATTGCGTATCAATATAACAAAAGAAACCGATTTTAAAACCTATTGTCAAAAACACAAGGATGATTTTACCACTCGCCCGGTGGATCCTACTCTTGATGATGTATTTTTGAAAGCAATATCGGGGGCCAAATGAACACGCGCGCCAAACACATTATGGCCATTGCCAGTAAAGAAGCCAAACACATCAAACGTGATATTTTTACATTGTCCGTGGCGTTGGTGCTTCCTATGGTATTTGTGGTGTTTTTCGGCTTTGTGATTAATTTAGATTACCACCATATTCCTCTTTCGGTGCGTGATAATGACCAAAGTCATACCTCGCGTGAACTTTTAACACAAGCTAGTGCTGCCGGCTATTTTGATGTAATTTCCGTACACAGCCCGCTGGAAGCGGAGCAAATACTTCTTAAAAACCGTATGCGCGGACTATTAATTATTCCTCCTAGTTTTCACGAGGCATTTGCAAAAGGGGATGCGGCCCACGCACAACTGTTAATAGATGGCACGGATAATACTATGGCGGCATTGTCTTCTACTTATATGCAAGGCATTGTACAAACTACCCAACAAGCGCTTTTAGCCGAGCATGAGCCGATCACTTCAATGATTCGCACACGTTATCTGTTCAACCCCGAACTCAATAGCCGCTGGTTTATTGTTCCTGCCCTTAGTACTATTATCATTGGATTTTTGGCTATTATTTTAACGGCTCTTACCGTTGCAAAAGAATGGGAAAACGGCTCTATGGAATTAATGCTTTCCACTCCGTTGCGCCCGGTGGAGATTGTAGTAGGGAAACTTCTGCCTTATTTCGCGTTATCCTTTTTTGATGTGCTTTTAGTGTTTGCCTTGGCATTACTGGTGTTCCACATTCCGTTCCGTGGAAGTTTTGTATTGTATTTGACGGCTTGTATGTTTTATATTATGGGCGCGTTGGCGCTGGGATTATTAATATCAGTTATTACCCGCCAACAACAAGCTGCTATTCAGTTTGGGTTTGCTATCGGGTTATTGCCTTCTATGATGTTTTCGGGGTTCGTTTTTCCCATTGAGAATATGCCCCTGTTTTTTCAATATGTAACAATGCTTTTCCCACAACGGTGGTTTTTACAAATTAGCCGTGCTTTGTTTTTAAGCGGCTCGGGCTTTATTGATTTAATCGGGCCTTTTATTGCACTGCTTTTATTTATGGTGGGGATGGTTACTTTGGCGGTACAAAATTTTAAAACGGATGTGGAACCATGATACACAAACTGATTGTAAAAGGGCTCATTCGCAAAGAGTTTATTCAAATATTCCGCGACCCGAAAATGATTACGGCAATCTTCTTTATCCCGGTGATGCAACTTATTATGTTCGGCTTGGCGCTTACCAGCGAAGTTAAAAATATTGAAATGGTGGTGGTCAGTAAACCATCTGCCATTTCACGGGAAATTCAAGCGCGTGCAGTGGCTTCCCGTTGGTTTAAAAAGGTACACCATGTGGATGGCGTTAATGTGTTAGATCCCAGCGCTTTATTAACAACGTACAAGGCAGAAGCTGTTTTGGTGGCGCCCGCACAAGGTTTTGAATATGCTTTGGAGCGACAAAATGAACCTATCCAACTACTTATCAATGCTACCAATGCCCAACGCGCACAACAGGTAAATGCTTATATCAGCCAAATTTTAGCGCGCGTGGCAGCCAGCCACGGCTATCAAATAAACGGACCGATACGATTAGTGCTTGATACGCGCATTTTGTTTAATCCGCAAATGAGCACGGCTGCTTTTATGGTGCCGGCACTTATGGTAATGACTAGTTTTATTATCCTTATGATTATCGGCAGTATGGCTATTACCAAAGAAAAAGAAATGGGAACTATGGAAAAACTAATATCTTCTCCGGCTTCCACTGCGGATATTCTATTGGGCAAAACAATGCCGTATTTCTTTATTGGGTTAGGAGTTATATCCTTGATGTTGGCTGTTGGTATCTTTGGCTTTGGCATTGCTTACCGCGGTACAATTTGGCAATTGGCACTTAATGGTATGGCATTGGCCGCATGTGCCCTTTCCGTGGCTACGCTTATCAGTACAGTGGCAAGTACGCAACAACAAGCCATGATGGGTGGAGTGCTTATATTGTTACCTGCTATTTTGCTATCCGGTGTATTTTTCCCAATAGCTAATATCCCGTCGGTATTTAGATGGATTTGTTATTTAAATCCCCTTATGTATGCTTGCACTAATTTCCGCAATATCATTTTGAAAGGCGGTGATTATATGTTTTTCTGGCAATATTTTAGCATTTTATTTGCTATGGCTTTGGTATTGGCGGTCAGTGCCTATAAAAATTTCAAAGCCAAACTTAATTAACATTTTTGACCATTAGACCAATATTTTCTTTTTTTTGAAATATTCATACGCTCTTTGATACATAAGTTGTCAAAGTTAATCATAATATTTATGGCTTTATAGCGTCCAAAAGTATTTAAAATGGACACTATAATTTTGGAATGTTCGATTTATAGGTTATTCTCGAATCTACCGACGGTGCATTAGACGAATACACGTCTCTTTTTTCATACAAAAAGTGCTGAAATGACACAATGTTGTCGTTTGCTTGTTATATCATATAATTAACAGGCAGGAGGTCTTATGGAAGAAGCAACAGTTATTTATAACGGTATAATTAAACCGGAAGAGGAAATACAACGCTATACAAAGTTCATTACGGAACATCCAAATACAAAGGAACTTTATGAAGGCAGGGCTTTGGCTTATATAACCAATCAAGAATACGAAAAAGCACTTACGGATTATTCAAAAGCACTTGAGTTAGACCCTAAAAATACTTATTATCTGTTTTGTCGTGCAGATTGTTTCGGAAAGTTAGGTAAGTGGGATGATGCCCTTAAAGAGTATAAAAAAATACTTAAAATAGACGATAAAGACGCAGCATGTTATTTAAATATGGCTGATATATTTTTTCAAAAGCATAGCAATAAAAGTGCGGAAAAATACTATACAAAAGCCATAGAGTTCGGTAAAAATGACAGTATGTATTATTATCGCAGAGCTTATTTTTATTACAGCACAGGTAAAACCGATAAAGCCCTTGCTGATTGCGATAACGGTTTAGAAATCAACCCTAAAGACAATTGCATTTTATCTCTTAAAGACCAAATATTTAAAGAATTGAAACGAAAAAAGAAGGAGAATATATTATGAACAATAATACAAATATTTTAACATACTTTACTGATTTAGATGCCGCAACAGGTGGTTTTAAGAGGGGTGATTTAATACTTTTGGCATCCCGCCCCGCACAAGGAAAAACAGCCTTGGCTTTGGATATTGCTTATAATGTCGCGGTTATGCAGAATTTACCGGTAGCTTTATTTTCTCTTGAAACAGGCGGAAAAGTTATTTATGAGAGAATGGCTTGTGCTAACGCATCAATAGAAAGATTTAGAGTTGCCGAAGATATGCTTACAAAAGAGCAATGGAAAGCATTAACATTAAAAATCGGAGAGTTAATAAAAGCCCCTTTATTTATTTGTGATAAACCTGCTTTATACGTAAAAGATATAAAAAATAATATTGAAGAACTTATAACAAAAGATAATAAACCCGAACTTATAGTGATTGATTATTTTGACTTGATAAAGCAAAAAAATAAACAAGACGCTATCGCAAATATGCAGGCACTAAAAGAACTTGCCGTAAAATTAAATATTCCCGTTTTGGTATGTTCGCAGATGTACAGGAAAAAAGAAGGCGAGCCAAACCGCCCCGAAATTTCCGATTTGCGATATCCCAAAATTGCTGATATAGCGGACCTTGTTTTGTTGCTACATAGAGAAAATTATTATAATCAGGATTACAAATATAAATATTTAGCTGAAATATTAATAAAAAAGCCCTTTCAAAAAGTTATAGAAATTAATTGGTTTTCCGATTGTTGTTATTTCTGTGATAAAATAGACATAAAACGTATTAAGGAAAATTTGGACAGGTATTACGGGCGCGGTAAATATGAGAGGCAAAAATATAATTTGGAAATATTGGAACAGTTAAAACAGTTTGTGCAGGGAAATCTAGACCAGCGTTTTATACAGGCACTGTGGAACTTAAATATCGTTGATGGGGAAGATAGATATAATGAAGAACCCCAAATAACGCTAAAAAAAGTGAAATCGGCTTTGGAAAAAATACAAAAAGGGAAATAATTATGAAAAAGTTATTTATAATTTTAGGTTCAATTTGTTTTGCTGCTTTGGGATATGCAGCGGCAAAATTGGAAATAAAAGTTGAAGCAGTAAAAAGCATTACAAACTATGCTATGAGTGATATAACCCGTTATGACCTTGGCGATACGGAGTGTTTTGTTGAAAGCCAAAGCCATAATTTGTTTTGTTTTAGGAAATAATTAAAGGTACAATGTAGGTAAGGAAATTTATGTTTTCAAAATCGCAATATATTAAGTTTATAAATTGCCCAAAGCAATTTTGGTTGTATAAAAATAAATATAATGAACAAACCGCACCGTCTGACTTTCAGCAGCACCTTTTTGACCAAGGTAAAGAAGTGGGTGCTTATGCTTATAAATATTTTCCGCAAGGTGTTTTAGTGGAAAACGGTTGGCAAAACCCTAAAGCGGCACTCGCTAAAACACAGGAATTACTGCCCAAACAAAATTATATTTACGAGGCGGCTTTTGAATATAATAATTTGATAGTTTTTGTTGATATTTTAGAGAAAAATAAAGACGGTTCTTATAATATCATTGAAGTAAAAAGCGGAACAAAAGTTGAAGATAGTCATTATGACGATTTATCCGTTCAAAAATATGTTTTGGATAATTGTGGACTTAAAATACATGCTTGTTATTTAATGCACTTAAACCCCGATTACGAGAAAACTACGGAAGAAATTGACATAAAAAATCTCTTTGTTTTAGAAAATTTAACCCATAAATTAAAACCGTCTGCCGAGATAGAAGAAAATTTAAAACAAATGGCAGTTTTGGCAAAAGGACCGGAGCCGCAAAATGTATTAAAAGTAAAGGGGACTTGTGATAAATGCCCTTTTAAAGATTATTGCTGGGCGGATTTGCCAAAAATTTCAATTTTTAATATTCCCCGTATAGGTATGAAAGCCGAAATGTTGCAGGAAGATGGTATTTTGGATGTAAAGCAAATACCGCCAAATTATTTCAGTAGTTTTACTAAAAATAAATGGGTTGAGGTTTTTAAAACAGGCAAGCCCTATGTGAACAGTAAAGCAATTTCCACTTGGCTTAAGAACTTAAAATATCCGCTTTATTATTTTGACTTTGAAACAATAAATTTTGCTATACCTCATTTTAAGAACAGTAAGCCCTATTCGCATATTGCCTTTCAGTTTTCTTTGCATATACAAAACGAGTCGCACGGACCTTTGGAGCATAAAGAATTTTTGTTTGAAGGTAAAGAAGATCCTCGTTATGCTTGTATTGAAGCAATAAAAAAGTTTATTGGTCCGGAGGGTTCTATAATAGCACATTATGCAACTTTTGAAAGCACGATATTAAAGGACCTTGCGCAATTGCCTATTTCCCCGCAAGATAGAGATTTTTTGCTTTCCCTTCGCGAAAGATTAGAAGATACCTGTGAAGTGTTTTCCAAATATTATTTTCATCCTGATTTTGGCGGTAGTGCCTCTATCAAAAAAGTTTTGCCCGTTGTTTGCCCGAGTATGACTTATGAAGGTATGCCCGTTGCACACGGTGGGGACGCCATGAATGCCTTTATGCTTTTATATTTTGACAAACTTCCGCAAGAAGAAGCCAAGAAATTACGTGCCGACCTTCTTGCCTACTGCTATCAAGACACTTTGGCAATGGTCAAGTTAATTGATTTCTTATATACGTGCGTGTAGTTTTAAGGTATAATGAAGGTATAAGACAAATTCATGTTTTTAATCAAAAATCAAATATAAAAAGGAATAATATGAAATCTGAAAGTTTTTTAAAGTGGTTTAAGAAAGCAAGGACGAAAATTATATTACCTAATATTCAGCGTAATTTTGAGTGGACAGAAAAACAAATTGAAGAATTATTTGATTCCATATATAAAGGCTTTCCGATAGGATCATTTTGGATTTGGAACAATAAAGAGGCAGTAAAGGATATAGGAGCTTTCGAAATGATACTTGATTATCAAACAGACACATTAACGGAAAAACCTATAGATAAAAAAGAGTATAAGGGAAAAATTGCTATTTTAGATGGGCAACAACGACTTACCGCATTGAATATTGGACTTTATGGTACATTTGACGGTAAAATATTATATTGCCAAGTAGAAAAAAATCAAATAAAGAAATTTAAATTTAAAGAAAAAGAAGAAAAAGGATATGGGGAAGAATGGAAAGAAGTGTATGTGAATTGTCAGAAAAACGAAACTATAGAAAAGAAGTGGACTAAAGAATTGAGTAGATTAAGAAAAAATTTAGAAAAACTAGAAATAGTACTTCATTATTTAGATACCGATATAGAGGACACCACTTTAATATTTAACAGATTAAACTCTAAAGGAACAGAATTAACACCAGCATTTTTATTATTTTCTAAATTAATTTCTAAAAGTTTTGCGAATAATAAGGATAAAAATGATGGTAATAAAGAAAATATTAGAACTATTATAAATACTATAATCAATACTATAAATAGACAAAAAGCTGAAATTGGGACGACAATAGATTATAATTTCGTTATAAAAGCATCTTTATTTTGTTCCGATCCTAAAGAGATAAAATCTGTGAAAATAGGAAAATCATTTAAAGATGTTAGTATGGAAGCAATGCTCGAATCTTTAATAAGTATAAAGGATAATATAGAAGATTTATTAACTACTTTACACAATTTGGGTTTTTATGCTAGAACGATGCAATCTCGTAATGCTATAATACCTTTGTTATATTTAATAATGAAGGAGGCTCTAAACCTAAAAACATCTAAAGATAAGGAATTAGTAAGATATTATATGCTATCTTCATTTTTGAAGGGTAAATATGGAAAATCTAGTGACAATGTGTTGAATGAGATAAGAAACATTATCAATGAGCATTTAAACAAGAAAGGTAAATTAGAAAGGTTTGATTTTAAAAAAGATTTTTTATTTAATGAAAAAATAGGATTAAAGATTTCTGATGATGATATTGAAAATTTTATGAATTTGGAATATGGTAATTCTAAAACTTTAATACTTTTGATGTTTTTATGTGGTTACCAGAAGTATAATGAATTACATGTTGACCATTTGCACGCTAAAAAATTCTTTAAATCTAAAAAAGAATTTAAAAAAGGTATAAATACTACTGATGATAGTTTTAAAGAAAAAAAATCGATAGAGAAAAGAAATCTAATAGATAAAGAAAATAAAATTAGGTATAAATATCCTTCCAAATATCATGACGTAAGAAACAAATATAATCAATTAGCTAATTTATCACTTTTGCCTGGCGATGAAAACAGTACCAAAAATGACAAACCATTACTTGATTTTTTAGCATCAGTATGTCAAAATGATTTTAATAAACACCTTATTCCTCCAAAAACAAAATTGCATTTAAGATATTGTAAAAAATTCTTTGAAGAAAGAGAAAAATTGTTGATTAAACAAATAACTAGGAAACTAAAAAGAATAATAAAATAATACTACTTTTATATCCCTTTTAAATACCCTTTAATGGTATCTTTCACGGCAGTTTGAAGGGGCTTCGGACTTATTACCTTAATGTGCGGAAGCCAGTGGAAAATTATCATTAAAATTTCTTCGGGTTTGCTGATTCTGCAGGTTATAGTCAGTTCCCCGTTCTTGGCTTCTTTAATAATTTTTTGCTCGGGGAAATATGACCTTTGTTTAAAATAATGCGCTACTTGTGCGGCAATTTTTAAGGTAACTAAAATATTGCGTTCGTCTTCAAAAAATATATTTACGCTCTTATTCATTAACTCGGTAAATTTAGCGGAATCAATTTTAAAACTCTTTTTTTGTACCGCGGCTTTTAAAATTCTGTCAAGGCGGAATTTAAAAATATAATCGTTTTTGCCAAGGCAGACAAGATACCAAAAACCGTCGTACCACGCAATTTTTATCGGTATAACAAGATGTTCCTTGACCTTTTGTCCCGTCTGACTTTTATAAGTTACCAGAAGATATTTTTTCTTGCGTATTGCCTGGCGTAATGTTTGCGTAAGCGGTGTGTCTTCAAAATTTAAACCTTTTGCGATTTTAAGGAAAAACGGATTTTCTTGGTTCGGTGCAGTTATGCGGCGGCGGAGATTTTTAAAAGTTGTTGCAATATTCCCGCCCAAAGTATTAGCAATATCAGATAAAAACACAAGCACGCCGGCTTCCTCGGTATCAAGTTGAAATTTAGACAAATTAAACCCTTCCGTAAAAGCATAAACACCGGGGCGAACGTCATAGATAGGGAAATCAGCATCATCAATAGTTTGTATATATCTTTGCACACTTCTTAATGAAATGCCCATTTCATCTGCCATAGTTTTTAAGCAGACCTCACCTTTATCCAATTGATTTAAAACATACAAAAGCCGTGTAATTTTATTTTCCATTATTTTTAGCCCTTTCTTCGAATTTCTTTATTATTTCTTCTTTTCTCTTTTTTGTATAAAAATTATGTTCAATTTCTTTTAAATACTGATATTCATTGCCCAAATTTAAGCTGTTTAAGTAATATTCTTCTTTTTCTTGTTCTTGTTCTTCTTCTTGTTCTTCTGCTATATTATAATGTTTTCCTATAATTCTAGGTTGATGATATATATTTTCGGTATTTATATCTTTGTTTTGTTCATTTTTATCTTTCTGTTTAGCTTGGACTTCTTCTTTAGTTTCTCCTTCTAAACTTAAAATTCTATTTTCTAAAATGTCATAATAAAATTTTTCTTGAATTTTATTCGGGCCCGTAAACAATTTTCCGTTAATGTAGGCGCTACGTAAGAGAATGGATAAATAAAAATCTTCTTTATTTGATAAACAAATATCAACGCCACCATCCCGATGGTTTATTTGACCATTCTTTTGGTATCTATGGAAATAAAGTTTACCGAATCTATTTTTCTGTAATTTGTCTTTATATATCATTCCGTCATTAAAATTTTTGCTTTCATTGTCATAATATATTTCAGTTTCTATAGGAATAATTTCCATATTATCAATTTCTAAAATGCATTCTGTTAGAAATAAATCATTAATTTTTTGAAGTTGTTTGAGTATTTCTTCTCTATCATTTTGTTTCAACAATTGATTAATTTTTCCTTCAAATTTCTTTTTTATTTCTTCTTTTATTATTGCCGACATAAATTCTCCTTTATCAAATTATACAATATCTTTTATCAAATTTTACATTTGCGACAATATGTTGTCATTTACACTTGCTACAATATTTGTATGGAAAATCAAGAAATGGCTTTTATTATGCAATTCAGTTTGTTTAAGCATTTTGACACGGTTTTAGACGCTGTGGAAAGTATCGGTTTAGTTGCTTTATCCCAGCCGAAAGTACAAAAAGCATTAAAAGAATTAGATACTTTTTTGCCTACTTTATCAAATGAGGCCAAATTGATATTCAGTTATTATTATGTGTATCAAATTTCAAAACTCGTAAAAATTGCCGAAATAGAGCAAACATTAAATATACCTAATTTCTATCTCAAAAATTCAAGTGCTTGGCAGGAACTTGTAAATTTTGGTTTACTAAAACAAATTAACGGTTATGAATATATTATGCCGCAAAAAGTGATTGATGCGGTGGCAATTATTGATATGGAGTATTATTGGCCTAACGATAAAACAATAATTCCGGCAGAACATAAAAAAGAAGTATTTTGGAGATTATGCCATGAGTGAGATTGTTTTTATAGCAAAACCTACTCAGTATATAGAAAAGATATATCCTGGGTATGCAAGGTTTTATAAAAATTTTTCCGCCCAATTAAAGGAATATCACAAGGTAGAAATTTTGGACCTGCCCGATATTTGGGTGCGTGATTTTTTGCCTGTACAAAATGTAAAAACAGGGCAGTTGCACCAGATGTTTTTTGATCCGCGTTATGCAAATTATACTCCGCGATTTACTGCGCTTATACGTCCCGCGGTGCATAATTGCTTTCCGCAAGCAAAACCTTGTGATTTGCGTATAGACGGCGGTAATATGGTATTAAACCCAAAGCAAGATACTGTTTTTTGCTTTGAAAAACAAACTATTTTCTGCAAATCAAAACCCGAAGAAAAACAAAAAGCAGAACAAGAATTAAAAACCGCACTCGGTATTGATAAGGTTGTATGGGTTCCGCGTGAAATCGGTGATAAAATTTGCCATATAGACGGCTTTATGCAATTCTTGGGTAGTAAATTATGTATCAGTAATGAAGTTCATTTATCTGGGTGTGATTTGTGGCAAAAAAGGGAACATATTTTAAAACCCGTTATAAATATCAATACCACAATAAGTTTACCTTGTGCCGCTGCTAATAATTATTTATCTGCCAAGGGCATATATGTCAATTTTTTGGAAACATCACTTGCGGTTTTTGTTCCACAGTACAATTTACCGTATGACGATATTGCCATAAAAACAATAAAAGCACATACCGAAAAACCTGTTGTAAAAGTGGACTGCTCCAAAATAGCAGAGTATGGCGGTGCGGTGCATTGCCTTACAAAAGAATATCGGCAGTAAAAAACTAACAAAAAAACTTTTTTAAATTGCGACATTATGTTGGCGCAAACAATTTGTATCATATTAGTATAAATTAAGGAAATGAGAGGTAAAATTATGAATAACCAAGATTATAAAGCCATGTATTATATTAACAAAATGGTGGAAAATGATGAGGTAAATGACTATGACCTTACCAATTGGTGCAGAAAAGCCAAATTCATCATACACAAAGACAAAGATGAAGATAAAAAGGGTATTTGCCAAGTCATAAAAACAAAGATTAAAGAACTTGCAAATAAATATGATAAAACTCAAAAAACAATAGAAGAAAAAAATATTGATACTTTAGCAAAAATATTTAAATTGTCTGAGATAGAAAAAGAGATTTTATCGGTATTATATTTGCCGCATAATAACCGTTTGTTTAAAGATTTTAAGGGGCAAATTCAGCATTATTCTTCAGGCATAGCCGTACGGGTTTTAGGTGCTATGCTTGATAAATTTATTATTAAATACGTAGGGCGCAGTTCCTTGCTTGCTAAACTCGGTTTTATTAACCCTGAATCGTGTGATATAAGATTAACTTTGTATTTCGTTGATTTAATAAGTAATAAACAAAAAACCGAAAAAGATTTTATTAATACTTTGCTCGGTAAAAATTTAACAACGGAACTGACGGCAAAAGATTTTAAATATATTTCCGAGTTGGATTTTGCCTTAAAAATAATGAAGTCATCCGCTAAAAACGGTATAAATATTTTACTTTACGGTAACCCCGGAACGGGCAAAACCGAATTTGCCAAAATGCTTGTAAAGGAAGCAAATAAAAACCTATATACCATTGGTGAAAACAGCGAAGGGGAAAGTGAGAACAATTACCGCGTTCAAGCCCTATACAGAAATTTAAAAGTAGCAAGCAAAAATAAAAAGGCGTGTTTGCTTTTTGATGAAGCGGAAGATATGTTTTCAAGCAGATGCACTAAAATAAATAAGGTGGAAATTAACCGCCTTTTAGAAGAAAACAAAAGCCCAATAATTTGGTGTACCAATAATATAATGGCGATGGACCGTGCTTTTGTCAGGCGTTTCACTTTGGCAATACATTTCCAAACACCGCCTTTGGAAGTCAGGCAAAGTATTTGGAATAAATATTTGCAAGACAGTAAAATAATCACGCAAACGCAAGATATTAAGGCATTAGCGGAGGACTATAATGTCCCGCCCTCAATAATTGCAGGTGCGGTTAAGACTACAAAAATGGTTAAAGGTAATATTGAGACGGTAAAACAACATATAAATATAATGAATCAAGCCCTAAATAACGGACACAAGCAAATAGTTGAGCATAAAAAAGATATTGTTTTTTGTGCCGATTTGGTTAACAGTGATTTGGATTTGGAACAGTTAAAAAACCGTCTGATAAAACTAGGCAAATTAAACTTTTCTTTATGCTTATACGGCGCAAGCGGAACAGGCAAATCTTTTTATGCCAGATATTTAGCGGAAACACTTAAAATTAAATATCGCCAAAAAAGAGCATCAGATTTAATAAGCCCTTATGTCGGCGGAACGGAGCATAATATAGCCACCGCTTTTGAAGAAGCGAGGGAAGAAAATTATATGCTTATTTTTGATGAGGCGGATTCCTTTTTGCAAAACCGCTCCAAAGCACATTATGCTTGGGAGAAAACTGCCGTCAACGAAATGCTTACCTGGATGGAAAACCATCCTTACCCGTTTATTTGCACAACTAATTTAATGAACGATATTGACCCTGCAAGTTTAAGACGTTTTACCTTTAAAGTTAAGTATGATTTTTTGACTCCTACGCAAGTTAAAATTGCTTTTGATTTCTTTTTCGGCCTTAAAGTTGAAGAGGGGGAAATCAGCCACCTAAACAAATTAACCCCGGCGGATTTTACCGTCATTAAAAGCAAAGCGGAAATATTCGGTTTAAAAAATCAACCCACGCGTTTAATTGAGATGTTAAGTGAAGAGCAAAACTTAAAACATCCGCAAAATACTGCCAATATCGGGTTTTGTATGGGTTAGAATAGGATGACATACTGTTGTCGCTTAATTTTTTTATAATATTTATTACTTTCAAAAGGAGATTATATGAAGATACAAGATGTTTTAAACTTAGTTGCAAGAGAAGATTACGGGCAAGCGCAGGAAGAATTAAAGAAAATAATTGCCGAAAACCCAAATAAAAATGAGTTATATAACCTTTACGCTTATTGCGAAAAGTGTATAGCAGATATTTGCGAAAATGAAGATTTTGAGGAAGAACCCAAACCGGGAAAGCCAAAAGATAAAATGGAAATTTATAAAGAAATGTATGAAAAAGCAGTTACTTTTGCTGACCAAGGCGAGTATAAAAAAGCATTGGGTATTTTTGAACTTATAGCAGATACTGTCCCTTTAAAAGAAACAGCACTTGATTGGCCTAGTTTCCGCCAACCGCGTGCCAAAGTGTTGGAAGATATTGCCAAATGCCATTTCTTATTGGGTAATATGGATGAAGCCAAAAATAAGTTTTTGCAAAGTATTGATATAGAACTGTCTGTCCGTGATAAAAATTCTTATTACCGTGTACCGTTTTTGCTGAAAAAGAAGGATTATAAAGAGGCGTTCCGTTTATTTGATTTTGCCTTGATTATGGAAAATTATGTAGACAAACCTGATATTTATTATGAACGTTACAAACTCCATAAAACAGTGGGGAATACTAAAAATCTAAAATATTATTTACAACAGACATTAACTGCTTTGGAAACGGTTTTGTCCGTAAAACCGCTGGACTATAATTTGTATAAAAAATATGCAGATTTGCTGACGGAAAAGGGGGACTATCCGCAAGCGCTTTTAGAAAATGCAAAAGCAATTGCTTTGTGGTCTGAATTTTACGGTTTTCATTTACAAAGGGCAGAAATTTATGCCTGTATGGGGCAAAAAGAAAAAGCCATTGAAGTATTAAATTCGCTTGAAAAGGGGTATTGGCACAGAATAAACCAATACCATTTATCCGAAAAGGGGAAAGTGTATGAACTTATGGGTGATTTAAAAACCGCAGAGGAATATTATTTGCAGGAAAATTCTTCCCCTATACTCCGCTATAATGTTTTGTATGATTTTTATCAAAGGCAAAACCGCAAAGAAGATATAGAAAAATTACGCCAAGAGCAACGCAAAGAGCCGCATTTTCAAGACCGCGTAAGCGAGCGCGAATTAACCGCATTAATTTAAGGAGGAATTATGATATATATAAGTGCTATATTATTTATTATAATTTTAAGTGTAGTAGTATTATATTTTATACCTTTTAAAAAGTATATAAAGCGTGCTGTTTGTTTGGGATTTATTTTAGGTATTATTGCTTATTGCTTAATTTCAGAACCCTACCGCATAGCACGAATTATGACGGATATTATCTCATTATGATGATAGACAATGATATAAATAGCATGTTAAAATTCTAATAAATTTAGTGTGCTATTTTGTGGCGTAAATTGTGTATTGTATTTAAAGATAGCAGGTTTAATTGATTTTTTTGTTTTGATATTTTTTGGATGAGTATCTGTCCACTGAATTAAATCAGGATAAAATTTTAAAAGACAATGTATAAGTAGAAGATTGTTTTCTTTATTATAGTTATGTGCGGCAGGATGTTGTAAGAAAGATATTAAACATTTTTCATTATTCCCGTAATCTAATACTGTAAAAGGTTGTTCGATAAAATCTATTTTAATTCGAGGTATATGGGGCTTTTTTCGGACATTTATATATCTCATTTTTACATTTTTGTTGTGATCTATTAAATAATTTCGAATGGTAGTATATACATTTGATTTCTTAGTTTCCCATGCTATAATAATATTTGGTTTATATTCTTCAACCATATCAATAAAAGCCTTTACAGCATTTTCCCTTTCGGTCTCATTTATTTTTGCCTTGTTGCGATAATCTTCATTTTTATCTGATTTTTTATATGGCATTCCTATTTGAAAAAAATTAAAAAATCCTACATTTTCCCAATCTTTATGAATACTTTTCGGACCGAAAAAAGCTTCTCTAAATTTTTTATGGCTTGGATGTTCTTTTTCATGCATTATATAACCGTGTATTTGTCTTTTTGTTCTTTGCATGCAAATTGGTATATTTGTACAAATACCACAGTTAGTATCTTCTAATTTATAATTACATTGTATATTGCCTTTACAAGGAGAGTTTATATGGCATTGACAATCTTTTATTGCAAAATAGGCATTTGCTATTTCTATTATTTTTTTTGCCCGATTGGTTTTTTCCCACAATACATTTACAGTAAGAACTTTTTCAATTGCCATACTTAATAAGAGACTATTATTTGAATCTGTATTTATACCATAATTAGGACTATCTAAATTGATTTTTTGATTTTCTAACTGTAAAATTTTATTTCCGCGTTTCTTTAAATTCTCACACAATACATAAATTTTATCTTTATATATTTTCTGTTTATCGTCTAATACTTTGGATAAATCACTATTTTTTTCTATATTCTGATATAATTTTTCTAGTTTCTCTATTTCCTTATTAATAGTATCAATATTGTTTGGATTATTCTCTGACCACCTTGCGTTTATTTTTTTCAAACATTCTATATAGAAAGATTGTTCTTCGTTTTTACTGTGACAATATTCAGATGTGCAATAATGTTCTAGACCTAGTATCATTACTTTTAGGCCTTTATTATCTTTTGTCCCCACGATTATCTCTCCTTTTTCATTAAGTTTAATACCATCTTCGTATTTATCTCCTACCCAAGGTTTAAAAAATACATCATTGCTGTAATTGCTCATAAAATCTCCGAATTGTTATATAAAACACATAATATAGGTCTATTATAGCAAAAATCATTATATGTGTTTTTCAAATTATCGGTAAAAAAACTAAAATTACTTGTTAAATAAATTTAGAATTTTGCCGATAAATTGAATTGTATATGGAAACGTCAATTGTGAGAACTATATTCTTTTTTAATAAACTCGCTAAAATCTGATGTTAGTCGAAGGCATGCTTTGTTAGGACCGCAAACCCTTTTGGATTCAATATGCAAAGTCGGCTTAACATGCAAAGAAGGTTTGGTGTGTATTGATAAATCATTATGTTTCGGCAATTTAATAACCGCGTTTTGAAGATGCGCAGGGGCTAAATGGGCATAGATTTCGGTCATTTTGAGACTTCTATGGCCTAACAATTTAGATACCATATAAAGTTCAACACCGTTTTGCACAAGTTGGCTTGCAAAAGTGTGACGCAGTTTATGCATGAAACTCGGGACATTGGCTTTTTGGACCATTCTTCGGTACATGGTCGTTAGAGTGCCTGTGTTGCGCGTAGTCCCCAAGTTTATTACAAACTTGTTTTGTGCCGCAATTTTAGCCCTTTGTAAGGCCTTGCTTAGGGCTTCTGTCATAGGCACATAGCGGAAATATTCCGTCTTGTTTGGGGCAATATAAAGTTGATTGTTTTGAAAATCTACATCTTCCCATTTGAGTTGCATTATTTCGCCGCGGCGTAGCCCTGCATCAGCACCGAGGAGAACAATTATCCTCCATTTTTCATCTGGGCAGGCGGCCAAAATTTTATCAATCTCTTCCGGAGTATGAAATACCACTCTGCCGCGAGGTGCTTTAAGTCTGGTTACGACACTCCACTCTTGCTTGTGGATAAGTTGCCATTTTTCGCCCAAGTGCATAGCGATTTTCATCCGTTGCACCAAACCGTTTATATGAGAGTTACTGCACCCTTTTGTGATAAGATGTTGCTTATATTTTTGTAATAATTCAGGCGTAACATCCTGTAAAAACCGTGGTTTCTTTACTTCCTCAAAATACCGGATAGCGAGTTTCATATGGTTTATAGTGCATTGTGACCTTTCAACCGACATAAAATAGAACAGTTTATCTTTGAAAGTTTGCCAAGTTATATGGATGTGTATTTTTTCTTTAATAGCATTTCTGCGCCGGATAATTTCGTCATATTTCATACGTGCGACACGCATGTTTTTAGTTTGCAACGAAACACATCTTCTGATACCCGAGGCATCTCTGTACTCTGCGTAATAATACGGAGATTTAGTAGTTTTTCTGATACCCATAATTTCCTCCTTAAATGTTATGTTTTCAGTGCTTAGCGGGGCATTTTTTAAAGTACTTTTTAGGTTCTTTTTGAGAAGTGCCTTCCGTCTAGCATCATGAACATATTAACTCTTCTTTGGAGTACTATCAAGTCATTTTTTAGAAGTAAATTTAAATATTTTTAATATCAAATTTATATATATTTTAATGTCAAAAGATATGATAAAATATTATTTAGATATTCAAGTTATCCTTACAATAAGGGGCGGTTATGATTACAGGCGAATTAAGAAACAAAATTGATAACCTTTGGCTAATTTTCTTTTCCGGTGGGCTTACTAACCCTCTCGACGTGATTGAACAAATTACTTACCTAATGTTCATTCACGATTTGGACGCGTTGGAAGATAAACACCGCAGAGAGAGCGTAATGCTCAAAGTGCCTTTTCATAGCATCTTTGGGGACAAAACCGATTTTAAATGGTCTACCTTCCGTAATTTTCCGCCTGAAAAAATGTACCGCGTAGTGCAAGAAGGCGTTTTCCCATTTATCAAAAACCTGCATGGGGACAAGAATAGCACCTACTCCAAGTATATGGCTGATGCTATTTTCAAAATCCCGACTGCCCAACATTTGGATAGCATCGTGTCGGCATTGGATGATATTATGTCCAACCCGTCGTATGCCGAGAAAGACATGCGTGGGGATGTGTACGAGTATTTACTTTCCAAAATTGCCACCGCAGGTACAAACGGCCAATTTCGCACTCCTCGCCACATCATCCGCATGATGGTAGAACTTTTGGATATTAAGCCCAATGACGTCATTTGTGATCCGGCTTGTGGTACAGCGGGTTTTTTAGTGGCAGCAGGCGAGTATTTGAAAGAAAAATACTTAAAAGAAGTTTTCTATAACAAGCAAAACCGCGATCATTTTAATAATGGCATGTTCTTTGGCTATGATATGGACCGCACCATGCTCCGTATTGGGGCCATGAACATGATGATGCACGATATTGAAAACCCGGCCATTGCTTACCAGGATAGTCTTTCGGACCAAAACAGCAAAAAGAACTGCTTTACCAAGATTTTGGCAAATCCGCCGTTTAAAGGCAGCTTAAATGAAAATATCGTCTCTCAAGATTTAACCAAAGTAGTCAAAACCAAAAAGACGGAACTACTCTTCTTGGCGGTATTCTTGCGTATGTTGTCTATGGGTGGCCGTTGTGCTACCATCGTGCCTGATGGCGTGCTTTTTGGAGCATCTAACGCACATAAATCTATTCGTAAGGAAATTATTGACGGCAACCGTTTGGAAGCCGTTATTAGCATGCCTAGTGGCGTGTTTAAGCCATATGCAGGGGTATCTACGGCGGTGCTGATTTTTACTAAAACAAACCATGGTGGCACGGATAACGTGTGGTTTTACGATATGCAAGCCGACGGATTTAGTTTAGACGATAAGCGTGATCCTATCCAAGAGAACGACATTCCCGATATTATCGCCCGTTTTAAGAACTTAAAAGACGAAGTCAAACGCAAACGTACGGACAAGAGCTTTTTCGTGCCTGTAAAGGAAATCCGCGATAACGGTTACGATTTATCTATTAATAAATACAAACAAATTGAATATGTACCCGAGGAATATCCTGCCCCGAAAGAACTCCTGGCGAACATTGCCGGGTTGGAAAAAGATATTACCAAGGGAATGAAAGAGTTGGAAGGGTTGTTGAAATGAAAAAAGAGATACTTGCTGTCCTTCTCGGATTAATTTTAATAATTGTTCTAGCATTACATTTCCATCTAGATGTTAATTGGGCGAATTGTGTGGCAACATTGTTAGCAGCGGGGTTAGGTTCTTGGACTGCTTATTTGTTGAATTTACGACAACAAAAGCAATGGGATAAAGAACGAAAAGACGAAGAAAGAAAGGAGCAACGACTAACACAACTTTTACGATTAAACTATTTACAGACCTATTTGCATTTTTGTGCTGATGAGCTGTATGACTGCTATCAGAAATTACAAGCCAAGCAACAGCTCTACGATAAGATCAAACAAAACAAATACCAATTATCTGATAAGGATTTAGATGATGTAAGCGTGGTATTTGCGGATTTCTCGTCAAAATTTGATAACAATTGGAAAGATCTTTCGTTCACAAATAACGACCCTCTATTTATCTACACGTTGGCAAAACTGGAAACAGCTATTCAGCGGTTTAATAATTCACATTCTTTTGGCATTGAAACTTTTAGAAAAGATCTCGACGAATTAAGACGAGGGTTGGAAAAAGTTTATCCGGGGAGTCAGAAACTTGTTATTGCGCCTTTTGTAAAAAGACAGAAGTATAACAATGGAGAAGAAATTTTCCTCGTTTATTATGCGGCCGCCACGCTGGATGAAATGATTGGCGTGTTTAACAAATACGCCAAGAACAATGGATACAATTTTGTTGAAAATAATAAAGAAGAAGAGGGTCTTTCTATTTTGTCCTATTCTAAACATGTAAAAAAATTTATCGAAGAAGCGAAAAATGAATGTGCTAGGGGGCAGAATTGAAAAAACTTTTTAAACAGATTTTTACAGATTGCACTAAATTAGCAACCAAAATTCCACAAGCTAACTACTTGCCTAGTGGTCAGTATCCTATCGTGGATCAGGGACAATCTCAAATTACGGGATATACCAATAATTACCAAGGATTGTTTACGGACATTCCAGCCCTTATTTTTGGCGATCATACACGTATTGTCAAATACATTGATACCCCCTTTTTTATCGGAGCAGATGGGGTCAAAGTATTAAAATCTACACTTCAAGATGCAAATTACAAATATTTATTTTATGCTCTAAGTAACGTAAAAATTCCAAATACGGGGTATAACCGACATTTTAAGTGGTTGAAAGGTTCATCCATTAATGTACCTGATCAAAAGGAGCAAAAGCGGATTGCGGAGCGGTTGGATAAAGTGCAGGAATTGATTGCGCTGCAAAAAGAACAACTTACAAAATTAGATGAGCTTATCAAAAGCCGTTTTATAGACCTCTTCGGCGACCCTATTACAAATTCAAAAAAATTTAAAATTGATACATTAAATAATATTTGTGATGTTAGAGACGGGACCCATGATTCACCTGAGTATGTTTTGAAAGGATATCCGTTGATTACCTCAAAAAACATCGTAAATGGAAATATTAGTCTCGAAGAAGTAAATTTTATAACCAAATTAGACTTTGACAATATAAACAAACGTTCCAAAGTGGATGTCGGAGATATATTATTGCCGATGATAGGAACTATTGGCAACCCTGCATTGGTAAAGCAAGAACCAAATTATGCAATTAAAAACATGGCTTTAATTAAGTTTTTACCCCAATCGAGATGTAGCAACTTGTACATTTTGTATTTATTACGTTCATCGTTCTTGGATAACATAATAAAGAATCAACAGCGCGGTGGAACACAGAAATTTTTGGCACTTAAGACTATCCGCGGTTTACAGATACCAATCCCACCAATGTCTTTACAAACTCAATTTTCAGATTTTGTGACAAAAATAGAAGCGCAAAAAGGTTTACTGACTAATCGCTTAACACACCTTGAAACCTTATACAAATCCCTCATGCAGGAGTATTTTGGATGAATGAAAATGAAAAGATGATAGAACAAGTTGGAACAGTTGCAAGTGAAGTGGGAAAAGAAATTGTTAAGCAAGGATACCAAGATATTGGACCTACACTAATAAAACCCGCAGCTGCCACGGCAGGTCTTTTGCCGCGTACGATACGTGCAGTGTTAAGTGGTTTAGAAAAATGGGTTCTGCAAAAAGAATATAGTGTCGCGGAAATTGACAAACTGCTAGAAATCAAATTACAAAAAGTGGGCGCGGAAAATGTCGTTCCACCCGAGGCCCATATTGCGGTGCCTGCCTTACAGTATATTTCGTATTGTATGGATAACGAAGAATTACGCGATATGTATGCCAATTTGTTGGCAAGCTCGATGAATAAAGTTGTAAAGAACGAAGTGCATCCTAGTTATGTGGAAATTATTAAACAACTATGTCCTGATGAAGCAAAAATATTAAAAAAGATTTTAGAGATACATAATTGGCCCCTAATTCATATTAAATACTTTTTCCCGGATAAGAAAGGATATTTTTACCAAGTGCGAAATTTTTCAGATGTTGGATATTTAGCGAATTGTGAATATCCTCATTGGATTACAAGGTATATTTCTAATTTGGAACGACTGGGTCTAATTGAAATAGTAACTTCAGCATCTATTGTAGATAAGACAAAATATCTTCCTTTGGAAAAACATGAAGCAATTGCATCTTTAATCCAACCGCAGGAATATAAATCTCGTGGTTTTGAAAGTTTTGATTTCGAAAGAAATTATTTTGAAATGACTCCATTTGGTCGTGCCTTTTGCAAGATTTGTATTAATAAAGATGATAATAAACAAAAAAATGCTTAAATAATCTTATGACGAACTTTGATTTTTTAACTCAAGATAAGCGGTTTGAAGCGTTTTCCTGCGCAGCAGTAGCGGCGGAGAACATCTTCGCTATTGATACCGCTTTCTGTATAATGACATGCCGCAGAGCCCTTGAGTTAGGGGTCAAATGGTTGTATTCCGTAGATTCTTCACTTGTTCGGCCTTATGAAGATACTCTTTCTGCGCTTATTTATACCGATGAATTTCACAATCTTGTTAAAGAAGATTTATTTAACCGCATTAAATATATTCAAAAAGTAGGTAATAACGCAACTCATAGCTCCCGTTATATAACCAAAGGGCAAACACTCTTTGCGCTTGAAAATTTATTCTACTTTATGGACTTTATTGCCTTCCATTATGGCAAAAATTATCAAAAACACACTTTTAACCGCGATTTAGTTGGCAAGCAACCTGCTCCAGGCATGCCTCCGGTAGTCGCAGAAGTATCTTTAGATACGCTATTGGCCTCTAATAAAACGGTTGCACCTAAACTGACGAAGCAACGTGAAGCCAAGGAATCTACCTATGTGGTCGTTCCTATTGATCCAACCGAAGCCGAAACCCGCAAGGCCTATATTGATGTTATGCTTACGGATGGCGGGTGGATACAAGGCAAGAATTGGCAAAATGAAGTGCCCATAGAAAAAATGCCTAATGCCTCCGGTGAGGGATTTGCTGATTATGTGCTTTATGGGGATGATGGCCGACCGTTAGCAGTTGTAGAAGCCAAGAAAACGAGCGTAGACCCCGCTAAAGGCCGTCAGCAGGCCAAACTATACGCAGACGATTTAGAACGCCGCTATGGCCGCCGTCCGGTCATTTTCTTAACTAATGGATATGATACGCGCATTTGGGTAGATCAAGAAGGTGGATACCCCGAGCGTAAGGTGGCCAGTATCTATGGCAAAAAAGATTTAGAGAAGTTATTTAGCTTATTAGAACAAAAACAATCCTTAGACCATATTTTAATTGACGATAATATAACAAATCGTTACTACCAAAAAGAAGCTATCAAAGCAGTTTGTGAAACCTTTGGACAGAGAAATCGTCGCAGAGCCCTATTGGCGATGGCCACAGGGAGCGGAAAAACACGCACGGTGATCTCTCTTGTTAAAGTTCTCTTACAACAAGGATGGATTCGTAATTTCTTATTCTTAGCGGACCGCACAGCACTTGTGAATCAAGCTAACCGCGCATTTGTAAACTTACTTCCCAGCGTGTCCGTTAGCAATTTATGTGAATCAAAGCCTAATTTACAGGCACGCGGAATATTTTCCACCTATCCGACTATGATGAACTGTATTGATGAATCGGAAGATACGGATGGAAGCAAGATGTTTACATGTGGGCACTTTGATCTAATTATCGTTGATGAAGCACACCGCAGTATTTATAAAAAATACCAAAGCATATTCAACTACTTTGATGGCTTAATGGTTGGTTTAACCGCTACCCCAAAGAGCGATATTGACCGCAATACCTACGAGATTTTTGGCCTAGAAGAGGGCGTGCCGACCTATGGCTACGAATTAGCCCAAGCTGTAAAGGATAAATATCTGGTTGATTATAAAACTTTCGAGACCAAACTTAAATTTTTAAATGAAGGAATTGTATATAGCGATCTTTCTGAATCCGAAAAGCAAGAGTACGAGGAAAAATTTGCCGATGAAGATGGAAATATTCCCGACAAGATTGGTGGTTCGGCACTTAATGATTGGGTATTTAACAAGAATACAATCGTTCAGGTATTAGACGATCTTATAAATAAGGGGCTAAAGGTTGAATATGGAACTAAAATTGGCAAAAGCATTATTTTTGCCAAGAACCATTTGCACGCTGAGAAAATTTTACAAGTATTTAATGAAGAATATCCCAATTTTCCTACCGGTTTTTGTCGTGTAATTGACAACTATACCAATTACGCGCAAAGTTTGATAGATGATTTTTCCAATGCCCGTAAAATGCCGCAAATTGCCATTTCTGTGGATATGTTGGATACTGGCATCGATATACCAGAAATCTTAAACTTAGTATTTTTTAAAAAAGTAATGAGTAAGGCCAAATTTTGGCAGATGATTGGACGTGGAACACGCTTATGCCCCGGTCTTTTGGATGCTGAAGATAAGAACGGATTCTATATCTTTGATTATTGTTCTAATTTTGAGTTTTTCCAAACGGCTCGTCAGGATACGGGAAACGTGGCGGTATCTTTGCAGGAACAACTATTCAAATTAAAACTAGAGCTAGCTCAGAAGTTACAGGATCTGTCCTTACAAAATGACTTCTTTACTGCTTGGCGAAAAGAACTGGTAGAGGCCGTTCATAAAAGCATCATACATCTAAACCGCAATAATTTTGCCGTGCGCCAACATCTGCAAATTTTAGATCGTTTCTCATCGATAGAGGCATTCCGGCAATTGACCGAGAGTGATGTATATGCTTTAAGTACAGAAGTCGCTCCACTTGTGTTACCGGAACAAGATGATTTTGAAGCATTACGCTTTGATTCTTTGGTGTATGGAATAGAATTAGCTAAATTACGTGGGACATCTTGTGCAAGAGCATACAAAGATCTTGTGAAGAGAGTAACAGGACTAACGTCTTGTGGTAATATACCTGAGGTTCTTTCTCAAAAAGATCTAATAGAACAAATTTTACACACGGATTATTTAACTCGTGCGGAACTTCCCGATTTTGAAAATATCCGCAAAAGATTACGTGATATTATGCGTTTTGTTCCGCTTACGGTTCGTACTCGCTATGAAACGAACTTTAAGGATTGTGTGACGGGATATAATGAAGATGGATTTCATCCTGATACTATAGAATTAGAAAATTACAGAAAGAAAGCAGAGCATTTCCTGCGCGAAAACAAACATTTGCCCTCAATTGCGAAGCTAACCACCAATGAGCCCTTATCCGAACAAGATATTAATGAGTTGGAGGGGATCTTGTGGAACCAATTAGGTACAAAAGACAATTATAAACATGATATAGGAGATGTTCCATTAGGCGAATTTGTGCGTGCTACGTTGGGGCTAGACATACAAAGCATCAACGAAGCCTTTTCTAAATTTATAGATGAACACAACCTAAATTCTAATCAAATCTACTTCGTAGATAGGATTAAGGAATATATTGCTCAAAATGGTGTGCTAAAAGATATGAGCATTCTTCAACGCACCCCCTTCACTGATCAAGGAAGTGTTGTGGACTTATTTCCAGATGTTGCAGTTTGGAATAATATTTATTCTGCTATCCAATCAATCAACCAGAATGCTAATTGGATAAAGTGAATATATATATATCCCGTTCGCAAGCAGTTCTAAATATATATTCGGAATCAAAGTTTGCCCAAGAGTATACAAAAAGGATGTTATAATATGGGGGCTATTTCTATTTGAAACATAGAATTTGACAATAAAGAGTTTTATACTATCTTATAAAATTTCTTTTTGTATTATTACTGATATATTTTTGCTAAAATTATAATATAGTTTTATTGATAAGAAAGGATAAATTTCAGATATTATTTATGAATTTATTAGAACGCATAAAATATGGGAAAAAACAAATAGAATATTATAATGGAACAAACGATATTCGTCACGAGTATTATGTCAGGTATAACAAAAAAAATGGCCCTGAAAAATTTTTCTATCATTCTGGCAAATTAAATAAAAAGTGTTCATTTGTGAAAGGGAAATTAGATGGTAAACTTAATATTTACTATCCATCGGGTGCTCTCTATATTTCTCAGAAATATAAATCGGGGAAAAGGCAAGAAAAAGCTGATATTTATCCGCAAAATATTAAAATCAAAAAGAGTCCAATTTTATCATACAAACCATATGTTAAAAAATTAGAAAAGAAATATGAATGTTGCTTTGAAAAATACAAACAAATATCTGTAGAAAAAATATTTAAAAAAGGAGTTGTTGCTACATTTATAAAATTTGGCAAGAACTTAACAGGAATTACAGGACTAGAAAAAAGAAAAAAATCTAAACAAATAGAAGAAAGCGCTTTTGCCTTCTATAACGAAGCTCGAAAAATTACAGAATATCGTGAAAAGAAGATGAAGGAAGTTATTGATACTTTAAATAAACAAAAATTCTTTTTACTTCAAAAATGTGTTGGAAAATTTCTTGGATGTTTGAAAGATTTGGAACAGCAGAATAAAGAGAAATATTATGAAATACTTGAAGATGTCGAGATAGATAGGAAATTAAAAAATCAAATTAAACAAATGACACCATTGCTGAATGATATGAAGAAAATTGACATGTCAACGGGACAGATTACACTCAAGACATTATTAGTTGGCACTTCGGGTGCTCTTACTGCGAGTGCTGTTCCGGCGGCAATTACTTCAACAGTTGGTGCTTTAGCTACTGCTTCAACGGGAACAGCTATATCGACCCTTAGTGGTGCTACTGCTACGAATGCTACATTGGCTTGGTTAGGTGGAGGGACACTAGCAAGTGGTGGTGGCGGAGTTGCAGCTGGTGCAACGATACTTGGAATAGCTCAATTTGCTGCGACAGGAGGAGTGGTAGTAATATCAGGTGGATTAATGGCTACTTGTTACTATTCCAGTAAATTAACCCAAATTACAAAAAATGCCGCAAAAATTGTAACTAAAACTAAGAAAATAGAAAAAGCATGGATCGTTTTAGATGCTATTATTGACCGTTCAAATGAATTAATTGATATCGCTAATAAATTATATTCTAAAGTAGAGAATAGTTTAAATTCACTGATTCCTCTAATTCCCGATTTCGATTACGATGATACTTACTATATTAAAACATTTCAGCAAACAGCTTTATTGATAGAATCATTAATTAGAATTATCAATACACCTGTCACAGATGAAACAGGAAAAATATATGTTGAAGGAAAGAATATTATTGAATCTACAAAAAAAATGATTAAAAATACGGAGTTAGTTACTTATGAGTAATGAGAAATTAATTAATTTTATAAAAAAACATGGAATCAAATTGGCAACAAATACTTTAAAATCTTTAAATTCCAATAACAAGTCAAAACGACTTGTAAATTCTATGAATTTAGATACTAAAAAATATGAAGATGGCGACAATTTTATTAAAGAAATGGAAAACGACATGGCAGTATCTATAACCGATATCACTTCAGATAAAATGATGAGTTTTGTTAAAGATTTTATTAGTAGAGCAAATGAAGTTCAAAAATTTTGTGAGGTTCAGCAAACTAAGAGAGCAGAAATTAATGCTAAACGAGATGTTTTAATTGGACAAATAGAACGTGAAAAAGAAATAATATTAGAATATTTAAAAGAAGCTTTTGATGAACGTAGGAAATGCTTTGATAAATTATTTTCAATTGTAGATAAAGCTATTGAGAATAGAAATAATGAACAATTGTCTTTGGCTTTACAAAGCATTAATATATTGGCCTCAGAGTCTCCATTTAAGGTATTGTCATCTATTTCTGCGACACAAAAAGCATTAAAAGACAAAGACCATGAATGGGATTACTAGATTCTGGCAAAAAGTATGTAATTTGGATACTATAATTTCGCCAAGTTCGATATATAAGAGATGATTAGAATAAACACACCCTTTACAAAAAGTATAGGGTGTTTTTTATTATTCATTCTCTCCACAAGTATATACCTCAGCAGTGTAAAATCGTTTTAACTTCATAATCTCCATAATTGATATAATAATTTAGAAGGATATCTGTCGCTTAATTATTCTAAATTTGTTATTTTGGTAAGGGGGAAATATGCCTAACACACAACATAATTTGATTGTAATGAAACAATTTGAGCAAGTCATAAATACCGCAGATGAGGCAAAAGCCGAACAGTTAATTGCACAAGATGCCTCATTTATCACTCCGGCAAGCCCTACACCTTTATATGGCGGGAAAGGGTATCTTTCCCTTGTGCATTGGTTAAGGCAGTCATTTCCTGATGTTCAGTGGCACGCATTAGATATGGTAGCGCAAGAAGATAAAGTGGCAGTTTTGTGGGAGTGCACCGGCACACATAAAGGCGATTTTATGGGGATACCTGCTACGCAAAAACAATTTAAAACTACATTTATGAACTTTTATTATTTCAACGATAAAGGTCAAATTACCAAAGATATAGCCGGGGTTGGCATGATTGGTATTTTGCAAGCTTTGCAATCATAAACAATAGCAGTTTTACCCGTATTGCTATATTAATTCTGTCCAAAATATGCAATGGGAAAGTATAATTTTGTAGATATGGATGGAATAATATAGTAAAATATAGACAGAAACTTTTGAAAGAAAATTCTGAAAAAGTTCTAAGCAGATTTGAGACGTGTATAATAATTTGAAGGAGATTGTAGTAAAAGTCCTATTGAGGGACAATATGTAATTTATCTGTTTTTGGAATCCCAAAAGGGATGGTTATTGGGGAAACCCAAAATCAAGACTAGTCCAAAAATGGTCGTTTAGGTAGATAATATTGGGAAGTCATGAGCTCAATGTTATTTGCCAAATGTTACATATTCTTTTCGAAGAATTTTGTAACTACGGCTGTTGTTGGGTATACCCTAGTCTTGAGTAGCCAGCAAACAGCCGTTTTTTTGTTTCCATAAACAGATTATTGGAGACAAAAATGAACAAAGTTTTCTTCTTCATAATTCTTCTGCTTTTCCCCGTAGTATTATTAAGCGGTAAAAATGATATTCATGGCAAAGTAGTCAAAGTGGCTGACGGTGATACTATCACAATTTTAGACTCAGAAAACAAACAAATAAAAATTCGTCTTTACGGGATAGATGCGCCGGAAAAGACTCAAGATTTTGGCAAAGTTTCCAGAGAATATTTGGCTGAACTTGTGGCAGGTAAAACAATTGATGTTACTGTCATAAATATAGACCGTTATGGTCGTTCAGTAGGCAGAATTAAAATTGATGATAAAGAAGTTGCTGAAGAA